>Ga0115104_10298437_pt1 | contig 12660 bp, 24 predicted proteins | sample CN18umnscriptome_2_FD_89649 | JGI IMG/M metagenome (GOLD analysis project Ga0115104, IMG submission 89649) | Marine eukaryotic communities from Pacific Ocean to study complex ecological interactions - CN13ID_70_C50_10m_0.8um Metatranscriptome... | ecosystem: Environmental > Aquatic > Marine >...
TGACATCTATCACAAGTTTTCTTGCTCCAGTTCTCCCAGTGTCCGGCTGGACATGGTTTGATACATTATCCGTCTTTCAAGAATTTTCCTTTGTGACATTCGGTACAGTCGTCGGCATCACCATCTTTGCATTTTTTACAGTTTTGGTGACATTCTCTGCATTCTCTGGTCTCTTTGTCAACATAGTGGTACAATCCTTCTTCTTTACATTCAGTAACACAGAATCCTTTGTGTAAGTATCTTGGGGCAGCACATTTAACACAATCATGATTGTTTGGACCAGTACATTCTAAACAAGTAGAGTGACATGGTTTACATTCGTTGGATTTATTGTCTTCCCATTTACCGGCTGGGCAGTCTCCGACACATTTTCCTTAGGCGTTCAAGAAGGTTCCATCTGGACAGGCAGTACAATCGGTATCAGTTTTGCCTTTGCATTCTTTACAGGTTCCGTCACATTTGAAACAGACAGAATCTTTAGAATACCATCCAGTTGGACATGGTTGGACACAGGTAGATTTATATAAAGAGTATGGATAGTCACAATCAGTACATTTCTTACCTTCATCAGTACCAGCACAATTTTTACATGGTTTCTTACAGGCATCACAGGTTCTCTTTTCAGTGTTTTTGAAATATCTTTCTGGGCATTCTTTTTCACAAGCTCCAGTGGTTGGGTGTTTGAAGAATCCTTAAGCACAAACAGTACATTCTTTGTTGGATGGTCCCTCACAGGTTTCACAGTTCTATGAACATTTTTTACAACATCCACAGTCGTTATTTGGAGAGCAAGCACAGTTCTTCTTACCCCAGAATTTGTTTTCACAATCTTCAACACATTTGCCTTCTTTCAAGTATCTTGGTGGTTTACAGGTGTCACATTTATCGGATCCTAATCCGGAACAGGTTCTACAAGTTTTGTCACATGGTTTACAGGTCATGGAATCATTGTGTTCGGTATATCCGTTTGGACATGGTTTGTGACAGGTTCCAGTCTTAGATTTTAAGAATAAACCGTTTCTACATTTAGTACAGAATTTATCGGAAGTACAAGTAGCACAAGGGTGTCTACAAGCTCTACAATAATACATATTCCAAGGTTTGAAATAAGTTCCGTAATATCCGGCCTAACATTTTTCTCTACAGTTCAAGAATCTGTCTCTGAAGAGAGGATTTTTACAGATGATACATTTGACAGAACAGTCGTTTCCTTTGCAGGATTAGATGCAATGTCTACAGTCTTTACCACATGGATAACATACTCTTTTGTTTCTATCACCGTATTATCCTTATGGACATGTTGGTCTACAATATCCTTGTGGGAGTTTGGTCAAGAATTTGGTGTTGTTACAAGAGGTACATTGGTCAGCACCACCTCCGTTACATGTCAAACAGGTAGAGTCACAAGCGACACATTTTTGGTTAGCGGTGTTTCCATACATGTTGCTTGGACATGGAGCAACACATTTGTTGTTGTGTAAGAATTTCTTTTCACAAGAGGTACATTCGTCTTTGGTGGTACAAGTCTTACAGTTGTCAGAACAGTCTTCACATTTTCCATCATCGTTTCCGAATTATCCGGCTGGGCATTTGGTGACACATTTGCATCCAGAGAGGAATCTACCCTTGACACAATTGGTACAGCAGTCGGCAGTGGAACAAGTGGAACAGTATTTGTGACATTCTTTGCATTCTCTTGATTTGTCGTGTCCGAAATATCCATTTGGACATGGAGTGGTACATCTGTTTTTGTGTAAGTATTTAGGAGCTTCACAAGAGTCACAATCGTTAGCAGTTCCTTGAGAGTGACAAGTTTTGCATGATTTGTCACATGGGTCACAAGTTCTGGAATCGATATTTTCCCAATAGTTTCCTGGACATGGTTTGATACATTTGTTGTTCAAGAAGAAGAATCCTTCAACACAAGTCTTACATTGTCCGTTATCAGATCCGAAACATTTTTCACATGGGTTGGTACAAGATTTACAACATCTGCAGGTATCTTCTGGGTAGAACATATCTGGGCATTTTTCGACACATCTTCCGTTATGTAAGAATCTGTTGACTCCACAAGAAGTACAAGTGTCGGCTTTTCCGGCAGAGCAAGTTTTACAGGTCTTATCACATTTCTTGCAAGTGTTGTCTTTCTTATCTCCGTAATATCCTTCTGGGCATTTTTCAATACATTTATTTTTGTATAAGAAATATCCATCTTTGCATCTGTCACATTCCTTATCATTTTTGCATGATTTACATTGAGTTGGACATGGTCTACAATCTTTTTCTTTTGGATCCCAGAAACCAACTGGGCAAACACAATTTGGTAAGTTGATTCTGTTAGAGGCACAAGATCTACAGTGGGATCCGGCTTCAACATTGGAATCTTCGTTGTGAGTACATTCAATACATCTGTAGTGACATTCTTTACATTCTTTTTCGTTATCATACCAATGTGGTCTACATGGACAACCTGGAGCTTTGACTCTGTTTTCAGCACATTCAACACATTTGTTGGATGATTGTTCACAAGTGGCACATTGTCTAGCACATTTGATGACTTGGGCAGATCCGACAGGGATTTTTTCGACTTTGATGGATTTAACGTGTGGTTTTGGAGCTCTACAGTTTGGTGGTTGGACTAATCCTTCAGCACAGACAACACAGTTGTTTGGGGAGTTGGCACAGGTTTTGCAAGTTTTTCCACATTTTGGACAATCAGCTTTACCTTCAATATGATAATATCCTTATGGACAGTCACATACTGGTTCGTGTTTTCTGTTAGCGGCACAATCGGAACAATTGTGATGGGAGGTGGTACAAGTTTTACATTTGTATCCACATTTTGGACAGTCGGTCAAGTATTTTTCATAGTATCCGGCTGGGCAGTGACATTTTGGTTTGTTGACTCTGTTACCTTTACATTCGGTACATTTGGCTTTGGAGGTACATTCGGTACATTGGAAGTCACATTGTTCACATTCATAGGTGTTTGGATTTTCATATTTTCCAGATGGACAGTTACAGTCTTCTGGTTTATCTCTTCCTTCAGCACAGATAACACATTTCTTTGGGTTTTAAGTACAGGTCTTACATTGTGGGGCACATTTAACACATTTCTTGTTAACTTCGACCATACCGGCTTTACATGGACAGGTTGGGAGTCCATTTCTGTTGTGAGCACAGACGGTACAGTTTTCGGATTTTTTGGTACATTTAGCACATTTATAGTCACATTCTGGACAGATGACGTTTTCGGTTTCATCATCATAGAATCTGGTTGGGCAGTCACATCTAGGAGTGTTAACTCTTTGTTCTCCGGCACATTTGACACAGTTGTCTGGTCTTCCAGTACAGGTTAAACATTTATAAGAACATTTAACACAGACACCTTTAACATCGGTGTAACCTGGTTTACATTGACATCCTGGGGCAATTCTGTTAGCTTCACAGACTTTACATTCGTCTTTGTCACATTCGAGACAGTGTTTATAATTAGATTTACATTTTTGACAGTCTTTGTGGACAAAGTCATCAAATTTGTCATCTGGGCATTTAGTACAATCTGGTAATCCCATTCTGGAATCAGCACATTTAGTACAGTTTTCAGATTCGTTTTAACAGGTTTCACATCTGAATGAACAAGCATAACATTTGGTTTCGTTGTCTTTTTCATAATATCCAAGTGGACATGGACAGGCTTTTGGTTTAACTCTGATGTCGTTACATTTGATACAGTCGTGTTTGGCGGTACAAGTTTTACATCTGTGACCACAAGGTTTACAGGTTCCTTTGTCGTCATAGGTTCCATCAGCACATACACAAGCAGATGGGTTGACTCTTCCGGCAGAACAGGTCACACAAACTGGTTTTTTGTTTGGACCAACTTTGCAGGTCTTACAGTTAGCTGGGCATTTTTGGCAATCAACTGAGGAACCATCATCATAGAATCCGGCAGCACAGTGACATTTTGGAGCGTTGATTCTGCTGTCAGAACATTTTTCACAATAGTGTTTGTCGTTCTTACAGGAGATACATCTGTATCCACATTTCTAACATTCGGAGCATTCATCGTTTTTAGGGACGAAATATCCTTCAATACAATCACAAGATGGGGCGTTAGCTCTGTTTTTACCACAGGTTTCACAATGAGATTCATCTTTGGAACAAGTGTCACAACAGTTCTTACAGGTGATAACCTTGGCGGAACCGACTGGGACTTTGATGATTTTGGCGGATTTAGCAGATGGTGGGGCAAGTGGACATTTTGGTACTTCAATATGTCCTTCAGCACATTCGGTACAGTAATCAGCTTTTTTGGTACATTTGGCACATTGTTTGTCACAATCTGGGCAAGTGTCTTTACCAGTGTCATAAGTTCCTTCTGGGCAACCACAGGTAGGGGCGTTGATTCTGTTTCCATCACATTCTTTACATTTTCTGGTGTTGGCGTCTTTACAGGTCTTACAGAATTTGTGACATTTTTCACATTTTCCGAGAACTTCAACATATCCATCTTTACATGGACATTCTGGAGCTTTGTTGACTCTGTCAGAGGCACAATGTTAACAGTTATCGAATTTGTCTTTACAATCGAAACATCTTTGGTGACATTTTTCACAATCGGCTTTACCAGTATCTAAGTATCCGGTTGGACATGGGCAATCTGGGGTTGGTTTTCTGTTATCAGCACATCTGGTACAGATATGGGCATCTCCTTTACAGGTGATACATGGGTATTTACAATCTTTACAGATACCTTTGTCGTCATATTGACCAGATTCACATGGACATTCTGGTTCAGATCCTTTCTTTCTGGTGGCGGCACATTTTTTACAATGGTCGTCTTCTCCAACACAAGTGAGACATTGGACGGCACATTTAGAACATTCTTGTTTCTTTCCTTCATTGAAGTATCCATCTTTACAGTTACAATCAGCGGTTGGTCCTCTGGTTTTGTGAGAACATTTCAAACAGTTGGTGGCTGATTTTTCACAAGTGGCACATTTGTATCCACAATCGTGACATTTGTCGTTTCTTTCATAGGTTCCTAATTTACATGGACAAGCGTGTTCAGTTCCGGCAATTCTATCATCGGCACATTTTTTGCAGTGATATTTGTTACCAGAGCATTCTTTACATTTTGGAGCACATTTAATACATTCTTTCAAGTCGTTTTCGAAGTGACCATATGGACAGACACATTTTGGTGCTTCAACTCTGATTCCAGAGCATTTAACACATTTGTCTTTGGCGTCTTTACAGGTTTCACATTAGTCGTCACATTCTTTACAGTCTTGGTTTTTGTCTTCCCATTATCCATCTGGACATGGACATTCGGCTGGGTCATCAACTCTGTTGGATTTACAAGAGGTACAGTTATCAGCAGATCCAGAACAGGTTTCACATCTCTTTTTGTTACATGGGACACAGGTTTTTTCGATTTCAGTGGCATCATCTGGGCAATCACAAGCTGGAGGGTTGTTCTTTCTTCCCTTGGCACAAGTGATACATTTAGAGGCGTCTTTAGCACAGGTGGCACAATTGTAAGCACATTGGCAACATTCACCATTGTCGTTACAATCATAATATCCGGTTTTACATGGACATTTTGGTGGGGCTTGGGCTCTGTGTTTTTTGCAAGTTTTGCATGAGTCACCGTTGATACAGGTTTCACATACATCCTAACAGGCAACACATTCAGCGTTGTATTTATCATCATAGAATCCATTTGGGCAGATACATTTTCCGTTGACTAATTTTCTTCCGTTTCCAACAGCAGTTCCGTCAGAGTTAACGGTTCCGGCTGGGCATTTGGTACAGTTGGAAGTTTTTCCGTTACACCATTCACAAGAGTAGTGACAATCTTAACAGACTCCGTTTTTGTCAACAGTGGTTCCTAATGGACATGGACAGCTTGGTGGTTTTTGTTGTCTGACGGCGGCACAAACGATACATTCAGTTCCGTCGTTCTTTGGACCTGGTTTACAAGTCTTACATTGGACGGCACAAGGTTAACATTTTGGTTTTCCGGCATCGAAATATCCAGCGTTACATTTACAATCTTTTCCAGCTCTGTGTTATTTGTCTTCACAAATAGTACAGTCTTTAGCAGAAGTACAGGCAACACATGCGTATGGACATTCTTGACAACCACATTTGGCGTCTTCATAAAATCCGACGACACATTTACATTCTGGGGCGTTAGCTCTGTTTTTGTCACAAGTCAAACAGTTGTTTTCATTCTTTTCACAAGTTTCACATCTACAATCACAGGTGATGGCCTTGACGGATCCAACTGGGATTTTTTCGACGGTCACGGATTTGACTTTTTGTTTTGGAATGATACACTCTGGTGGGTTGATTCTTGGGACGGCACAGGTGATACATTTTTCTGGGGAATCGACACAAGCGGTACATTTGTCGGCACAAGGTGGACAGATGGCGCTACCGTTGTCATAAGTTTTATCTGGGCAAGAGCAAGATGGTTTATCAACTCTGTTTCCAGCACATTTAATACAGTTCTTTTCATCTTTACAGGTGATACATTTATAAGAACATTTAGTACATTTGGTTCCATTGAAGTAGTGACCATATGGACATGCACATTCTGGTGGGTTGATTCTTCCTTGGGCACAAGCAGTACAGTTGGTGGATTTCTTTTCACAAGTGATACATTTAGAGTGACATTGTGGGCAGAAAGATTTATAGGTATCGAAATATCCTTTTGGACAGTTACAGGTTGGTTCGTTAACTCTGTTACCGGCACAGTCACTACATTTTTTGACGTCACCTGAGCAAGTTTTACATCTGTAATGACAGTCAACACAAGCTGGGTTTCCACAGTCTTTGTCACAGAGTTTGTTGGATTTTCCGAAACATTTTTCCATTTTTCCGGCTGGACAGTTACAGTCAGATCCACTCAATAATCTTGGGGCGTTACAAGTTTTACAGGTTCCACAAGCGGAACAAGTTTTACATCTGTCGGAACATTGGACACAATCTTTGTTGTCTTCAACGTTGAAGAATCCGGATGGACAATGGCAAGATGGTTTGGCAATTCTGTTACTGTTACAAACGGTACAGTTTTCAGCTTTACCTTTACAAGATCTACATCTGTAAGAACATTCTTGGCATTTTCCAGTTCCGTCATCATACATTCCAACTGGGCAATCACAAGTTGGGGCTTTGACTCTTGGGGAGGCACATTTGATACAGTTGTCGGCTCTTTTAGTACATCCAACACATTTGTGGGAACATTTAGAACAGACGGCTTTTCCGTTATCAAAGTAACCGTGGTCACATCCACATGGGAGTTTAGATCTGAAGGATTTGGCTGGGCAAGAAGTACATTTATCGGCTTCTTTGGCACAGTTTCCACAGAAATATTTACATTCTTCACAAGTGTAATCGGCTTGTTCGAAGTAATGATATGGACATGGACAGGATGGGGTTGGGGTTCTGATTCCTGAACATTTAGTACATTTCTTGATGTTATCTTCACAAGTTTTACATTATGGTTCACATTTTGGACAGCTGGCAGTTTTTTGTTCTAAGTGAGATAATGGACATGGACATTTGGAGGTACCGGCTCTGTTTCCAGCGCAAGAGGTACAGTTGTCGGCAGCACCAGAACAGGTGGTACATTAGACTTCACATTTATAACATTTTGGATCTTTCTTTCCATTATCGAAGTGACCGGCTGGACATTCACAACCAGATTTCAAGACTCTGATGTCGGCACATTTTTTGCAGTCATCGAAGTCGTTACAGGTGATACATTTATAAGAACATTTTTCACAAGCTTTGTTGTTTTCATAATATCCGTCTTTACATGGACAGGTAGGGGCATCAACTCTCAAGTTTTTACAGGTGTCACAGACTCTGTAAGCTTTACAGGTGGCACAAGAATAGTGACAGTCTGGACAGGTGGCTTTGTTGTCTTCATAAGTTCCTTTTGGACATGGGCAAGATGGGGCGGTTTTTTGTTTTCTGTTTCCAGAACATTTGATACAGGTTTTTTCATTTTTACAGGTATCACATTTATGGGAACATTTAGCACAGTTGCATTTTCCATCATCATAGAATCCATCTTTGCAACCACAACCTGGTTTGTTAACTCTGTTTCCACAACATTTGGTACATCCTTTGATGTCACATTCGGCACATTTATAATCACATTTGATACATTCAGCAGATTTTCCATCATCGTAATATCCGACTGGACAAGTACAATCTGGTTTGCTGATTCTGTTTTCGGCACAAGTTTTACAGTTATCTTTGTGGGAGTCACAGGTGTCACATCTGTAAGAACATTATTCACATTTTCCGTTAGATTCTTCATAGTAGTTATCTGGGCATGGACAATTTGGTACAGGGGTTCTAATTCCTCTGCATTTCTTACAGTTGGTAGCTTTTCCTTCACAAGTAATACATTTACCATCACATTTTGGACATTCGGCTTTTCCGTTATGGTAGGTTCCGTTTGGACATGGACAGTCTGGTAATTGGGTTCTGTTTCCAGCACATTTTTTACAGACTTTTTCGTTTTTACATTCTAAACATTGGACTTCACATTTTTTGCAATCACATCCTGATTCCCAATATCCGGAGTTACATCCACATAATGGTGGGCTAGATCTGAAAGCATCACAAGTCAAACAGTTCTTTCCGGTTCCGGAACAAGTTTTACATTTACAAGCACAATCAACAACAACGGCGGATCCGACTGGGATAGCTTCAATTTTAACACCTTTGATTCTTTGTGGGACAATTGGGCAACTTGGTGGTGGGTTTCTTTCTGGTCCGGTTTTGGAACAGACGGTACAGTTATCGGCGGAGTCTTTACAAGAGTGACAGACTTCGTTACATTGGGCACATTGGGCGGATTTTCCATCATCGAAAGTTCCGAGAGGACAGTCACAATTTGGTTTGTTTTTTCTGTTTCCGGCACATTTGGTACAGTTGTCTCCTTTCTTTTCACAGGTGGCACAGTTATATTCACATTTTTCACATTTTTCGTCATCGGTTTCATAGTAAGAATCTTTACAGTCACAATCTGGGATTCCGGCTCTGTGAGTTTTTGGTTTACATTCGATACAGGTTTCATATTTAGAACAGGTCAAACATTTGTCGTGACATTTTGGACATTTAGCTTCACCTTTGTTTTCGAAGTATCCTTTTTTGAATGGACATTTACATTCTGGTTCAGTGATTCTGTTTTCAGAACAATCAGTACAGTTATCAGAAGATCCTTTACAGGTTCTACAGTTGAAGTCACATTTTCCACATTTGGCTTTCTTGTTATCAAATTCTCCTTCTGGGCAATCACAAGCTGGCTTGTTGATTCTTCCTTTAGCACAAATAGTACAGTTGTCGGAAGTTCCGGTACAAGCGATACATTTGTAGTCACATTTGATACATTTTGGTTCTTTGTCTTTAGAGAAATATCCTCTTGGACAGACACAAGATGGGACTGGAGATCTAATGTGTTCACAAGCGGTACAAGATTTGGCGTTCTTTTTACAAGTTCTACATTAGAATTCACAAGGTTTACATTATTCTTTGTGTTCGTATTATTTGTTTGGACATGGACAGTGTGGTTTTGGTTCAACTCTTTCTTTGGCACATTTGGTACAGTTTTCTGGTGATTTAACACATTCAGCACATTTTTTGTCACAAGGTTTACATTCAGCGGTTCCATCATCATATTGTCCTTTTGGGCAGACACAAGATGGGGCGTTAATTCTACCTGGTTTACAAGTTCTACATTTTGGTTTTTCGGTACAAGTGGCACATTTGTAGTTACATTCCTAACAGATTGGGTTTTTCTTGTCATTGAAATATCCGTTTTGACATGGACAATCGGCGTTATCAACTCTGAAAGAGTTATCAACACAATCAGTACATTGAGTAGAGTTGGTACAAGATTTACATTTGTAAGAACATTTGTCACAAGTTCCATCGTTTTATCCGATTTTGTGGTTACATTTGGCATCTTTGGTGCTCAAGGTTTTGGATTGATACATACCAACTGGGCATTCACATTCTGGGGCACCAGTTCTGATACCAGCACAGGTCAAACAAGTTTAAGCGTTACAGGTGGCACATTTGCAGTCACATTCTGGACATTTAGGGAAGACATTGTCATCATAAAATCCAGCTGGGCAACCACAAGTTGGGTCAGCGACTCTGTTTTCAGCACATTTAAGACAGTTTTCTGGGGATTTGTCACAAGTTTTACATCTGAATGAGCATTTGGTACAAACTCCGTCTTTGTCGAACATGTTAGATGGACATGGACATTTTGGAGCACCAATTCTTGGTTTAGCACAGACAATACAGTTATCATAAGTGGTACAGGTGGCACATTTGTCGTGACATTTTGGACATTTGGCGGCACCAGTTTCATAATATCCGTTGTTACATTTACATTCTTTTGGGGAAGCTCTGTTAGATTTGTCAGCACATTCAATACAGACAGCAAAGTGAGAGCATTTTTTACATTTTGGGTGACATGGTCTACAGATGTTGTTGTTTTCTTTGTCTTCAGAGTAGAATCCATCTGGGCAGTGACATTTTGGTGGTTTGATTCTTCCGTTGGCACAGACGTCACAATGGTCGACAGTTTTGGAACAGGTCAAACAGTTGTGGTGACATTCTAAACATTGTCCGTTATCACATCTTTCGTCTGGGATATCACTGATTTACATGGATTTGATGGCAGCGGCAGCTTTTTTGTTTTTTTTATCACCAGGATAATAATAGCTGTTAACTCCACATTGATCTAACCATCCTTTTGGGCAACCACATTTTGGTGCACCAGATCTTCCGGTTTTTTCGGCACAATCGGTACAGTTGTAGAAGACTTTGGAACAATCTTTACATCTGACATCACAAACTTCACAAATTTCCTTTCCTTAATGGACGTTGGCGAAATGGTGAGTTTTACATTCACAAGCTGGGACTGGACCGGCATTTGGTCTACATTTGGTACAGTTTCCATCTTTGTCACAAGCGGAACATTTATCAGAACATCTTGGACAGACATCTTTTCCGGTATCATAGTGCATTGGTGGACAGATACATCCTTTGTCTGGTCTGATTCTGTTTCCGTTACAGGTTAAACATTTGTCGGCTTCTTTACAGGTTTCACATTCCTTTCTACATGGGGTACAGGTTTCTTTGTCTTCATAGAAACCTTTATCACATTGACAGAAAGGTGCTTAAACTCTATTTTTAGCGCAAGTGATACACATTTCAGGGGAGGCGGTTTCACATTTAGCACATCTAGTGGAACATTTATCATGTTCGTGTTTAGCGAATCCAACAGAAGCGACTAAGTCGTCTTTGTACAAGTTTTCGAAGTGATCAGTTCTGTACGCTCCTTTACAGAATGAAATGGAGAATTCTTTCATTTCTCCGAGGAATTTGTTATTCCATTAATCGTTACCGATATATAGCGTGATAGGCAGAATAGAAGTGTCTAGCCTATAAGCTGAATTGTTCTTCTCTTCCATCTTTGAATCTGAAGAAGAAATGAGCTTTGTTATGGATATGGGAATAAGCGGCATAAATGAAGAACCAATCGGTTTCATCGTCTTGGAGATCAACGGATCCTACTAAGTTCTTTTGTAAGGCTTAACCTTTGATATCATAAGAGAAAGTGTGACCAACAATAGAGTCTTTATTGACGGTAACCATCAAAGTTCTGTCTCCCAACTTACTTTGATCAGAGAGGGTTTTTCCATCATTAATGGTCATTCTGAAAAGAACATGAGTTCCTTTGATTTGTTTATGAGCTTTAGCCCAACCAAAGACGGCATATTCAAGAGGGGAGTTATGGACATCTTCCCATTCAACTTTGTAGCCTTTTTTAGCTTCAGCGAAATCATAGGTAGGGGTCATAACAGATCCTCCACATTTTCCACATGCAGGTCTCTTTGGGGTTTCGTTAGCAGCGAAACCTTTCAAGAGTTTTTCGACAGCAGAAGAGTTACCCAAAAAGGCATCATCTCCGGTTCTGAGGACAGGGTTGAAGAAGTAACCATTGAGGGTTTTAACTCCGTTAGCTGGAGCACCGACCTAGAAAAGTAATTTTTTAGGTCCGTTAGCTGTGTGATCGTGAGTAGCATCAGCCATTTTAACTTTCAAGTCGGAATTTTCACCTTTGAATGCGGCAACGACTTTTTTCTTGTCGTGGTTGTATCCAAAGTAGATGAAATTCCAGGCACCATCGATATCATCGGCATCGAGTTTGATGTCGAGGTTGACGTTGTCGCCACCTTTGTTATAGGTGGTAAATCTGAGTGTAGGCTATTTAGTCTTTCCGAATTTAAGGAAATAAACTGAAAGAGCTCTATCACCAGAGTTCAAATCGTTCATGTACGATTCTTTTTCGGTAATACCAGCTATCGCGGTTTCATGGTTTACCATAATAGAAACATCAGACCTCTTTGGTAATCTATAGTTCATGTTGAACCATAGTGAGAATCCGTATGTTTAGGCTTGAGCTAGTTCATTCTCTGGTACTAGCTTTTAAACTACAGGCTCGTGGGCGTTCCAGTTGCTTTCGACATTGACATTAGTCATGACGGCAGCAATGAAACAGAAAGCTAAGAAGATAGTTAAAGGCTTCATAAAATTTGGAGCGATTTAAAAAAA
>Ga0115104_10138107_pt1 | contig 12636 bp, 12 predicted proteins | sample CN18umnscriptome_2_FD_89649 | JGI IMG/M metagenome (GOLD analysis project Ga0115104, IMG submission 89649) | Marine eukaryotic communities from Pacific Ocean to study complex ecological interactions - CN13ID_70_C50_10m_0.8um Metatranscriptome... | ecosystem: Environmental > Aquatic > Marine >...
ATTTTATTTATTAACCTCAAGTTATATATCAGGTTTATGTAAATGAGTAATCAACACTACTTACTCTACTAACCTAAATCCTGTAACGCATATTTTTAATTTTATTTTTAATAAAAAAACTAATCATATCAAAATAATGTTTTTTACTTCTTTCTTCAAAAACTTTTTGACCTGAAATTATTTAATTTCAAGTTACAAGTTGTCCCAAAAACCTATTAATTTTTCCACTTCAAAAAACAACGTACTATCCTTAAATAAAAATCAAAATACTAAAAATAATCAGACACCAACCTTTTTGTATAGTTACTTAAGCCTAGTAAATATTTTAAATTTATCGTCAAAACTTGTTATAAACGATTTACGACTTAGGCTTCAAATTATTGTTTACAAATCTTTTAGTTTTAGTTGGTATTACCTTAACGGGTTTGCTTTTATACTATTTATAGACGCATGTTTAACAGATGATGAGCCTTTATGAGAACCTATAGAGTGGAGTTTGGTACAGACGTGGATACTATTTATATTTAGTTTTGCTTGAATTGCTGAAAACTTAATTGTTAGTAGGTACGGTAGTTACGCCGGCCGTGATAAGCGTGTTTGAATGGCTTGGTATAAAACGTTTTGACTAATTGAAGGTTATTACGTCTTGAATTATGGTGTGGCCGTTGTACTCGTCATGGTACCTTTTTATTTCGAAGTAAATTACAACTTATCTTTTATATATTCCTGATGAAATTGGTTTTCTAAAGTTTTCTTTTTTAAATTTACATTACTCTACTCAATTATACTACTTATGTCTATTTGATTGCAGATAAACGTGAGATGGGTAGGTTTTAAAAAAATACTTTTTATAGTAAGTCTCATAAACATACTCCTAGCTTACTTATTATACACTCAGTTTATCATCATTTTTTTCGGATACTTTACCGACCCTTTATGGTATCAAAAAACAAGGTACGTCGATTACGTACAGTTGAGTCACGAACCTGCGAAGTGGGGTTGAGGTTCGTCTAAGAAAGACCATTTCACTTATCACGGTGTCAAAACAGTTTTATGGTTTAAAAATGACGGACCCTTTGCTACATCATTCGTATTTTGTCAAATATTCTTTTTTGTATGTTTATTCTGCCTTTTTATATACTGAATTGTACTATTCAGGCGTATATACTCACTAAGTGAGGTACCTATGACTTACACAACATATTGTATATCCTCCCTAAAACAGTTTTTCTTTTTCTTTCTTTTTTTCTATGTATTTATAATACTTAGTTTTTTATCTCATTACTGACGTTTTCCTATGGAATACTTTTTTACTTGCGAATATCAATCCTGGTGGTACAACTTAATATCTATTGTTTGTGACTACCCAAAATTTATCCTAAACGTATTTTATTAAACATTAATATAAGTAGTATACAACAATAAATGTTATTCGTAAAAGCTGCCAAAACAGTTGCTATCGGTATCGTCTTTTTCCCAATAACAGGTTGCGCAATCGGAACCGGAATTATTTTCGCATCACTACTTAAAAGTGTTTCATACGCACCAGACTATGAAGAAGTTTTATTCAATTATGCAATTATCGGTTTTGCTTTTATTGAAACCTTCTCTTTCTTCTTATTCGGTGCTGCAGGTTTTATTTATGTTTTATAAACCTAAACCGTTGAGTTTAAATATTTTATATAAATAGGTTTATTATCGGTAATATGGGTAACCCAACAATAACAAGATTAGGAAAAACACAGTTTTGATATAAAAACTGGTATTCAGATTTTTATTATTCAAAAAGTATAAAAAAATATCGTACATTTGAAAATTTACTAAACGTATATTTCAAGTATGGGCTATTCAAAACTAATAATTTATTATTTCATAATTTTTGATACAAAAACAACCAACTTAAGGTTAAAAATAACTCAAAACTGGGTACAAAAAAATCGTTATACTTTCGAAAATATTATTACGCACACGAGACGTTAACAATTGAACACTCATACTTCATTAGATTACGTACACCAGAATATTTCCCACTTAAACTATACATAATACATTTCAATAACTGAGTTATAGCTAGTATACAGTGGTTTAAACCTATAAAAAAAGTATCTAAGTTAAATTCTTTAACAGGTCCTAAACTAGTTAAGTACGAACGCTACTTATCAACACGCAACAAAGGAAAATATGTCGGACAAACTACCCGCACACGAATCCTATTCAAACTATTCTTACAGCAAAAGATGTTACAAACAGTACAACTAAAGTATGTGTTTTAGTCGTAAATGAACACCCATTGTATACACTAATTGTCTAGGTACGGGGTAAATTAACTAAAACCTTTATACATACTCTTTAAAATGGTGTGGTATGATTCTTTTAAAATCAAAAATTCGACCGTAGTCAACAAACGTTTTAATAAGATACAAAACAGTACATTAAAAAACTCTCTTTTTCGAAAACAAAACGTAGGCTCCTTTACTTTGAAAAATATATATATATCAACATATGTCATACCCTTCGGTTGGAACTTAGTACTTTTACGTAATACTGTAAGTAGTATGTATAATTTAGTACTTTATTCGGATAAATACTACCTCTTTTTACCATTATTCATTTCAAAAAACAATATAAAATATGACTATAGTACGAGGCAGATAACAATACAATCTAAATACTTAAACAGTTTCACACTAACCTATCTTAAAATGTTAGATGTTTTTTATAACTCACTAATAAGCCCCTTTTTCACTAAAATAAAATTTAAAGGTAAAGGGTATTATATTTATAAAAATATACGAAACACTATAACTCCTCAATTTGGGTATTCACACAGGTTTTATCTTTATGCGTTTTATGTTTGTGTAAAATTTATAACTAAAACCTCTTTAGTCGTTTTCGGATTAAATGCCAAACATTTAAACTTGGTATCACACAGTCTAGTAAGTTGGAGGCCTGTAAACATATTTACAGGTCGTGGAATCCGTTTCTCTAAACAAGTAATTTATAAGAAATCTGGAAAAGTAAGTTCTTATAGATAATATAACCACTTGTAATACTTAAAAATGATGCTGTGATCACATATGATTAATTCGTGCTACCACTATTTTAACATAATATCGTCCTACACGTCTATCGAAATGTTTAATACCGTATTTTTAATATTCTGATTAATAACGTATATGTTTACAATGTTAATATTAATGTCAAGTTTTATGTAAAATATACTCGTATTTGTATACGATTAAATAAAAATGAATTGTACAAACCCAAATTTCGTACTAAAACACCATATTTTATATACAGAAAATAAAACAAGTAATCAAGTTCTAACTGTAAAAATAAACACCCCCAAGTTAAATACTAAAACCTTAAGTAGTTTACGTAAAAGTTATAGCGTTAAACTTAGTACCTTTTTCACAAGCACGGTTAAACTTAATTACTCATACTTAACGTACAACCTATTTAACTCGTTTTTTACTAACTCCTCGGTTGAAGTTCCTAAAGTTTTATTAAACCTAAAGTCGCTTGTTAATCCTGACAACCAAATAACCTTATTTAAGTTTAATAACCACCTAATGTTACATGGTAACTTCATTAAATCCTTAGTAATGTTAAACGTAGCGTGGTACAATGCATACTGCAGTTCTATCAAAAAAAATGACATACACTGATCGACTCTATATTTCACCTTACCTACGGACCCTATAAATAGTATATCGGTTTTAGATACTAAAGACCGTAACACAACTAGTATAAAATCTTTAATATCTAGGTTCTACAAAAACCATCAACCTATCTTTAACCTCTATATTTACAAAATTAGTAAAAATATTTATAAAAATACTAGGGGAAAGTCGGGTAAATTTATATTCTCACTTAAGTACGTACCTGTTTATAAACGATTTTCGGTAGTTACATCATGACTTATAAAAGAGTTACGTGTTTTACCGGAAAGAGGGATTATAGATAGACTTACCCACTTACTACTAAAACTTTTACATACACCACTAAAAACGTGAGTTTCTAGGGTTAAAACATTTTCATACAATTATATATATAGAAATTGTAAGCGGACATTAGCAGTAAATTATAAATCTGTTAAAGCTTAACCCCTTTATTAGTTAAATAAATCGGCGATTTTGAAGTATGAGTATTAATAATATCAACATCTATTTTATCAACATTAGTTTACAACATAATCACCTCAATATCATACAAAGACTTATTACGTAGATTCGGTTTTTTAAAAAGTAGTAGGCGTGATTTTTATTAATGTGGTTTTAAACCACAAACACAAAGACCTATTCAATTATCACTACAGTTTTTATTAATATGCGTTTTTTTTCTCTTATACGACATTGAACTAATCTTCTTATTTCCTTTTATATCAGGATCAACATTCACAGGAGTTTATGAGCTATGGCTTATATTTTTCTTCTTCTTTATTTTATTTGCAAGTTTAAATATTGATTATGAAAGGCATGTTTTGTATTGACAAGAGTAGCCTAAAGTACATCAAATATTATATATATACACTAACTAAATGATAGAAGGTCGTAATTTTCGTAGAGCTATATGAGGATATCACCCCACATTTCAAAATATAGATATAGTAACAAATTGAACTTGAAACTTAGTTTCTTTATCGTCAATGATTTTTTCATACGTAAATTTTTATGTAAACAGACTTGTACTCCCATTTTCGAGTGTAACGTCTATTATCGGTTTCATGTTAATGTTAACAATAGTAATGCAGATATTATCTGGTTTTTTTCTTGGATGATATTTTATGCCAGAACCAGGTTTAGTAGTAGAATTAAGAGAAGAAATGTTTAATGATACTCGTTTCGGTGCAGAAGTTTTTTACATGCACGTAAGAGGTGTTGATACCTTAATGGTACTCTCATATTTACATATTTTTAAAAAACTTTATTTGAAAAACTACGTAACTTCCGAGTCCGATGGTTGAATGTTAGGTGGTTACGCTTTCTTATGATTTCATTATATTATTTTCCTTGGTATATCCCTAAGTTGTACCCACTTAAGTGATTTAACACTTACAATTGTCGCAAATATCTTTTGATCATTATTTAATAATGTTTATAAAACTTATTATATAATGTTTACTAATAAACATTTAAACACCGATCAATTAACTCGTATGATGATGTTACATTATTTTACACCCTGATACTATCTTTATCTCGTTAAGTTACATGCTTTATTTTGTCACGAATCTTGAGATACTGATAGTGGTGAAAATGTATATGAGGATAAATCCGGTTCTTACATATCATGGTTCTACGATGCTATATTAAAAGAAGTACAAGATGCTTGATACTGAGTTATGTTCGTATTCATTTACTTCTTCTTACACCATTTTAATGGGGCAACCGTAAACTTCTTTTTCTTTGAAAGGTGAAACATTGTAGAAATGGACGATATACGTTTTTACGGAGTCGCACCTCATTGATACTTTAGACCCCTTATGGGTTTACTAGTTATCTCACCTACTCATTATGAAGGTTTAATGTGAATGGGTTTATGATTTGTTTTATTAGCCTTTTTACCCATATTCTATAACTTATACAACTCTATGCATAAATATGTAGCTGCAATACCTATGCAAAATTCATTATTACAAACATCGTTATTCATTACCTTCTTAATGTCTTTATTCTGTGCTTGTAGTATGTTACCTTGTGGACGTTATTATTATGAACCTGAAGGTGGTTACGTTGGTAATCCTTGAGTAAAATTCTCGTACCAGTATATGTACGTTTATTTAGCCTGAATAATACATCATCTAGACTTAATAGACCATTATATTTTCCAGTTTAGTCAAACATTAGTAAGAAAATCTAGTGTATACACACTTAGGTTTGAGAGGTCTTTCTCTAAGACTTTAACCTCAAATAACTAATAACTAGTTAATTTTTTAACTTTTGCAAATTATTAAATATATAAAAAACTTTTTAACTTATTCTACCTACATAAACTTATTATTAAATAACTCGACAAGTAAATTTAAAATCAAATACTTATTACTAAGTTTGTGAGTAAAAAGCCTAACTAATTTTAAATTATTAAATACGTACTACATACGTAATGAGCATTTATGGTTAGATGGGTTTTTGTTTGATTTTTTACAAAAAAAGACTGCTGATATATGAGTACGTAAGTTTGTTATATATACAGGTTTTATATTTTCAGAAAGACTCGTGTTTGACTCTATAGTAAAGTTATATATGGACTACTTTATATGATTCATGCATAAATTTAATATATTCGAAGTTAGTAACGTGTTTGAAATGTTGAGTACAATTTTATATTTCGCAGTCACCCTTTTTTTTGTAATCATATTATTCATAATACTATTCTAAGACTTTATATGTGGTTTACCCTAATAACAATATATACTTCTACAAACAACTATTTTACTCAAATTTTTTATAACTTATTTATGTGAGATCACCTAATTTTATCTAACACAGACACATTTATATATAATATTTAAATCTATGTCAGAAGCTATATTATTAAGTTCCTTACTTGTCGTACTTTTAACCTTATTTTGTGTATTATCCGAACGTAAATTATTAGCGTTCGCCCAACGTCGAATGGGGCCAACCTTAATGGGTAGGAATGGGGCGTGGCAAATACTCGCTGACCTATTCAAACTATTAACTAAAGAAATATTTATCATACCTCGCTCAACTACAACTTTAGCACCTATATTTTTATCTTTATTATTTACCGCACAATTACTATTCGCACTAAACTTTGCTTGGGGTCCAAGTATGTTACTAGTTGATGGGGTCGATTCAATGATACTCTACCACCTCGTTCTAATATTACTATCGAATATATTTTTTTCGGTAGTAGGTCTTTTATCCCAATCTAGGTACGCCTTAATAGGTACTGTACGTGGACTAGTTCATGTAATATCGTTAGATATATTTATAACAGTTATCTATTCTTTACTAGTTTTTAGTGCACAGTCTGCAAATTTTCATGATTTTGTCCTATTTCAGTCAAATTATTGATGTTTATTTTTATACGCCCCCGCAGCATCAGGGTTTGTTTTAATCCTATTTTTAGAGTCGAAAAGGGCACCGTTTGATCATTCAGAGACTGAAGCAGAGGTGGTAGCGGGTTATTCCACTGAATATAACGGTTCAATGCTTTTAATGTTTTTTTTAGCTGAGTACTTACATTTGGTAATATCCGCAATACATTTTATAATATTTTTTATAGGTGGGTGAAATAGTTTAGATTTACTAACAATATTACCTCCTATATTTTCATCGTATAACCCATCGAGTTACTTAGTATATTGCTTTTTATAGTAGTAACTGTTTTATATACCGTAATAATTGGTATTAAATCTACGGTTATATACGTATAACTTTTACATTTTCATTTTAGTTTTTACTAGTTTATTAATTTTTTCACCTAAAATTACACTTACTACTCATTTATACGATATAATATCAAATATATACATAAGTGATTACTATTACAATAATTTTTACTTTATTTGAACGCAGTTTTTTATATTACCTTCTTTATTCTTATTTTTGACTTGCATACACCACTACTCATTTATAAAAAATAAAAGTTTTTCTAAAACTGTTTTCTTAATAACCCTACCTACACTACTTATTACTTGGTGGATTTTTGAGTATTATACACTTAATCAGTACCAATACTTAGTGTGTAATTCTCAATACTTCTTTAACAATCTACTTATAAACCCCTTAAATAAATACCACCCATTATTATTCTTCTCAACCTATATTTACCTAGTAAGTTTAACTTTTTTTTTAAATCCGTTTTACTATTCACGAAATATAGAGTATTTAGGTAGTTTAGGGTACTCAATTATTTGTTTAACTTTTACAAAAACTAATTTTTATTGACTTGTTATATCGTTCTCACTTTACTTAGGTTCGTGGTGGGCTTTACAAGAGGGATCTTGAGGGGGTTGATGAAATTGAGATGCGTCTGAAGTTTTCGGACTACTTATACTAACAGTACTATTACTATATATGCACTTAAATGTGCGTGCAAACACACCCCTTACTATACAAATGTTTTTAACGTATTACGTAGTTTTAATCTTATTTACTTATTTTATACTCCAGATGAGTTATAGTATAGTGTCTCACAATTTCGGCTTAAGTTTAGTAGGTTATGGGTATACACAGATAATATTCCTAAACTTAATAACTACGTTAGTTCTTGTTTTTTTACTACTCACACGGAAATTATATAACTTCTTTACTTACGTAATCCATAACTCCTCTTCCGGTATAACTAGAAATAACAGTATCATTAACGGTAATGGTAAAAACTTCATAAAAAATTCAACATTTACAAGTAAAAATACGTACATACTATCAGCCGTATTAACATACCTCACTTTACAACTTTATATAACAAGTTTTAATCCCATCTTTAGTAACGTCTTCTGAACCTCGTTCAGTGTCGAAATTTTAAACCAAATACTAAGTAATTTAAACATAAAACTATTACTATTATTACTAGTAACTTTACTTTTTACAAAAATTAACACAATTCTAACCCTAAACAATTTTACACAATTTTACATATTTTCAAATATTATAATTTTCTACCCGTTTTACGTATTTCGTCAAATCTCATCAACAAATTACTTCCACCTGCTAATTTACACAACATGTTTAATCTCTATATACCTTAACTACTCAGTTTATGTACAGTGAAATTATGCAACAGTGTCGACGTGTTTTACGGATAATACTTATGTCAGATCAATTTGACATAATAATATATTTACTGAAAATGTATACATATTCGACTCACTAACAAGTTTAAGCAGTCATAAACTAACTAACTGCAATTCATTCTTTAGTTTTATGCATAATATAGATACGCAGTTTTTTAAATTAGATTTAACTGACGACTCACTAAAACAGGTTATACATAACCACACTTATCTATACTTGTTTAGTGTGTCGGTAAACGATAAACCTTCGTTAATCACAGATTTGTTAACCTCACCTGTAGTTGTTGTCATAGTATACATATTTTTACGTAAATTAAAAATTATTTTCTAAAAAAACTTACACATATATATTGTTTAGGTTAATATTATAAAAATATATTATAAGTTTTATTAAATAATTTAATTAAAAGCTTTGTAGTACAAAATTTTTACAACCAGTATCCACTAAATGAAAAAAATAATAGACATTTATATATGACGTTACTCCGGAACAATAACAAACTTTTCGCGTTTACCTTAAACTCATTAACAAGAACTTCTCTCTTTTTCAAAAATAATTTCAACGTATTTGAACTCTACAATTTCTCCTTTCTAACATTACAACACACCCAAACTAATAATTTACTTTTTTCCTTAAAAAGGAAAATTTTTGAGAAAAACTTAAGCCTATATAATATTAAAACGTACCCAAACAACCTTACCTATAGGGAGGGGTGTGATAACTCTACCATCTGTTATTATTGAGAAAGTGTAAGTACTTGTTCGGTAGTATTTCATAAGAATAAACTCACCAAACTTTTTTTATTACATATGTATATACTATTAACTAACTACTTCCCGTACGTAACAAACTACACACTTAAAACGACAAGTTTTGTTCTAAATAAAAATTTCCCCTTTTATACATTTTTAAATTTATTTTTTTTTAAAATACGAAATGTTTAAGAGTATTGTAGTTAGATATTTTTGTATAAAATTATAAATATAACTAAGTTTACCTATAGGTTTAAATCGACTGTTATGTACTTATATTGTTATTTAGTTTATGCTCATTCGCACCTATATTACTAATCCTCCACTGCTTATTTATTTTTTTGTTTAAACGCTGACTTGGACCTATAGGTACGTTTTACAGTTCTGCATTCTCGTTCGGTACAGTACTATGTATATCTCTGTACGAATTATATCTAGTATTGTTAAACGGAAATTATTTTTACGTAGATTTCGGCCGTTGATTTTTCTGCTTAGACCTTATAGATTCGAATTTACTATTTTGTGTAGATAGCTTAGCTTTAGTATCTTCTTCACTCGTACTAACATTGACAGTATTTGCTTTGTATTTTGGTGTTGAATACATGTACAGGGAAGCTTTTATAAATCGATTATTATACCTCCTAAATTTATTTGCAACGAGTGTCGTTTTTTTGTTTTACTGTTATGATTTTTTTTTAATACTATTTGCTTGGGAATGTATAGGTCTCTTCTCCTTTTTATTAGTTAATTTCTACTCTACTAGGATTTACACCCTTAAAGCAGCGCTTAAAACTTTTGTATTTTCACGAATAAGTGATATGTTTATGTTCTTATCGTTTCTAATGACTGTAAGCTCATTCCTAACAACAGACTTGTCACTTATATTCATACAAGTACCTTTTATGGCTTTCCATTACGTATTTATAGGCTCATTCGCTTTACATTTTTTAACGTTTTTTTCTTTCTGCCTAGTGACCTCTGGGGGTATAAAAGCTGCGCAATTTTTTTTTCACGTGTGATTGCCCGACGCGATGGAAGCGCCAACCCCAGCATCAGCACTAATACACTCCTCAACTCTAGTCGTAGCTGGTATATTCCTTGTTATAAGATTTGCTATACTATTCGAATTTACTATATTTACTAATTATTACCTAATACTTTTAGGGGCGTTAACTTTATCTTTTGGGGCAATAACGGCAACATTTCAAAACGATGTTAAGAAACTAGTTGCTTATTCGACTATAAGTCAAATAGGTTATCTTGTATGTGGTTGTGGGTTTTGTTGTTATGAAGAAGTTCTACTCTACCTAATAATACATGCATTGAATAAAGCCTTCTTATTCGTACTAGTTGGTTATATTGTACATTTTTTCAGCGGAAACACCGATATGCGTCAAATGGGTGGAGCTTATTTATACTCTTTTGATATAACTTGTTTATTATTCGGTGTTTGTTTTAACTTAGCCGGATTACCGTATAGTGCAGGCTTTTTAGGTAAAGAGTTTTTATTGTTACAAGTTATGCGTGAAGATTTTATATCTTACTTTGTTAGGGGTTGTTGACTTGTCAGTTTCTTTTTCACACCCATTTACATGTTTTTTTTAATATTTTTAGTAATGTTTAACATTAAAAAAGGTTCTATACTAGTTTATGTAGGAAACTGATCCTTTAAGAATTACCAAAACAACTCACTAGTGTATCATACGTCCCCTAAACAAGGTTATTTAGATCAGTGATACCGTACTTTTAAACATAAGTACCAATTCACTGCCTTAACGTCACGATTAACCTCGTACATGTTGGTGTCTTTTTGGGTATTTTTCTTCTTCTTCGGTGAATCATTATTACTAATACTTTTTAATTTCACAACTCCAATTGACACAATTGAATCATCTAACTTCTTAGTTATAAAACAGCATGTTGTATTTTTTATACAAACGTCTTCAGTAAAACTTTTAAAATATATAAACTTTTTTATATTTTTCTTAACCCTAAATGCATTCGGGTATATGATGAATCTAACCCACTCATACAACTATAAGTATTTTTTATACTCCACCCTAAACTCAATTCTTATAATACTATCGTTATATTTATATGTTTACTTGTAAATAGGAAAGGGAGAGGTGGTTGAAACCCCTTAAAAGGTAGGTATAGCTTAACTGGCAGAGTAATAGGTTGTGGCCCTGGAGGTTGTAGGTTCGAATCCTACTACTTACCTTATTCAAAATCAAATTAAACAATCTAAAAGTATCTCAAAATTTAAACTATTAATACAGACTTTAAATATATGTAAATTTATTACAAAATACCTCTTTTATGTAAATACCACCTTTATAAATAATTTTAAAAAAGTTACAAGTTTGATAAAGTGTATAAACGTACAACCTGTAAAGTACTTTACTAAGAATTTAAATTTTTACAAAACAAGTTTTAACCCCCTTAATAAGCATAAGTATAAATCTTTTTTAAACAAATCTTTTAACACTTATACTAACATTTCTTTATTCTCCCAAACTAAAACACTCAAACCACATTATTCGTTCTATTCATTTTTTATAAAAAATCATAACCAAAATTCTAGTTATATACTAAACATTTCAAAATTCTACAACAAATACATTAACACGTTAACTTTTGTAATCAACACGTTTTATTATAGATTAGATGTAGTATTTTTCGGTAACACTTTTTTTAAAAACGAAATATTATCTATGAACTGACTTTTTTTAACAAAGTACAACATAAATCTTCGACTTAATCAGTTGTTACTGTTTGTAAATCCATTAAACCGTTCTGTATTATCAACTAATATACTAAAACAGTTATTACAAGTGTACTCCATAAACGCTTTTATATATGATGTGTTATTACACTCAACGACTATAAACCTCTTACATAAACTAAACGTTGTTACGTTAGGAACCGTACCTATCACTTATAACGCAAAAACTTTAGACATTGTAATACCGGTATCTACTGATAGTATATTTTCTCAATTTTTTGTATTACAACTTACCTCGAAAGTCCGTAAAATTGTTGAATATAATCGATATAAAGAAAGTAAACAATTATATTTAGGTTTTGTAAATAATTAACTTAACTCCCGAATCGAC
>Ga0115104_10225411_pt1 | contig 12628 bp, 7 predicted proteins | sample CN18umnscriptome_2_FD_89649 | JGI IMG/M metagenome (GOLD analysis project Ga0115104, IMG submission 89649) | Marine eukaryotic communities from Pacific Ocean to study complex ecological interactions - CN13ID_70_C50_10m_0.8um Metatranscriptome... | ecosystem: Environmental > Aquatic > Marine >...
AAGGCGCTTCGGAAATTGTCACACAATAGCTAGGCGTCAAACAATTTATTCCGCATTTGAACGAAAACTAGGATAATTCTCTATTCGATAGATTGTATTCTTATCACGTCTTCGAAATGGATCCTATTAAATTGGCTATTGTGATGAAAGTTATTGGACGAACTGGCTCAAGAGGACAGGTGACTCAGGTTCGTGTAAAGTTTTTGGACGATCAAAATCGTCAAATCATGAGAAACGTGAAAGGTCCCGTTCGTGAAGGTGATATTCTCACGCTGATGGAATCGGAACGAGAAGCTAGAAGACTTCGATGATTCGATTACCTCGTGACATGATGTGGAGTAGTGGGATTTCTAGGAATTTTCATCGTTGCAATAAATTGAATTCTGCATAGAAACATATAAATAATTCTAAGAGCTATCTGAGAGAATATAATAACACTCTGCCACGTGCATTGCCTACAGCGAGATACCTGCTTTCTCTACTAAAAGTAGTACAAAACACAAAATTGACAGGAGTCTTGGATGTAGGCCATCGGGAGCAAATAGTGCACGAAGGCTGCTTGACCATTCTTAAAGAATCCTTGCACACACTTGATGAAAGTGCTAGTAAGTTACCACCACAATTATAGCTCACACCGTCTACTACAGACTTCAAGCTCATTATTTTCTCACCTGCAACCAACTCCTTTTGAGATGAATCATTAAAAAGCTCTTTCCATCGAGGAAAAATATTTACCACTCCATCGCTATCACCAACTGCCAACTGGTCTAAAGCTGAGTAGTTGAGGGCTGTTACTTTTCTGGATCCGACTAAACTCTTTTTATCCATGCACCTCATCTTCCTCAAGTCCCAAGTGCAAACTTTACCGTCAGACCCAGCTAAAAATAATTCTCGTCCACTGTGAGAGTAAGAAGCACCAACTATGTCTTCGCTAACATTGAGAGTCGCAACTTTTCGATAGTCCCGACTTGAGAAGACAGATAAAGTCCTTCCAATACCATATATTGAAGTAGTCTGAACTTCTGAAGTATTAGGTGACTCTGCAAAACCTTTGATCAGTATTTCTGAGCCAAAAACATCAACACGGCTCATGACTGAACTTTTATTTATATCATATACATAAATGAAATTTGCCTTGCCACTTAACAATATTTGACCAGAAGATGTAAATTTAACCTTGCGAAGAGGTAAATCCTCAAACAGAGAGGAAGACTTTAGTGAATTTCGTTTTCCGTCAATGTCAAATATCCTCAACTTTCTATCAAAACCAGCAGTAAGAAGCAGAGAAACATTCTCATACGAAAAGTCAACAGAAGTAACGACAGAATTACAAGGTGCTGCTGAATTTGCATCGGTAACTCGGATCGCATTAAACTCTTCTTCCACGAGATTTTGATCGATACCCTTCCCATCCGACATTTTTCTAACATTTTCAACAACTTTTGGAAAGTTCCTATTCGTTTTACTCCAATTCAAAGCACAGGTATCGTTGATGCGATCGCGATCACTCACTTTCTTACGCATATTTAAAGTATATAAACTAAGTTTATTGCAGCAAAAATGCTAAATATTTTGAGTACGGTCCAAACTGTGCCCAAACTTTCAATTGCACACCCAAGTACAAAACAGTTAAGTTCGAAAGTACCTCAAAATTGAGTTGAGATCACAGTAAGATAATAAACTCTAACGACAACAGTAGAACTTTAGTTTGCGCGACATATAGTGAATGTTCTGCAGCATTGAAGCGTATTTCAGAAAGGGAGCCCAAGGCAAAATACGTATATAAAACGCGTGCTAAGAAGAGAATGTTTATTGGCCAGCTATTTAGTTTTTTCCCGTCTTGTCGTTTGCAGTTACTACTCCGACTTCAGCGAATATAATATGTGTATATAATGAATATTTGACAAAGTTAACACGGCAGTGTCTTCCTTTTGCCGTTTGGCAAAGGTCGAAAGGAGAAAGGTCGAAGGGTGGACTCGTTGACAGTTGAGGAAATTTTTGGAGAAAGCTTTTTACAGACGGCAGCTGAAAAGGAGAAAGAAGGCGAAAAAAAAGAGTGAAAGACAGGGAGGAGCTGGAGAAAAATGAAAAAGCTGAAAAGAGAAACGAGTAACTACTTTGCTACCATCCACGAGAATATAACCACTTTAGCTTGCCTTTGCTGCCGTTTGAAAATAGAAAAGCAAAGAAATGGTCACATGCATATGGTTTCCAGTTCGAAAAAGTCAAATCCCTTTCTCTATCAGTAACTTGACTTATTTTTCCATTTTTTGTTTGCGGTGGTGGTAGATGTCGGAAAGCAAAAAGCATAGAAGTTCGGTCTCACGTCTGCATACTGTGCAGGACGGATGTTGTGCCTTTCCTTAATACTTTTTTAAAATACAGTGTTATTGATAACTAGAACATTTACATCCATACCTCACACTACGAATTGCAGACTCTTCAAACATGTTACAACAATACAAGTAGAGTGTATGTGCACAATATTTTGTACTGATTCACGTCTAAACAGTATGGATTCAATGTGCGTACGTAGCCTTCAGATTATTACTTCTGATCTCGTTCATTTTGGCAACGCTCATAAGTGAGGATATATTTTCTCTGGCAAACCATGTACTCATTTGCCACCCACTTTTAACTTACGTTCATGTTCGTAAGTTGGCAAGTAGCTATGCTATCCTTTGCCTTCCCTCCGTTCTTATGGCATATTTATATAATCAGAAAAGAAATCAAGCGAAGAACTAGCAATGTACTTCATAGAGCATCCTGAGATCATCTGAACAATTGAGCGTAGACTTTTTCGTTACCGGACAAGTATTATATTTCAACACATGTTCTGAAATACAAGAAAAACAAAAGACGTATCCGCTTCTTATCAACAGGGTCGGACCTACTCGTTTATTCAAGCAAAGAGGACAGCAACGGTTGAAGTCCTGAAAGGAAAGACCCTTTGGGTGCTTTGGAATAGATTTTAAAGCACTTGAAACTTCACCACATTTAGGTAATTGAGCTTTTTTATCATATGTGATTGTTGAAGCACTTGAAAAGTACCATTCGCAACATTTCGTAGCGGCTGCGAGAGCAGTAAGAATATGGAAATCATAAGAACTGCGAGTACTCCGAGCACTTTCTGAGCGCACGAGATGAAACAAAAAATAACTGCAAGTCAAGTTGTGTGTCTTCCTTGAACCAATAACAAAATTGAACCAAATCCTTAATTTGCTTGTTTCCAACAGGAAAAATACCGCAGGCAAAATATCACGAATAAAGAGTTCACAGGAGTTTGCGAAAGCTAGATTTACCCCTTGCATAGAGTTGTCTTGGCTATCATTACTCTGTAATTTTAAAACTTTCGGTTTGCGTTTGGTCATGAAGTAGTTTTCTTTCATATTTTGAAGATACAGTGGTAAAGTTGTATGAATTGCTGATATTGATACCTGTTTTTTCGAAAGCCCAAATACCTTTGAAGATGAGATCCGCCTTATGTCATATAACCGTTCCCCACTTGAAGAGCTATGACGAGAAAAGGAATTCAGCTCGAAACAAAAATGCAGCAAAGCTGCAATTTCGCAGCGATGTTTCCGAATAAAGGTAAAATCTTGCTGCTGATGACCAAAAGTAAGAATCTAAAGTCCAAGCTTATGAGTCATGGAATTTGTTTGAACAATATTTGTACCAAATCGAGCAGTTGGGAAATTGCCGAGTATAAACTTGCAACAAAATTTTCGGCAGCAACTACCTCAAGTAAAGTTGGAGAATCGCGCATGTGTTCAATGACTCATACTATATAGTATCTCTCGATAAGTGAAGATATCAGCAGAAAAAGGAGTGATAACTATTGACTTCACCCGGTGGGCTGCAAGGCCGGCGACCAGCATTGTGTTCCATTCATATTTTTTTTGTTCTCGCTCTATTTGGAGGTCTGCACAGAACTGCACATCATTATACACCTTCTCTATGACACCCTAAATAAACAGTCGATAAATTCAAAATTCAAAAAAACTCCAGGATTAATAGGTCGAAAACACGAAGGAGATAAGCGTACTGCAGTGCAAGATATTTATTGTAGCTCGAAGGTATATCGCAACCCAGAGCTCAAATTGAGCACGTTCGAGTAGTTCAGTAGTGGTCGATAAAAAAATTAAAGCACCCCTCACTTCGTTCGATACTTTCAATTCACTTTTTGAAAAACTCCAGATTTTGAAATGAAACCTTTAGGAGATATTACCAATAGAAATCATGATATATCTGGCAGGGTTATAGGAACAAGAAAAAAGGTAGGCATTTCCTTGAAACGTATTTCATTTTACGATTCTTAATAGGAATTATCGGGATACTCGACGACAGCAAGTGAACAGTCCTCTCTGGAACAAAATTTGGATACAGACACAGAATGGTTTTTCACTAATACTAGGGACAATATAATCCGTTCAAACTTACCCTGCTTTGCTCTCGCTACGTGTACTGGATATGATCGTTTGCTTCCTGAAAATATGTTTAAGAGCACAGAATATGCGAATGATATAATCTCATATCTCAGAACGACAAAAGTTGAGACTACCAGATTTCGAGACTATATGACCACCATTCAAAAGGAGATAAATCCAAGCATGCGTAGTATTTTAGTCGACTGGCTCGTGGAAGTTGCGGATGAGTACAGCTTGACCTCGGAAACTTTATTTCTCACGTTAAACTATTTAGACCGTTATCTCGGTTTAAAACTGGTCAAGAGAAATCGACTCCAACTTGTAGGAATAACCTGCATGTTAGTTGCCTCAAAATATGAGGAAATATACGCACCACAAGTTGATGACTTCTGCTACATCACTGATAACACTTACACACGTGATGATATTTTATTAATGGAACGTGATATCCTTGATGCACTTCGTTTTGAGTTAACACAGCCAACAGCTAGGCAGTTCCTTAAATATTTGACCAGTCTTTGTGGCGCAGATTCTGACTTGGAGTCACTAGCTACGTATTTTATAGAACTAACTCTCTTGGATTACAGCTTTCTATCTTACTGTCCTTCCATGGTTGCTTCATCTGCGTTGGTTTTGGCACATTTCACTTCAGAAAGAGTGTTGAGTGTTGTAGGGTTCCAGAAGTGCTCATATTATTCTCCACTAGAAATCAAAAGTTGTGTAAAGGAGCTAAATAAGCATCATCAGCGAATCCAAAATGGGCCAAAATTAGCAGTAGTAGAAAAGTATTCAAAGTCAAAGTACGAAAATGTTGCCTCATTCTCTCCTATCTCTGGATCTCTGCAGGAAAAGTGGGATTTCTTAGAAAAATCCTTTGAAGGTATGGATTAACACGCTCGAGTTATGTTGTTTTGTGTATTATTTAAGCGTGTAAAAATTTAAGTATTACTACCACCGCATACCTTTCTCATATAAGAAAATGTTTCAATTGTGTTTTTTGTGCACTCGTAATGAACTAAAAAGGAGTAGAGTCATAGAAAGAGTGTATTCATCGTAACAGGTTTCTCGAAATTTGTTCCCGTGCTGAGGCAATAGCTTGGGCAAAAGATTGCTCGGTGAGAGGAGTTTCGCTATCCGCACCTCGCATTGAAACACGATTGGCAATCACGCCTGAGTCAGTCTCGAGTATTACTCCTCCGTCTACTAATTCGTCTAGAACAAGGAGGACTAAGTCTAGATTTTCCAGAACGGATCTTTTCTCTACCAATCCTCTTAAAAGTAAGGATACAGACTCAAAAAAGCCCTGTAGTACGCTCAATAGAATGAGTTCATTTTCATGATCTTCTGCAGTAACGTAGAAATGTACATCTGAGATAAATTTATACACTACGATATTTCCATCAAACATCACGACTTCTGGATCGTTACGTGCACTAGATCTAATTGTCTTCTGATAAAGCGACCTTTCAAAGGCAAGCTGCTGAACAGTCGATTCCATGTCACAATCGTAATATTTTACAGCCACGCGTTTGCCTTCGCTATCTAGTAAAAGAACATTTTTTATGGAAGTACAGGACGAAATAGATTCCATAGTGGTAGGATACGAGATCTGAGTTGCAGAGAGAAAGGGGAATACCAACGCTATATCGTAATCAACGAGTTTCGACTTTTAGTCTTCCTCCTACTTAGATAATTGAGTCTCCGTGCTTTTAAACTGTTGTATTTTTTCCTCGCCCTCGCAATTTCACAAAACCTTTAAAAACCTTGAAGTCCTGAACATCTGTACCCGTAAACTGAATTCTTGATTTTTGATATGATTATTTCAGTTAGTTGCTTCCCTTGCTATCATATGAGCGCAAAATAGAAAATTTTTCCTTTTGGCCTTTTTTTTTCACTATTTTTACCACACCGCGTCATTCAACACTGCCAGAGTAGATGTCAAACAAAATTTTGGATGTTTGATTAGAAGTAGTAGTTGAAGATGTCGAAAAAAGTTATGGCAACGATCTCATTAGTCATCAATGCTGGAAGTGCTAAGGCATCGCCCCCTGTCGGACCAGCTCTAGGTTCGCACGGCTTGAATATTATGGCATTCTGTAAAGACTTCAATGCTCGAACGGCAGATATTAAGCAAAGTGTCCCAATTCCTGTTCGAATCACGGCGTTTACAGATAAAAGTTACGAATGGGATTACTCTACTCCACCTACTAGTTATCTCTTGTTACAAGCTATAGGGCAAGCTTCGGGGAGCTCGAAACCGAATCATGTGAAAAGTGGACATATTTCACTCAAACATATATATGAAATCGCAAAGGTGAAGGGGCAAAGGAAGGAGTTTAATTCCATCCCCGCTAAAAATATATGTTTGAGTGTGCTAGGGAGTGCAAAGAGTCTAGGAATTCAACTCTTGGATGCATCGTAGATATTTTCGTTACACATATCGTGATATTTTCATTTTGATAGCAGAATTGAGGGGTTGAACAAAATCCATCAGATTGGATAAATGTTCATGGTATACATCCTCCGTAATATTTAACGGCGCTTCGGTCACAGTAATTGTCAGAGGCCCGATATTCTCATTCACTCGGAGCTGTCCATTTTTTTTTTGTTTTTCAGCCTGAGTGTAGGAAAGATGCTGCTCTTCGCTAATTTTGAACTTTGCCTGTAAATACTGCTTTAATTGAAGAATGACATGGAGGCAAAGCGATAAATTTATCGCCTCTTTTTGGACCTCTATGACTGAATTTGTGTTCAAGGACCGTTCTGAGAATGAAAGTCTGGGTTCACTATGTTCTTTTTCAATTTTTCTGGTAAGTTCTACAGCATGTAAAACAATCACCCTATGGAGCTGATAAATAGCATAGATAGGTTCCTCATAGGAAGTAAATGTCATGTAGGAAATCAAATAAGATAAAAATTTGATGCATTGTAGATTTGTAGCTTCAGAAACCTTTTTCTTTATTAGTTTGACAACTACTTCAAGTACCTTCATGGATCCACCTCGATTTCCAGTCATTACACCTAAAATATTTTTAAAGCATTCGAAGTGAAATTCCTCGAAGAATTCTGGCTTTATACTACTTCTTCTTTCATTATTTTGCTCACTTTCACATTGTTTCAATGCAATAAATTGGAAGAGCTGCTCAATAGCTTCAGACAGCTGCTGATAAAAAAAGTCAGTGTGTTTTTCGTATTGAGCTTTTAATATTCTCAGTGAGAACTTCCGAATTTTTTTGCTTTGATCAAAATTTAATTCAAGAAGAGCACTAAAAGCACTGAGGGGATGGACTAAACCCTTTCTCAAAATGATTTCAACGAGACAGATAGTCTTCATACGAACTTGCGGATCGTGATCTGCACAAAGTAGAAGAATTTCCTTCCAACATCTCTGAATATAAACGGCATTGCTGTGGTCCATTTCACCATTTTCAACTTGAATTCTTGCAGGCAAGTTTCTTTGTTTGTGTCCAACAGAGGAGCTCAATATACTCTGGTTCCTTTTCGTGAAGATGGATGAAAAATTGGAATCTTCCGTACAAAGAACATCTTCCAAAACTTTCACAGCTTGTATTTTTAATTCACTACAACTACTTGCAGCGCTCAAAGTTCTATGCATAATTTCATCTAATTTTAACAAACATTCCGGTGTATTATAAATAGATGCTTGAGCACACAGTAGCAAAGATCCACATGCTTCAAGTGCATTTTTATTCATACTAGTGCTCTCATCTTCAATAAAAATATACCTTCGAAAAAGTTCTAACAAAGTGGCCACTAGAGTAGGTTCAGCTTCAGATATCTCAACACTAAAGAGAGGAGATTGTTTTGAGTCTAGAAATTCTTCCGAGTTATACCTCAAAATTTTTCCAAGTACGAAAATGGCTCTGGATTTCAATTTTCTTTCTTCATCCAAGTTACTTTCTCTACCAAGTATCAGCAGAAGCCTCTTAGTCAATCTCTTCAGTTTTTCTCGGCTATCTACAGAAAAAGATGCAAAAGAACTCAAGCACTTCGTTGCAAAGTCGACTATCCCAGAGTTCTTTGAATATAGAATCAAAAGGCAAACATTATCAACAACTGTTTGACACAAACTCATACTTATTCTGCAGTTATAGCAAACAATTTCGTTAATTATGCTTAGCACTGATTGCGTAAAGGCAGAGTTGCTTTTTGTTGTACCATTACCCCTGTGTAAGTACGGTTCTAATCCAATTAAGAAATATAAGGGATCATTTTCGGGAACAAGAAAACTTGGCTCAATCAATGCAATTGTACTGAGTGAAAATGCAAACATTTCCGGTGTTAGAGTTTTCTTCGCCGTTTGCATCAAGTTTTCTGTTTGAATATCAGACCTGGATATGCGATTTGATTCGGATTGTTTTTCAAATTCAGTTGAGTTCACCAGGCCTTCAAAAATGTAAGTTATCATTCTATATCCATTTTTCTTAAGCAATTCCAGGTCTACTGCATCTGTTTGAACTTCTTCTTCTGTAGGTCGTAGTATTCTTTGTAATAAGAGCAACAATGGGTAATCTAAAAGGCTCGGAAGTTTCGAATTAAGCTTTCGAAAAAAATTGGGGTGCATATACCACATCAACTTCACAAAGATAAGCCACACATCTTTTCTCCTAGTCACTGCTGTTGCATGAAACCATTTTTTTCTGAAGTATTGAATCACTAGGAGCTGCACGCTGAAATCTGTATCCATAATACGGAGTGCTAGTCTATAATTGAAATAAATAACTGAATCATTGTCAGCATCTTGTGCAATTTCTTGCATGATCATAATAACACGTTTTCGTACACTTACCCCAATATCATTAATTCGATCAAGAACTTTCGACCAATACTGGAGCCGGACTTCACGATTTGAACAAATAAATTGCCCAATTAGCTCAATTACTGAGCATCGCACTAATGTTGCCGGATCTGTTATTCTTTTGGATAAAATTTGGTGGATCCGTGGATTTATAAGCATATTTGGATCTATAGATACAATTCTTGAGAGTGAACGAATTCCAGTTGTGCGTACTGTTATTGATACATCGTCAAGCATACCAATTATTCTGTGGAGCAGAACATCATTTTGCCGTGCAAGGGGTCGATAAATTTGCAGTTGACGATTCAATACCATAATAGAATTTCTCGACAAATCTCTGTCCTTCCCTACAGCGCCTTTCATGCCTGAAATATTGACCTTTATTTTATCATATAGATCCCAATAAAAATCCCCACTCATCTCAGATAAGTCATGTTTCGGATGCCTTTTGATTTCATTTGTCATTTGACATATTTGAAAGATTAAAGCGTTGTGTAAGTGATATCTTACGTTATCACACACAACGTGATCACTGCCTTCACTTACCTCCATACTAGTGCGCTGCTTAATATTATTCAGGAGGTACCGCATTAAAAATCCTTCAATGCAAATTGATTGTATTTTGGAAAGCTTTTCCCCAGAAAAAGAGGTAGATCTGATGTCACTACTAGCTTGGATAAGTACATCAGAAATACTTGAATCATCTTCATATAAAAACGATTTTTCATACTTTCCACAGCTCAAAGACTCACTTCTAAGTCTTGCACATACTTGACTTAATATGTCAAGGGCCCTTTCGCGAAATTTTGGATCTTTATGCTGTAAACCAAACTTTCCAACTAACAGTGCACACATGTTCAAAAGCGTTAAAGAAGAAGCAGGCCACTCTGGGAGATTCAAGCATAACAATAAATCTCCAACTAATTTCGGAATAAACTTTCGTGAATCTCTTTCCTGAAGTTGGGAAACTTTCACTAACAGTTCCGACCAGAAAATATTTGACCAATGGAAAGCATGGGCAATTCCTTTATCTTCAACTTTGTTTGCAATATCACAGGCAATGTCATAATATTCTACACAACTTTGTAAACAACTCAGCAATGCAGCAGTAATCACACTAATTTTTCTTGTCGAGTCTTCTGGAATGCAATACAATCTAGAATAAGAGTCCTGTCCACAAATCTCAATTTCAATAATTTCAATAATTTTATCAACAACATTGGAGCGTAAGTTTGGATATCTATTAAATATATGTGCAACCATTTGAACAACATTTGCTTTTAATAATTCTGCATCTCTCGATACGAGGACAGAAAAAGAAACTTTAATTAAGCGCAGCATAAAAGGCTCCGAGATTTTGATAGTTAGAATTAACAAAGACAAATGATGCACCATCTTTGCAGAATTTGCAACTAGATCAGGAAGAATGTGGCAAGGTATTAAATTTTGACGTATTCTTGGGTTTACTACCCCTTTCTCACGTTCGTTACCATTCTTGTCGCTCTCTTGCACAGTGGAGGCTGCAAAATTTGTTCTGAAACTGGAACTCAAAGTTTGTGGGTCAACCTTCATAGACAAGTACTTATTCAAGATTTCACAAACAAGCAAAGTCATTCGTTCAATTCTTTCGTCTGTACACAAGGATTTCGATATTAAATTCCCGTAAATAACCTTGCAGATCAAGGAAAAAGATACTGTTGCTTCCCTTGCAAAAATCATTTCCTCATCAGTAAGATTTCGAAGATTTTGTGAGCTCTCCTTGAGTACGTTTGAAAAGTAAACCAATAAACATTCATTAATCTGAAAGCTTTGGTCTAGAACTTCTTCAGAAATTTTGTTGACTTCATTCAGACCAATGATAGAGTCTAGCTTCGAATTTAGAGCTGCGATTTCATCTACAAGGGTGGATGTTATCAGTTTCCATCCTCGACTTTGAATTGGTATATATGGCTCGAATTTTTCAAAAATGCGGGTTACAAAATCATTGAAAGCCTGCGAGTCCCCTTCTCGCTTGTTGCTTTTTGACCTCACTGCTGCGTGCGAGCCCATATTTGCAACAGGAACTTGATGCTTAACGTTACTAGCACAAATTTCTGCATGGGCACCTTCATCCTCTTTTTTTTGGAGAAGAAAACCTGTCCTATTCCGACTTCTGCGAAAGGGGTTAAGCGGTAAATGTATAGATTTGTTTAAGTTTTGACCTTGCATTTCTGTTCCATTTTCATTTCCCGTATCTAAGTGTGGAAACTCAATTGAACTTGAAAGATACAGAATATTTACACTTGACAAAATCATAGTAACCTCAAGGTTTTGGTCACAAATGAAGCCAGTCTGTTTCAACAACGGTTCCTCGTCGCTCAAATCCTTTCTATTATAAACTGGGAATGATTCGAGAGTGATGCAAGTAGTCAGACGGGGGGGTTGTGAAATCATCCCCCCAAACTTAAGATTTCCTCCTTCTCTCATAAATTTACTCTTGGTGCGTTTATGCGTTTTACTTAATACGCATCACGGTATATAAAGCAAACCGAATTGAAAAAAGCCCAAGTTATGCACTTAACATTTATCCTAGTTAAAATAACTCTGCTTACTGCGCGCGTGACAAGCGTGTGTGCGGTGTGTTGTGTTGCTAAGTTTTTTAGTATAAGTCATAAATCTGGTTCCCAAGCCGAGGTTTGAGGAGAATTCATTTACCCCGCGTTAAAGCTTTATTTTTTGCCTTTTTTTGGGGCACCTTTTTCATCGAAGACAAAAGACGCTCGAGCACGAAAGATAAGCGCAGTCGACCCTGTTGTCAGTCAGCTGGTCAGTCTTTCCATGTTTCTGGAATCTGGATATTAAAGTATTTTTTTAGATTCAAGTCTCCCTTTTTCTTCTGCGGGTACATATATTGTGTTCTGGCGTTTGTTCACTTTGTCACTTATTAACAAGAATGGCACAAAAATTCGAGTAGACGTAGAGAAAATTGAAACTTAGTTTTTTTTTGGGTTACGCGGTGTTCTTTTCGATCATCTGCTGGGACACCATCTCCACGAGTTGAATATTCATACCTAGAATGATTATTCAAAGCGCATGTCTTCTAGGTTTCTTTGCAAATAGACGCAAATTTCAACGAATTCACAAGTTGTGTGAAAGGCTATTCATCATGGACAGACTATGCACTTTCGTTTCGAGTCAGGAACGAAGAGTTCCTATTCTACTGAAACATTTTGAGTTTCCATACTGTTTTTTTTTGTTTGGGCCAAAATTCATGAAACATATCTTACCTGGGTATTATAGAACCTGTAAATTCTATTATCATCTAGTTCCAATATTTTTGGGATATTTTCGTACCTTTCTTTCGGGATCTATTAACAAAAAGCTTACTGGTGAGCAAATCCAG
>Ga0115104_10527119_pt1 | contig 12521 bp, 5 predicted proteins | sample CN18umnscriptome_2_FD_89649 | JGI IMG/M metagenome (GOLD analysis project Ga0115104, IMG submission 89649) | Marine eukaryotic communities from Pacific Ocean to study complex ecological interactions - CN13ID_70_C50_10m_0.8um Metatranscriptome... | ecosystem: Environmental > Aquatic > Marine >...
TAAAGATTTATGTTTCTAAACTGGTTTTTAAATAACAATTATAGATTTTTATACAAACTACTTTTACTAGAGTAATCATAGTAACTATGAGTTTTTGATATATTATTTGTATTAAATAAAGAAGTTACGTAATATTTATCTAAAGAGTTTCACAAATTTAAGTTTTGGCTACTGCTATGTTTAGTATAACTACTTAAGCTACTCAGTTCGTTTAGTTTAGTTTCATCTACAAGACTAACGATTAAACTATTTTTTGCACCCACATAATTAGTATTAAATGCTAGTAGTAGAGATTTATAGTAGTGCCCTTGTTGTAATGGCTCTAGACCGACGGACAAAGTTTCTTTTTGGCTAGTAAGAGCAAGTTTTGGTAAGATAGTAAAGAACAACCTTTTTTGATTTCAAAGTCTACTATCCTCAAAGTTATTTAAGAACGCTAAGTTTAGTTTCGTAAAGTTTTGCGAACTTACGTCTTCTAGGGTAGTTAATCAAATGTTAGTACTATTTATTTGAGAATTAGTAATAGAAGAACCTAAAGAATTTTTAATATTTGTAGCGTAGCTATTATTTATAGTTAGACTTTCGGATAGCGGTGACATCTTAATAAGTCACCTAGTAGCATTAGCAGATGAAAGACTAGAGCTCATGCTATTTTCTAAAATTAAATTGGTGTAAACATCTTGAGAGCTACTTGTAGAGCTTAAATCTGATAAATGTAATTTGTTAAACTTAGTAATGTGGTTACTGGTGTTTAGATAGTCAAGTTCCTGCCTGTAAAGCAAGCTTGATAAGCTATTAATACTATCTGTATTGCACGTATTTAGGGCGTAAGATAGTGTGTCACTATTTGCAGTTAACTTGTATTCCTGCATCATTAGCGACGCGCTTACTTTTAGGTCTAAGTCTTGTTTTAGCGAAAACATACTCTTAAGTGCAGAGGCTTCAGTTTTAACTTTTTCGCAATTACTTAAATTAACGGTTAATAAAGCGGTGTTATAGTCTCTAGTTGAGTTTTCCAGACGAATAGCAGGGGTATTGTAATTTTTGATATCTAAACTTTCTATTTTAAAGCCAAATAATTTTCTCAGCTTAGCTTGTAAAAATGAGTAAAGCGCTAACACATAAATAGAGATTAGACTTAAACTATAGGTTAGTACATCAAAAAATATAAGAAGTAGCGAGTTTACTACACTTAACGCAGAACTGATAGAGCTAAGCTCAAGTCTAAATATTATCACACTACTTATGATTACTGAAGCGGCTAAAAACATATTTACTTTAGTGAATCCTGCTAAATGAGCGCTTTTAATGTTTTGTATTTTTAAATCTGTTCACTTCGAATTTCTGTATACATTTCCAAGTAAATCTAACGTTTGTCTAGTCTTAGTGGACCTTTCAAACATAACTCTTAACTTATAAGAGAAGTTATGATTAAACTTTATATTATCGTAAAACCTAGATATAAAAAAGGAGAATAAATTTTTGCTGGATTTCAATTGTTAGCTCCTATAAAACCTTATTAATCTCGTTAACTCAGGAGGTTTTATCAAAAGAAGCTACTTTAAGTTTATCAGATAGCTGCTTATCTGTCATATCAAAAATATCTAAGCTAGTATCGTAATGTAAAAAGTGAGTACATCATAGGAAAAACATGTCCCTCTTCATAAAGTAAACTATTATAGGCATTCAATGGTGGAAACGACCGCATATCTCCATACATTGCCCTCAGAATATACCTGAGACTAGAAAAATAGTGATTCTATGAGAAGAATATCCAGGTACACAATCTATTTTTATACCAGCAGAGGGTATAGCTCAAGAGTGTATAACATCCCTAGACGAGGCTAGTATATGTAGTCTAATTTCGATTGGCATAGCAACAGCTCCTGTTGCTTGTAGCTTAATCATATTAGTTACTCCTTTTTTCATAGGCCTATATTGATTTTTTAATAGCTCTTGGTTTTTACCTAAAGACTCAGAGGTATCTGACCCTAACAAATATTTAAATAGGTAATTATTTAAAAATGTGGTATTTAATCCGGTGTAGTTGTTCAATGTATAGTTTAGTTGCTTATACAAGTCAACTAATAAGTTTAGTTTAATAAAGTTTAAATCACTATACATCACTTCTCTAGAAAGTTCTGAGCTAAAGCTAGTAGGATCGATGTAACTGTAGCCTTTAGATATCTCGTCAATAATTGGATTGCTAGGTGAAGCTGTCATATGAGAAGGTAAATTTGCAATTAAATTAAGCGAGTTAATATAAGACCTGTATAAGTGTTCTCTTTTACTTAGAATATCGATTAGCGTGCTTATATCATAATACGCAGCTTGAGTTCCAGATATAGGCCTTCAAGACGATCTTGCAGGGGTGTTAACGAAAGAAGTGCTTGGTGTAAAGCTAGCAGAAGTTGAACCAGCAATAGTCTTATCTTCTCAAAAAGCACTTGAGTTAAGTAGATCTATCTTTATGTTAGTGTCGCTACTACCACAAAAATCTCAGGAAGTCTTTGAAGCTCTCAGATAAAAAAACGGCGCTTGTGCTCAATTACTGAGATAGTTTTTACGAGCCCTCGCTAGCCTGTTTAAATAGTTTTCACTTTCGTTTAATGAATCTCCTCCTTGAGTATCAAACTCTAAATTTTTAGAGTAATAAGGGGTACCTGATAATGTGTATCTTGCACTTATAGAAGATGATTGAACTTCCATGGAAGATCATCTAGCTTGTCAATCAAATCATAGAAAACGAGAGGCATCACTTTTTGTAGAAATTAAGAATGGTATATCAATAAAAGTAGAATTTAGCGAGTTATATATATTAGATAATACGCTAGTATTGTTAGAGTAATTTTGATTATATAAGCTTATGTCAAAGTATGAGCTTTGGTTTTTAGCTAGCATAGACGAATAGCTAGCTTTAGGAGCAGTAATAAAATTATGAGATGTGTAAGAGTTAGAAAAATCTGATAATCTTGCATGCGATCTTCCTTCATCAAACCTTGATTTAAAGACTTTTTGCATTGCACTATAAGATATGTTAGCTGCGCGTGTTGTAGACCTTAACTTCATAGGGTTTGACACTCTAGCAGATAAGGAGTCGTCTACGCTTGATGAGAAATCACTATTACGAGAATCGAAGTTTCATAGCAAGTCCTCATAGTCAGCTCTAAAAGGATCTATAACCTTAGAATAAGAATAAGGGCTCAAGTAATCAGAACTTGCGCTTACGGCAAGGTTATTTTTTGCTAATAAGTTTAAACTAAAGTTTTTAAAAGATTCGTAAGACTCGTCCAAGGAGTCTAGGCTTGTTTCATTATAAACTGATATATAATCTTTTTTAGCAACTAACGGAGTATTCATAAAACCTTCTTTTGAGAAATTTGGCATAGAGTTTAAAACTTCTATAGATTTTAGCGGACTATAAATTTTTGAGTTTTTAAACTTAAAAGTCCTAGTCATAGAGTTATAGAGCTCTTCCTGCCTTTTTAGTAACGAGGATTCGTTAAAGTTAGATAAAGAGTTTAGATACTCATCTTGCATGAAAGATGAAAAAGTTGTTTCTCAAAAGCAATCCTCAAGAGATTCTAGGGCTTGTCAGTTCTTAAAGTCATATTCAGAATACTCCTCCACTCTTGGTAAATAAGAATCTGATAAAAACTGAGAAGAAATTAGGTTATTTATTAGCCTATTATTTTTATTGGAGTTTGCTCAGATTGTGTCTCAGTACTCTGTAAATAAGTGAGAAGGTGCAGTTTCCTCTTTGCTTTTAAAAAGTCTTGGTGCTTGCTCCCCTTGGAATTTATTAAAGCTTTTATCTTGCCAGTTAGGGTCATTAGAGTAAACAGGCGAGTTAAGAGAGCCAGTTGAATTATTAAGACTAGCGAGCTTACTTATAGTATTTTCAGATACTCAATCTTTATTAGAAGAATCATATACAGCTAGTTCTTTTGTTAGAGCACCGTTACTATTAAACTCTGAAATAATATCTGATAGATTACTGTTTTTATCCGATAAGTTAAACTGACCTTTACTAGTATGTAGTTTAGAAAGTAATCTTATATTTTTGTCAGAGCTTAAAAACCCCAAGTTGGGTGATTTTAAATCTTTAAACTTTGTTGAAAGTTCTAAATTAGAAAACTTGGAATTAGTTGTACTGGAGGACACTGAATCAGAAAGATCTAAACTATAAGATGGCGTAACATCAATTGCAGGCTTTCTAGAATTTGTTGATGCTAATAAAGGTTTAATCGAGTTGTTATTATATTTACCATCTGACGTATTATTTATATTGTACGCTGAAGCTTCGCTGTTTACAGAAGGTATAGCGGTTGCTTCGGAACTTGAGTGAAGATTAGCTTTAAGCCTACTGGCGTTATTAGAGTCAACATGATAGTTAACATCAGAACTGTTTACTAAGCTGTTAAAAGTGCTCAACTCGCTCTTTGCTGAGTTAACATTAAAATTATAGCTTAAATACTTGTCAACTGACTTAGATTCTAAACTTGATTTATTTGATAATTGAGAGGCTAATAAAGAGGTATAGTTATCTTGCCTATCTGTATAGTAATCTTTAGAATTCGTTAAGTTGCTGGTAGTATTATACAGCTTGTTTAATACGTCAAACTTTGAATAACCAACAGTTGAGCTATCGAATAGCTGACTACTTGGTGATTTAGAGTGATACTGTACTTTCTTAAAAGCTGAGCTTTCTTTTAAGGAAGATAGTCCAACCTTAGAAAAGTCTGATATGTTAATAAGGTTACTGTTATCACTAGGTGATATTAAAAGATGAGAAGGGGCTACTGAAACGTTTTGCAGTGACTTACCTTGATAAGACTTTCAAAAAGAGTTTGAGTCTAAATTTTTAATGTTTGAATTATTATATTTTAAAGAGTTTCCTATAAATGTAGAATAGCTAGGCTTTACATTATAGTTTAGATCTATACTTTTAGGGTAAAAGTATTCCCATCCTCACTGATAAGCTCTAATACCTACAACAATTTCACCTGTACCAAAACCATCATAATAATCTGTAGCATCTACTGTTTCTGATATTATGATAGAGGCAGCTCAGGAGACTGGTACACTTGCTGTAATTAAATCAGCACATTTAGATCTACTGACTCCTCTAGTCTCTCGCTTTGGTTTATTACGTAAGTTACATCATCTTACTACGTTTATAAAAGTAATAAAGTAGAACATAATAAGGGAGATAAACATAAATCAAAGTCAGTGCTGATAATGCAATATATGGATAAACCAGAGTTCTTCATGAACAAAAGAAGGTGAAGCTATAAAAGGTTCGGGGTAGTATAGTTTTACGTCCGGTGTAGAAATAACTTCTTGTAGATATTCTTCACCAAATCTAGTTCATAAATCTAAAAGTTCAATGTCTTCATCCATTGAGGGTAATATTTTTGTTAACTCGTCTACTTCGCTTTTAATAGTAGATAACTCTACTAAACTATCAAGGGAAAGAGAGTTGAAAACGTTAATGTCTAAATTATCGAATTTATAACTGTTATCTGTAATATGGCTAGTGTTTAGTTCTAGTATTATAGACTCGTTATAAGTGCTTTTAAACTCTTCTAATAAAGCTGAGAATGATAAAAAGTTATCTTTATTTATATCATACATGTCAACAATATTAGGAAAGGAAAAGTAATCAGATGTAACATCTCAATAAGAGGTGCTGTTTGATTTTAAGGATAGATGGCTTCTTCATTTACTTAAGAACATCTTTTTTTTACTTAATGTTATTTGCTAGAGAAAAATCTATAAGAGAACAACGTTGTGTCCAAGGATTCGAGTGCTATTGTATCGTAGTTAGACTTACTAACTTTATTGTTAGAAAAGAATCTAAAATGGTGGAAGTTTTTTCTTTGAATAAAAGATAATCTATTTATTTCAAAAAAATAAAAGCTGATTCTAGTATTTAGACGCCCAGCACCAAAAGTATTTCTAACTGTAGGCTTAGCTTGTCTAATACTGTCGTATATCATGAAAAAAAAAGATATAAGGGCTGCTACACTTAACAAGTGGCCTGCAGAAGCAATCGCATGTCAGCCTCCTAAAGAGTGAGGGTAATCTAAGATTCTCCTTGGTTGACCACAGTAACCTAATCAAATCATAGGGATAACCGTTAACATTTGACCTAAAACATAGTAAGTATAGTGTATATAAGCAAATATTCTACTATACTTAACTCCGTAAATTGCAGGGAAATAAAAATAGAAGGCACTAAATATACCTAGCATAGCTGAACCAGCAAACATTACGTGAAAGTGACCTATTACATAAAATGTATCATGGAATAAAATATCCATACCTGTATGAGCTACAGCCATACCTGATATACCGCCCATAACAAAAAAAAAGGTGAAGGTTAAGGTAAATATCAAAGGTATTTCCATAACAAAAACACTATTAACAATGGTTACACATCAATGCATTAACTTTGTAGCAGCAGGTACAGATATCATTACTGTTAGTGTACTAAATAGCATTCTGGTTGTGTGTGAAAGACCTACCATATACATATGGTGACCTCATACGAAAAAACCTAAGAAAGCTATAGTGTACATAGAGTATAATAAACTAGCCCTAGCGGATACCCTTTTTCTAAAATAGTAAGACATTATAGTGTTTGTAAAACCAAAAACAGGTAACATAATAATGTAGACCTCTGGGTGACCAAAGAATCAAAACATATGCTGGAACATTACTGTATCTCCACCTCCTGAGTAATCAAAAAATGAGGTTTGTCAATGCCTATCTGATAAAAGCATTAGAATACCTATGGCCAGCATAGGATTTGCTGCTATCATCATTCAAGAGGCGGTGATTAGTCCCTCAGAAAAAAAAGATCTAGCGTCTCTCATCTTTCTGTTATTTAGAGTAGATAAGTAACGGAAAGTTACTAAGAAGTTAGCCGAACTAACTATTGAGGCGTTAATTGCTAGAAAAACTCCCATTAACCCTATATCTGTTTTTCCTATAGCAGTATGTCTTGTTCTAGCAGAAAAAGGAGTAACCATGGCTCAACCAGGTAATAAATCTTTTGCATTTCTTTCAATAGATCATACGTAACCTTCTTCGCCCACAAACCTCCTATAGAGGGTATTTTGGTGCCTAGCGGCTAGCAGCTTACATCTTCAGGCTTCTCTAGAGAATTTTAACTGTCTTCAGTTAGCTATTATTCTTTGCTGAGTTGACGAAGTAGCAAACATCTTGTTAAACTTTTGTTCCAAGGCGTTTAGAGATACCCACCTGACATCCTTAAAATTTAAGTTATTTGAGTTTAGATAGTAAAAGTTAAAAAAATTGTCTACTGGTGCTACATGAGAAGAATACCAGTTTTCGCTATCGTGTAGTTTTAGATTAATTTTATTAGTGAACTTAGAATAAAAGTTCTTGTAATTACTAGCTAGTAAGTCTGCATATTGTTCAGATGCAAATCAGGGAGCCTTTCTCATACCCCTAGCTACTTCTATAAAAGAAGTCATAAGGGAAGGGTAAAGCTGTTCTCAAATACCAATGTAGTTACCACACTTATAATCATAACTAACTATTGGGTTTGAAAATCTAGAAAATCTAGAGATACTATCTTTTTCGGAATAATCAGAGGATAAAGGGTCAAAATTATTAATATTTTTAGAGGAAAATATTTGTTGTTGTTGATTGGTAACTTCGTTAACCATAGATAAGTTAGTGTTATTATAATTAGAGAAAGTGCTAAATAAAAAGTTGCTTTTTATAATTAAAAATAAATTAGTATAGCTATTAAAAAATAATGCCGAGCTGAGTGATATAAAAGGCTTTACATTTAATAAGTTTATTAATAAAGTAAAAACATTTGATACACTATAAGCTCCAAGTGTTTGAGGAAAACTAAATCCATTAGCTTCTGATAAATAAGTGCTTGATAAGCTAACATAGTTATTTTGATAAAGTGTAGACCTTGACTTGTTAATATTATTGGTACCTAATTTGAAAAATGATAAAACATCATGGTCTAAATTAGCGTTATTGTTGGTCTTAAATCTTAATCCAATCATAGAAGATGAAAGGACTTCTCTATGATCAGCAGAATTTACTAAATCTGTAAAGAATCTTCTTTTTAGAATACCTTGAAGCTCTCTTATATTAAAGCAGTTCATTCTTTGATATCTCCTATCTACGCAGACTAGCTGCATTAGCATAATTAAACCACCAGGTAAAAACCAAAAGGCGGCACTATTTAATCTAGGAAACGCAACATCGTGAACACCTAGCTGAGTTGGTAAAAGAAAATTACCAAAGGCGCCGAATATTAAAGGCATAATCATATAAAAAACCATTATTACTCCATGGGCTGTCGCTATACTAAGATATTGTAAACTATCTCCAGCTAATATACCTACTCCTGGATAGGAAAACTCTGATCTAATTACAGTTGCTAGACTCATACCAGCAGTACCTGCAACCAGTACAAAGTTAAAGTAATTAACGGATATACGCTTATGATTAGTAGTATAGATTCAACTGTTTAAAGTATAGCTGGTTCTAGTCTTAATAAAATGTAAAAATTCAGAGAAAGCTCTAATAAAAACATTAGAGCTAGATCAATACATACGTTTGACATTGTTGTTGTTATAATCCAAAAATGACATTTTATTAATAAAGAAGCTTCTTTGCTATTTTCTAGATAAACGGTATAAACGAAGATTTAATCCTAGAATTAAATCTCGTGGAGAACTTAGTGAAATCTGATTGAGAATCTGATAAGGACAAAGATCGAAAGAAAATATTTTGTACTAGTAGTAATACTAGCCCTATACCAAACTCCACTGCTGATAAAACTAGGAAAAAAAAACGTTAGAGATAATAAATTTAAATTATCATATGACATCCCTATTGCCAAAGTTAGAAAGTAAAGTGTTATTCATAATATTTCAGCTGTGAGTAACAAATGTAGCGCAGAGCTTACATTTATACAAACTGAAGATAGTATTATAATAAAAACAATAATAAATATATTAATATCACCAAAGTACATAAGTTAGGGCTAGTACGGTTTAAGATAAAACTGTATATAAAAATAGTAATTCGATTAGCAAAAAACATACGATTAAGCTTAAAAACTTAACTCATCCGACTTTAGTGAGGTGGTCGAACCTATATCTAGGAAGCCCCCCTCTAATGAAGATAAGTAAAGCAATTGACAATAAAAATTTTATAGCGATAATAACTGAGCCTGTAGTAAACATGGCACTATAGTCGTTATATATCTGCAATAAAAAACCGGTAATTTCCTGAAACTTGCTATCAAGGTAACGATGCACGCTCAAAAGAATAAACGATACTTTTTGTACACTAATTCCGTTGAAAAGATTAGTTAACTGCTCCAATAACTTCATTATTTTAAAATAGGTTAGGCTTCTCTCTTTTGAAGAAAGTATTTATCTTCTGAGTAAGAACAGCCTACTGAGTGAACCTCAAAAATTATTAAATATGATATATATAGACCTAAGCTGATTTTTAAAGCTAGCTCTAAAGTTAAAAATAGAAAATAGGCAAATTTACCTCATAGCATAAAATAAATATAATAAAGATCGTAGATAAAATCATTTTCATCTTCTAATAAAAATGATCTGTCATCATGGTTATCCATGGTAAAAAAAATAACACCATGTAATGAAAAAAACAGTTCGCTTAAATATTCGTCGTCGTCGAAATCACCAACAAAAATATAGAAAGTATCTACAAAATCCTCTACAGTATCATAAACGTTAACTCTAAATATAAGCATATAAAATCTCATAGAGAAAGAGAATATATTTAAAAAGTCTGCTCTAAATTGGGAGAATATAAACTTATTATCTCTACCTTCTGAGACTGAAGCATCTAAAAATGAAAAGAAATGAACAGAATTCCTAAAGACAAAGTAAAGAGTTAATATTACAAAGAATATAAAAAACAGAGAATCTATAAACTCTATCATTTCTTCTTGATCGTCATCAAAAGTTAGTAAAACTGCTACTCAATAAAACATAAAAAACACCATAGTATGAAGTAAAGCTTCGAATTGTATCCTAGTTTCTTTTGAAATGCTATTGAAAAAATAGTGAAATCTTAAAGAGTGGTTGCTGAAGTTTATAGATCATCTAAGAGTATTACTTAATATAAAGAAATATAAAATAAATCAGACATATAAAAAGTAAAGCACGAAGTAAGAATTACTGGTGATAACGGAGTAGTTTAAGTTATTAGTATAAGAATCAAAAACTGCTGCAGGTGTATAGTTAAACTTAGCTTCTCCAAAGCATAAAGATAAATAGTCACTAAAGGCCATTAGTAGCTCAGGAGATAAAACAATTACTAAGCTAAATATATCTTGATAGTTAGAGGAAAATAAGGATAGTTCCATTAAATACATATTTGTTAGTTCCAAGTTTAGATCGAATATTAAACTAATAAATAGTGTTTTGAAGGAAAGTGTAGAGCTGTTAGATAATAGTAAAATCAAGTCTAGTTGAGAAAACTTAGTAATAGAATCTACTAAAAAGTGAGTGTTTACGAAAAACGAGTTCGTAAGAAATGATAAAAAGGAAAAATCAGAAATTAGTATACCAGACATGCTATCTCAGTTTAAAGAATCGGTTAGTCAAAGTTGATCTGAATTTTTGTATGTTTGTATTCAGTTTGAATCTAAGAAAGTATTAAAGTTATTCATTTGTTTAAATGTTCTAATAAAATATTTCGGTTCGTAGGCACATGACACCGGTAAACGTAGAAATCAGTGAGTCTTGACTAAGGCACTTATGTTTTAATGTAGAGTAAGAAACTTTGCCAAATTTAAAGTTGACTCTCCTTTTTCTTGAGTTACCAGCCGCACTTATTTTCCCTTTTAATCTAATTTTTATACCTTTGCAGCCTATACCAGCAAACTCATTTAAAAAGAAGTTTTTAAAAAGATATAGTAAGTATCTAAATATTGACCTTGTTTTTCAAAAACTTATTCTGTTAATAAGGGATGTTAATCAGCTGCTGAACAGACTAGCGTCGTGGAGTTTCATAGCTAAGTGCATTATGTGTATAGTCTCTTCCATAAAAAACCTATGTCCTAACCTTTTTTGGTAAAAAGTCAACCTTGGTACTCAGCTTTTATAGAAAGAAGCTGAAGCTGCGTCAATCTCACGAGACAAAAAAGGATAAAACTGCAGCATAGCACTCATTCCTGTAGTAGCAGATATAAAAGAGCAGGATGTTTTTGAAATTCAAGGGGTAATTTTAGATTGTAGTGAGCAGCTATCTAGTCGTTTAAAGTTTGAGTACTGTAAATTAAGCCTATGGAGTGCTCTTGTGCAAGTTAAAGAGCTTAGCACAGACTTAGATAGCATTAAATTGTTATATACTGGTTTAAAACTAGTGGTTAATAAGTGACTTAAGTTAGAGTTTTTACAATTTACCAAAACACTACTGTACGCGTTCTTGCTTGTATTAAGCAAACTAGTTTGATTAGGTTTTCAAGAATAATAAGTTGCGTACCCAACTAGTTTTAGAAATAGCTTTATCTTGTTAGTGGTCTTAATAATCCTTTTCCTAAAAACTGATCTGTTCCCCAAAGTTAAACTTTTAAGGGGCTTGATGTACCATTGAGTTATTTTATTTATATAAAACCTCGAGCTTTCTCGGCTAGCCCTTGATAATACGTTAGTAGGGTTACTTTTGAGTATTAAAGAGACTTTTGTTTTAGTTAACTTCTTGATCTTAGCTTTAGATTTGAGATAGTTCACATTCAATGAGTGAGAGTTAATCCAAGGATAGCAGGAATCGAACCCACACAAGCAGTTTTGAAGACTACTGTTCTACCATTAAACTATATCCCTCGCGTTTATATAGCTACTAACAATGCAGCGCCTAAAGTTAATAGTGTTATATAATTGCTATAGTAAAAATATTAAAGATCCAACATTCAATTAGATAACCTCCCGTATTTAACAAGACTAATCTATTACGTTATTCACTTTATAAAGCTTCTTTGCTATTTTTCTTTTAGGTTTACCTTTTTTCTTAACCTTTAGGTTTGAGTAATCGTATGGTTTTACAAAATAGACTTTATTAAAAGTGACTTTTGAGCTTTTTAAAAAAGAGTCTACGCTAATTTTATCAGTAAAAGGATTTGCCAAAATCTTATCTGATCTACCAAAAATTGTACTAAATATATCTTTTATGTATTTAGGTACCCCCTTAACCAATACATTAATGTTATAGCTTCCTATATAAAGCAGAGTCCTTTTTAAAAAGGTTGCAACATTGAGGTAATTCTGCTTTGACGATTTCAAGGATTTTTTCAACCTAAGCGACTTAGCTAGAAGGCCTAGAGACAGGGTGAGCATAACTACAGACTCTTTTGTTAGATTTTTTTGAATATACAATAAACTTGGAAAAAACTTGTTTCGCAAAAAGTTTAAACTCAAAGCGGCATTCGCCCTTTTCGAGGGTCGGATCTGCGTTGTTGGTCTCTTAGCGCTACCAAA
>Ga0115104_10529432_pt1 | contig 12428 bp, 11 predicted proteins | sample CN18umnscriptome_2_FD_89649 | JGI IMG/M metagenome (GOLD analysis project Ga0115104, IMG submission 89649) | Marine eukaryotic communities from Pacific Ocean to study complex ecological interactions - CN13ID_70_C50_10m_0.8um Metatranscriptome... | ecosystem: Environmental > Aquatic > Marine >...
ATAAGAAATCGAACCAAAAAGTAGGACTAAGTCCGTATCTACAAAGCACGTATTTTTACGACTACGAAAATAACTTTTCTATAGGCGATGTAGCGGATGTTAAAATAACAGATTACGGCTTAAAAAGTCTTAAAGGCAAGCTGGTATAAACTCCCACGTTAGTTTACTGCTATATCAGTACCGGCTTGTGAAATAAATAGTACATAAACTAAAAACTAACTTACAAAATGAAAATACACTAATGAAAGACACAATGTATAAGCCAGGATCTTTTCCCCAGCTAAGACTAAGAAGAAACCGCAAATACGAATGGTCTAGAAGAATGCTGTCCGAACATAGAGTAACTAAAAATGACCTCATATGGCCCTTATTTGTTAGAGATAAAGAATCTCTCCCTTCGTCAAGGTCTATGCCGGGAGTAAAAAGAATTACAATAGAGGAAATTCCTAGAAGTATTTATTTTGCACTAAAATCTCAAATACCAGCTGTAGCATTGTTCCCAGTTGTTCTTGGTTCAAAAAAAGATGACCAAGCTCAAGAGGCTGTAAATATCGATAATCTGATGTGCAAAGCAATCAAATTAATAAAAGTAATAGCCCCAAATATAGGAATTATAGCGGACGTAGCTTTAGATCCATACACATGCCATGGCCATGACGGAATAATTAATGAAGGGGAGGTGGACAATGATTTAACTATAACAATGTTATGCAAGCAATCTTTGGTATTGGCGAAATCAGGAGCTGATATAATTGCTCCTTCTGATATGATGGATGGTCGTGTAAAAAGAATCAGGGAAACATTAGATAAAGAAAATTTCAAAGATGTTGCAATAATGTCATATGCAGCAAAATATGCTTCATCATTCTATGGTCCATTTAGAGATCTAATAGGATCAAAAAAGAATATCAACATAAATAAACTGTCTTACCAAATGTCTCCCTGCAATGCAGAAGAGGCAAGAAGAGAGATAATGCTGGATATAGAAGAAGGCGCTGATTCAATCATTATTAAGCCAGGTATTCCATATTTGGACATATTGAATACTATAAAGAAGAATTTTCCAATACCCATCTTCACTTATCAAGTATCAGGAGAATACGCCATGTTGAAAGCGGCAGGAATGAAAAACTGGGTGAACTACGATGATATAATAATGGAATGTATGATATCGTTTAAAAGAGCAGGAGCTAATGGAGTTTGGACTTATGCAGCTCCAGAAGTATGTAAAATATTAAAAAAAAATAATACAAGTTGATTAGGTTATTAAGTACACTATTTATGCTTTTATGGCGCAGCACAAGCTGTGGAAAATATCATTATTGTTGTGGAATGAGCACACAAACAACACATGAGACTCTCTTTTTATAGTACTAAGTATAACAAACACAGCTTTTTTTATTTGTATGCGCATAAGTAATAAAAACACATAATTAATAAGGCATCAAAAACAAATAAAAAACATTCATTTTTAAAGAAAACTATATATAGTCCTCGCACTTAATATTTGCGTATGATAGGATGGAGTAGTTAAAACACAAAATAAAGAAACGGAAAGATATATGAAGGTTGCTGTAGTTAAAGAAAGCTATAAAAATGAACATCGTGTAGCTGTTTCTCCAGAAATTGTAAAAAAATTAGTTAATATGGGTGTAGAGGTTGTGGTAGAAGAAGATGCCGGTAAAAAATCCTCCTTCCTAGATAAACATTATCAAAAATCCGGGGCTGAAATAAAAAATAATTTTAAAGAGACTGTACAAGGCGCAGACTTAATTCTAAAAATACAACCACCTTCCAAAGATGAGTTAAAGAGCTCTCCAAAAGGTAGCACTGTTATCGGTAACTTTAACATCCTATCAAATCCAAGCAAAATCAAAGAACTTGAAAAAATAGATATTAATGCTATCTCCCTAGACTTAGTACCAAGAATAACAAGAGCTCAGTCTATGGATATACTATCATCACAGAGCAACCTAGCTGGTTACAAATCAGTTGTAACCGCATCAGAAATTTTCAAAAAATCACTACCTATGATGATGACTGCTGCTGGAACAATACCGCCAGCAAAAGCACTAATATTAGGAGCAGGAGTGGCAGGACTACAAGCTATCGCCACAGCAAAAAGACTGGGTGCAATGGTATTTGCGTTCGACGTAAGGCCAGATGTGAAAGAGCAAGTAGAAAGCTTAGGAGCTAACTTTATAGAAGTGGAAGATACTAATAAAGAAGCAGAAACATCTGGTGGCTATGCCAAAGAAATGGATCAAGATTACTTGAAAAAACAAAAAGACAAGATACATCAAACTATCAAAAAAGCGGATATTGTCATAACAACAGCACTAATTCCAGGAAAAAAAGCACCTGTGCTTATAACAAAGGATATGGTCGCAGATATGAAATCCGGATCCGTTATAATAGATCTAGCATCTGTTGCAGGCGGTAACTGCGAATTAACTAGACACGGCGAAACTGTTGTGAATGAAAACATGGTTTCTGTTATCGGTCCTGCTAACATACTAAACTCTATATCACATGATGCCTCACAGCTATACGCTAGGAACCTATGGAGCTATCTACAGATACTTCTAACAAAAGAGAATAATAATATATCAATAAATATCAACAGTGATGACGAAATAATCAAAGCATCATTATTGACAGTCCAAGGAAAAATTGTAAGAAAATAAACAAAAAGATATAAATTAAGGAAGAAAACATGTTAAATTCGGCAAACATAGAAACAGTAGTGGGAGCAAGCTCCTTATCGCCATTTATGATAGCACTGAGCGTATTCGTATTAGCTGTATTCGTGGGGTACTATGTGGTATGGAACGTAACACCTGCACTTCACTCACCTCTAATGGCAGTAACAAATGCTATATCGTCAGTTATCGTTGTTGGAGCAATTCTTGCAGCAGGATCACCAGAAATGAATGGCGCAAAGTTTATGGGATGTGCAGGAGTTCTACTGGCATCAATTAATATTTTCGGTGGATTTGTTATCGCTAGACGCATGCTACGCATGTTTGACAAAAAGAAATAAGAATAGAACCACAAAAAAATAAATATTAATAATAAATCTTAACATTTAACTAAAAAATAAGGGGATACATCCCATGATGAGCGAAAATACCACAGCGCTATTATATCTTATAGCGTCTGTATGTTTCATACTCTCTTTAAAAGGCCTATCTTCAGCTAAAACATCTCGAGAAGGTAACGGCTTTGGAATGGTTGGAATGTCTATAGCTGTTCTAACAACCATTCTGTCGCCTATTGTAGAATCATATCTGGCAATAATTATCAGTGTAGCAATAGGATCCGTAATAGGAACTATTATTGCACTAAAAATAGAAATGACAGCTTTACCTCAACTGGTAGCAGCTTTTCATAGCTTAGTAGGATTAGCAGCAGTATTTGTCGCAGGAGCAGCATTCTACCAGCCGGAGTCTTACGGTATTGGATCTTTCGGCAACATATATGCAAGCAGCTTGATAGAAATGGGTCTGGTAGTGTGCATAGGTGCAATCACGTTCACAGCCTCGATTGTAGCTTTTGCGAAATTACAAGAATTAATGGACTCCAATCCTATATGTTTTAAAGGACAACATCCTCTAAACGCAGGCCTGGGAACACTATTGATACTACTAATAATCATACTATCAGTAAAACAACACTCAGTTGTGTTCTGGTCTATCGTAATAGTTTCATTTGTACTGGGAGTACTGCTAGTAATACCAATCGGCGGGGCAGACATGCCTGTAGTCATATCCATGCTGAATTCTTACTCAGGATGGGCAGCAGCTGGAATCGGTTTCACATTGAACAACCACCTTCTAGTAGTAACTGGAGCATTGGTAGGATCTTCGGGAGCAATATTAAGCTACATTATGTGTAAGGGTATGAACCGCTCTATATTCAATGTAATACTAGGTGGATTCGGAGTAGGAGCCTCGTCCGGCAGTAAAAGCGACAATACACCGAAAAACGTTAAGCAGGGAAGTGCAGAAGATGCCTCCTTTATACTGCAAAACGCATCATCAGTAATAATTATACCAGGCTACGGTATGGCTGTTGCGCAAGCACAACATGCTTTAAGAGAAATGACGGACTTTTTGAAGAAAGAAGGAATAAAAGTAAGATACGCCGTACATCCCGTGGCAGGAAGAATGCCTGGTCATATGAACGTGCTACTTGCTGAAGCAAACGTTCCTTATGAAGATGTATTAGAACTGGACGAAATAAACAGCGATTTCCCATCCACTGATGTTGCATTTGTAATAGGGGCAAATGACGTAACTAATCCAGTTGCAAAAACAGATCCTGATAGTCCAATATATGGTATGCCAATTCTAGACGTGGAACTTGCAAAAACCACATTGTTTATAAAAAGGTCACTATCACCAGGCTATGCAGGTGTTGATAATGTACTATTTTATAGAGAAAGAACTATGATGTTATTTGGAGACGCAAAGAAGATGTGTGAATCCATAACAAAGTCGTTTGACCAGTAAGAACGGCATAAGTAGCAAAAAATCTTTATATAAATATGAGGGTTTTTTGCTACAGCGAATACTAACGCAACTATATCACCAAATAGCAGACTTTGTTTATAATACCATTCCCCATTATAGATCCAATAGCAGCTTTTGTAAGAGACGTGCCGATAAGATGGTACAATATAGCTTATATGACAGGGATGATAATATCATATGGGCAACTAAACTTCATAATAATCAAATACCATGAACAAATGTACTACCATAGTACATATGGCTCTACCCCAAATAAAAATAGCCTTTTATATATTTTACCAATAATAATCATATCAATTATCGTTGGAGGCAGACTAGGATATGTAATATTATACCAGCCAATATTCTACATAAATAATATAAGTGAAGTGATTTTTATATGGAAAGGAGGAATGTCTTTTTACGGAGGAGTTATTACTACAATAATAACTACTTACTATTTTTGTAAAAAAAAAAAAGTTTCTTTTCTTATAACTGCTGATATCCTATCTGTAGTGTACCCCACCGGAATATTATTGGGAAGAATAGCTAACTTTATAAATTCGGAACACATAGGATATGGAACAAACATATATTGGTCTATTATATTCCCATATGGGAACTTTGGATCAAGACACCCATCTCAGATATACGAGAGTATATTAGAAGGGTTAATAGTATTGGTTATTATTAATACAATCTTTTTCAAAACAAAATTAGCTTTTAAAAATCCAGGGATGATATTCGGAATATCCTGTGTAATATCTAGTATTGGTAGATTTACAAGTGAACTATTTAGATACACAGAGATAAATACAACTCTACTACTTGATTTATTATCACTAGGACAAGCTACATCTATACTTATATTATCAGTAGGAGTAATGACAATTGCAAAACGACTTAAATGATAATTTAAAACAATTTATTGTTAAACAGATAAAAAGCTTTGGTCCCATGCGTCTAGATATGTATATATATCTGTCACTTATGCACCCAAAATGGGGATTTTATCAGAAAAGAGATCCAATAGGAGATAAAAAAACATTCGTTACATCGCCAGAGATTTCTCAAGTATTCGGGGAAATATTGGGTTCGTGGGCACAAGATATATACAACAGGACTTTTTCAAGGACAAAAACATTTAATATTATAGAATTAGGACCAGGTAATGGTACACTCATGGCAGATTTTTTAAGAAAAATAAAAGCGCCTAGTATAAATATACACCTAATTGAACAAAGTTCTTCGTTGAGAAAAATACAACAAAATGTACTGTTCAGTAAAAAATCGAGAATCCACTGGCACGAGAACATATCTTCTTGCTTAAATAAAATCAAAGATACTTTTATAATAATTGCAAATGAATTTTTAGATGCTTTACCCGTAAGGCAATTCAGACAGAATGAAGATAATTTATTAGAAGTATTCGTAAACTACACAGTAAAAAAAGACCTTCACCTTGTAATACACAATAATTCAATAAAAATAGTAGAAGATAAAGATACCGAGGGAGAAGTCAAAGAGATTTGCCCAGAAGAAAACAGAATATTGCAAGATATATCGAGCATAACTAGAGAACATGAGGGCATAGTGGTGCTCATAGATTACGGAGTTACAAAAAACATAAAGAGATCAACACTGCAAGGTATAATAAACAATAGACCAATATCTATATTGCAAAACCCGGGACACGTCGACATAACACATCTAGTAAATTTTGGAGATTTGGAACATAGTATAAAGAGCGTGCATCACCTTAAATCATGGCCTGTTATAACTCAGAGTGAGTTCTTGTTATCATTGGGAATACAAGAAAAAACAGACAAACTAGTTGAGATATTTCCCGATAAAAAAGATGCAATAACAGACTCTATGATAAGGTTAAGCAAATCAAAAACTATGGGTGATCAGTTTAAAATTTTATCTGTGACCTCGAAAAAAATAAAAATACCAGAGCCTTTTTCAAAGGGAGTAGATACCTCAACAGAGTAGATCAATTTAATTAGTTACTCCTAGGAACAAGAATCATAATCATTTGACGGCCTTCAGTTTTAGGCTCAAGCTCTAACTTAGCGTAATCAGACCATGAATCTCTAATTCTGAACAGTAGTTTTAATCCTAAATCTTGATGAACCATCTCACGACCACGAAAACGTAGTGTGATCTTAACTTTATTCCCTGCCTTAATAAATTTCTCTATAGAACGCATCTTGACTTGATAATCATGTTCATCGATGTTAGGACGAACCTTTATTTCTTTTATTTCAACTAATTTCTGACTTTTGCGAGCAACAGATTGTTTTTTTTGCATTTCATATTTGTAACGTCCATAATCAAGTACTTTACAAACAGACGGCTCCACATTTGGAGATACTTCTACCAGATCCATACCCAATTCTTTAGCCAAAATAAGAGCGCTACCTAGAGAAACAATACCTCTCATCTCTCCCTTATCATCAATTAAACGAATTCTAGTTTCTCGAATTTCTCTATTAATTCGAGGACTCTTATTTATGTTCAATCCTAAACGTGCAATCTTTATTTCTCCTATTTAAAATATAGAAAATATTTAGTATGATGAGATCATAACACTTTCTATACAGTTTTTAATATTTTATTAGGCTAGTAGTCCAATCGTCGAGAGATATTACCTTCTGTTCATTACTACCTAGACAACGCTCACTTACTGTTCTTGACTCCATTTCAGAATTACCTACTACAACTATCTTAGGAACTTTAGAAAATAAAATATCACGAATCTTGTAACTAACTTTTTCATTACGTAAATCTAACATAGATCTGACGCCTATTTTTCTTAATCTTAGTAAAATTTCGTAAGCATAATAATCAACATCACTATTGATTGTGGCAATGACAACTTGTACGGGGGCTAACCATAGCGGCAGATTTCCTTTATAGTGCTCTATTAAAATACCAATAAAGCGTTCTAATGAACCTAATACCGCTCTGTGCAACATTACGGGAAAATGTTTATTACCATCTCTACCTATATAACTAGCTTGTAATCTATTTGGTAACATGAAATCCGCTTGTAAAGTGCCACATTGCCAATTACGTCCCATAGCATCATGTAGTATAAACTCTATTTTTGGGCCATAAAAAGCACCCTCGCCCGAACTTAGATTATAGACTATATTTAGATCTCTTATAGTTTTTATCAAAGATATTTCTGCTTCATCCCATATGTTATCGTCACCAACCCTTAGTTTTGGCCTGTCAGAAAAATTGATGCTAATCTTATCCTTTTCGAACCCAAATTTTTTATATATAGATACTAAAAGATAAAAAAAGCTTTTTGTCTCGGATACTATTTGCTCTTTTGTGCAAAAAATGTGTGCATCATCCTGAACAAATGAACGCAGTCTAAATAAACCATGTAAAGATCCAGAAGGTTCGTTACGATAACAGGAACCAAACTCGGACATGCGAAGTGGGAGGTCTTTATAAGTTTTTAAACCATGTTTAAAAATTTGGATATGGCAAGGACAGTTCATTGGCTTCATAGCTAATGAAGACACCTTGTTTATATTTACTACAAACATATAATTTCTAAATTTATCCCAGTGACCAGACTCAATCCATAAAGACCTGTCTAGTATTTCTGGGGTCTTAACCTCACTATAGTTCTCTTTTGACAAACGATCCCTGATATAGTTTTTAATAATTCTATATAAAATCCATCCTTTATTATGCCAGAAAATATTACCTAGCGATTTTTCGTCTTGATGAAAAAGTCCCATGGAAAGACCAAGCTTACGATGGTCTCTTTTTTTTACTTCGTCTAGGAAATACAGATGATTGCGAAGAGATTTCTTACTTTCCCAAACAGTACCATATATCCTTTGAAGCATTACATTTTTGGAATCTCCTCTCCAGTAGGCGCCAGATATATTTAGTAGTTTAAAAAAATGGGGTACGTATCCCGTAGATGGTAAATGAGGTCCTATACACAAATCTATGAAATTTCCCTGTCTATACAGTATGATATCTTCCGATAATGGTAAATCATTTATGATATCAACCTTAAAAGACTCTCCATTATTGTTGAAAAAATCAATAGCCTTGTTACGGTCCCATACTTCTCTAACAATGATTTCATTTCTAGATATTATTCCATTCATATAGTTTTCTATTTTAGATAAATCCTCTTCTATAAAAGGAGATTCATGGTGAAAATCGTAGTAGTATCCATTTTTTATTACAGGACCAATCGCAATCTTTAAATTACTACGTAACTCTTTAGCAGCCTGAGCCATTATGTGGGCGACATCATGTCTTAAAATATCTAGCCCTGACTTATCATCTTTAAATATCACTTTGAAAGTGCAGTTATGTGTAATAGGCCTCATCAAATCCCAGAAATTGCTTTGAATAAATACGGCAATAAAATTATTATTTATATTATAGTTCCACATTATTCTAATAATCTGTAAAGGTAGTATTCCTTTCAAAAATTTTTTTTCTTCACCATTAGAAAAACTTATTTTAATAAATAATCTACTCATTAATTTTATCCCATAAAAGTTCAAACTACATAAAATCTAATAAATTAAACCTACTATTAAATATAATAACCAGCATATATAAGATGTAAAAACAGTTAAAAACAACTCTTTAAATATAAATATGTAAGTACTGAACAGCCTATCACACGGTATTTTAAAATATATAACAACTAATAATAGTCTAAACTGCATTCTTTAAAATAAAGTTTATATAATAAAAAAACTCACCACGCAGATTGAACTATATTAATATAATAAAGTCATATATTATTAGGGTGTAGTGAAAGACTTTAAATTTTATTATAAAAATTCCAGCTGCAACTATAGTATTTAGTTTTAACATTGGAGCTTGAATAATGCTATTCAAATGTGAAGGATTACATAAAATAAGGGTACTCAATGAATAATAAATCTAAAGCCAAATTCGAAATACCTGTAATATTTGATTCAAAGAAGATTGAGGATAATATTCACAGAGCTATCAATAAATCCTTAAATAAAGATTTTATTAATAACCCGTTACATAAGGTATTGGAAAACATAGAAAATATATTGGTATCACACGTACGAGTATTTAAGTATAAATTTAAAAATGTTCTTATTATAGAAGGCTCACAGACCATAAATTTGCACAGGAAGTTAGAAAAAATATTTGGGGCAGAAAAAACGACACGCTATGTTTTAAAAGATAATAATATTCATAACAAATGCACAAGAGATTCGGATAGTACCACTCAGGAGGTAATACCATTCAAGAATAGTAATTTCGATTGTATAATATGCGTAGGAACACTAAATCTGGTGAACGACCTACCTGGAATATTAATACAGATACGGCAAAATCTAACAAAAGATGGCATATTTCTGTCTTCGTTCATAGGGGGGGATAGTCTAAAAAATATAAGGAAAATAATATATGAAATAGAAAGCATTACGGGTGATAAAACTAATATACGTATACACCCGCTGATCAACCCAAACTCGATACCAGAGCTATTAAAAAGAACAGGATTTAATACATCATTAATCACACAAGATGTGCAAAAAATCGTGTTCTACAATGTTTTTCAAATGGCAGAATCTCTTCGACTAGCGGGGGAAGGTAATGCTATAAGTGATTCTTCCCCTACGACAAAAAAATTATGGAAGACTATTAACAATACTGCTGTATTTTATGATTATAGCAGTAAATTAATGGAGGAATTCCACATAATAACAATATCGGCAAGATACTGATAATTCTCACATGGATACAAAACTTACCCAGAGTATCTAAGAATCATTACTTAGGTTTTTATTTCTTATACGTTCTAGAGCCTTTGCTTTAGGCTTTGATTTTAATACAGACTTGGGAAACTTAGGCATGTCGATAATTTTAGCATTGCCCAAGAAATAAGCAACACGTTTCGTAGGGTTAGCCCCTTGGGAAATCCAATATTTTATCCTATCTTCCTTTAAAATAACACGATTGTCACTAGATCTATCTAACATAGGATCATATGTTCCTACGTTCTCAACATATCTGCCATCACGAGGGCTGCGTTCATTCGCAACTACTATGCGGTAAAATGGACGTTTTTTAGCACCCTGTCTAGATAAACGAATTTTTAATGCCATGTATAGATACCTTCTCTACTGTTTTTTATTAAACAAATTAAATAAATTATAATTGTTTAAACCTTTTGTACCAGATTTATTCATTTTTTTCATTAAAGTTCTTGTGTCTTTAAATTGCTTCAGCAAACGATTAACGTCAGATATATTTACCCCAGATCCACGCGATATGCGGCGCTTTCTAGATCCATTCAAAATATCTGGATTCTTTCTTTCATAAATTGTCATGGAGAGTATAATAGATTTACTAACAGTAACTGTCTTGTCACTGATTGCAGACTGAATTCTTTGGTAATTAAACTTGGAACTAATACCGGATATCATTTTGGATAAAGAGCTCATGTCACCCATTTTACTGATACTATTTAGATGACTTAGGAAATCATTAAAATCAAAAATGCCTTTCTTTAAATTGTCGAGTTCTTTCGTAGAATCTTTCTGGTCTAAAACCTCGGATGATTTTTCTACTAAAGAAACAATGTCAGACTTACCTAATATAAGATTGGCGGTGCGATCTGGGTGAAAAACGTCTAAATCATGTATAGATTCTCCGACACCAATAAACTTGATGGGGCAACCAGTAACAGAACTCATGGATAATGCCGATCCACCCTTGGAGTCGCCATCAACTCGAGTTAGTATTACGCCTGTTAAATTAAGTTCTTTGTTAAAATTATAGGCAATGTTAACAGCATCCTGTCCTGTTAGAGCATCAGCTACTAATAAAGTTTCAGTAATGTCAATATTACTATCAATGCTTTTCAGCTCATCCATTAAATTGCCATCAATATGCATCCTACCTGCGGTGTCTAGTATTAATACATCATAGCCCTCTAGAGAAGCTATCTTTTGAGACCGAGTAGCAATGTGTAGGGGCTCTTCATCCTCAAGTATACTAATAACTTTAATACCATGCTTATTTGCTAGTATCGATAATTGCTCTTGTGCCGCAGGACGGTAAATATCCAGTGAACACAGTAGTACCTTCTTATTTTTCTTTTTCAGGTGAGTAGCTAGTTTCACTGTCGAAGTAGTCTTTCCGGAACCCTGCAGACCTACCATCATTATTACAGCTGGTGGTTCTACATCTAATAAAAGTTCTGAGCTATTATTACCCAATATTTTTATTAGATTGTCATTTACTATTTTCACAACCATGTTGCCGGGAGAGATAGAAGAAAAAACTTTTTTACCTATAGCGTCTTTACGAACAGACTCGATAAATTCTTTTACTACAGATAAAGAAACATCTGACTCTAATAGAGAGATGCGAATCTCTCTAAGAGAATCAGTAACATCTTTTTCACTTAACCTTCCACGCGATTTTATTTTGTCAAAAATAGAGTTCAGGCTTTGAGTAAGAGATTCAAACATAGTTAACTCCAAAAAAACTAAACTTAAGAACTCTCTAAATTCTATACTTGGATGTTTTTTCTAAAGCGTCTATACATTAAAGTCAAGTAATCTAAAAAAATCATTAAATTTAAAATAATGAAATTCATCAAAACTTATGGGCTAAAAACTGATTTTATTATTATAGATGAGCGTAACTTTCACCTAAAAATAACAAAGAAAGAAATATACTTATTTCGTGTAAGACGTGTAAGTGGTCCATGTAATAAACTAATAATAGTAAGAGACAGTACCAGTATAAAAAAAACCAGATCAGATTTATTAAGAAAGAATAAAGGTTATTTGATGCATGTCATCGTAGAACATAACTTTTTATATACCAATAAACACTTTCATAATAATATCTTTTTCAATATAG
>Ga0115104_10998548_pt1 | contig 12428 bp, 14 predicted proteins | sample CN18umnscriptome_2_FD_89649 | JGI IMG/M metagenome (GOLD analysis project Ga0115104, IMG submission 89649) | Marine eukaryotic communities from Pacific Ocean to study complex ecological interactions - CN13ID_70_C50_10m_0.8um Metatranscriptome... | ecosystem: Environmental > Aquatic > Marine >...
CTGCTAATTACTTGCTTATTTGCAAATCCAACTTGTGATAACAATCCATTACTGAATCGTGACATCAACCCGAACGCTCCAAGCCAGGAGTTGATTCCTCACGAACCAGTAAAACTGGACGCACCCGATGAGATGTGCGGACAGTCAAAAGGATCAGAAAGCTGTTGTTCCAAAGATGCTATCGAGGAACAGCAGGAAAAATGGTCCGACTACAAAGACTAGGTCTAGAAGAAATTCGATGACAAAGTTACGGTTATGAAGACTGAAATCAACGAGCTCCAAAACAAGACTCTGTCTATGTTTGGTCTCGAAGAAAGTGATTTCGATTCTGAAGAGCTGAGCACTTTACATCGTCTTCTGAGGTCCGTCAAGTCGAAGTAGCAAGTTGCTACTAAAGAGTATAGACTTGACTAGTCAAAGGACTACGGTACCTACTAGAGCTCTGACCAGTACTACACTACCAAGTAGTACACTCAGAGTTATAGCGGTGGCAGTTCGTCTAAAACGACGTACAACGCCGATGGTACTCAATCCACTGAGACAAAATAATGGGGAGATTAGTCGATGGGCTAGAACGGTAATTCCGATTACTAGACTAGAACCACCTAGACTCAACCATAGACTCAGACCAAGACGACCAAGTCAGCCGATGGAAGAACCACCACCACGACAACCACTACTAGCACTTCATCCTCTTATCAGGCCGGAGGTAGTTCTACGACTACGTATTACTACTCTAACGGTACTCAGAAGACTGAAGGATCACAGTGGAGTAGTCAAGGAGGAAACGGTCAAGCTTACACCGGTCAGTATTCTGATCCTTATGGTGCTGCTGGATCCGATCCTTATTCCAACAACGGTGGTGAAAATCCTTACTATACCATGACATCAACTAAGACTGAGACAAACACCTAGACCAGCCAGTATGACGCTTCGAATCAGTACGGTAATACCGGTCAAGGTGCAGCTTACGGTTAGGGCGAGACCTCGTACACCAATTATGGTCAACAGAACGGAGGTATCCCAAGTGGTCCAAAAGACCCAACCCTCGTATCCTGCCACAACTGTCAGACGTTCCAGCCTTTCCCACTTGAGGAGTGCACATTCTTTTACAAGACTGTGAACTTCGAGGGAAACACGATTGAGAACTATGAAGAGTTGAAAGAGTCTCTAAATGTCAAGTCTCCAGAAGGTTACTGTGAAAAGATTGTCGATGACATGGTTAAAATTAGTAATCAAGGTGTCTGTGGATCATAGATCTCCAAGAACATCGGTTACTACATGAGAATCACCTTCCCAGTCTGCGCTGACGGCCTCAAGTACAACTTCAAGATCCCAGCTAACTTCGATCACGGAGGACTTGCTATTTTAGATGGTAAGATCAAAGTCTAATAGACCCAAACCAAGAACCTCGATTTCTCAGCTGAATTACTCTAGGGTAATCACGTTCTCGAAATCTATGGATCATCTGGTTGCTGTGACAATGCTTACTCCTTTGAGTTCTCTGTCAACGACTCTAAGGACTTCCTTATGACCGCCTAGAACCTTAACATGTGCTATGCCAAGAAAGAAGTCACCACTCCAGCTGTTGAAAAGCCAAAGTTCACTCCATTCCCATTGGTCTCAGGCCAAATCTATGTGCATACTATGCCATTTGAAAAGAATGCCGTTGAGAACCTTGATGAGCTCAAGCAAGTCATGATGAAAAGATCTCCCAAAGGTTACTGCGAGAAGGTCGTCGACAACATGAATGCTGTCTCTAACTAAGCCATTTGCGGAACTACCTAAAAGACTAATGTCGGATACTACTACAAGATTATTTTCCCAGTAGGTCTAGACAAATAGAACTATGAGTTCAAGATCCCTAATGACTTCGGACATGGTGGAATCGTGTTTTTGGATGGAAAAGTCCAAATGCAGAGCAAAGGTGATATGACTGCTTAGCAGAACACCCTTAACTTCAAGGCTACTCTGAACAAGGGTAACCATATGGTTGAGATCTACGGAGCCGAAGGATGCTGTGACGGTACTGGAAGATGGTCATTCAGAGTTAACAACTGTGATTGGTTAGACTTTACAACTGACAACCTAAACTATTATAGATCCAAATCTTCTACTTGCGATATCTGTTAAATGCTTAAGGGCTACTCCAAGCTTTGCCCTAACCTCTCAGGATGGCATTACACTATCAAAAAAGATTAATACTAGCAAGAGAACTACTGTCTCGCTTTAGTCGATACCAAAGGAAAAACTTGTGCTGATTATTGTAAATCTTAGAAACTCCAATGTTACTTTGCTTAAGACAACCAAGGAGGTCAATGCAAACTTGACAGCAAACACTCTAGACAATCCACCAAGGATCAAGGCTGCAACCAGAAATGGGGCAACCAAGTCTGTGCCTGCGGAGTCCCAAGAAAGACTTACACCACCACCATGACCACAACTACGACCACCTCAACTTCTACTACTTCAAGTAGCCAAGTCAAGCTTACCGGTACCTCGTTCTACGTCAAGACCTTCAGATGGAGCACCAATATGATCTCCAACGTCGCTGCTTTTAACCAAGCTATTAAGACTGTCAAATCTTCAGGAGGATATTGTGAGAACAAGAAACTTACCTCAATGGATAAGTTGTCAAACAGAGCTATTTGCTCCATTGCTACCAGAGGAAAAGGTTCATCTAAAAATATTGGATTCTATTATAGAATCATATTCCCAGTCTGTACTGATAACCTTACTTGGAAATTCAGAGTCCCAACCGATTTTGGACTCGGAGGAATGGTCCTTGTCGACGGAAAAGTCGTCAGACAAAATAAAGGAGACATCTGGGGAAATGGAAAATCCACCCTTCTTGACTTCCAAGTCAATTTGGACCGTGGAATGCACATTATTGAAGTCAAAGGCGCTGAAAGCTGCTGTGATGGAACTACCAAATGGTCATTCGAAGTTAATAACAATGGAAAATGGTTGAGCTTTACTAAAGCCAATTTTGATAATATTTGGAAGACTTGCCCAATGGCACCAAAGCCACCCACCGTGGACCCAAAGAAGTATTGCCATAACTGTGTCAAGACTCCTTCATTCCCATTATAAGACTCCTCCATTTTTGTCAAAACCACAAAATACACCAGTGAAAAGATCATCCTCAAAAACCTCCAAACTGCTTTGAACCAACAATCAAAGGCTGGTTACTGCACCAGAACCATGAGTGAGATGACCAAAGTCAGCAATTAGAATATCTGTAAATCAAAAATCAAAGGAGACCTCGGTTACTATTACAGAGTTGTCTTCCCAGTCGCTGATGACCAAACTACCTACAAGTTCTACACTCCAACCGATTTCGGTCGTGGAGGTATCGTCTTCGTCGATGGTAAACAAGTAAGAACTGTCGGTGCCACCAAATGGAAGGCCGGTAAAAACACCGAGCTTGATCTCACCATGACCTTTAAGGCCGGAAACCACGTTCTCGAGTACTACGGTAGCGAGAAATGCTGTGACGGAACTACCTCTTGGTCATTCTCTGTTTCAACTAGTGAAAGAATGTCACTGACCTGTACCAACCTTAACAAGTTCAAGACTAATCTCTACACTGAGACCCAACACGATATGGGACTCTGCCCACCAGGAATGTTCAAGTGTGTCTCTGGAGACTGCATCATGAAAAACTCCTACTGTGACGGTAACAAGGACTGCCCAGATGGCTCTGATGAGAACAATTCTCAGTGCTGCTTCAAGAAATTCTCTTTCTACAACAGCAAGGTCTGTGGATGTAACCCATACACTGAATTGCCTTGTGCCAACGGTGATTGCATTAAGAAAGAAGAACTTTGTGACGGAAAACCACAATGCTCAGACAAATCTGATGAAGGTCTTGATAAGTGCTGCTTCAAAAAACTTTGGTACTACAATGACAAACGTTGCGGTTGCCAAAAAGACCAATGGCAATGTGCTAATTCTCAGTGCATCCAAGATTCAGGTCTTTGTGATGGCAAACCATAGTGCATGGATAAATCTGATGAGTCCAATGATAGATGCTGCTTCAAGGGATTCGACCACTACTCTTCTAAAGTCTGTGGATGTAATCCTAACTCAGAATTCACCTGCAAAAACGGTTATCAATGTATTCCTAACACTCAATTCTGTGACGGTAAGTCTCAGTGTGATGATAACTCTGATGAAGGTGAGGATAAATGCTGTTTCTAAGGATTCGATATGTACAACCCAAAGAACTGCGGATGTAGTAAGACCCAATTCGCCTGTAAGTCAGGTGATTAATGTATCTCCCTATCTCAGCAATGCGATGGCACTATCAACTGTGCCGATGGATCTGATGAAGGTACCACCGATAACGGTAACTGTTGTTTCAAAAACTTCAAGTTCTACGACTCAAAGGTCTGTGGCTGCAACCCAGCTTCACAATGGACCTGTGCTGATGGAGGATGTGTTGCTAAATCTCAATACTGTGACGGCAAACCTCAGTGCAATGATAACTCTGATGAAGATAGAAAGAAGTGCTGCTGGAATGGTTACAAATTCTATAATCATTAGAAATGTGGCTGCAACCCAGATACTGATTGGACTTGCAAGAACGGTAGCTGCATCAAAAAAGGTGCTGTCTGTGATGGTAATGCTTAATGCGGAGATAAGTCTGATGAAGGTAACGATAAATGCTGCTTCAAAGGTTTCCCATGGTACAACTAGAAGACATGTGGCTGTAACCCAAAGAGTGAGTGGACATGCGCTAATGGCGACTGTATCGCTAACACTGAGTACTGCGATGGTGAATCACAATGCAGAGATAAGTCTGATGAAGGCAATAACCAATGTTGTTTCAGAAAGTACTCTTTCTACAACACCGAAGTCTGTGGCTGCAACCCCAAAACTGAATGGAAATGCGCCGATGGCTAATGCATCATGAACTTCAACCTTTGTGATGGAAAAGCCCAATGTGCCGATAACTCTGACGAAATTGACGCCAAATGTTGCTTCAGAAACCATAAATTCTACGATCAGAAATACTGCGGCTGCAATCCAAAATCCGAATGGACATGCTCCAATGGTGACTGTATCCCACAATCTAGCTATTGTGACGGAAAAGCTGCTTGTAAAGACAAATCTGATGAAACTCTTGAAGAATGCTGCTTTAAGGGCTACAAATACTTCCCATCCCAGAAATGTGGATGCCAAAAGGGACAATGGCAATGTGCCAACGGAGACTGTATTCCAGAATCCGCTTACTGTGACGGAAAAGCTCAATGCAAAGACTCATCTGATGAGTCATAAAAGAACTGCTGCTTCCAAAAATTCCCATTCTACACTTCTAAAGTCTGTGGCTGCAACCCTAAGTCTGAGTTCACCTGTAAATCAGGTCAGTGCGTCGCCTCTAACGAGTACTGCGACGGCAAAGCTTAGTGTCAAGACGGTTCTGATGAGTCAGAGAAAATGTGTTGTTTCAAAAACTTCCCATAATACTCTTCTCAAGTCTGCGGCTGCAAGTCAGACCAATGGCAATGCGCCGATGGAAATTGCATCGCTCAAGCTGACCGTTGCGACGGAAAAGCTCAGTGCAAGGACTCATCTGATGAAGGAGAAAAGAACTGCTGCTTTAAAGGCCACAGTTTCTACAACGAAAAGAGATGCGGTTGCAACCCAACCTCCCAATGGACCTGCGCCAATGGGCAATGTATCTCTAAATCTCAACACTGTGATGGTAAACTCCAGTGCAGAGATGGCTCTGACGAGCAATTCAAGCAATGCTGCTACAAAGGCTTCAGCCATTATGGTTTCCTGAAGTGTGGCTGCAACCCAGATTCCGAATGGAGATGTGCTACAGGTCATACTTTGACTAAAGTGACCAAAAAGACTGGAACTGGATTTGCTAAAGGTACTTGTGTGACAACACTGTACCAACATGGTAATTTCAAGGGATGGAAAGTCAGTTTCTCCGGTGTTAGAGATTGGAGACATGCTGATTACCTCAAAAAAGGAGCTAAGAATGATGATGTTTCTGCCATCAAGGTCGAAGGTAAAGGTTGCGTTGCTACCCTCTACCAGCACGACATCAACGGCGGATGGAAAGCTTCCTTCCCAGAAGGTACTTACAACATGAAGGCCTTCCTCGCAAGAGGTGCCAAGAATGATGATATGAGCTCGCTTCGTGTCAGACGTTCTAAGATCCAAATTACCACTTCCCAAACTGTCAAGACTACCATGTACGACTGCATCAAAAAGACTGAAATCTGTGACGGAACAGCCTAGTGCAAAGATGGATCTGATGAGGCAAAATGCTGCTTCAGAGGTTTCAACTTCTATGACGTCAAGAAATGTGGATGTAACCCAAAGACCGAGTTCACCTGTGATAACGGTCAATGCATCTCCAACAGTCAAAACTGTGACGGAACCGCCCACTGCTCCGATGGATCCGATGAAGGAAAAGATCTCTGTTGCTTCAAAGGCTACAAATCTTACACTTCCAAAGAATGCGGTTGCAGAGCTAACGAGTACATGTGCGGAAACGGAAAATGTATTTCTAATACCCTCCGTTGTAACGCCAGAGATGAGTGCGGTGATGGTCTCATGACCACAACCGTTGTGACTACTGATCAAGTGTGCAAACAGATGAAGAACTATCAACATCTTTGCGCTAAGGTTATCGGTACTTTCGACAAGACTATCTTGAACTCCAAAGAGTACAAAATGTCAGGTGCCTGTAGAGCTCTGATTCTTACTAAAGGATCAAACTGCAAGCAATACTGCGAGAAACAAGGTCTTATGTGTAGATATGCTCAAGACAACATTGGAAACACCTGCAAACTTGACAAGAGACATTCCAGAAAAACCATGAAAGAGAACGGTTGCCTCCAAACCTGGACCAACCAGATGTGTGCTTGTGGACCACGTGAAAACAAATTGATGACTTCGGTCACCTAGATGAGATCCAGTACTGATGAAGGTAACAAGCAATGTTGCTTCAGTGGTTTCAAGACCTACTCTTCTAAAGAGTGCGGATGTAACCCAGCAACTGAGTGGACCTGTAAAAATGGTGATTGTATCGCTCAAAAGAATTACTGTGATGGTGTAGGACATTGCTCTGATAAGAGTGATGCTACCGATGCTGAATGTTGTTTCAAAGGATTCGAGAAATATAACTCCAAACGTTGTGGTTGCCCTAAGGGTCAATGGCAATGTGCTAATGGTGATTGTATTGCCGAATCTGAAATCTGTGATGGTGCTTCCCAATGCGCTGACCAATCTGATGAGAGCCTCGAAAAATGCTGCTTCAAAGGCTTCCCATGGTATAGCTCCAAGGTCTGCGGATGTAATCCAAAGTCGGAGTATACCTGCGACAATGGTGATTGTGTTAACCAAAACAGCTACTGTGATGGTAAATCATAATGCGAAGATGGATCAGATGAAGGAGAGAAAAGATGCTGTTTCAAGAGCTTCAAACAATACAACGAGAAAGTCTGTGGATGCAACCCTAAGACCTAATGGACTTGTACCAGCGGTCAATGCATCGACAAAAACTAAGAATGTGACGGTAAAGCTTAATGCGCTGACAGCTCTGATGAGTCTGAAAAGTGCTGCTTCAGAGGCTTCCAACAATACGGTGAGAAGACTTGTGGATGTAACCCAGAATCTTAATGGACTTGTGCTAATGGTGAATGTATCCCAGCTTCCAAACACTGTGACGGTCATGCTACCTGCAAAGATAAGTCTGATTCCACCCATGATGAATGTTGTTTCAAAGGATTCAAGAAATATACCTCCAAGGTTTGTGGTTGTCAAGATGACCAATGGCAATGTGCTGACTCCAGCTGCATTACCAAATCTGGAAGATGTGATGGTAAAGCCCAATGTGCTGATGAATCTGATGAGAGCAACAAAGATTGTTGTTTCCAGAAACACTCATTCTACAACTCTAAAGTCTGTGGATGCAACCCTAAGACTGAATGGACCTGTTCCAATGGTGATTGTATCGGTAAATCTGAGAAATGTGACGGAAGAGCCCAGTGCTCTGACGGATCTGACGAGGGAGATGATAAGTGCTGCTTCAGAAAGTTCTCCTTCTACAACGACCAAAAATGTGGCTGCCTCAAAGACTAATGGTAATGTGAAAATGGTGATTGCATCAGCAGAACCAGCTACTGTGATGGTAAAGCCTAATGTAAAGACAACTCTGATGAAGGTGACAAATAATGTTGCTTCAGAGGCTTCGGATTCTACAACGAGAAAGTCTGTGGCTGCAACCCTAAGACTCAATGGACTTGCTCTGATGGCCAATGCATCAACAACTACAACTACTGTGATGGTAAATCTCAATGCAGAGATAAATCTGATGAGAACGAGAAAGAATGCTGCTTCAGAAAGTTCAAAGCCTACAGTTCTTCTGTCTGTGGCTGCAACCCAGATAGCGAATGGACATGTGCAAATGGTGATTGTATCGCTAAACAAGGTGTTTGTGATGGAACAGCCCAATGCTTAGATTTCTCTGATGATAATAACAAAGCTTGCTGCTTCAAAGGAAACAAATTCTACGATGACAAAGTCTGTGGCTGCAACCCTGATACCGAATGGACGTGTGCAAACGGTTAATGTATCAACAATGACTGGTTCTGTGACGGAAAGACTGATTGTCTTGACGGATCTGATGAAGGTGAACACCTTAAAATGAGTCTCCTTAGCACTGCTAATCTTCAATGCTGCTTCCAAGGATTCTCTGCCTACAGCTCTAAGACTTGTGGATGTAACCCTAAGACGGAAGTGACTTGTGCCAATGGTGAATGCATTCCAAAGAATGGATTCTGTGATGGCAAAGCCCAATGCTCTGACAACTCTGATGAGGTGATGGAAGAATGCTGCTTCTAAAGTTATAGCTACTACAACACCGAAGTCTGTGGATGTAATCCAGAGACTGAACACACCTGCACCAGCGGTCAATGTGTTCCTCAGATCAACCAATGTGATGGAAAAACCCAATGTACCGACGGTTCTGATGAAGGTGATGATCAATGCTGCTTCCAAAAATTCCCTTACTATAATGACCAAAGATGTGGTTGCCGTAAGGATGAATGGCAATGTGCCAGCGGTGATTGTATCGGACTCAAAGGACTCTGTGATGGTAAATCACAATGCAGAGATAAGTCTGATGAAGGCAATGACCAATGTTGTTTCAAGAAATATGGTGCTTATACTTATAAGACCTGTGGCTGCAACCCAGAGACTGAAACTGCTTGTGATAATGGTGAGTGTACCCTCAAGACTTAGGTCTGTGACGGTCAAAACCAATGCTCTGACAAGACTGATGAAGGAAACGAGAAGTGCTGCTTCAGAGGATTCCACTATTACAACTCCAAAGTCTGTGGCTGCAACCCAGAGACTGAGATGACTTGCAAAAATGGTGAATGTGCCCTCAAGACAGAAATGTGTGACGGTAAATCCCAATGCTCTGACAACTCTGATGAGTTGATGGAAGAGTGCTGCTTCAGAAAGTATCCATTCTACAACTACAAAGTCTGTGGATGTAACCCATAAACCGAGTGGACCTGCTCCAACGGTGAATGCATCAAATAAGCTGATGAATGTACTGGTAAAGCCCAATGCAGAGATCAATCTGACGAAGGTGACAAAAACTGCTGCTTCAAGAAATTCTCCTTCTACAACGACCAAAGATGTGGATGTCAAGCTGATGAATGGTAATGCAACAACGGTGACTGCATCTCTAAGTAAAGCTTATGTGATGGTAAAGCCCAATGTAAAGACCAATCTGATGAAGGTAACAAACACTGCTGCTTCAAGAAGTTTGCCGCCTATAGCTCCCAAGTCTGTGGCTGCAACCCAGAAAACGAATGGACTTGTGCTAATGGCTAATGCATCAAGGATACCTGGATATGTGACGGATAGGCTAACTGCCTTGACGGATCTGATGAAGGTGATGCTAAGTGCTGCTTCAAGAAATTCTCTTTCTACAATGACCAAAAATGCGGTTGTACTGACGACCAATGGTAATGTGGAAACGGTGACTGCGTCTTCAAGAGCAACCTTTGCAACGGCAACGCCCAATGCAAAGATCAATCTGACGAAGGTGACAAGAACTGCTGCTTCAAAGACTTCCCATTCTATAACGACCAAAAGTGTGGATGCCAAAAAGATGAATGGCAATGTAACAATGGAGACTGCATTGAATTGACCAACTACTGTGATGGTCAAGCTCAATGTGCTGATAAATCTGATGAAGGAAATGACTTCTGCTGCTTCAGAGGCTTCAAGCAATACAACTCTAAAGTCTGTGGCTGCAACCCAGATACTGAGTGGACTTGCTCTAACGGTGATTGTATCAAACAATCCCAAGAATGCGATGGTAAGGCCTAATGCTCTGACTAGTCTGATGAAGGAGATGAGAAATGCTGCTTCAAGAAGTACAAATTCTATAATGACCAAAAATGCGGCTGCCAAAAATCTGAATGGCAATGTGGTACAGGTGACTGTATTTCAAAGAAAGGCTTCTGTGATGGAACTACCCAATGCCCAGATGGATCTGATGAAGGTGATAAGAACTGTTGCTTCAAAGGCTTCAACTTCTATGACAACAAAGTCTGTGGCTGCCACCCAAAGAATGAGTTCCAATGCTCTAATGGAGACTGTGTAGACAATACCGGCGTCTGTGATGGCAAACAGCAATGTGCTGATGGATCTGATGAAGGAGAAAAGAAATGCTGCTTCTAGAAATTCTCTTTCTATGACGACAGAAGATGTGGCTGCCAAGCCAACCAATTCCAGTGCAAGAGAGGTTACACTTGTATTGAAAACCAAGAAACCTGTGATGGCTCCTCAACCTGCGGTGACAACTCTGATGAAGACATGAAGCTTTGTTGCTTCAAAGGACACAAGATGTTCGGAGGTCAAGTCTGTGGTTGCCAAGCTCATGAATGGCAATGTAACAATGGTGATTGCGTCCACAAGAACGAGGTCTGTGATGGTAAAGCTCAATGCTCTGATGGATCTGATGAGACCCAAGCCAGATGCTGCTACAAAGGTTTCAAAGCCTTCTCTAGCCAAGTCTGTGGCTGCAACCCAGATACCGAATGGACTTGTTCAAACGGTGACTGTATTCCATAGAACTCTTACTGTGATGGTAAAGCTTAATGCGCTGATAGATCTGATGAAGGAGATGACAAGTGCTGCTTCAGAAAATTCTCTTTCTATAATGACCAACGTTGTGGCTGCCAGAATCATCAATGGCAATGCAAAAACGGTCAATGTATCGATGCTAAATATCTTTGTGATGAGTAACATCATTGCCAAGATAAATCTGATGAAGTTTCCCAAGAGTGTGGATGTGATGAGAAGACCGAGATCCAATGTGATAACGGTGACTGCATTAAGAAAGAGCAATACTGTGATGGTAAAGCTCAATGCAAAGATAGCTCCGATGAAGGAGATGAGAGATGCTGCTTCAAGAAGTTCTCATTCTACAACGATCAAAGATGTGGATGTCTCGACTCATAAATCGTCTGTGCCAATGGTGATTGTATCGCCTAGAAAGATATCTGCGATGGTAAAGCCCAATGCGGTGATGGATCTGATGAAGGAGATAAGAAATGCTGCTTCAAGAAGTTCTCTTTCTACAACTCCAAGAAATGCGGCTGCAACCCAGAAACTGAGTTTACTTGTGCCAACGGCGACTGTGTCTCCAATGATGGATACTGTGATGGTAAATCCCAGTGCAGAGATAAATCTGATGAAGGAAAAGACTAGTGCTGTTTCAGAAAGTACTCTCACTACAACGTTCAAGTCTGTGGCTGCAACCCTGATACTCAATACACCTGTAACAATGGTGAATGTGTTTCTAAGAACAGTATCTGTGACGGTAAAGCCCTATGCTCCGATGGATCCGATGAAGGTAACAAACAATGTTGCTTCAGAAAGTTCTCTTTCTATGATGATGCCAGATGTGGCTGCCAAAAGAACCAATTCTAATGTGCCAACAAGAAATGCATTAGCAAAGCCAACCTTTGTGATGGTAAAGCTCAATGCACCGATGGTTCTGATGAACTTGATAACCAATGTTGCTTTAGAAAGTTCTCTTTCTATGACAACAAAAAATGTGGTTGCAAACCAGGATCTGAGTATACATGCGCTAATGGCGACTGTACTCCAATGACTGGTCTTTGTGACGGTACTGCAACTTGCATGGATGGATCTGATGAAGACAGAGCTCCAGCCAAGATCTTTGTTAAGACTACCTACTCCGCTTTAAAGAATGCCGTTTCAGGACTCGCTACTTTAAAAGCTGCTATGCAAAAACCATCTCCAAAAAAAGGATACTGTGAGAAATATGTTACCAGTTTGACTTCAATCAGTAACAGAAGACTCTGTGGTGGTAAGACCGCTAGAAATATTGGTTTCTGGTACAAGATCACTTTCAC
>Ga0115104_10254079_pt1 | contig 12361 bp, 6 predicted proteins | sample CN18umnscriptome_2_FD_89649 | JGI IMG/M metagenome (GOLD analysis project Ga0115104, IMG submission 89649) | Marine eukaryotic communities from Pacific Ocean to study complex ecological interactions - CN13ID_70_C50_10m_0.8um Metatranscriptome... | ecosystem: Environmental > Aquatic > Marine >...
CGTAGATTGTTTTCCTGTTTTAATTGCATCAGCTAAAACGGAAATAATAAGTTTGATAGATCGAACAGCATCATCATTTGCCGGAATTGGAATATCTACTACATTCGGGTCAGAATTTGTATCTAGGATAGAAATTATGGTAATCCCTAATTTTCTACATTCTGCAATAGCTGTCGCTTCACGTTTAGGGTCAACAACAATAGCAATATCTGGTATTTGAGACATTTCTGTCAGACCTCCTAGATTTTGCTGAAGCTTGTCTCTTTCACGCCTTAGTAATGCAGCTTCCTTCTTAGGTAAAGCGTTTAATTCACCGCTTTCTTCCTTTTGGTTTAAACCTTTAAGGTATTCTACTCGCCCTTTTACCGTTGCCCAATTTGTAAGTGTTCCACCAAGCCAACGATGGTTTATATAATGTGAATTGCACTTAATGGCTTCTTCAGCCATAATACTCGCTGCTTGTCTTTTTGTACCGATAAACAGAAACTGTTTTCCTTCTTTTGCTGCTTTTTGAACGTAGTTAGATGCATGTGAAAGTAGCCTTGCAGTTTGTACAAGGTCAATTACATGAATCCCATTTTGTTCTGTGTAAATGTATGGGAACATTTTTGGATTCCAGCGGCTTGATTGGTGGCCAAAATGTACTCCGGCATCCAAAAGTTCCCCAAGTGTAACTAATGTCATAAATTTCTTTTTTTAATGGACTAAATAACTTAAATTGTTTTAATCAAATGGATTATGTTTCCTCGAAAAATAACAAATTTTAAACTTTGCTTAAATTTTACGAGAGTAGTACTCGACTACGAATAATTCGTTTAACTTTAATGCAATCCATTCTCGATCAATAATTCCTAAAACTTTCGCTGTTAAAGATTTTTTATCAAAATCTAAGTTTTGTGGAACGTTCGATAATGCTGGCTGCTCTAGATTACGAGTAACAAGCTGTTTTGATGCATTATTTTCTTTAACTGAAATAACATCTCCTGGTTTACATTGATAACTCGGTATCGAAACACAAGCTTTATTTATTGTAATATGCTTGTGGCCTACAATTTGTCTAGCTGCAGCAATCGTTGGAGCCATTCCCAGACGGAAGATTACGTTATCTAAACGCATTTCTAGAAGTTGTAATAGAATGTTTCCAGTAGCACCCTTAATCTTTTTAGCTTGGCGAATATAGTTCATTAACTGTTTTTCGCTTAAGCCATAGTTAAATCTGAGTTTTTGCTTTTCTTCCAGACGGATCGCGTATTGCGTTAGCTTTTTTTGTGTTGCACCATGTTGACCTGGGCGTTGTGCTGTTTTAGGCTTTTTGCTTGTTAATCCAGGCAAATCCCCCAGTCGTCTAGTGATTCTTAATTTTGCCCCTGTGTATCGAGCCATAAGTTTGTTCTTATATCTATAATATTTGTATTAAATTTTTGTTGTCGTATTTTAGTTTTCTAGTATTTAAAGTACTACACTTTACGTGAAAATTCAAAATTTGTAAAGAATTTTATTTAATCTACGCGAGATTTTAATAAAGAAGTTTTTATTGATGAAGTTTTAAGTAATAAATTATTTGCTTGGTTTTCACCTATCTTCTTTAAATTTTCAAAGCTATTAAATCCCGTACCTGCAGGAATTAATCTTCCAATAATAACATTTTCCTTTAAACCGTTTAGCCAATCTTTCTTACCTTCGATAGCAGCTTCTGTTAAAACACGTGTTGTTTCCTGGAAACTCGCTGCAGAAATAAAACTATCACTGTTTAAAGAGGCCTTCGTTAAACCTAAAAGCATTGGTTTGTACACAGGAGATTCTTCATTTGAAGAAATTGCAGCCTTTGTAATAAGTTCGGCCTGATTTATGTCGATAATTTCGCCAGGCAATAATGTAGTGTCACCTCCATTTAGGACACGAACTTTAGAAGTCATCTGCTTAACAATAATTTCAATGTGCTTATCCGCAATTTGAACCCCTTGTGATAAGTACGTACGTTGAACTTCATTTACTAAAAACAGCTGAAGATGCTTAAAACTTTTTTTACAAGCAAGATGTGATGCACAATCCCTTTGATAATAATTAAACAATGTTTCTAATTTATCGTGGGGACTAATTGGCCCATCAGTTAACGGCTCTAAGAAATTAATATATTTACCGTTGCTGAAATTTACTTTGATCTTCGGATCGACATCGATGCTTAGTTTATCGTTAGGTGATTTGATAATTTCGATTCTTTTATTCTTTAGATAAACTTGACCCTCACTAGGAGCAAGTAAACACCCATTTTTAATTTTTCTTGCTTCTAAAATTTCTTCAACTTTAGGTAAACCTTGGACAATATCAACAGTTTTTTGTACTTCGTAAACTAATGTAGCTAATCGATCTGCTTTTTCTACTAAGGAGTTAACATCAACCCCTAGAACGGCACCTTCAGATATTAAATAAGGTCTCCCGAGCCTTATAAAAATTGTATTTTCTTCTATTTTAAAAATCTGTCCAGCATATTGAGAGCGGGTGTTTGAAGTTAAAGCGGTACCCGTTCGAACGAGATCTCCTTTTTTAACGTATAGAGTCTCCTCATTTGTATTAAAAAAGCTTTTTTTGATAAATTGCTCTTTTAATATCAACATCTCGATATTATTGGTGTAGTTAACCGCCGCTAAGATCCCTGTTATAGAAGTCGACATTTTGATCTTGGCTATTGTTGTTTTGGCGTCTATATATTGGTTATTTTGGGTTAACTTTTTTAAAAGAATTTTTCCTTTTAAATTTGTATCTGTTAAATGAAAGTCATTAATTTTAATCTTTTCATAAAGAGTTAACTGGACTTTGTACCTAGGTTCGTTTTCATCTTGAGTTAAAGGAATATACTCAATTTTTGAATTTAAACCTGCATATTTATTCCGGATATCTAAAACAAGAAAAGTTTGTAAAAGATCTACTCCATTGGCAGATTTTACACGCTCTCCATCTTTATAGAAAACTCGTTTTACTGTTCGGAAAGCAACTCCGCGATTATTTGAATTTGGAAAAAAACAATAGTTTATAAAGAATCCCCTTTCTTGTGGAACATTATAAGTTATTACTGGTCTTAACAGAATGTAGTCTAATCCATGGAAATTAATGAATTCAATATAAGAGAGCTTTTGAACAACAATATTAGAAAATAGAACTTCCCCAGGGTTTGCAAATCTAGGCGTAGTATCTAGGGACTGTTTTTGGTTTTCGGTAACTTGGTATAATTCTCCTCCTTTAATTACTAATTCTGAATTTTGTTCGTTTATTTGACAAAATCCATCTATTTTTGAAACGACATTCGGTAATACTGTTGTACCCTTCTTAATAAACGCACCGTCACTAATTTGTAGTTTGCTTAAATTTGAGGAACCTAGTTGATGCGTTTCTTCTGGAATCCAGTATAGGAAACCGGTAAAGATTTTTTTTGTACTTCGTTTCTTTTTATTCCCTGGAGAAACGGTAGAATAATAAATAATTCCACCAGTCTCAGTTTTATAGTTATCTTCTTTTAAGCATGCAATTGTTTGGCCATGTTTAAGCGCCTCATTTTCTTTTACATTTAGTTGAAACTGCTTCTTCGTTTTTAGCCCGTCAAGTTCCAAAATATCAAAATTACCCGCAGTTTTTAAAATTGTTGCATTTTCTATTGTCATAGACGAATTGACAACATTTATTTCTTGATTAGTTGACCAATTGTCAAAATTAACAATGCCTGGATAGTTATTTATAATTTTTTGGCTTGCAATTGTTTCATTTGGGGAGAGTTTTTGGCCTACTTTAAGATCTAATCGGGAAGAACTTTGGATAACGTAACGATCCCCATTTAGCACCCAGATTAAACCCGCAGTTTTACTGACCTTTTTTTTCGCCCCTTGGGCATCTACACTTTCCTCTATTTTTAAATTTTGGAAGAAGACTTCACCTGATATATCAGTATAGATGTCCCTTCTATCTTCTTCTAGAATAAGGTTAGCCTCTTTTTTTATTTCAGCAACAACTTGATTACAGTATAATTTTTGGTTGTTATTAACTAATAACATGGCACCCTTTGGGATGTCCAATGAACAAACAAGGTTATCGCTATTCTCGATAAATAACGTTACATCCTCCATTAAAATAAAACCTTTTTCCCCGTGAATTGTTCGAACAATTGAAGTATTTGAATTCAAACTGTACTTTAGCGTTCCGGAGAAAGGCGCGCGTATTTGTTTTGTGGAATCTCCCGAAAATACCCCACCCGTGTGAAATGTTCTCATAGTTAACTGCGTCCCGGGTTCCCCAATAGATTGGGCCGCAAGTATACCTACAGCCTCCCCTAAATCGATTAGCTTAGAATATGAGAGATGCCAACCATAACAATTTCTACAAACGGAACGTGGAGCTTCACATGTTAATGGTGATCTCACCACGATATCAGTCAGTTGATATTTTTTAATTATCGCGACTAAGTTTTTATCTATTTCAGTATTGCTCGGAATAATTTGATTTTTTTCTGGAATACTTAAGGGCCTCGCTAGAAGTCTTCCAATTAGACGATCTTCAAGAGTTAATTCGGTTTTATATTTCTGAAATAAGTCGTCTAAAGTTAAACCCTCAGAAGTTAAACAATCATCCTCACGAACTATAATATCTTGGGCGACGTCAACTAAACGTCTGGTTAAATATCCAGAATCTGCAGTTCGGAGTGCAGTATCTACAAGCCCTTTTCGTGCACCATATGAGGAAATAATGTATTCCGTAACTTTTAAACCCTCCCGAAAGTTACTTTTAATCGGTAAATCGATAATTTGCCCTTGGGGATCTGCCATTAAACCACGCATACCAACGAGTTGTCGTACTTGTGATATATTTCCACGTGCCCCCGAAAAAGCCATTATATATAGCGGATTAAGTGGGTCACTTTCTCTAAAATAGGTTAAAACTTCGTCTTTTAGGGTATTATTAGCGTTGTTCCAGATATCAATAATTTTTTGGAACCTTTCAACAGCGGTAATATTACCACTATTATAATTTTGTTCTGTTAGATCAACTTCGTTATTAGTTAAACCTATTAAACTGCGCTTTCGAAAGGGTACACGAAGATCTTCGACACTTAGTGAAATACCCGACATAGTCGCGTAGTGAAAAGTTAAATTTTTAACTTTGTCAGCAATTAAGGACGATTTAATAACCCCATAGTTATGAAAGGTTAAATACATCAATCTCTGTAACTTCTTTTTATTTATTACGTCGTTATTGAAAGTTATTTTTTTTTCTAAGTTGTCCACCATAAATAATTTTTTTAGTTCAAACTTCGTGGGTTATTCTTGATATTCGAAAGATTGGTTTAAAAGAATACGTCCTGGAGTAGTTTTTATATAAGTTTGTAAGATATTACCCGCTAAATCCTTTTTTACTTGAAGTTCTGGTGTTAAGCAAATCGTACGGTCCTTAAGTTTATTTTCGAAAACGTCGGAACCCATAATTGAATTCAATTGCTCTTCATTCGTATTGTTGAAACGAACCCACACAAAAGTATGTAAATGAATTAAAGATTGTTTATAAGCAGCAATAACATCGTCAAAATTATAAAAGTATTGTTCCTTTACTGTTTGTTCGGTTGGGTTGTTTGCTGTTAAATAATAACAACCAAGAACCATATCTTGACTTGGTGTAAGTATAGGTTCCCCTGTTGCTGGTGATAAAAAATTATTTGGAGCAAGCATTAACATACGGGCTTCTGCTTGTGCTTCTAAACAAAGAGGAATATGTACGGCCATTTGATCACCGTCAAAATCAGCATTAAAAGCAGGACAAACTAAGGGATGCAGCTTAATTGCACGACCTTCCACTAACGTTGGTTCAAAGGACTGGATACCTAGCCTGTGAAGTGTGGGGGCTCGGTTTAGTAAAATTGGGTGGCCTGCCATTACTTGTTCTAAAATTTCCCAAGCTAACGTTTCATTATTTTGAATAATATTTTTCGCAGCTTTAATATTATTAACTAACCCTTCATAAATTAAACGGTGAATAACAAAAGGTTGGAAAAGTTCTATAGCCATTTCTCGAGGGAGCCCGCATTGGTTAAGTTTTAACTCAGGCCCAACAATAATAACCGAACGTCCTGAATAATCTACTCGTTTACCTAACAAATTCTGTCGAAAACGTCCCTGTTTACCTTCAATGATATCCGATAACGATTTTAACGGTCGATTATTTAGTCCAAAAACAGCTCTCCCTCGTTTTCCGTTATCAATTAAGGCATCCACTGCTTCTTGGAGCATTCTCTTTTCATTTCGAATAATTAACTCAGGTGCCATAATTTCTTGTAGACGGGCTAAACGATTGTTTCGGTTAATTACGCGCCTATATAAATCGTTTAAGTCTGAAGTGGCAAAACGCCCCCCATCAAGTTGAACCATTGGTCGTAAATCTGGAGGCAACATTGGAATTATATCTAAGACCATCCAAGAAGGCTCTGATCCAGAGGCTATAAATTGGTCAATTACTCGTAATCGCTTAATTAATTTTTCGCGATCCGGTTCTTTTGCCCAGGGAATTAATGAACGTAATTCTTTGGATTCGTTCTCTAGATCCAATTGACTAAGAAGTGTTTTTATTGCTTCTGCACCAATTGAAATTTCAACATCGCTAATGTCGGTTTTACTTGCATCAAATACCTGCCAATCAGTTTCAACGAGCAGTTGTTTATAAGAAAATTCACTGTTTTTACCTGGATCTATTATGACATATGAATTAAAGTAAACAATTTGTTCCAACTCTTTTAAAGAGATGTTTAAAATTAGCGCAATTTTGCTAGGACGACCCTTTACATACCAGACGTGCGTTACGGAAGATGCTAATTCGACAAAACCTATACGGTGGCGTCGAACGTTCGATTCGATTACTTCCACGCCACATCTTTCACAAATAATGCCTTTATACCTAACTCTTTTGTATTTTCCACAATGGCATTCCCAATCATTAACAGGACCAAAAATACGTTCGCAAAAAAGCCCACCCATTTCAGGTTTTAAGGTTCTATAGTTTATCGTTTCTGGTTTTGTAACCTCGCCAACAATTTCACCATTTGGAAGGGTTCTTTCCCCCCAACTACGAATTCGTTCTGGCGAGGCGAGGTTTATTTTTACATAATCAAATGATCGTTCTGTTTTTAACATGAGGGTAAGATAGTTAAAGTTAACAAATTTAAAATTTTAAGTAAGTAATCATTTAATTAGTTGGCGGAAAAATTTTACTGGAAGAATTGTGCTTAACGTTTACCTAGTAGTATTCAAAGGTAAGAAGTTGCCTCTTACGGAATCTTTTTCGTAATTATCAGAACTCTCTTGCATTAGATTTATTTCATACTCCGCAAGTTCATTCTCGTTATAAACGTCTAGTTTATAAGTTGCAACGTCTAAACAAAGGGCTTGCAGTTCTCGCATAAGTACTTTAAACGATTCAGGAATTCCAGGTCTTGGTATTGGTAAACCTTTAACGATCGCGTTTAGGGTTTCATTTCGACCTTGCATATCATCTGACTTAATAGTCAGAAGCTCCTGTAATGTATAAGCTGCACCAAATGCTTCAAGGGCCCAAACTTCCATTTCCCCGAGTCGCTGGCCACCTTGTTGGGCTCTACCACCAAGAGGTTGTTGAGTTACCAATGAATAAGGACCCGTTGATCGAGCATGAATCTTATCATCAACAAGATGGACAAGTTTTAACATGTACGCTCTTCCTATCGTTACAGGATTGTCAAAAAATTGTCCAGTTCTTCCATCCTTTAAAACCATTTTCCCTGGATGTTGGTTTGAAAAAACCCAAGGTTTTGAAACAGCGGCTTCTTTTAATTTTTTATTTACTAATGCTCGTGAAGCTTCTGCACCGTACATTTCGTCAAAAGGAACAACTTTAAAACGAACATTTAGATTGTCTGCTGCGAGACCTAGTAAACATTCAAAGATTTGTCCGACGTTCATTCTTGAGGGAACTCCTAAAGGGTTTAATATCATATCAACAGGAGTTCCGTCAGGTAAATAAGGCATATCTTGCCTCGGTAAGATTTTTGAGATAATTCCTTTATTACCGTGCCTTCCAGCCATTTTATCGCCAATTTGAATTCGACGCGTTTGAGCAATATAAACTTTTAAAACTTCATCCGTTCCAGGGGGTAAATCGTCCCTGTTACTACGAGAAAATATTTTCACGTCTAATACACGACCGCATGTTCCATGTGGTATTTTCAATGAAGTATTTCGAACATCTCTGGATTTTTCACCAAAAATCGCCCGCAAAAGTTTTCCTTCAGGAGGATAATCAGATTCTCCTTTTGGTGTCAGTTTACCCACCAGAATATCGCCAGCATTAACCCATGTACCAATTTTTACTATTCCGTTTTCGTCTAAATTGCGAATAGAATGATCACTTGCGTTTGGAAGATCGCGTGTAACTTCTTCCATACCTAATTTAGTTTGGCGAATTTCAATCTCAAATTTTTCAATGTGCAAAGACGTATAAAGATCATCATAAATTAAGCGTTCACTTACTACAAAGGCATCCTCGTAGTTATAGCCTTCCCAAGGCATGTAAGCAATTATAATGTTTTGCCCAACTGAAAGTTCACCGCTTTCCGTCGAAGCACCATCCGCAATAATTTGTCCTGTTGTAACTTTTTCGTTAATTGAAACAAAAGGTCGTTGATTAATACAAGTATCTTGGTTAGAACGTTGGTACTTAGTTAAACTATAAGTAAAAAGGTTATGCCTCTTATCTTTTACGGTGATCTGCCCATTATTAATTTCCGCTACTTTACCGTAACAAGAACTTAACAAAGTCATACCTGAATCACGCGCTGTTTGCCCTTCTAAGCCTGTTCCAATTAATGGAGCTTCGGGATACAATAACGGTACTGATTGTCTTTGCATATTTGATCCCATTAATGCCCTATTAGCATCGTCATGCTCTAAAAAGGGAATAAGAGAGGTCGCTAAAGAAACAACTTGAATTGGAGACACTGCGATATAATCCACGTCTGTTGAAAGAACATTCACTAGATCTTGACGATATCTGACAGGAATAGTTTTATTTTGAATAAATCCTTTTTCGCCAATCTCAACATCGCCGGCAGCAAGACGGAACTTGTCTTCGGTAGTAGCATCTAGATAAATTGGATAAGAGTCTTGAAGAACTTTACCCTCTTCAACTTTATAAAATGGCGTCTCAATAAAACCATAGGAATTAACCCGACCATAAGTAGATAAAGAACCAATTAGTCCTGCATTAGGACCTTCCGGTGTTTCAATAGGGCATATTCTTCCATATTGACTTGGGTGGATATCTCTAACAGCAAACCCCGCTCGGTCACGTGTAATTCCACCAGGCCCTAAAACAGAAAGTCGGCGCTTATGTGTTAATTCTGCTAGAGGGTTTGTTTGATCCATAAATTGGGAAAGTGGATTTGAACCAAAGAATTCTCTAATGGATGAAACTAAAGGCTTCGAATTAACTAATACGTTTACACGTAAATATTTTTGTTCACAAATAGTCATTCGCTCTTGAGCAATCCGTTCAAGTCTATTTAAACCAATACGAATTTGGTTCTGAAGAAGTTCACCAACAGATCTTATTCGCCTATTTCCTAAATGGTCAATATCATCTTCTATTGTAGGAGCAAGACGGAAATTAATTAATTCGTTAACAATATACAGGACATCTTTTGATGTTAAGATATGAACCCCGTTTTTAATATCTAGATTTAGCCTTTTGTTAATTTTGTAACGTCCCACCCGACCTAAATCGTAACGCTTTGGATCAAAAAATCTTGAATATAAAAGCTGTTGACCTGCTTTAACTGTTGCGGGTTCTCCTGGGCGCAGTTTGTTATGCAATTCCAAGAATGCGTCTTCTAACGAAATAGAAGCATGTTCCTGAACCGTTTTTTGGAAGTATTCGGGGTGCTCCAAATATGTAAAAATATCTTGATCTTTTAAACCAACCGTTTTTAAAAAGATATAGGCTGAGATTTTTTTTGCTTTATCAATTTTTACATTAACGATCTCATCTTTATCGATTTCAAACTTTACCCAAGTCCCACGGTTAGAAATTAAACTCGCAGTATAAGATCGAAAATTCTTTTTATCCGAATCGGTTTTGTAGTAAATTCCAGGACTTCGGACAATTTGGTTAATAATGATACGCTCAATACCATTTACGAGGAAAGTCCCTTCATTTGTCATTAATGGAATATCACAAAGAAGAACTTCGTTTTTGGTTGTACTATTTGGGTCGTTTAAATATATAAGCTGTGCTCGCGTGTAAATTCTAACACTATACGTTGTATCACGGCGCTTCGCTTCCGCAAGAGTATATTTTGGCTGTCGGATTTTATAAAATTTGGCCGAAAGGTTTAATTCGAGCTCATCAAGGTAATCCCTGATAACAGAAAAATTTTCTAATTCCTGAATAAAACCTAGTTCTAGAAACCAACAGAAACTTATACGTTGTGTTTCCAACAAATTTGGTAAAAGGTATTTGTAGACATTTTTCTTTGTACTAAGCATTGGGGAGACCTACTTCAGGATTTGATTATTAGGATTTATAGTATGTAGGGAAAAGGTACTGTTCTTTTATTTTTATAATAAACAGTAAGGTTTATAAGGGAAGGTTCTCAGTTTCTATTAAATTAAGTTTTGAAGCCGTATTAGTAATGTTGAAACATATAACCAATACCTCTTATTGTTACAATTAAATCAGGATTTTTTGGGTTTAGTTCAATTTTTGATCTAAGGCGGGATATGTGGACATCAACAATTCTCGTATCAATAGCTCTTTCGGGTGTATATCCCCATACATTATCTAAGATTGTTTCTCGAGATAAATACTTGCCTGATTGATTAATTAATAATTCTAAAAGGCGATGTTCAATGTCGGTTAATTTTATTTTGGAATTATTGTTTAAAACAACGCGTTTTTGCAAATCAATATACAATTGATCAATTTTAATGATACCAATCCTTTTCTGGGATAAACTGTCATTAGTGCGGCGTAATAATGATCGAACCCTAGCTTCAAGTTCTTTAAGTGAAAAAGGCTTTGTAAGATAGTCGTCAGCACCTGCCTCTAAACCCATGACCCGATCTGATATATCAAAACAACCGGATAAAATTATTATAGGCAATTCAGAACATTCACGCATTTTACGGCATAGTGTAAAACCGTCAATACCTGGCAACATTGGGTCCAGAATAACTAAGTCGAGCGGTTCTTTCTCAAAAATTTCTAGTGCCTTGTTTCCATCTGTTGCTAAGGTTATTTTATAACCTAGCTCCGTAAATCGATTCGTTAGTAATTTTTGTATTTGGGGTTCAGGATCAACAAGTAAAATTCTCTCGTTGTAGATAACCACTTTAGCAGTGTCTAAAAATGCAGGTCAATAGGTCTATATGAAAGTTCCGAGAATAAAATTCACGGACCTTGATTTTAACAAAAATACTTTTTATATGGTATTATATTTCTTATAAGGCGAGCGTAGCCAAGTGGTTAAGGCACTGGGTTGTGGTTCCAGCATTCGCGGGTTCGATTCCCGTCGTTCGCCCTTACTTATTCCGTTTCTAGGAAAACGTTCAAATACTTAGCTATTGTAATAGCTTCGTCCTCAATTTTATTTAATGCAACAGGCTCTTCAATTCCTGTTAATGGAATTTCTCGGTTATCTGTTAAGCATAATAATAATTGCCTTTTTGGATTAAGCCCTTCTTTTATTCGCATCTTTATAGACTTAATTTCTTCAAATGAAAAAATAAAACTTAACTCGCGATTTTTTCCAGGAAAACCTTTACGATATAACTTAACTTTTTGTAAATCTCTATTGTACTCGTTGTATCCAGAACCAACATTCCACCAAACTGTTAAAGAAAGAAAGATGCCTAAAATGGATCCAACAGTACCGTAAAATAGAAGTACAATTCCCTGGGGAATGAAAGAAATTTCACTGGAATCTGAAAATAGTAAAAGATTAACCCCAAAAAAGCTTGATAAACCTGTTAAGAAAAATCCAAAACCACCCAAAGAAACGGCTAAAGCCCAAGAGATATTGTTAAGGCGCCTAGATCCGGTAAAATATGACGTAATAGTTGAGTTTGCTTCGGTATAATTCATTATTCTTTTTATAGTAAAAGAAGAATATTGGATTAATCGGGAACAGTAGAATAATCCAATATTCTATTTAGCTGTTAAAACTGGACTAGATTAATCTGATAGTCTTTAGACCATAGTATAATCCAGCAGCTAAACTAAACATTAATGTCATTAGTAAAATGTAACCGATAAGAGTGTTCATAAGTTACTGTAAATTTCTAAAAATTATAAATATAAG
>Ga0115104_10310570_pt1 | contig 12311 bp, 7 predicted proteins | sample CN18umnscriptome_2_FD_89649 | JGI IMG/M metagenome (GOLD analysis project Ga0115104, IMG submission 89649) | Marine eukaryotic communities from Pacific Ocean to study complex ecological interactions - CN13ID_70_C50_10m_0.8um Metatranscriptome... | ecosystem: Environmental > Aquatic > Marine >...
GAAACGACTTCAATTAAATTTTTTACATTATGCTAATAAAACCTGAACCTTTATTACGAACCGGTCAGATTTTTGCTCGTTTACTTTACAAAATAAATTTTAGTCTAAAGAATAAAAGTGAATTCCTTCTTGGGTTAGATTTGCTTCGAGACTCTGTAAAACGTGATTTGTTTTTTACAACCTGCTTAGCACTAGAAAAAGAGATTATAACTTTAGTTAATTCTGATCTTAGATTTTATAAAAAAAAGGATTTTAAAGAGCTTTTTTTAAATTTAGTATCCCAGATATCCGAAAAATTTTTAGTTAAATATTATGGACGAAGTATTAAGATTAGTTCAAAAATGTTAAACAGATGTTTGTATAACACGGTAATTATCGAAGATATACAAATACTATTGCAAACGCCACTTCAATCTTTAGTTGATCCTGAATGCAAAATTTTCCGTACAACGTTTTCTCCTGTATACAATAACGCTACTGATTCCTTTTTAGAGGCGCTATTCGAGAATTTGATTATTCAAATTAGTAACTGTGTTATTTTTATAATTGTTAACGAATTCTCAGATATTTATGATTTAAGACAAAACCTTTATAAGTCTAATTTTTTATCAGTACGTAATTTAGAGCGCTTTAAAAATAATTTTCTTTGGCAAACAACGATTAAAGCCACAATTAAAAGACCCAACAATATTTACAATAGTCGATATGGTTTATGGATTGTTCGGACTACAGGCGTTTATTATAAAATGATTTATGCTAACCGTTCAGAAGAGTTGATTCAATTAAGAAAGCTACCGTTAGTCACGGTAACACTTATTGAATTTTTAGATTTTACTTCCAGCCGTTTTGATGAACTTTTCTATACTTTAGGTAATGGTCTACGGTATACATTGACTTCCGTTATTGGACAAGTAATCGGACTTATTTGGAGAGGAGTTATAGAAGGGTTAAAAAAATAAAAACTGGCGATCTCTTATTTGAATAACACCGCAAAGAATTAGAAACGTTCGGCTAAACTACAAGCCTAGCTCATTTACATTGCTAAACTAAGCTTAGTATTGATTAGATTAAGTAAAATTATTAAGTTCGAATATTACGTTAGTCTATGCTAATATATTAACATAGTAAATTTTTATTGTAGATTATATAATTATGAATGCTTTTATTGGCTATGTATTACTAATGACACTTATGTTTAGCTTAGCGGCTGGCTTATACTTTGGTTTTAAAACTATAAAACTTATTTAGAGGCAACTTATTTTGCCAAAAGAAAATACCAAAGTGCTACTTGCTCTAATTTCTACAGAAAAACTGACTTTATTTTAGGCTGCCAAAGCTTCTGTAGAAATTAAAAACCACTATTGCCCTAACTTTTTGGAAAATAATAAAAAGCGAAACAAAATGGATTTTTTTGATAAAAACACAACCAATACTGAAACGAATAACCCATCTATTCGTTCTTATATTGAAGGTTCAAGACGTGCTAGTAATATTTTTTGGGCGTTAGCAGTAAGCTTAGGCGGATTTGGATTTTTATTAAGTGGCTTATCAAGCTTTTTTAATGTAAACCTACTAATATTTTCTGATTCAAGCACTATATCTTTTATTCCGCAAGGTATCGTTTTAGTTTTTTACGGGACAGTTGGTTCTATCTTAGGAGTTTTTTTATGGTTAACCATTTTTTGGGATATCGGTTTTGGCTACAATGAATACAATAGAAATTCTCAGGAAGTTATCCTATATAGAAAAGGGTTTCCAGGAAAAAATCGTGAACTTTCTTTAAAATTTCCTTTTTCTGAGGTTAAATCCATTAAGATGCGAATAAAAGAAGGTTTAAACCCGAAACGACAACTATTTCTTTGTCTAACTGACACTAGAGAAATTCCTCTAACTGGGATTGACAAAACTATTGCTTTAAATAAGATTGAAAGTGAAGCCATTACATTAGCAAAGTATTTAAACATATATTTGGAAACGGAATAACTACTTTAGTAAGGGCGAACGACGGGAATCGAACCCGCGAATGCTGGAACCACAACCCAGTGCCTTAACCACTTGGCTACGCTCGCCTTAACTTTATATACAAACAATAATACCACAAGTAAACTTAATAGTTAATATTAGAATTGTTTTATAGTTCACGATTAAAAATAAAAATTTTTATCTGCATTAGAAACTAAAGTTTTAATCAAAATTGAAAACTTTTAATGAAGAAATACTTATAGCCGATAGTGATACAAGTTTATGCCAAACATTAAAAGAAAGTTTACTCGGTCTTGGTTATAGTGTAAGGCTAGTCCATAACGGTAAAAAGGCCCTTACCACTTTTAAAAAAGAGCCAATTAGTCTTTTAATAATAGACGTTATGTTACCCGAAATAGACGGATACGAAGTTTGTCGGGAAATACGAAAAGAATCTTTATTACCCATTATTATGTTATCTGCGTTAGATAATATTCGGGACCGAATAATTGGTCTAGAAATTGGTGCAGATGATTACTTAATAAAGCCCTTTTTTTCAAAAAGAGCTAGAAGCGAGGATAAAGTCAATATTGCGGCGGTCGAAGCTTAGTTATACGTCAAGCTTTTTAACAATAGGGCCTATTGAAATCGATACTCATAACAAAAAGGTTTTTAAAAATAATAATATTGTTAGATTAACTAAAATAGAATTTAGTATTCTTGAATTACTAATTACGAAAGCAGGGGAACAAGTATCTCGGAACTCTATATTATTTAGCATTTGGGGTTATCGTTCAGAACGGCACGTTGATACAAGGGTTGTAGATGTTCATATTTCTAGGTTAAGAGCTAAATTAGAAGAGGATTCTAATACCCCTAGCTTTATTTTAACTAAACGGGGTGTTGGCTATATGTTCCAGACCTTTCAAAATACATTTAAATAAGTGCTTTTAGTTTCTGAGTATGCCCTTTTTAAGAATTTTACTAACACTTACTTCATTATTTTTCAATCATTACCAAAAAACTTGCCTAAGATAAAAGAATAATGCTTAGTATAAAAAATAATATTTATCGGTATTTACTTCCTAACTTGTTAGAAATCCAAAGGACTAGCTATTGCTGGTTTCTAGAAAAAGGTTTAGTTTATGAGCTGGAAAATTTTTCAGCAGTTCAAGATTATTTAGGTGAAATAGAGCTTAGTTTTTCTTCGAAGTTTTATACAATAAAAATGCCTAAATATCGATTAGAGGAAGCTAAACGACGCGATACGACTTATAGCATTCGAATTTATTCCTTAGCCACCTTAAAATATCTCGATAATTCAGAAGTAAAAAAAAACGAAGTTTTTCTTGGTGACCTTCCATTAATGACAAACGAAGGAACTTTTTTGGTTAACGGTATTGAACGAATTATAATTAATCAAATTGTTCGTAGTCCTGGTGTCTACTATAAAAGTGAGTCCGATAAACAAAATACTCGTTCCTATACGGCAAGTTTGATTTCTAACCGTGGTAATTGGGTAAAGTTCGAAATTGATAAAGAGGATTTAATTTACGTAAAGGTTGATAAAGCAAAAAAATTATCAGCTTATGTTTTTTTACTAGCTATTGGTTTAACCAATAATGAAATTTTTGATCGTTTAGATAACGCCGAATACTTTCAAAAAAGATTAAGCGAGTATGCTTCAACCACTTTGGAAGAAGCATTTTTAGAAGTTCATGATAAGTTCCGACCAGGGGAGCCGGCCACAGTTAAGGGAGGTCAACAATTACTTTATGCTCGTTTTTTTGATCCTAAGCGTTATGACTTAGGTTACGTTGGAAGACATAAAATTAACCAAAAGCTTAATTTAGAAGTTGGAGAAGATATACGTGTATTAACATCACAAGATGCTCTAGCAATTATTAATGAACTTATAAATTTTAGAATTAGTCCGACTTTAGAAGATGATATTGATCATTTAGGTAATAGAAGAATTAGGTCAGTCGGCGAGCTTTTGCAGAATCAAGTGCGAATAGGTTTAACACGTCTCGAAAGAATAGTTCGAGAACGTATGACAATTTGCGAACAAACATCTTTAAGCGTCAAAGTATTGGTAAATCCAAAACCGATCGTTGCTTCAATCCGTGAGTTTTTTGGTTCGAATCCTTTATCACAGTTTATGGATCAAACTAATCCATTAGCTGAATTAACTCATAAAAGAAGGCTATCCGTTTTAGGTCCTGGCGGTATTACACGAGACCGAGCTGGTTTTGCTGTTCGTGATATTCATCCTAGTCAATATGGAAGAATGTGTCCTATTGAAACACCAGAAGGCCCAAATGCTGGCTTAATTGGTTCACTTTCAACTTATGGAAGAATAAACTCTTATGGCTTTATAGAAACACCTTTCTATAAAGTAGAACAGGGAAAAGTTCTTTTTAAAACTTTTCCGATATATTTAGATGCTACCAATGAAGATAAATATCGTTTAGCGGCTGGTGATATACCAATCAATATAAATGGATATATTGAAACTAATCGAGTTCCGGTACGTTATCGACAGGAACTTATTACAGTTCAGTCCGACGAAGTAGATTATGTTCAAGTTTCGCCAATTCAAGTAGTTTCATTAGCTTCGTCTCTTATTCCATTTTTAGAACATGATGATGCTAACCGTGCATTAATGGGGTCGAATATGCAACGCCAATCTGTGCCACTTTTATATCCAGAATCACCAGTTATTGGTACCGGTCTAGAAGGCCAGACTGCGCGTGATTCTGGAATGACGTTACTTAGTTCAAATTGTGGTAAAGTTGTATCTTTGAAAGATAAACAGATAGTAATTAGAGATTTAACCGGATGTAATATTAGTTATACCTTAAATAAATATCAAAGATCTAATCAAGATACATGTATAAACCAAAAGTCTTTAGTTTCTTTAAATGAAAAAATTTGTACAGGTCAAGTTATCGCTGATGGAGCATCCACAGAAGGTGGAGAGTTAGCAGTAGGACAGAACATTATTATTTCGTATATGCCATGGGAAGGTTATAACTATGAAGATGCTTTTATAATAAGTGAACGCTTGATATACGACGAATTATATACTTCGTTACATATTGAAAAATTCGAAATAGAAGTTCGTCAAACAAAATTAGGAGTTGAAGAAATTACCATAGACTTGCCAAATGCAAGTGAGCATTCATTACGAAATTTAGATGAAAATGGTATTATCAATATTGGTTCTTGGGTTGAATCTGGCGATATTTTAGTTGGAAAATTAACTCCAAAAGGTGAATCAGATTATCCTCCTGAGGGTAAGCTTCTACGAGCGATATTTGGTGAAAAATCAAGAGATGTTAGAAATACCTCCTTAAAAATACCACATGGCACATGTGGAAGAGTTTTAGATATTAAAGTTTTTTCACGCAGTAATCGCGACGACCTTCCTCCTGGAACAAATGAAATTATAAAGGTTTATATAGCTCAAACGCGAAAAATACAAATTGGGGATAAGATGGCCGGTCGACATGGAAATAAAGGTATTGTTTCAAAAATTCTACCGCGTCAAGATATGCCATATTTGCCGGATGGTACTCCTATCGATATGATTTTAAACCCACTAGGCGTTCCTTCGCGAATGAACGTTGGGCAAATTTTTGAATGCCTTCTTGGCTTAGCAGCGGAACATTTAAATACTCGATTCAAAATAATACCATTTGATGAAATGCATGGTGCAGAAGCGTCTCGCGTATTGGTAAATAAAAAATTAAAAAAGGCTGCTATTACAAGCCCTTGGCTATTTTCAAGGGAACATCCCGGAAAAATGATGTTAACAGACGGAAGAACAGGGCAACCCTTTGATAATCCAATCACCGTGGGAAAGGCCTACATGCTTAAGCTTGTTCATTTAGTTGATGATAAAATCCATGCACGCTCTACTGGCCCTTATTCATTAGTTACTCAACAACCTTTGGGAGGTCGTGCTCAACAGGGTGGCCAACGTCTGGGCGAGATGGAAGTTTGGGCGTTAGAAGCTTTTGGCGCTGCGTATACATTACAAGAATTGTTAACAATAAAATCAGATGATATGCAAGGACGTAATGAAACTTTAAATGCAATTGTGAAAGGTCGTCCTATTCCACGTCCAGGCACACCAGAATCGTTTAAAGTTTTGATGCGTGAACTTCAATCCTTATGTCTTGATATTGCTGCATATAAATTAAATGGTAATGAGCCGTATTATGATCATGAGATTAATCTTATGGAAGATGTTCAAACAAGTTTAAATAAGTCGATCGATATGGAGAAGCAATTTCAACAGAAAAACATTGATATTTCGATTTGATCCCACAACAAAGTTTCTTTAATCAGTATAATTTTTTCGAAATACTTTATTCTACTAAGTCTTTTATAACGAATTAGATTTTAATTATGGAAAGGTCATTTGATTATATTAAAATAAATTTAGCTTCACCGACTAGAATAAGGGCATGGGGCGAAAGGATTTTACCCAATGGACAAATTGTTGGTGAAGTTACAAAGCCAGAAACGATAAATTATAGAACTTTAAAACCGGAAATGAACGGTTTATTTTGTGAGCGAATCTTTGGGCCAGTAAAAGATTGGGAATGCCACTGCGGTAAATATAAACGTATTAGGCATAGAGGAATAGTATGTGAACGTTGTGGCGTTGAAGTGAGCGAATCTAATGTAAGGCGTCATCGAATGGGTTTTATTGAGCTTGCTTCACCAGTGACTCATGTATGGTATGTTAAAGGGAGGCCCAGTAAAATTGCTTTAATACTTAATCTAAGCTTAAAAGAACTTGAGCAAATTGTATATTTTAATTCTTATATTGTAACGAATCCGGGAAATACGGATGAACTTACTTATAAGCAACTTTTCTTCGATACAGATTGGGCGGCTTTCGATTATAGCCATGAAGATACGACATCAATAGAAATACATATTGGTGCTGAAGCGATAAAAAAACTTCTAAAAAACGTAAATTTAAAAAGTGAATCAAAACAGTTACGAGAGACTATTCCTTTAGCAAAGAAGGGTGTAGGTCGAGATAGGCTAATCAAAAGGTTGCGTACCATTGATCAATTTATTGCATCAGATTGTGACCCATCCTGGATGGTTCTTGATATACTTCCAGTTTTACCCCCGGATTTACGGCCCATGGTTCAATTAGATGGTGGCCGATTTGCAACGTCAGACCTTAATGATTTATATCGTCGTGTCATAAACAGAAATAATAGATTGTCTCGTTTGCAAGAAATCATGGCTCCTGAATTAATTATCCGCAATGAAAAGCGTATGCTACAAGAGGCCGTTGACGCATTGATCGACAATGGAAAGAGAGGCCGCGCAGTTGTCGGATTAAACAATCGACCATTAAAATCATTATCCGACATTATTGAAGGAAAACAAGGCCGTTTTCGCCAGAATTTATTAGGTAAACGTGTAGATTATTCAGGTCGGTCCGTAATTATTGTTGGTCCGGAATTAAAATTAAACCAATGTGGTTTGCCACGCGAAATGGCAATTGAACTTTTTCAACCGTTCGTTATTCATCATCTAATATACGATGGATTAGTAAGTAATATTAAAGCTGCCAAAAATATTATACAAAAAAATGAAATTTTAGCTTGGGAAATTCTTGCACAAGTTATGGAAGGACATCCTGTTTTACTAAACCGAGCTCCAACATTACATCGTTTAGGTATTCAATCTTTCGAACCGATCTTAGTCGAAGGAAGAGCAATTAAATTACACCCATTAGTGTGTCCCGCTTTTAATGCAGATTTTGATGGAGACCAAATGGCGGTACATATTCCGTTATGTCTTGAAGCCCAAACGGAAGCAAGAATGTTAATGCTAGCACCAAATAATTTTTTGTCCCCTGCAACGGGAGAACCTATTCTTACACCAAGCCAAGATATGGTTCTAGGCTGCTTTTATCTAACTGCTAACAATCCCTCGAGTCAAAACGATAAAGACGAGTATTTTTCTAATTTTTCAGATGCTCTATTAGCTTATCAGCAATCCCTTATTGCTTTGCATAAATTCATATGGGTAAGAGTTAATGATTTAACCCCAATTATGGAAGATAATAAAGTTGAAGAAAAGATCGATAATTATATTTATCGAAGTTCGCACAATGCCCAAACTAAGGAAGATTTAAAAGGAAAAGTTATTACAAAATATATACGAACAACACCCGGTCGAATTCTTTTAAATGAGGCCTTTCAGCAAGAAAAAATTTAAAGATTGCAATTTTAAAATATCTTAGATTAAAGATGGAATTTCAAGAGATTAATAATAAATTCAGTTTTACTAATGAAATCATTAATAAACGAAAGTTACAAAATTTAATGTCATTAGCTTTTCATAATTATGGCATTGTTAAATCTTCAATTATTGCTGATAGATTAAAAAACCTTACATTTCATTATGCAACTAAATCGGGAATATCTTTAAGTATTGAAGACCTAAGAGTTCCTTTGAAAAAACGTCATTTGATAGGTTTAACTAATAATGAAGTTGAGACAACTGAAGAAAAGTACGAAATTGGAAACATTACCAGTGTTGAACGTTTTCAAAAAGTAATTGATATTTGGAATAATGCAAGTAATTTTCTAAAAGATGAAGTTCTTATATACTTTCGTGAAAGTGATCCATTAAATCCACTTTATATTATGGCATTTTCGGGTGCTAGAGGAAATATCTCACAAGTCCGCCAACTTGTTGGTATGCGTGGTTTGATGGCCGATCCGCAAGGCCAAATTATTGACCTACCAATTAAAAGTAATTTTAGAGAAGGTCTAAAAGTAACCGAGTATATTATTTCCTCTTATGGTGCTAGAAAAGGACTTGTAGATACAGCATTAAGAACTGCGGATTCGGGTTACTTAACTCGAAGATTAGTTGACGTTGCTCAAGATATTATTGTGCGCGAAGACGATTGCCAAACTCAAGATAGTTTATCAAAAGAAGACATAACAAAATATATGAGTTCCTTATCTTTAAAAGATAAGATTGTTGGGCGATTGCTTGCGGATTCATTTACATTACCTACACCTTCAATATCAGAACCACTTCTTTGTGAAAGAATAGAAGCCAACACTGAGATTACGATGGCTTTAGCCCAAAAAATTGAAAATTCATCTTTAAAAACATTTCATGTTCGATCTCCATTGACTTGTAATTCCGTAAGGTCAGTTTGTCGAAATTGTTATGGTTGGCATCTTTCCTACTCAACAATAGTAGATTTAGGAGAAGCCATTGGAATAATAGCGGCTCAATCTATTGGAGAACCGGGAACGCAATTAACAATGCGTACATTTCATACGGGAGGTGTTTTTTCAGGAGATTTAACTAAACAAATTAGAACACCTTTTTCTGGAACCGTTTTTTTTCAAGATACCTCAAAAAATTCTTTGGTTCGAACAATTCATGGTGAAAAAGGCTTTAAACTCCGTGAAAGAATTTCCTTAGAAATAGAGAATGAAAGAGGCACTAGAATATCATTGCTGATCCCGCCTGAAACAACATTGCTTGTAAATAAAGGTCAAAAAGTATATGTTGGTCAAATTATCGCAGAAATAAAAAAAGATGCTAACTTAGTTCTTGAAGAAGACAGAAAAGATATTTACACAGAAGTTTCAGGGGAAGCTGTTTTTCGAAATATTGAGATAACAAAAAATATAGATAAACAAGGTACGCTACTTAATGTAACTAAAAAAACAGGTTTAATATGGGTACTATTTGGTGAACGCTATTCATTACCGCGTTCAACAAAATTACTTGTAAAGTTAGGAGAAACTGTTTATCCTGAAAAATTTATAGCAAAAAAAGAGATTGTAAACCATTATTCAGGAATAGTTAGCTTTGATAAAAAGACACAAAGCATTTTAATAATGAACTTTTCCTTTTTAGTAAACAATCTTTTTTTAAGAAATAAAAAAGAGCCTAACCTTGGTGATTATATCCTTGAAACAGAAAAAGGTAAAAAGTTTCAACTACAATTAAAGCCAAATGAAATTCTTCGACACGGCCAAACAATTGCCGTCGTTTTAGAGGAGGATTTTAAAACGGATACTGGTGGTATCGTAACCTATAGCTTAGAAAAGAATACTGCGCAAAAAAAAACAAAGAGTACTAAAAAAATGTTTTCAGGAACCTTATATTGGATCTCGGAAGAAACGCATCGATTCCCAAATACATTAGAACCTGATAGCCTAAAAATTCGTAATGGAAATTTTATTGAAAAAGGTACAGAAATACTGCCAAGTATTTACAGTAAAGTTTCGGGTTTTGTTAGCATTGATAAAAGTTCTAATGAAATAGTTATCAAGCCGGGCGAACTTTTTTTATTGGCTAATAAAACGTTAAAGAAGTTAGATAAAATAAACAGGTTTGTAAAAGCCGGGCAACAAATATTACCAAATATTTTTGCGCAAAACCTTGTTTACATAGAGTTTATTTCCTTAAATGGTCTTGATTATCTGCTTGTTAGACCAGTAAAAGTTTATGAAATAACGAAAGAAAAAGAATTTTTGTTAAAAAACTCGTTTTTTCCTAATTCAAAAGATATTAATATAAAACTAAAAACTATTAAAAGAATATTCTTTAAAAATTGGGAACGAATTAAATCGGTTAATGGGGTTAATTTATTACAAACGTTTCTTGTTTTAGAGATACGTAATCTTTCTCCAAACCTTAAACCTAAATTAGAATTCCAAGGTAATAAACATAAAAATTTAAAAATTTCTTTTTACGAAATTCTTAAAACGGACGACGCTATTTTAAACGAATCCAACCAAAACTTGCCTAATCATGTCCAATATTTCAGTAAAGAAAATCAATATGTTTTACCAAATACAATTTTAGCTCAGACTCAAATAACGGCTAATATACTAGGAACGGTTGCATCAATTAACTCATCAAAGGGTAGCATAAAAGAAATTTTAATTTTAAAAGAAAAGGATATTAAAAAAATCCCTTACAAAAGCAATAATGATACTCCTATTGTTAAACTTGGATCTTTAATTAGAAAAGGGACATTAATAACTAAAAGCATTAAATCAAATTATTCTGGACAAGTTTATTCTATTGATAATTCTCATATTTTTATTAGAATTGGTCGTTCATATATGATTTCGGAAGGTACAATTTTACACGTAAAGTCTGGAACCTTAGTTCAACGCTCTGACATTTTAGCTACTTTAGTTTACGATAAACTAAAAACTGTAGATATTGTTCAAGGTTTACCGAAAGTAGAAGAAATTCTTGAAGCGCGTAAAATTCAAAATGGTTGTCTATTATCACCTTCTTCCGGTCATGCTTATTTACGAAATTCAAGAGGCCCTTTTGGAAAAATAACACAAATAGAAATAACGGATTTAAAAGGTAGTCAAAAAATAATACATTTAGACGCGTATTCCAATATACAAAAAGAAAAAGTCAGATTCGTAAATGGTGATTTTATAAGTTTAGGTGAACCACTAACTGACGGTGCTATTAGCCCACATGAAATGCTTGATGTGGTATTTAAGTACTATCAAAAACGAATATTGCCGATTGAAGCATGTAAAAAAAGTTTTAAATATTTACAATTATTTTTAGTCCATGAGGTTCAACGCACATATTTATCGCAAGGGGTTCAAATTGCAGATAAACATATTGAAATTATTGTTAAGCAAATGACTTCAAAAGTAAGAATCGATGATAGTGGTGATACAACACTTCTTCCTGGTGAAATACTTTGTCTGAATCAGGCAAAAATAATTTCTGAAGCTGCAAATTCTGCAAATCAAATACCTCCTTTATTTTCACCGATATTACTCGGATTAACAAAAGCTTCTTTAAACAGTGATAGTTTTATATCAGCTGCTAGTTTTCAAGAAACAACACGAGTATTAACTGAAGCTGCTATCGAAGGTAAAAAAGACTGGCTCAATGGACTAAAAGAAAATGTTATCATTGGACGTTTAATTCCTGCTGGTACTGGTTTTAATAGTTACATTAACTTGAAGCAAGGTGTCTGGAGAAACAACGAATCAGATTTAATTTCGTTAGACCAAGTCGGAAAAATAAAAGATAACGTTCTTAATCTGAGACTGAAAAATCTATATTAAAATTTCATTTTACTGCAACCATTTAAATTACTATAAAACTATAGTAATATTAAGATGCAATCGTTTTAATTTTTGATAATGGAGATGTAAACTAATATGGCTCGTTATACTGGAGCAAAACTTCGAGTTACTCGGAGGTTAGGAGATCTACCTGGATTTACAAGTAAAAAAGGTAAATCGACTAAAAGGCCTGGACAGCATGGTGGTACACCAAAAAAA
>Ga0115104_10518369_pt1 | contig 12307 bp, 22 predicted proteins | sample CN18umnscriptome_2_FD_89649 | JGI IMG/M metagenome (GOLD analysis project Ga0115104, IMG submission 89649) | Marine eukaryotic communities from Pacific Ocean to study complex ecological interactions - CN13ID_70_C50_10m_0.8um Metatranscriptome... | ecosystem: Environmental > Aquatic > Marine >...
GTGGCTCATTGGTCAACTTGATTGATTTTTCTAAGAGACCAATTGGAATGGAGTCAGATGGATCTGAAGTCAAGAAGAGACGGAAATTTTGGTTAGATCCCTCATTAGCGAAATGAGCAAGCTTCTTCTCAAGCTCAAACAAGTAGTTAGGCATGAGATGCACATTTTGTAACATGACCCAGAGACCTTCACGGTGACCAGCATCAAGCTTATCATTAGCGTTCTTATCTTGACCTTGACCGAGAGAGATAGTGTGCAAGTGTTTCTTGAGGTCGAAGCCGTTTTGTTTGCAGAGCCATTCCACATCTTCGACTGGGTTGACACCAGGAGACAAGATGAAGTAGATGGGTGTTGTGGTAGTAGAGTCAGAGTAGGCAGACTTCAAGATTTGTTGAGAGTTGCTGGTCATATCGCAATCGACGAAGTCATCACCACGAGGCATAACCTTACGGATGAAGTATTGAAGAGAGGTGGTGGTTCTATCGGGACGGAGGGCACGCACAACGAGCAACTTCTCGAATGGCATGTTCTCAAGCTTCTTCCAGTCAAGAGGAAGTTTCTCAGTTTCGGGAGTAACTTCGTTATACCAGTCTTCGAAACGTTTAGCAGCACCGTGCTCAATGTGTTGTGCGAATTGCTCGAACATTTCAATCTCAATAAGTTTTTGGATGGAGAACCAAGCATAATCGGGCATCCACTTCTTAATAACTTGAGGAACTGGAACGTCTTTCTTCTGAGGGCAGAAGATGAGGAAGTTCATCTTTTGGTAGTCGTATTCTTGGCCTTCAATGATTCCGAGTTGGAGGAGACGGAAGACAAGTTGTGTTAAGAAGATCAACTTGTGGCGGACGAAGAGACCACGTTGTACCCACTTGTAGATAGTCATACGGATGTTGAATCTGAGGTCAATCACACGTTTCTCTTCATCCTCATTGGGATCAGTGTTCTCAATAGCCTTGAAGAAGAAGGTCTGGAAGGACTCAAGCGAGTATTAGTACATGTGGTTCACGTTGTTGAGAGTGATAAGCAAGAAGTACAAGGTTGAACCTTCAGCAGCAACACGTCTGTACACTTCACGCATAATGTTAATGTTCTTTTCGGTTTCCTTAGCTTCAATTTGTTGACGTTGAATCTCAGAAGAGGTAGCCTTCGTGGTTTCGAGAGACTCAATAAGAGGCATGTTGGTAAGAATGGTGTCGGGATCAGCCTCGGACAAGTTCTTCAACAAGTCGGACTCGAGCTTACCAAGAGTAACGATGAAGGAGTTTTGCTTGCTCACAAGTTCTTCCTTTGTCGCTTCGAGATCGGGCTTCTCAACACGGACGACTGAGGCGAGCAATTAGTCTTGCAAACCTTACTCAGTGACAATGAAGTTGATAATAGTACAGAAAGCGCATGTTTCGGGCTTATAGTGAGGGTTCTGCAATTTAGTTTGCAAGTAGAGTTTGAAGCTTGGCATCATCTCAACTTCTTCAGAACCGATTCTGACGCAGAAGTTCTTACCCTTCTTAACAAATTGTTTGGAGAGGAGAGGGTCAAGCATTGGGTCAATGTTCTCACTGACGGACTCAATCATGAGGACCATACCTTGTGCGAGAGCGTGTTCAACCTTCTTAAGCCACTTGTCTTGAGAAGGAGTGATGGTCATCATTTCGGAGCCTTCTTTACCCTTGATCCACTTGATACCTTGGAGTTGTGGATCAATGAGGAGTGGGTAACGAGAGCAAGCAGTAATGATAGCGGCGTTTTCGAGGGAGAATCTATCAGCAGGTAAGCCTTCAGTCATCCAGATAGCTTGTTGGGACATATTGGACAAGACATCAAGTGGGTCAATACCATTAGTGTATGGAATAGCCTTTTGAGTAATGTCGGTGATCCATTTATCTTGCCAAAGAGCGTTTCTGAATTGAGCGTTAAATGGTCCAATGTATGACACGAAAGCAGCAGAAACAAGAGCATCACCAATAGTTGTGATCTTTTCTTACTCGAAGGTCTTAACGTTAGCAGTCCATCTAATCTTTTCATCACCAAGACCACCAACGAGACGGTTAGCAAGAGAAAGTTTCATTTAGAGCTCGTTAGCTTCAGCTTCAATAGCATCTTTCTTATCAGTTGCTTCCTTCAATTGAGCTTTAAGAGCGTCGACCTTCTCCATAATAACACGCACTTTCTCCAATACAATTGCAAGCTCAGCTTGTTTGTCGTTAGCAAGTTTCTCAGCAGCATCTGCAGACTCCATCAATGGCTTAACTTTCTTGTAAATAGTGTTGTACATGACCAAGTTAACTACCCATGAGCAAAGAAAAGCTGCGGCTTGGGACTTGCCTTTCATAATTTCGAAATTAAAGTTCTCATACTTGAGGATAGGGTCAAGTTCCTTAAGAACCCATTCTGGGATATCTTCACCCTTATAGGCTTGAACCTATTCAATGAAACCTTTAGGATTATTCATCATTTTTTGAGCATTAGGCCAAGCGTGGTTCTTCTTCTCACCTTTGAGGAGGATCAACACAGCCTTTGTGACAACAACACAATCAGCTGGTGGGTTTTAAAGAGCCTTCAACTCCTAGATTGAGCCGACTTGCAAACAGTTGACAGCTTCTTTAGCGGCATTCATAGCAGGAATAGCAGCTTCAAGCTCTTTGTTGGCTTCAGCCTTTGTTACAGCAGCCGCATCAGCAACCTTTCCTACTTCTTCAGCTTGGATGTCTGCTGCGTCTTTCTCAATTTGAGCAGCGCCAGCTTCAGCATCGACAACAGCGATAAGTTTTCCTGTCTCTTCTACTTCAATATCGACTTCAGCCATCTTGACTTTAAGTAAATCTTGCAAGTTGTCGACCTTCTGAGTTGTGGAAACCATAATGTTAAGACCGTTGGAGAGACGTTAGATCTAATCGTTAATCTTGGCGGTCTTTGATTCTAACAAGCTTCTGTAGAATTTAATCAATTCTAAGAAAGATGTTGGAGTAGTGTAGTTGTTACGTCTCATTTGAATTCTAAAATCTAAATTGGCATCATGAATGGACAAGTGAACGAAAGCCATATGTTCAGCAATCTTATTGCGGAGTTCTTCTTCAGGAAGAACTTCAATTTCACCTAGGAAACGTTAAGCTACACCAATCAAGGCATCTTAAGGCCATGGGTGGAACCAATCAATTGCAGTACAGTTGATTAAACCTGGGAACATACGTGCACGGACTCTGAAAGTATCACCGACAGGTGAGAAGCAAAGTGTAATGTGTAAATTGCGTCTAACTTTATCGACAAAGAATTAGAAAATAGGCTCAGCAGCATCCTCAACACCATTAGATTTGGCTTCAGCACGGACCTTTCCAATAATTCCATCTAACTCATCTCTGGCAAAGAGATCAGGGATGTATCCAGCAGAGAGGATATCGTTAATGTAGATCAAGAATTTGTCATTAATGATCTAAGTGTCAGTCAAGATGAACATAAGAGGGGTACCCTGCACACCAGACTTCATGTACATAGTCTGAATATCAGTCTTCAAGTCATTAAGTGAGTAGTTTGAAGTAACTGTGATTCTGAAGACATCTTAGCCAAGAATAAAGGCAGTGAGCTTGGAAAGTGATTGTTTACCAGAGCCACCAACACCAACCAAAAGAGCAGAACCACAAGGTTGGTCAACAATTCTAGCAATACGTGTGATATGTTGCATAGCAACATCGAAGAGCACAAGGTCCAATGCACCAACGTTCTCATTGTATTGCTCCATCTTTTCATTAAGAACTTGAGACAATTAGTCCATATCAGCAATGTTGACGTATGCTGGTTCGTGACCTTTGGCAACAGAGATGAAGCTGGTAACAATGTTTGGTTCAGCTGTGATCATGTCAGGTTTAAAGTCAGAGAACTCTTTCATAGCATTACCCATGAATTCGTTATATTTAGCTATATCTTCAGGTGTGATTAATCTGTCCAAGTAGACACGGTTACATTCGTGGTACCAAAGTCTAGCTAAATTAAGAGGGTTGCGAGCATATGGAGAAGCTTCAGCGAGTAACAACTTTTCAATGATGTTGTTGAAGTCACGCAAGTTGAACTGATAGTGGAACTTTCTAGCAGTTGGAGCGAATTGTGGGGAAAGAGCAATAGCATTGAAAACACTCATGGTAGCATTCACAACCTTTTGATCATACTTGTTATAGGAATTATCGAAACTCTTCAAGTGAGTTGCCATAATTTGTCCATAGATGGTGTTTAGAATTTCTTTCTCGGGGAGACCGAGGGCAATAAGTGTGAAGTGACGTGTAAGACGTCCATCAACAACGAAAGAACCAGATTTAGGATTGAGGCAACCCATAAACATAATGTCCTAGATGAACTTCTTCTCTTCAAGATGATCTCTATCGAAAACAAGCTCGTAATCAATAATTTGACGAATCAAACAAATAGGTGATTGAGTACCGTATTTGTCAAGTTTAGGCATGTTCAAGTCATCCATAAAGAACATAAGAGTCTTACCGGTGGGTGGACCATAGAATTTACCAGTACGTTTGTCAACGTTACCTTCAATAACTTGTTGGAGAGCCTTAGAATCAGTGTATGAGTTCATGGACATGCTGGAGCAAACACACAGTTCTTTATCAGCGTTTGCGAAGTAATCCTTGATAATAGTGGTCTTACCAGTACCAGCAAAACCAACATAAAGGATACCCTTCTTGAACTTTCTGTTTACATCAATTAGGAACTTTTGACGGGTAGTTTCAGCAGAAGGTACAACCAAGTTAGCAAAAAGTTCAGCTCCGAGAGAATCTTGGTTAAACGCAGGGACTTTATCGGACCAATGAGTCCAATCTCCCTTAAGGACATCAAAGAAGTAATCATAAACAAGACCAACATCAGGGAATTTGACTCTACCAGCCATACCACGAAGTTAACCGTTGAAACTGATCTTAGCATCAACAAGTGGGCCACCGAATGACCAAATCATACCAAACACGAAGAAGCCCTCATAGATGACCTTCAGTGCTTCAGTGTATTAGTCTTAGCCTTCTTCCTTAAGTTTCTTAAGGTATTCAAGATATTCCTTTTTCTCGTACAAATCCATATAGAGATAATCAATAATCCTACATAGAGTAATGATGTGTTACATCTCGCAAACTGGCGCTGCAACTTCTTTTTGCTTGTAATCATTAAGGAAACCTTCATTTACGTAGTGAGAAATAGCAAGAGTGAAAGTGTTCAAGGCAATATCATCCTTCTTTTCCTCTTTGTAGACTTAGAGCCATGAGTCAACAAAAGGTCTCCAGCCGATATCAGATTCGTTGATGTACAACACACCACCACGAGAGGCAGTAGCTGGGGTAGCGTTTCTCATGTTTGAGATTTCAAGTACAAGTCTCATTGATGGAGTTAAAGGAATACGTTCTTGTGATACAAGGGTTAACACTTTGTTATCGTCCATCACAGTGTTCATGGTTTCAATCCACTCGGGATCAATATCACCATCAAGAACAAGCCATTTGTATTTTTGATCTTTCTTGTATTTGTTTTATGCTTTGTTTTGGTCACGCATAATAACAGCGATAACACCATCCTTCCATTCCTTGGTCTTGGTGTTCATGCAACCATATAATTCATCAGATGTGACAGCTTTAGGATCAACAATATCCCATTCAGTGGTATGACCCTTAGATTCCATAGTGCGCCACAAGTTCCTCCAAACGGCAGATTTAGCTGTGCCTGGAACTCCAATAATAAATACGGAGTGACGGACAACAAGGAGATCTTAGAAGTCAATACACTTTCTAATAAATTCTTTCTCTGGTTGATACTTCCATTCTTTTGCTTTTTGCTCAAGTTGCTCTTGGAAGACTTGGTCCTACTTAGTTTCAGCATTAATGCCTGGGAACAAATCTTTAATAAGACCAAGGAAAATCATTCTATCTTCGACCTTAATCTTTGGCCAGTTGAAATCTCTGAGCGCTCTCATCAAAAGTTCTTCTTCAAGTAGCTCAGGTTCAGCTCTCTTGATCTTACCTGCTTGACGCAACACGGATTTGACAGCACGGAGACCCCAATCGTAGTGAGTCTGTGGAGAAAGAAGGGATTTGGAAAGATCATAGAGAGTCATGAACTTTTTAGAAAGTTCTGAAGCAGTATCGAAACCTTCAGACATAAGCATGTTCTCGCAAATCTTAACAATATCAGGCACAACCATAGCGCATGAACGGAAAAGAGCCTTCAAGTTTTCGGGAAGTTCAGTACGACCAGCATAACCGGGGTTCATGGTAATCCAGAAACCGACTGTGATCTTAAGTTGAATTTCACCAGCGTCTTCGAAAGAGAACATGTTCTTAGCTGGGTTTTATTTAAGTTCCTTAATAGCATCTAAGCAAGTCTTAACTTGGGTTGAAACGACAGACAACACTTCAATTGAAATACGGTTGAACTCATCGAAGCAGCCCCAAGCACCAGCTTGAGAAAGACCCATGAAGATTTGACCCATGGATTGATAGTTCATTTGATCAGAGCAGTTAAACACAACAACTTGGAGACCAAGAGCACGGCCCAAATCCTTAGTAGTTTCAGTCTTACCAGTACCGGCGGGACCCGCAGGAGCACCACCCATGGACAAGTTCAAGGCTTGGGTGAGAGTAGTGTAACATCTATCAGTCAAAGGAGTAATAACAAGACGACCGCAGTTACCAACATATTCGTAGTTGTACCAAGTTGCCCAATCGCAAATACGTGCTTGACATACTTTTCTTGGCTCTTTAGGACGAGTTTCCATGTAGAAACGAAGTTGTTAAGTCCAAGCAAAGGAGGATGAGTCTTGGATCTTTTGTACAACAAAACTGTTGATGACATCACGGGCATGCACATCAATAGTAATAATTGTGATGATCTTAATACGAACTTCAGGTATCAAATCAGTACGGACACGTTCGATCAATGCACCAATTCTGGTGACAGTGGTACCGTAGTACTCTTTCATGGCAGATTCGGAACCACCATTTTCAAGTTCTTCGAATGCTCTCTGTGTTTCTTCAGTCCAAACGATTTGAGTACCAAGAAGTGAAACTTGAGCGCAATAGTCATTAAGCCAAATGTGACGAGGTTTGACAGAAAGCTCCCAATCATCAGTTGCTTCTTTGGCATTTTCAAGAATTTCCTTAAGAGTGTTTTGCATCTTTGTTTCCAAGTCGCACAAGTAATGTTCCACAGCACCAACACAGACGAAAGGAGTTGGGAACTCTACGAATTCCTCACCATCTTTAGCATTCATACCAAGAGCAGTCTTGAAGGGCTCTTGACCTTCCTTCAAGAAAGTCAAGTCTTTAAGACCATCGAAACAATTTCCGATTTCTTCGTTGACCTTAACAGGGTTGTTACCATTGGAAAGCACATCAAGCAAAGCTTGGTTAGCCAAGAAATAAAGTCTGGGGAAAACTTTCTTCTTCTCTTCAAGGTAAGAGTTAAGCGCCTTCTCGCAAGTTTCGATATCGACATACATGCCTTGAAGGGTTTCTTGACGTTGATCGTAGCAACATGCTTCAATAACATGATTGTTTTCAACAGCATCGCGCATAAGTTCTTTCCAGTCAATATCGACTTTTTCGAAGCGCTTTGTGTCGTCAGGAAGTTAAGATCTGATATCCTCAGAGGCTAAGAAGATGGGTTAGAGTCTTGCCCAATTCTTTTGCACTTTGGTCCAGATAATGATGACCTAGTCAACTTTTCTTAAAGTGTTTTGCCATTTAGAGACAGTTTCTCTGAATTCTTCTACTTCTTTCGAAGCCATCATAGTCATGAGTTCGAGAGATTGGGTCTCCACAAATTCAACGATTGTACCGATTTCACCAAGAATATGGGTGTCGCCCTTCTCTTCAAAGCCGAAGTATTAGTCGTCCCAAGTCTTCACAATGTTTCCGATCTTGCCTTCAATCTTTGATTCCTTTTAGGCACCGTCGACAATTTCAGTGACTTCTTCAGAGTATTTGTAGAGGTGGAGCTTAATAAGATCATTCATACAGAATTTAGGACTGGCGTGGTCAACAGTCTAGCCAGTGGTGTGCATGAGTTTCTTCCAGTGACGAGGCATCATGAATTCAGAGTGGAGCTGAGAGATCAATGGAAGAACAGTGTTCATGTTCTTAACACGGTCGACAAGAGCGGCGAAACCTCTCCACTTAGAAATCACTTTGTTTTGAGGAGCAGTTTGGTTACATTGCTTCGATTGCATGTCCTTAATAAGGGCAGTTAAGTTATCGACGTTGATTTGGTCCCAGAGAGTTTGTTTCCAGGAGTCAAATTAGTTATCAATCAATGCAATCAAGTCCCACATTTCCTTAAGTGAGACAAGTTCGTTCTTGCAGTCCTTAAGTTATTTGTAGTTGGTGCGCTACATATCGAAAAGAGATTCAAGATCATTGAGTTCTTTAGCTTCATTTTCGAGAGCGCAGGTTTCGTTATAGAAGTCAGTAATTTGCTGATAGGCATTGTTAATGATTTCAGGATTGGTCTCAGTAACGTGGAAAGGACAGTTGTTGCAGAACTTAATTCTGAATTCTTAAACAACAACACCGAAGCGAGCGAGACGTCCCTTGATGTTTTCTGCCTCAGAGTTTTGGAGGGGTAGGATAGATTCCTTAACTGGACCAAGAGCCTTTTCAGCAACGTCTTTAAGGCCGGACTTGCTGGTTTCAAGAACAACGAGGAAATCTTCCTCCATCTTGACCTAGTGCTTCTTCATAAGCATAATAGCTTGTTTCATTGGCTCAACCATATCAAGAGTCTTATCTTTGATCATCTTGACATCACGGAGGTGAGTCATTACAGCCATAAGAGCGGTACGCTCAGCAGGAGACTCGTTACCTTTAGGGACAACTTTGATACCTTCAGAAACATCAGTGATGAATTGTTTAATGTTTCTAATTTGTTAAGTGGTGTTGTTGAGCAAGAAGTTAGTGTGAGTAGCAATCCAAAGCTCAATTGTCTTTTCAAGTTCCTTGATCAAAGGTAATGAGTTAACACGGAGCCAACCGATATCAACAGATTACTTCATTTCAGAGATGGTCTTCTTAACTCCGTGGAGGTATTGAATCTTCTCATCGAAGACTTCAAGCGCTGGGAATCTAGTAATAACACTTCCCATGATCTTGTCTTCCATAGCGTGGAAACACAACATTTCGGACTCAATGCGCATGTCATCTTCATCAGAGCCAGTACGAGTAGATTCAAGCTTCTTAGAGAAGATTTCTTCGAAAGACATACCAGATTCAAGGAATGCTTTGAATGAGATATCAAGATGTTCTTCCCACAAGAATTTTTGGTCGTCGTATTTATGAATGAAAGCGGAAGTAGCATCCTCAATTTCATCAAGGCCCTAAGTGATCTGATTGATAGAGCCGAACAATTTGAACTGATCTTTGATTTCGACCAAGTAGTCACCGTTGTTGGAGGTATTGTTAGGGTTTTGGGAAGCATCAACACGACCAGGCATCATAATAGCCAACGAAATGAAATCAGCAACAATCTTGTTAATGATGTCACGGATACCATTTTCACGGTTGTTAGATTAGATAGTTGGTTCGAATTGAACTTATCTATCTTCAAGGTTGACTTTAATGTCAAAGATTGGGGAAAGACCATTATGTCTATTGTAATGAATAGAAAGTTGATCTTTCAAGTATTGCATTGATCCGTTGATACCATCAGTAATACCTTCAATAATCAAACCGTTGATGTAGTCTTAATAAGAGAGCCATTGAGGTGACTTCTTGTCAGGCTTGATGTTATCTTAGGTGTCTTTCATCAAACGGTGAATTTCTTTACCGTTGTTTCTAACGTCTTCAAGTCTAGGACCAACCATAGCGGCGTGACTAGTCTCAACATCCTCAGCGGGGAGAGCTTTACCCTTACGCTCATAGAGGGCTTTAGTCCATTGCTTCATAATCTCTTGCATCTTTTTGACGTTTTCCTTCATCTTCTTCACGAGCTCATCGACCTCAGTACAAATCTTGAGAGCTTTGTTGATGAAGGGGTTGATGTTATCGGAGTTCCATTTGAGGTCAACGAGACCGGGGTTGAGAGCGTTAAGCATCAGAACGATACGGTCTTGGAGGAGAGGCTTCTCAACGGGGAGGAGAGTCGAGAGCACTTCGTTGAACATAGTGACAGTAATGTCCAAGTTACCAGTTTGGGTACGGTAGACATTGACCTTATTGAAGAGAATATCAGCACGCTCGGGCACATCGATATCCATAAGCTTGAGATACTTGACTTCACGGAGGAGACGGGTAAGAGTGGGGTCAAAGTTCACAAGGATTCTTCCTTCTTCAGCGTAGTCACAATCCTCCTTCACGAGAAGGTTCTTGTTAAGGTGTTCTTCAGTGTTCTCTTCAACACCTTGTACCCACTCTTCAAGTTTCTATTGCTCAAATTCGTTGAGGGTCTTCTTGAGCGAGTTAAACAATTTTTGAACATCTTTGAACTCTTCACGTTCTTAGATAGAAGTGGAGAGTTGTTGGAGACGTTCCATAGGCTCACGCACTCTATCGAAGAGACCGCGAGACCAATAGAGAGCACCAGCAATTGGAGGCATGTTAGAGCTGATAGGAGAGCGCTCATCAACACGTTCGACCAAGATCTTTCCTTCTTAGAACATAATCTGAGTCTCCTTAAGGTCCTCTCTGAAGAGTTCGAGAAGGTTAATTTGTTTGCGTTCAAGCTCATCTTGAATGATAGGGCGGTTGAGGAGACCTTCGAATGAGTCAAGCATCTTAAATTTGCCAATAATGGTGTCGCAGTCATCGAAGGATTGAGTAAGAATGGAGGCAAGACGACGTTCGAGCTCTTTTACGCGTTGACGGAAAGAGAAGAAGTCATCATCAAATTGGCGTTGCTCAATGTCGAGAATGTCATACTTGACGGTCATGAATTCATCAACAGCATGGGTGAACTCGTCGTAGACTGTCATGATGCTGGCAGTCATGGCCTTACCTTTGGTGTTACCAATTTCGATCTTTTGGAGCTTGCTGAATTGGTTGATAGCGCCAGTCAAGTGCATAATGTCTTGGCAGCGCTCAGAGAAAGCATCAAGACGGAAGAAGAGAGCATTTGTCGAGATCTTCCATTAGTTCTTGCTCTTGGTCTTGTACTCAAAGTAGGAGTCTTTGAATTTAGAGCAAACATCCAAAGCGAGGGTAAGTTTCTAGTGAGCGTCCCAGCTCTCCTCATTCTTGATAGCTTCAAAGACTTTGTTGCCATCAATGTTGGATCTGCATTGCTTGATAATAGCGTTGCAGATTTAGCGGATAAGCACAACGAGACGGGCAGGGGTGTTGTAGTTCTGCGAGTGGTTCCAGATCAACAAGATAGTGTGCATGATAGGAACGAATTGCTCAGCAACATCGGGGAGGTCCTTAGAGGTATCACCGAGGTTGTAGAAGAGGTCATCCAAGGTCTTGAGGTACCTGTAGTTTTCGTTGGCCTCTTTCTGAGCAGTTTGAACTTCCTTTTGAAGCTTGCTGAAGGGGCTGGTTAAAGTGGACTTGTTTTGTTCGAGGAACTTCAAAACTTTCTTGATGCGCTCCGAACTGAGTTGGACACAGATGCTGTTCAAGTTCTCGGATTTGTTCCTCCAGAACTCGATTTCGGTGGTGGGGAGAGGGTGAGCACCGCCCTTGAGAGAGTTCTCGGGGTCCTACTTGAGGACGTTCTTGATTTACTTCTGCCAGTGAATAATGGCGGTTTCAAGAGTGTGAGCCTTATCTTTGGAAGAGCTGCGGTCAGATTGAGTCACATCGGAGGGAGGGAGCGGCAAGAGAGTCTTACCCTTAACCTGACCCATAGTGACGTAGGTGTAGGCGAGGAAGCTGTGGAACTTCTCCATGAGGTCCTTGGAGACAAGTTCGCTCAAGTTAACTTGGTTGAGTGGGTTGTGGAGGATGGGAAGGAACACTTCCTGGCATGTTGTGTAGAGGTTTTCAAGAATTGGTTTGTTCAACTCCATGAAAATGATCTCGTTGGCAACATCTTCAGAAAATGGACCGGGTTGGGGGCGAGCCTTCACAACGACGAGCGCCTTCTTCGTGATGGTCTTCTGCTCTGGAGGATCAACGGTGAATGCCAAGAATTCTCCTTTGGGGACGCAGAACAGCCATGTACCACGTCCACTGATGTCGTTGAACGCAGATCTGTTGTTATCGTCATTAAGGATCTTCGTGATGGACTCATCCTTGATCTTACGGAGGCCAAGGTAGATGAGACAGTACTTGACTATGTACTCTTAGGCGTCTAAGTCTTCCTTCTTCTTGTTGAAGATTGCTGACATTTGAAC
>Ga0115104_10172913_pt1 | contig 12292 bp, 13 predicted proteins | sample CN18umnscriptome_2_FD_89649 | JGI IMG/M metagenome (GOLD analysis project Ga0115104, IMG submission 89649) | Marine eukaryotic communities from Pacific Ocean to study complex ecological interactions - CN13ID_70_C50_10m_0.8um Metatranscriptome... | ecosystem: Environmental > Aquatic > Marine >...
AGCAAACCCAGTATTCTATTAGCAAAAGTTTTACCAAATGCCATCTGACATTGAGTGGAAATAGCTTAACCAGAAGGGAGAGAAGCCGTCCGCAAGGTCCGGCCACACGCTCTCCTGGATCGGTGCCCAAAACTACATGCTCTTCGGAGGTATCGAGGAGTCCATGGTTCACAACCCCAAGGAAAATACCTACGAGCGCAAGATCGGCCCGAACGCAGACATCTACGTGATGAAGCTGAGTCCGAATGACTGCCTCTGGGTGAAGGAGACCGGCGTCAACGGCGATGACCGCCCCCTGCCCCGTTCCCAGCACGTCGCCATCACCATCAACGATGGCGCCCGCGTGTTCTTCTTCGGAGGCCACCACACGCCCAAGTGCCGCCTCAACGACACCTGGATCTACCAGGTTGCCCAGAAGGAGTGGCTGCGTGTCGGCGACGAGGCTGACAACACCGAGAACGCCGCCTCGACCATCGGTGCCCCGGCACCCCGCGCCAACATGGGATCTGTCTTCTACGAGGGCAAGATCTACATCCAGGGTGGCCACGGTGGTCTCGGCTTCGCCAGAAAAGCCTTCAACGACATCTTCATGTTCGACCCGGAGGACCTCACGTGGCACAAGATCGACACTGTCTCCGAGAAGGTCCCGGACGGCCGCGGTGGCCACAGCCTCTTCGCAAGTGACGGTAAGCTGTACATCTACGGCGGCTGGAACAGTGAGCAGCACTACAACAGCATGTGGCAATTCACCCTCGAGAACAAGGAGTGGTTTGAGATCGACCTTGTCTTCGGCATGCCTCGCTGGAACCACTGCTCCGTCCTCGTCGAGGCCATTCCAACCTGGAAGTTCTTCATCTTTGGTGGTGAGGCCCACGAGTACCAGGAGGGTATTGCCCGCTGCTTCGGTAACGCTGTCAATACCAGCTGCTACCTTGACATTGGAACGATGCAGTGGAACGAGTTCGCCTCTGACCCTGATGTTTTCGACAACATCCCAACTCCTCGTGAGTACTCTCACTGTTGCTACGACAGACGTGATAGACGACTCCTCGTCTATGGCGGCTGGAACAACGGCTGGTTCAGTGACATGTACGCTCTCAACGTCTCCAAGATCATCGGTCCTCCTTATGCCATCACTGGCTCTGAGCCAGACATGAGTCAGCTCACTGGTGGCGTCAAGGTCAAGATCTACGGCCGTGGCTTCAAGGAGTTTGGCCCCAAGGTCCTATTCACCTGCGGCTCCAAGCCAATTGACACCTCTGGTCGCATGACCAGGGAGGTTTCCGCAACCTACATCAGTGACACTGAGATTGAGTGCTTCACCCCGAACTTCGGTGACTTCGTCCCCAACTTCAAGGAAGCCGTTCTCCAGGTCCAGCTCGGCACTGATGACATCACTACCACCTGGGTCCCGTTCTCGTTCTTCCTGAACACGCGTGCAAAGAACTCGCTTTGCTATGGCCCCGGTGTCCTCGATGGTGTCCTGGCTGGTGAGCCAGTTGAGTTTGTCATCCAGGCTCGTAACGAGCAGGACGAGAACCGCACCTCCGGCCGCGACACCTTCAAGGTCAGAGTTGTACGCAGAATCCCTATCGCTGCTGTTGCTGCCCCTGTCGAAGGCGATGCCGCTGGAGGCGAACCCGCTGCTGCTGTTGAGGAGGCAGAGGCTGATGCTCCTGCAAAGCAGAAGTTCGAGGAGATCGAGATCCCAACTGAGATCGTTGACAACAACGATGGCACGTACACTGTCACCTACACTTCCGATGAGGTTGGTGAAGTCCACGTCTTCGTCGAATTCCTCGATGACAAGGAGAAGTACGTTCCTCTCAGAGGCTCTTACAAAGCGACCTTCACTAACGACGCCAAACCAGCAGACAACACCATGGTTGGAGGCGTCATGGACCGCTACATCAAGAAGGAGCTCGATCGCCTGCAAGGTAGCCTTGCTGAGACCAAGAGAGAGGTCAACCCTAAGGACAAAGACCTCAAGAATGTCAAGGTCCTACTCAAGGTTAAGGAAAACGTCGAGCAGACCCAGGCGAACGTTGACGGCACGACTCTCTAGATTGACTAGCTCGAAGAGGCCCTCAAGCTCTTCTAGGCCAAGATCGGCAAAAAGGATGCTCAGCTCAAGTCTCTCAACAAGCTCAAGAAGGAGTGGGTCGACGTGAAGAAGATCGCCAAGGATGCCAAGAAGGAAATCGATCCGTACGTAGCCAATGAGTCTGACCGCAATGTTGGCCTCATCAAGAAGCTCGAAGAGGATATCTCGTAGTTCACTGGTGATATGAGGAAGAGAGAGTTCTTCCAGTACGCTTGCGGTACCGAGACAGCCAAGTCGAAGCTTGATGGTGTCTTTGGTGAGCTCGCATAGTTTGAGGAGCTCATCGCCGACTACGGTGACAACTCGGCGAAGTTTGGCAAGCCTGAGCTCATTGGAAAGGCTGTGAAGGACGTCGAGAACATCAAGGTCCTTATCTCTAACATGAAGGCTCTTTGGGACCACATCGCCAAGTGCCAAGGCCAGTTTGACAGCTTCCTTGCGACGAAATGGAACGACACCAACCCTGGTGAGATGGATGAGAAAACCAAGAAGCTCCTCAAGGGTCTCAAGGAAATGAAGGTCGACAAGCGTGCGAACGCGTATATCGGCATCATGGACGGCATCAAGAAGTGGATCATCTTCCTCCCGCTCATCGAGGATCTGCGCAATGATGCGATGCGTGAACGTCACTGGGACTCATTAAAGCAGAAGATTGGCGTTCAGTTCGAGATCAATGACAAGCTGCTGCTCTCGTTCATCTACGACCTCGACCTTGGAAAGTTCCAGGAGGATGTTGAGGAGATCGCCGACCAGGCTAAGCAAGAGAAGAGGATGGAAGTCACCCTCGACCGTCTCGAGAAGGAGTGGAGGCCCCGCGCTTTCGAATTCACCCCTCACAAGGACTCCGGCTTCCACCTGCTCAAGCTCAATGAGGAGGATGTCGAGGCACTCGAGAATGACGTGACTGCCGTGTCAGCCATGTTCTCCTCTCGCTACCTTGCAACCTTTGAAGAGAAGATCAACTACTGGAACAAGGCACTTGCCAACATTGGTGAGATCGTCTCTATCATGAGCGAGGTCCAGCGCCAGTGGTCTTTCCTTGAGAACCTCTTCATGCACTCTGAAGAGGTCAAGAAGGAGCTTCCTAACGAGTCACAAAAGTTCATCGGTATCGATAAGGAGACCAAGTCAGTGTTGGCCGAGGCTTATAAGTCCAAGATCTGCCTCGATTTCTGCACACGTGACCATGTTCTGCCCAGCTTGGACAAGATCCGTGGCGACCTCCAGATTTGTGAAGTTGCCCTCAACGACTTCGTTTACTCCAAACGTGTCGCTTTTGCCCGCTTCTTCTTCGTTTCCCAGACTGATCTCCTCGACATCCTGTCGAACGGTAACGTGCCGACGAAAGTCATGAAACACATGCCCAAGATCTTCGGTGCCATTGAAACTCTGGAGCTCATTGAGGAGGGTGTCCGCCCATCTGTTCAAGGAATGCACGCGTGCATCGGTGTCGAGTACGTCAAGTTCACCAAAGAACTAAAGCTGCTCGGAAAGGTCGAGGTCTACCTTCAGTGGGTCATCGACACGATGCGCAGTTCTCTTAAGGACATCACCATTGAGAACATGAAGATAATGGGCACTGGAGACAAGCTGCTCTGGATCAAGGACACGCCCTCACAGGTGCTCCTACTCCTAAACAACGCCAACTGGGTCATCAATTGTGAGAAGGCCTTCATTGCTCACTAGAATGGCGAGAAGGATTCCATGGAGAAGTGTTACGACAATCAGGTCGAGGACCTCAGTGGCCTCATCGGTATGGTCACCCATCCGTCCGTCGACAAGCCTCTCCGTACTAAGCTCATGTGTCTCATCACCATGGACGCTCACTCGCGTGATATGATCCGTGACATGAGGGACGGTGGTTGCCGCCATAAGGACCACTTCCTGTGGCAGGTTCAGCTCAAGAGTGTTTTCATCGCCGAGAAGGATGACTTCTTCTTCCGCATTGCTGATGCCTGCCTGCCGTACGGCTACGAGTACCTTGGCAACGGTCCGAGACTTGTCATTACTCCGCTGACGGATAGAATCTACGTTACCGCCACCCAGGCTCTCCACTTGAAGATGGGGTGTGCTCCTGCTGGACCTGCCGGTACTGGCAAGACTGAGTCAACCAAGGATCTTGCTGCAGCTCTCGGCAAGGCTTGCTACGTTTTCAACTGCTCTGACCAGATGGACTACCAGTCTATGGCTGGTATCTTCCGTGGCCTATCTGCTTCCGGCTCGTGGGGCTGCTTCGATGAGTTCAACAGGCTTAAGCCTGAGGTCCTCTCCGTCTGCGCCACCCAATTCAAGTCTGTCCTTGATGCCATCAAGGCTGGCAAATCTCGCTTCATGCTCTCAGGAACTGAAATTGCGCTCGATGTGACTTGCGGTGCCTTCATCACTATGAACCCTGGCTACATTGGACGTGCTGAGCTTCCTCAGGATCTTAAGGCCCTGTTCCGCCCTATCACTGTCGTCGTGCCTGACCTGGCAATGATCTGTGAGAACATGCTCATGGCTGAGGGTTTCGTCACAGCTGCTGCTCTCTCGAAGAAGTTCGTCACACTGTACTTCCTATGCCGTGACCTCCTCTCGAAGGCAAAGCACTACGATTGGGGTCTTCGTGCGATCAAGTCTGTGCTCGTCGTCGCCGGTAACATGAAACGTGCTGAGAAGGTACTCGGTGAGGACGCTGTGCTGATGCGTGCTCTCCGTGACTTCAACCTACCCAAGATTGTCGCAGATGACCTACCTATCTTCCACGGCCTGCTTGGAGACCTGTTCCCTGGCATCAACCCCGAACGTGCTCGTGATGCTGAGTTCGAAGATGTCATCAAGACAGTCACTATCGAAGCTGGCTTGCATCCGGATGAGAACTTCCTCAGAAAGGTCGTTGAGCTTTAGGAACTGCAGGTCATTCGCCATTGCGTCTTCACGATGGGTCCACCGGGCGCCGGCAAGTCCTCCACCTGGAAGATGTTGCAGCGTGCCAACGACAAGATCGGTAAGAAGACGACTCTTGTTGACCTGAACCCTAAGGTCATCAACTCTGATGAGCTTTACGGCTTTGTCCAGATGTCGACCCGTGAGTGGAAAGATGGAATTCTCTCTAACAAGATGCGTGCTTTGTCTGAGATGCCTGACTCGAACCCTAAGTGGATGATTTTCGACGGTGATCTCGACGCAACCTGGATTGAGTCGATGAACTCTGTTATGGATGACAATAAGCTTCTGACGCTTGCCTCTAACGAGCGCATTGCGCTGAAGGGTCACATGCGCATGTTCTTCGAGATCCGTGATCTCGATTACGCCACACCCGCCACCGTTTCCCGCGCCGGTATTCTCTACATCTCTGATTCTGACGGCTACCAGTGGCGTGCTTATGTCAAATCCTGGATTACGAAGCAGAAATGCAGCGCCGAGATGAAGGAAGAATTTGCTGGCCTCTTCGAAAAGTACATCCCTGAGACCCTCAACCAGTGCAAGAAGTCGTTCAAGCATGCTATCCCTCAAAGAGAGCTCGCTATGGTAATGTCGACTTGCTAGCTCTTGCAGGCAATCATCACAACCAACGAGGTCAAGGCACTCGAGTACGTCTTTGTCTTCGCCGCCATCTGGTGCATTGGCGGTGGCTTCACCCAAATGGCTGATGGCAAAGACTACCGCAAGGAGTTCAGCAAATGGTGGACAGACAAGTTCAAGGCCATCAAGTTCCCAGGCAAGACCGTATTTGACTACTACATTGACATCGAGAACTCAAAGGTCGATGAGTGGATCAAGCTTGCGAACATGGACATCGTGAACACCATCGATACGACTAAGTCAATTCAGTCGTACACCATTCCGACGGTAGATACGATCGCGACGCAGTATCTCATGCGCCAGTTCATGTCTGTTGGCCATAGCCCGTTGCTCGTCGGTCAGGCTGGTTGCGGTAAGACACAGATCATCAAGGGTCTGCTGAGAGACCTCGTTGATAAGACCGATGACTACCTGTCTCAGACCATCAACATGAACTACTACACTGATGCGACAACGCTCCGCACGAACCTCATGGCTCAGCTTGAGAAGCAGGGTGGTACGCGCTACGGCCCTGTCGGCAAGTACACGCTCATCTACTTCATCGATGATCTCAACATGCCAAGGCTTGATCCATTCAACACGCAGAGCGCTATCGCCCTACTGAGGCAAGTCAAAGACTACAATCACTGGTATGACCTGTCTAAGGGCATCCAACTGCTTCAGGTTCAGAGGACTCTCATGGTTTGCGCAATGAACCCATTCGCTGGCTCATTCACCGTCAATCCACGTCTGCAAAGGCACTTCTGGATGCTTGCTGTCGGCATGCCGATGGATGCCTCGCTCTCGCAGATCTACGGTGCTTACCTTGGAAAGCACTTCGGTAAGTTCAAGGCCTCTATCCATGAGCAGGTGCAATTCATCATCAAAGCAACCTTGAACCTTCATTCTGAAGTGACTCGCACCTTCCGCAAGACTGCTCAGAACTTCCACTACGAGTTCAATGTCCGCCACCTGACCAATGTGTTCCAAGGGCTTCTTAACGCGAAACCAGAGGCCATCAGTGAGCCCGACAAACTCGTCAAGTTGTGGGTCCACGAGGCCGAGCGTATTTACGGAGATAGGCTCGTTTCGCACGCTCACCTTGCAAAGTACCGTGAGATTGCTGCCGATATCACCAACAAGGCATTCACCAAGATTAACCTCAAGAAGTACTTCGGCGCCACTCCAGAGATCCTGGTCTTCGCCAACTTCGTCGGTAGTCTTGATGACAAGCTTTACGACATCTTCCCTAACGGTGAGTTAATGGCCCAGAGGCTCACTGAGGGCTTGAATGCCTATAATGAGCTCAACGCCGTCATGGATCTCGTTCTATTCGAGGACGCCATGAAACACGTCTGCAAGATCTCCAGAATAATATCTGCCGATCAGGGCCACGCCCTGCTTGTCGGTGTTGGCGGCTCTGGTAAACAGAGTCTGGCAACTCTCGCCGCGAGCATTTGCTAATTCCGCAAGGTCGGAATCATGATCTCGTCCACTTACGGTATCAATGACCTGAAGGCAGACCTTCAAAAGTTCTTTATGATCGCTGGCTGCAAGGATGAAGGCCTTACCTTCCTCTTCACTGAGGGTCAGATCACCAACGAGAAGTTCCTCGTATCACTGAACGATCTGCTTTCGTCTGGTGAGATTGCCGAACTCTTCGCTGAGGAGGATGTTGACGGTATTGTTAACACCGTCAGGAGTGCAGTCAAGGGTGAAGGAATAGCAGATACAAAGGATAACTGCATGAATTTCTTCTACAACCGCGTCCGCAAAAATCTGCATATGGCCCTCTGCTTCTCCCCCGTTGGTGATGGCTTCAGACAACGCTCAACCAAGTTCCCCGCTATTGTCACGGCTACTGTCATCGACTGGTTCCACGCTTGGCCATAGGAAGCGCTGCTTTCAGTCGCCGAGAAGTTCCTTCACGATGTCGAGATGGACTCGGAAGAGATCCGCGCCGGTATCGTAAAGTTCATGCCGTACTCTTTCGGCAAGGTCGGTGAGTTCTCCGACCAGATCATGATTGAGGAGAGACGCCCAGTTTACACGACCCCCAAATCCTTCCTTGAGCTGATCAAGCTCTTCAAGGTCATGCTTGGAAAAAAGAAGGGTGAACTCGAGGCGTAGAGAGACCAGTACGAGACTGGTGTGATCAAGCTGACAGCCACCGGAGAGGATGTCGCAAAGCTTGAGGAGGAGCTCAAGGTCTTCGCCGTCGTCGTTGAGGAGAAGGCCAAGGCTGCTGATGAGAAGGCCGAGGTTGTCGGTACTGAGAAGGCTAAGGTCGAGGCACAGAACGCTGTCGCCGAGGTTAAGGCCGCTGAGTGTGCAGCTATCAAGGAGAGAGTCGACGCTCAGCTCAAGGATGTGTCTGCCTCGCTTGCACTCGCCATTCCCGCCCTTGAGGCTGCCCAGAGCGCTCTTGACTCGCTGAGTCCTGATGACTTTAAGATGCTTAAGGCCTTCAAGAAGCCTGCTCAGCCGCTCGTCACGTGTATGCTTGCTGTACTGCACCTTCTTGCAGGTATGAACCCTGTCATTCCGACTGACAAGAAGGGAAATGTCAAGGCTGATAACCCGTGGACTGTCGGCCTCCAGCTCATGAACAACCCTAACAACTTCCTGACTGAGCTCTCTACCTACAAGGCAAAAATTGATGGTGATGAAGTCAACCCAAACAACTTCAAGGCATGCAAGCCGATCCTCGCTGATGAGAACTTCACCGTTGAGAGACTGACGAACATTTCTTCAGTCGCTGCCGGTCTCTGCTCGTGGGTTATCAACATTAATGTCTACTACGATGTGTATGTCGATGTTGAGCCGAAGCGTCTGTAAGTCGAGGCCGCTAAGGCTGAGCTGGCCGAGGCTGACAAGAACAAGGCTGAAGTCGACGAGCTTGTCGCCAAGCTTAACAGTGAGCTCCAGGTACTGCTTGACTCCTTCAATGAGGCTATGAAGACGAAGCAAGATGCCATGGATGAGAAGAACCGCTGCGAGATGAAGCTCTTCAATGCACAGAGACTGATGAACGCTCTAGGCGCTGAGCAAGAGAGATGGGCCCAGTCCATCGTCGACCTTGGCGAATTGCTGCAGGTCATCATCGGTGATGTGCTGCTTGCATCTTCCTTCGTTTCTTACGTTGGTCCGTTCAACAAGAAATACAGAGATGCTATCATCGTTGAAAACTTCATTCCGTTCTTCGAGCAGAACGGCATCCCGAAGAGTGCAGACCCGAACCCGCTCCTTGTTCTGACCGATGAGGCTGAGAAGGCCTCCTGGAACAACTGCGGCCTTCCGCCAGACAGAGTCTCCACTGAGAATGGTGCTATTCTCACAAACTCGGAGCGCACCACCCTAATGGTCGACCCATAGCTTCAGGGTATCACCTGGATTAAGAAGACTTACGATCCGCAACTGAAGATCACCAGGTTGAACATGAAGAACATGGTCAAGACTGTCGAGTTTGCCGTCGAGGCTGGAGACCCTGTTCTTATCGAGAACATGGGCAACTCAGTTGACGCTGTCATTCAGCCTGTCTACGCTCGTCAGATCATCAAGAAGGGCAAGTCCCGATACATCAAGATGGGAGACAAGGAGCTAAACCTGGCTCCCGAGTTCAAGATGTTCATGCATTCGAAGCTCGCTAACCCTCACTACCCGCCTGAGATCCAGGCCGAGTGCACAATCATCAACTTCACTGTCACGGAAAGCGGTCTTGAGGACCAACTTCTCTCATTGGTCGTCAGGAAGGAGAGGCCTGATCTCGCCGCAACCAAGGAGGAGCTTGTGCAGCAGCAGAATGAATTCAAGATCACGCTCGCCAACCTTGAGAAGGGCCTGCTGAAGCAACTGCAAGAAGCTAAGGGTGACTTGACTGAGAACATTGAGCTTATTGAGAGTCTTGAGTAGTCAAAGACCCTCTCAACGGAGATCAAGGAGAAGGTCGAGATTGCCAAGGTCACCGAGGTCGACATCAACGTCTCCTCCGAGCACTACAGACCGGCCGCCAACCGTGGCGCTCTCGTCTTCTTCCTGATGAACGAGCTGAACAAGATTCATTCTTACTACAAGTTCTCGCTTGATGCATTCCTTATCGTCGTTACTCGCGCCATTGACCTGGTAGCCAAGAGAGATAGGGAAGCCAAGGCTGCTGCGAAGGCAGCGGCTGAAGGAAGCGGCGACGAAGATGAAGAAGGTGAAAAGCCCGCAGAAGTTGAAGCCGAAGCTGATGAGCCCGTAGAGACGGGAGAGATGACGCCACGCACCCTGTTGAAGCGTGTCAATGACCTCGTCGAGTCTATCACCTTCCAAGGCTTTAACTTCACTCGCAGAGGTACTCTCGAGGACGACAAACTGATTATTTCAACCATGCTGACGTTCCGCATCCCCATTCGCAAGGGCCTTGTTGTCCAGAGCGAGTATGATGCGCTCATCAAGAGAGACCGCCACCCTGATCCACCCCACCAAAACGACACGCTCAAGTTCATGAACGAGGACAACTGGGCAGCTGTCAAAGGCCTCGAGAGTGTTAAAATCTTCGAAAACCTCAGCTCTCAGATGGAGAGTGAAGCACTTTTGTGGCGCAAGTGGTTTGCCGACGAGAAGCCCGAGTCTTGTGATCTGCCTAAGTCCGTCGCAAACGTCTCGCTCTTCCACCGCATGCTGTTGCTGAGAGCGATGCGCCCTGATAGACTGACCTATGCCCTGAAGGACTACGTCACTGAGTTCATGGGCATCGAATACATCGAGCAACCACCCTTCGACATCACGACGATTAATGAAGAGCTGAATCCGAATACCCCCGCTTTCTTCGTCATCTTCCCTGGTGTTAACCCAGTCCCCGATATTGAGGTCTTGGCTAATGCAAACGGCAAGACCCAGGCTGAGGGCTCGTTTGTCTATATTTCCATGGGTCAGGGTCAGGAAGACGCTGCCAACGCAGAGCTCAAGAGAGCAGGCAAAGAAGGCTGCTGGGCACTGTTTGCTAACGTCCATCTCATGCAGGACTGGATGAAGGTGCTTGAGCGCAACTACGAGCTAGTCTTTGAGAAGACTGAAGACAACCCTGACGGTGTGCATCCTGATTTCCGTCTGTTCCTGACTGCCGAGAAGCCACCACTGCCACAGATGGAGTGGATTCCTGAGTCAATTCTGCAGAACTCCCTTAAGGTCGCAAATGAGGCACCGAGAGACATCAAGTCTAACATCAAGCGTGCGTACAGCAAGTTCCCTGAGGAGGACTTCGAGAGGGCAAAGACCCACAAGGATCCCGAGTTCAAGGCTCTACTGATGGGCCTCTGCATGTTCCACTCACTTATCCTTGGCCGCAGCAAGTTCGGCACACAGGGCTGGTCGAGGAAGTACGACTTCAACGATGGAGATCTTCGCATCAGTGGAGACATCCTGCACAACTACCTGGCTGGCTTTGAGGACGTTCCCTACCGTGATCTATGCTACCTGTTCGGTGAGATCATGTATGGCGGTCACATCACTGATGACTGGGATAGGCGCACCAACAACACCTATCTCGAGCGTCTGATCCGCAAGGAGATTCTCGACAACATGCAGATGACCATGACCCAGGGCTTCCGTGCTCCAGACCCAACCAGAATGGAAGGAAGGGAGAACTATCTCAACTTTGTTGACGAAAAGCTTCCGATCGAGTCGCCTAACATGTTCGGCCTGCACCCGAACGCCGAAATCGGCTACTTGACGACCCTCGGAGATGGTCTCTGCTTCACCATTCTCAGCTGCACTGGTGGCAGTGGTGGCGGCGGAGCCAGCAAGGAGGACATCGCCAAGGAGAAGATCGATGCTATGCTCGCAAGGCTACCGGATGCCTTCAACCTCGTTGAGCTGAAGGAGCGTGCCGGTGGTGACCCAGCTCCGTACGTCATCGTCTGTCTGCAGGAGTCTGAGCGCATGAATGGACTTACTGACGTAGTCAAGACTATGCTCAGCGACCTCGATGATGGCCTGAAGGGTGCCAAGAACATCACTGACGAGATGGAGCAAACTGCCAAGGACCTGTTCCTGAACACTGTTCCAGGCAGGTGGGGTCTCGAGTACTCGTCCAAGAAGGACCTAGGCAGCTGGTTCGAGGACTTGCTGCTCAGAATCGATCAGCTCACACGCTACGGCGACGAGGGTGGCCAAGTTGTGGTTCCCGGCTCACTGTGGATCTCCGGCCTCTTCAACCCGATGTCGTTCCTCACAGCCATCATGCAAGTCACCGCCCGTCAGAACGGGCTCGCTCTGGATCAGATGATGCTCATGACCACTATCTTGAATGAGAAGGACCCCTTATCTTTCGAGGCGCAGCCCGAAGTCGGAGCCTATGTGCATGGCTTCTACATGAACGGAGCTTCCTGGGAGATGGGCCGAGGCCCCGAAGAGGGCAACCTCATGGACATGATCCCGAAGGAGCTTGCCCCTGAACTTCCTGTCGTGCACGTCACTGCCATCCTCAAGTCAGAGCACTCGAAGGTTGGCTACTACGAGTGCCCGTCCTACGTGACCTCCGACAGAGGCAAGACCTTCATCTTCACCGCTTGGCTTAAGATGGAGTCTGAGGAAACTCCGTAGAGCAAGTGGATCCTCGCCGGTATGTGCCTGCTGCTTCAGCCCGAGTGAGCAAGTGGG
>Ga0115104_10416253_pt1 | contig 12279 bp, 24 predicted proteins | sample CN18umnscriptome_2_FD_89649 | JGI IMG/M metagenome (GOLD analysis project Ga0115104, IMG submission 89649) | Marine eukaryotic communities from Pacific Ocean to study complex ecological interactions - CN13ID_70_C50_10m_0.8um Metatranscriptome... | ecosystem: Environmental > Aquatic > Marine >...
AGCTGTCCAGTTGAACCTCTCCAGGCATACTTAGCACACTGCTCATTTGTCTCACAAGAGGCATTGTCTGCCTGATTGGTTCTTGGGTTGGCACAAGCTCTGAAGCTGGAGCATCTTGGTGCTCTCTTCTTGTTCATGTTGTCATCTTCCTGTTGGAGAGTACACCTTGTTCCTTGACGAGCAGAGGTGACTGGAGTTGGGGCAACTGGTGCTGGTGTTGACCTTGGGTTTGGACACTCGAATCTGACAGTTCTGTCATTCAAGTTTCCAGTTGTACCGCAGTATTGAGTCAAGAGACATCCATCAAGATAGAATGATCCACCGTCTTGTCTAGTTTCAATCCATCTGGCACATGAGCTGTCAGCTGGGCACTTGTTGTTATCGAATTGATAGGTGTTGGCGTTGTAGCAAGATTGATTGAGCTTTGGTGAGCAGTCTTTTTGTCTCGAAAGATCAGTAGTGCTGTTCTTCTTGGAATCTGGGCAAGTTCCTCCAGCTTTTTGAGCAAGATGGCTGAGGCTTAGTGAGCAAGTACCTAGATCAGATTATCCAGTAGCAAAGCTACCATCTCTATATTGTCTCCATCCAATAGTGTGAGTCTTTCCTTTCACAAAGTTGTATCTTAATGGAAGGTTTGGATTGAATGCTCTTGTCAAATCGAATCTGATGTAGGTCTTTTGTTAGATCTCCTCGATTCTCATGTTCTAGATTGAGCTTGAAGTTTCTCTAACTGGCTTTTGAGCTCCGTTGGAGGTTCTGCTGTCCTCAACAATTGAATCAAGATTTGAGTTTCCAGCTTGGAACACAAGAAGATCAGTATCAAGAAGTGAAGCTGAACCGAGAGAAAGTGTGAATGCTTATCCCTTTTTGACAGTTGCAATGATTCTCATGCTGTTCATTCCTGGGTTGATAGAGATTTCAGCATTTCCTTGTCCATCATTGGTTGAGCACACAGTTTGAGGAAGTGGGCATTTGGATTCATCACATCCCTTTCCACTTCTGCACACATTACAAGCATATCTTCCCTCATCATTACCTCTGGTGTTGCAGTAAAGAGCCACAACATCATTATTGTAGTAACCGAAACCAGCCTTGGTTGAGCTTCTCCATATCAATGCTGTGAATTCTTTGGATGCATTTTGTGGACCAACTTGAGACCAGTCGAAGTTGATTCCCCTATCATACCAAGATTTGGCTGCTAATGCTGCTTTGGTTGCTTCTCCTACAGTTGGGAATGACAACCTGTTGATATAGCAATCCCGGGTGAATGCTGGCACGAATTGTCCAGCTGCCATGTTTTGAGCATATTGCTAGGCTTTCTTTGCAAGATCGTAATCAATCTCAAGATCTGGAACAAGATGATACTTTCTCCTCTCGTTATGAGCCTTAATTGCATCCTTTTGGTAGCAGATTCTGAATTTATCGTTGGCAAGATCATCTTTGCATACCTTAGGGCAGGTTGATGGCTTGACGTTCGTGGTGTAGTTGTTTGAATTAATTCCATTATTGGTCTTACGTCCTGGGCAGTACCATGCGATAACATAGTTGAATCTTCTTGCAAAGGCAACCTTGAAATTGTTGTTTGGTGCAACACCATTCCATACAATTGCTGTGAATTGATCAGAGACTGAGCTTGGATTTCCTTGTCCTGTGTTGAAGTTGTAAGCTGATTGAGCGGCATACCATTAGTCAGAAGCAACATTGGTGTCTCTCACGTTTTCATAAGTGACTGTACCACTTGCTTAGTAGAAGTTCTCCCAGCAATCTTGATAAGCAACACTTCTATCAGTAACAACAGTTCTTTCTTATTTCAAATTGAACATGCCTTGGAGTTCCTTAGCCATTGTAGTGTCAACAGTCATATTGTTCTCGGCGCAATGTTGATCTCTCTTTTTGTTGTGAGATTCAGTTGCCATCTGGTTGTAGCATTTGTCATATCCATCCTTACCACAGATGTACTCTGAGTCAGCACAAGATCCATCTTGTTTGCAAACGTTCTAGAGAGTAACTCTGGCGTTGGCTTCTGAAGATGATGATGATTGAAGTTGACGTCTCCTTGAAGATGCAGGATCATCATTCCATGGCTTGTTTGGACAGTACCAGGCAAGAACAGTACCACAGTGAATACCGAAACCGACTTCATGCTTGGTACCAGCTGGAATGTTGGTACCCTTCCAGATCATTGTAGAGAACTGTTTGGCTTGAAGTTAGGCAGCTGATGTCAATGATTGCTTTGGTGCTCCAACTTGGAAGTCCCACATTTGATGTCCATTACCCCAGTGAACGACGGCAATGTCTGATGACATCAACTTATCACTGTCGAATGCGTAAGTGTAATAAGCTTCAGCGCAGTCTCTGTACTTGTATGGTCTGTCAGCTCTAGTAGTTCCAGTGAATGATCCACTAATGCATGTTGGGTAAGCTTCAGCAAGTCTCTTTTAGGCTGCCTTAGCAATATCACGGTTCATGGTAAGATCTGGTGATCCATGACGATCTCTGACATCGTTGTTGGCAAGGACGGCCTTTCTGTTGTAGCAGAGATTGACTGTGTCATCAACACACTGAGCTTCGTTACCAGCTGGGAAAACGTTGTCTTTGAAGGCTTGAGCAGTGTTTGGAGTATTTCCTTGTGGGCAATACCAAGCATACACTTCACCTGCTTTAACACCGAATCCAACTTTCTTTCCATTTTGTCCCTTCCACACAATTTGGGTGAATTACAAAGCTTTAGTCTTGGTGCTCTCTAGAGAATCTTTTGGAAGTCCAGTTGAGAATACATATTGACGCTTTCCATCATACCATGAGTCAGTGGCATCATTATTAACGAGAACCTTGTGGTTGTCGTTAGAAAGGTTTTGGTTAGTGAATTTGCTCTGTCCACAGTTTCTGTAAGCTAATGGTCTCTCATCAATGTTGTTCATTGGCTTATTATTATCAAGCATTTGTTGCAAGGCCTTGGCAGCTGGCTCATCAACAGTGAAACCGGTTGAGTCAGTTCCATGAATGATTCTATATCTGTTGTGACGGTCAACAGCTCTCTGGTTATAGCATGAGTACCATCTGTTGGCGCCCTCAGTAATGCAGACTGGCTTGACATTCTACTTGAAGTTAGAGACAGTCCTTGGGGTATTACCTCCGGTGTTGCAATACCAAGCAACGACAGTGTCTCCTCTAACACCGAAAGCAACGTTTCCAGTGTTAGCCCATACGAGTTGAGTGAATTGGTCAGATTGAATACTGAATGCAATACTCTTTGGCGCATGACCATTGAAGTCATATTGAGATTATCCTGCGTACCAAGCATCAGTAGCAATATTGGCGGTGAACAAAGATTTTCTGGTATCAACTACGTTGACGAAAATATTCTCTCCACAATTTCTGTATGCCTCTGGTCTCTTGTTGGCATCTGGCATTTTAATAATCTCACCTCTTGGCATGGAGCTGAGGATTCCCTGAATGGTTCTGGCAGCTCCTTGAGCGAATGAGTTTGCGCTGTCGTCGAAGTCTTTGCCGTCGTTCAATCCTCTGGCCTCGTGGACCTCTCTCTTCTTGTTATGAGCAGTTTGTTCTCTCTGATTGTAGCACTTGTTGTACATGGCGGCTGCCTCGGTTGGGACGTTGCTGCTGTCAACAACGAGGCAAGATGGCAGAACCTAGGCCTTGTAGGTGTTGATCTTGGCGGTAGCGTCAGTCACACCTGCACCATTAGCTTGAGGAAGTCCTGGTACGGTACAGAACCAGGCAGCAACGTGCAGTCCCTTGATACCGAAGGCAACGGTTTGGGTGCTCTTCCAGACTAATCTGGTGTAATCATGCATCAATTCAGTCTATGCAGAGGTGAGTACCAATCCGGCCTTCTAGCCTCCATTGGCTTAATCATAGTAAGCGTTTCCTGTAAACCAAGTATCAATAGCAGCATGGCTGGTATCAAGATTCTTGACTGAGACTGGAGCAATGTAGTAACTAAGTTGACAGTTGTTTGGCATAACATTAGCAGCAACAAGCGAAGCCTTTCCTGAGAAGGTGGTCTTATCCATCTCAGTTTGAAGAAGCTTAGCATTGTTCTCATCAACATAGACTAATGGTGTGAGGTCATAGTCCTTGTTTACTTTTTGTTCACCTCCCTCTCTGTAGTCATTCGTTCTATCTCTTGCCAAAATGTTGTAGCATGAGTTATATCCTTTCTTGTTGCATGAGTTTCCAACATTGCTCTTCAATGCATTATCGATGGCGGCTTGACTTCCGTCAGTACCAACAATGCTTACTTCAGCAAGTTGCAAGTGGCTTTCAACTGTGGTCTCAATTGTAACTGTATTTCCACTCACGTAGTTTGGTGCGGATCCACATGTAACGACAACCTCTTGTCCAGCACCAACAGCTGCTGGTGTAACTCCACATTAAGTTTGATCAACCCAAACTCTATAGCTCTTGAATCTTGAAGCGTTGCTCTTAGCATTGGTGAGCTTCACTGATTGAACTTTAGTTCCTGGTTACTTGAGTGTAACTGAGTATTTGGCTGAAGTAGATTTCAATGAGATGTAAGTAGTGCACACATCACCATCCATAGCGTTTGACTCGGCATAGCTAGTTGGTGGCTTGCATGCGTTTACGTTAAGGTTTCTTCTTGAAGATCTAAGGAGTCTTCTGGCAGCATTTCCAACTGGAAGAGATGGAGTAGCATCAACGCTGGCAACCTCTAAAACTCCGAGAGCTGAGAGAGGTCTAACATCGCAGTACCAAGCGACAACCCATCTATCTTTGACACCGAAACCAACCTTCTTGGTAGTTTTCCAGATGATGTGGAGAAGTTCATTGACGGCTGCTTGACTGGCACCTGGCTTTGGCTTTCCTGTTTGGTAGTCAATGGCGTTGTCTCCATTTACATACCAGTACTCAGTGGCAAAGTCGTTTCCGTTCATGTCTCCTCTGGTCAAAAGGCCGATCTTTGAAAGATCAGTCATTGTGTAGACAGACTGGGCGCAATCTCTGAATTGTTTGGATCTGTTTTGCTCTAATGGCATCTATCCATTGAATTTGTCATCATCCATGATCTTTTGGATCTCCTTGGCAGCTTCACCATAGATTGTCATTGGGACAGTTCCTTGATGCAATTGTCTCTTGTTGTTGTGGGCTTTGAGAGCGAAAGTGTTGTAGGCAAGGTTGTAACCATCAATGATTTGGGTTGGGAGGACATTGGTCTTTCTGTCAGACTTAGATCTGTCTCTTTGGTTGGCTGGCCAAGAGTTGCTGCAATACCATGCAACCACCCATGGGGATTTGACTCCAAATGCGACGGTTTCAGCTGATTTGTATACCATATTCTCGAAGTTACGAGCGTTACCTTGATTATAGTCGTTAGTCTTTACGTGGCATTAGACACCAGCGGTGACTGTGCTTGATCTAGCAACCTCATCGACACCCACAGATGTTAATTCATAGGTGGCGCAGTGGTCGTCTGGACCAGTCTCGTAAGCAACGCATGCTTTCAGTGGGTCATCACAGATCTTCTGGCAATCAGATTTGTTGTTCTTGCTTGCTCCGTTAACCATTGCTTTCAGTTGCCTGATGGGGGTGACAGTTTGGACACAAGACAAGTTCTCAGTGGTGTATCCTGTTTTTTTGAGGAAGTCGTTGACTTCATAATCATATGACTTGACACCATTGTACCATGCATCCTCAGCCACAACTGTTGTTGAGACCTTGGCTCTGGCATCAGCATTAGTTTCGTAGTAGACAGATTGGTAGCAGCCGGTCCATTGCCATCCTCTCTTAGCGGCAGATGGCATCTCGAAGAACTCTGGCTTTTGCTTTGACACCAGGTATTGAAGAGCAATAGCAGCATCGTTGTTGATCTTCAATGGCTCAACATTATGGTTGTTTCTATACTTGTTGACTTGCTTGAGAGCTAGATCATTGTAGCATTTGTTGACGCTACCCTACATGCACAGAATTCCAATATTGGTTCTAGCCTGAACTGCGTCAGTTGATTCAGCTCTTGTCTTGCAATACCAACCGATGACATACTTACCCTTAACACCGAATCCAACGTTGAGAGTCTTTTACCACATCATTTGAGCGAAGTTGTAGGCTTGACTATTCTGTTGAATATTGTTTCCAATCTTTGGAGTACCGTTGTTGATATCCCAGAAGTTGTATCCTTGATACCAGAATTCACTTGCCATGTCGGTAAGTTGAACTTGGTTGATCTTGCTCTACTCAGTCAAAACATAGATATTCTCTCCGCAGTTAGCATATTGTCCCTTCTTTTGATTGGAAATGGTTCCAGTAAATTCAGGTGAGTCAAGTTACTTTTGAATAGCTGTGGCGATATCCTTGTCCATTGAGATTTTAACAAAGCCCTAATGTTAGTTTCTAACCTTATTGTGATACGCAGTGGCTCGGGTATTGAAGCACTCATTATACCCATTTGCCACGCAGTCCTTACCAACATTTTGCAAAACTGTGGCAGCAGCTGCGGTTACATCAGGTTTGTCATAGCAGTAGAATCCAACAATGACCATCATGTCAGTTCTCTTGATCAAACCGAATGCTGTTTTTGATGAAGCTTTCCACATCATTCTTGAGAACTCTTAGAATTGCTTCTCGCTTTCATTGTTGAAAATGATTTTCTCTCCTGTCTTGAAGTCGAAGTTTTTGTTTCCACTGTACCATCTTGTAATAGCAGCCTTTGAAACTGTCATGAGATCCTTGTCAGTGTCCTCATCAATAGTGTACACAAAGACATTTTAGTCACAGTTTGTATTGTGGGTCTTATCATCATCAGATACATCCAGCATTTTGAAGTCTTTCTCAACAAAAGTGGCTGAGGCAGCATCCATTCTCTTTTGGAGATATTTGGCAATATCCTCGTCATAATTCAAAGGATAAGCCTCGTGGTTGAGTCTTTTTTTGTTGTGTTCCTCTCTCATGTAGTCATTCAAGCAAAGATTGATTCCTGAACTAACACATTGTCTTCCAATGTTGTTCTTCGTAGCAACAATATCAAAAGCTGAAGCTCTGGTTTAGCAGTATAAAGCCACAACCCATTTTCCCTTATGTCCAAAACCTGCCTTGGTAGTTGATTTCCATACCATGTTAGCAAAGTTTGAATATGATTTGTTCTTGGCAATATTGGTTCTGTCATATGGTTGTCCAGTTTTGTAATCATACAAGTTCTGTCCAATGTACCATGAGTCAGTAGCCTTCTATGCTTTATCTTCACGTTTCAAAGTTTCACTTTGAGCTTAGTAGACATTGACACCGCAGTCTGAGAAAACACCATCAGGGTTGAACTCTCCAGCAAAGTTAGTAACAGTATCCAAGACTTTTTGGATATAGTTAGAGGCATCTGGGTAAGCTTGAAGTGATCTGCTGTCTCTATGTCTAGCTCTCTTTTCATTATGGAATCCAAGGGCTGATCTTTAGAAGCAAACATCAACATCATCCTTAAGACAATCTTCAATAACATTCTCCTTATATTTGGTGGAATCACCCTCATTACCTTTTGTTGAACAGTATCTGGCATATACATATCTGTCCTTTATGGCAAAGGCAACCTTGGTAGTGCTCTTCCAAACCATACGAGTGAAGTTTTCAGACTCTGTTCTTTTCCTATTTACTTCGTCCTTATCTTTCTACTCCAAAGCAGTGAATTTAGCACTAGTGTTTTCAAATTTAGATTTGATAGCACCATTCTTGAAGTCATAGTATATCTTTCCTCTATACCAATACTCTGTCGCAACGTCAGATGTGGGTAATGTTGCTAACTTAGCTGGGTCGGCCAATTCAAATATGTTGTCGGAACATGTGGCTGGTAGAGCTGGCGAGGTGATTACTTCTCCCTTGTAGTTAGATAAATTGATAGCATTCTAAAGATTTTTTGACATGTCCTCATCGAGAGTGAGTTAGAACTTGGACAACTCATGGAATCCTCTCTTCTTATTATGAGCAGCAAGAGCAAGTTTTGCATAGCATTTGTTATACTCTCCTGTCTTCATGCATTCCTCTCCAACATTAGCCTTATAGTCGGCTGGGATTCCGACGTTTCCTTTCTGCAGACAGTAGAAGGCGATGACCCACTTTCCTCTGACACCAAATCCAACCTTACTTGTATTTTTCCATACCATTTGGGTGAATTGAAGCATCTTGTCATTCTTGGTAGAGTCATTATTGGCACTGCTGATGAGCTGTCCAGTTGCCATATCATAGTACTGCTTTCCAGTAAACCAATCTTCGGAGGCAATATTTGTGAGGTCAATCTTGTCTGTGGTTGAATCAGGCTACTTGTATGTGTTCATACCGCAGTTACTATACATTCCTTTATTGGTGATAGTTCCTGAGAAACCTGCTTTGTCCATCTCAAACTAAATGAACTAAGCCATAGCTGTATCTAACTTGAGGTTCTTTGTGCTTTCACGAAGGGATCTCTTCTAGTTATGGAATTTCAAACCCATATCATTGTAGCATCTATTGTATTCTTTGTTGGTCTCTGATACAACCTCTGTAGCTTTGTCTCTTACCAAGCAGATATCATTGATGTTCTCTGTGTTGTCAAGAGCAGTTCTCTTTGTCTGTGTTTATCCTGACTTAAGGCAGAAACGACCAACAACCCATGGTGCTTTGACAGCAAAGGCAGCAGTTTCATGTGACTTCCAGATCATGTTCTTGAAATAATTGGAGTCTCTATCAACAACAGTCTTGTCTGACTTCTCTGGGTACTTGTTTTTGCCAGTTTCAAAGGTGTAGTGGTCTTTGTAACCATACCATTGAGTAACACCCAGAGCCTTAGTCATAAAGTCTTGGTTTGAATCTCCATTTGGTTGGTTGAACTTGTAATAAATGTCTCTGCATTAGCCTGCTGGAGGGCTAAAGTCGTGTTTCATTAAGTCAATGGCTCCATCTTTCCAAGTATCACCAGCTGCAAGAGTATTAAGAGCAGATTGAAGAGTGGTAAGGGTAGTGGTATCCTCTTTGAGATCTGGAGAAGCATGAAGCTTTCTCTTCTTGTTGGCCTCATCTCTATAAAGTTTATCAAAGCATTTATTTATGGTTCCGTCCATACATTTTTCTCCAATGTTTTACTTGTTTTTATCTGTGTCGCCTTCGGTAGCCTTGGGGCAGTAAAGTCCCACATACTCACCAGATTTGGTGGCCAAACCAACATGATCAGTGGCCTTCCATACTTACTGAGCAAATCTGTTGGCTGTGAATTTCTCAGCATCAGTGGGCGAATCACCAAGATAAGTATTTTTAGTGAAATCGTATTTAGCAATACCATTTTCGTATTGTAATTTGATGCTGTCAACTTTAATAGTTGACTATACTGCACTAAATTTGGTTGTATCGTCTGAGTACTGGATAGCTTTGCATAGTTTGTATGTTTCATGATCTTCAACGACAGATTACAAGCAGTAATTGGTTGCGGCAGCATAACCTGTATCACTTGGTTTTTTACAATCAGTAGCTGTAGCTTAAATGAATTTATAGTTAGGATCATTGATTTGCTTGTGGAGGAACTGAGCTGATTTCTCGTTCAATTTAAGTAATCTTGAGCCTTGATCTTTGTGTTGAAGTCTGTATTAGTTCAATAACTTAATGCTCTTATCATTGAAGCATTTGTTGAATCCGTCACTCAGTCCTTTTGTAGAATCTCTGATAAAGCATCCAGCCTTCTTCACATTATCACAATATCCATCATCAGTCTTATTATTTCCACTATCGCCACATAGAGTATCAGTTTCTCCAGCCTTGCATTTGGCACATGTTGCTGCTGCTGCACCTTCAGCTGTACAAGTATAACAAGTGGTAGTAGATCTTGGTTTTGAGCAATATGCAAAGACAGCAACATTATCATTAATTGCAGCTGCAATGAACTTGTTTTTACGCCAGACGATGTTGGTGAATTTGTCCACTGTACTTGCTTCTCCTGTTCCTGCTGGTTTGTTCTGTGAGAATTCATAATTCTTCATCTGTTCGTCATAAAGAGCTTGAGTTGGTCTTTTCGTTGTCCTGAAATCTTTGAGCTTAGTTGAATCTGTTTCAACATAGACTGCAAGAGTTAAGGTGGTGGCAGTGCAAGCAGTTGCCATGTCGCCAGTTAGTGGAGCTTCACCATCAGCAGCTGTAGCAAAGTCAAAGCGTTTAGCATCATCTGTTGGACCTTTACCAGTGTCGGTATTACCTTTAAGAGTCCAGGCTTTGTCATTGACAAGTAAATCCCAATGAGTTTGATCAGTATCATCTTTGAGAGCATCCAATTATTTCTGCAATCTTGCGGAAGTAGATGTGTCAATCTAAACGGCATCAGCCAAATGATCATATCTCAAATTGTTATGAGCCTTCATTTGTTCCTCAGCGAAGCATTTGTTATACTTAGATCCAGCATCTGTTCCATCTGCTTTTTTTGCAAAAGCAAGGCAAGATTCAGCAACTTTGTATGCCTTAGCATCAGCACCAGCTGTGCCTTGATAATGTTCAGTATAATCAGTTGGACCCTTAGCCTTACCTGGGCAATACCAGATAATAGCATAACTTTTAGAGCTGACGGTTGTGTAGCCGTATGATACTTTAGTGTTGTCCTTCCATACCATGTTCATGAAATCTTTAGCTAATGGTGCGTCGGAGTCGGAGGCATACCCATTAGCATTGGTCAATAAGTATTTGAGTAAAGCGGCGTCATACCAAGTTTTGAAAGATTTGGTAATATCTGCAGTTGGTTCTCCTGCAAGGTCGGTAATGTCAGCGCCATCGTTTAATGGGTTCAATACTGACATATCGCAACCTTTGAAGTTTGTCAAAGTATCCATAGTGGTTTTAACATGTGTTGTTACAGCGTCTGTATCAGCTAGTGCTGTACCATCATCTGTGATCTTCTTAGTGATCTTTGCGATCTCCTCGTCACCTGAAGTGTCTCTCTCCATTTCATCTGTGTCCTTTCTTTGGCGTCTATATTTGTTCTAAACGGCAAGAACAGCTTTGGAGAAGCAGTTGTCTACATTCTTTGCATCAATGCACTCCTCCTTCACATTGGCGGCATATTTGGTCTTTGCATCGCTTAAAGAAATAGTCGATTTTGTGAATAGACCAGTACCCAAGGCAGAATCGGCGGTATCGTACTATTTCATACTCTCAGTATCTCCAATAGCAGCTACGACTTGATTTGGTGCTTCAGTAGCACTGACCCAGAATCTAGCTATAGCACAGCCATCTGCAATACCGAAAACTGATTTAGTGTTTCCGTTCCAGACCATTGCTGTGAAGCCTGATACATCAGCAAACTTTACGAAAGTCTACTTACTGACCGCTGCAGCATCATAAGCTGATTTCTAATCATAGAATGACTTAGTCATTGCTTCGGCAATTTCTTTATGGGATTTCTTGTCTGCTGGAATCTTATAGAAAACATCAAAGGCACCTTTCTATAATTTAGTAGGGCCAGGACCTGCATATGCATCTCCAACTGGTTTGCAATCCTTTACTAACGTATCTGTGATTAGATTGGTTTGAAGCTCTTTTGCATACTTATATCCGTCATCAGTTGAGGTATATTTTGGAGGAGTAGCACCATCATCTGGAATCTTGGCCTAATCAGCTGCTTTGAACAATTTTCTATAATCATTAACTGCCTTCAAAGCAGCTTCATTGAAGCATCTATTGACTTTATCAGCTTTATAGTCATAAGTAGGAGATTCGGCTTCACTATCATCAAAGCAAGTTGGTGTTTTATCAACATTGCTTTTGCACTGAGAAGGAGTAGCAACATCTGGTTTCTTGTCACAATACCAAGCAACTACGAATTTGCCTCTTTTACCAAATCCAACAGTCTTAGTGTTCTTCCATACGACTCTAGCGAAGGCTTCACCTTGAAGTTTCTCTTTAGCTTTGAGAGTAGCATCTGAGTTAGTTCCTTTGATTGATCCATCAGAAGAAGTATAAAATGCACTACCTGCTACCCATTTTTTGGTTGCTACCTAATCAGCTTCAGCTGCATTAAGAGCATCATCGAATACACTCTCACCGCAGTTGGCCCAGTCACCTCCAGCTATAGAGTTGAGAGCAGGTGGTGAGGTCTCACTGTACTTTGCCCAAACATCGGCCAAGAAGAGTTGCTTTTGGATCTCTATAGAAGCTTTTTCGTCATGAATCAATGAGGGTGTTTCCTTTCTAGCTAATCTGGCGTCATTATGCTTGGCCAATTCCAAGTTCAAAAGGCACTCATTGAAACCTTTCTTGATGCACTACTTCAAGATATATATCTTGTTGTTTGTATCATCATTGTTG
>Ga0115104_10061674_pt1 | contig 12259 bp, 22 predicted proteins | sample CN18umnscriptome_2_FD_89649 | JGI IMG/M metagenome (GOLD analysis project Ga0115104, IMG submission 89649) | Marine eukaryotic communities from Pacific Ocean to study complex ecological interactions - CN13ID_70_C50_10m_0.8um Metatranscriptome... | ecosystem: Environmental > Aquatic > Marine >...
GTAACCAATAAAGATGTGAAACCTGTACTGAAAACATTGACAACTGTTACACTTGTAATGCTAACAGAGTCTAATCTCCACCATCTTGTCCATGTCACGATGGTTACTATGAAAACCTCGACTAAGAATGTATCGGTTGTCACTCCAGATGTTTAACTTGTGAAACTGAAGCTGAAAACTGTCTCACTTGTTCTGGTATGAGAGTTGAAGCCCCATCTTGTGTCTGCCCAGATGGATACTTCTAGAACGAAAACGGAACCTGTTCCGCTTGTGCTCCAAAATGTAAAACTTGTGTCGATAACAAATCTAACTGTGTTGAATGTTCTGACGAAAGAGTTGCTTCTCCATCCCAATGTCCATGTTTCGATGGATATTATGAAGCCAACGATTACTGTCACTTATGTTCTTACAAATGTGCCACTTGTTTATCCTTCTCTCACTGTCTCACTTGTGCCCATGATACCAGAGGTCCAATTGAAGATTGTAACTGTAATGATGGATACTTCAATGTCGGAACTGAACCATTATGTCATACTTGTGATGTCTAATGTACCACTTGTACTGACTATTCCGATTACTGTACCCTCTGTGCCCCAACCAGAATCCAAGGATCTGAACCTCACTGTTATTGTGGTGATAACGAATATGTTGATGCCAACGGTAACTGTGCTACTTGTCACTATAAATGTTCCACTTGTACCGGATCTGCTGATAACTGTACCTCTTGTGTAGATATCAGAGGACCAACCAACACTTGCCCATGTCCAACTGGATATTATGAAATTGACCAAATCGAAGTTTGTTACTCTTGTCACCCAAGATGTGCCAAATGTGAAGGAGAAAGAGAAAATTGTGTTGTCTGTGCTGATGACAGAGTTTCTAACCCAGCTTCTTGCCCATGTCACCCAGGTCAAGCTGAAATCAATGAATATTGTGAAGCTTGTGACTGGAAATGTGAAACTTGTGTTGATTCCATCACCCACTGTTTATCTTGTGTCGCTAACAGAATCTTAGAACCAACTTGTGGTTGCCCAGAAGGAACCTACGATACCTAAGAACCAATCTGTCCAACTTGTGCTGAACAATGTTTAACCTGTACTAATGCTGCCCATAACTGTACCTAATGTGCTGATGGTCATGTCAATGTCCCAGAATGCCCAATTGCCCCACCAGAGGCTTAATCTGCTTAAGTTCACGACATCCCTGTTGGATCTGTTAAAGTTCTTAACTGTTCCATGTAATGTGATTCTTGTGAATAATTCGCTGAACATTGTGTCACTTGTGACGTCAACAGAGCTAACCCACCATCTTGTCACTGTGTTGAAGGTTTCTATACTGAAATCAATACCTTAGAATGTAAAGAATGTGACTTTAGATGTGTTACTTGTAACGCTAACTCTACCATGGATTCTCCAAACTGTATCACTTGTTCTGCTAACAGAATTGCTGCCCCAGAATGTCACTGTTCCCACGGATATTTCAATGAAGTTGAAGGTGGTGAAAATGTTGCTGAATGTTCTATCTGTTCCGTCAGATGTGCTAAATGTGACACCAATGCCGATCACTGTACTGAATGTGCCGTTAATAGAGAAGGTCTCCACGACTGTCCATGTAAAGCCGGTATGTTCGAAGATGACAATATGGTTTGTGTATAATGTCCAGCTCATTGTGAAACCTGTTTAGATGCCGACCATTGTGAAACTTGTGCCGCCAACTCTAACAGAAACCCACCACACGAATGCCCATGTGTCTCCGGATATTATGAAGCCTAAGGTATCTGTCTTGCTTGTCACTTCAGATGTTTAGAATGTGAAGAAGCTTCTGATAACTGTCTTGTCTGTGCTGGTTCTAGACTCAATGTCCCAGATTGTACTGACTGTCCAACTGGTTTCTTCGATGATGGTATCCATGTCGAATGTCAAACCTGTTAACCAACCTATTATAAATGTCTTGAATGTTCCCCAAGTGGTTGTGACACTTGTGAAGAAAACAGAATCCTCCCATACTGTCAATGTGCCCCTGGTTATGTTGAAGTTTCTGGTGAATGTGTCCCATGTGCCTACAATTGTGCTACCTGTACTGGTACCGCTGACAATTGTGTCACCTGTGTCGGAGAAAGATTCAATCCAAACCAATGTATCTGTCCACATGGAAAATATGACAACTTAACTGAAGATGCTGAATGTTACGTTTGTCACGATAGATGTGCTAGATGTGAATTCTAAGACAATAACTGTACCGTTTGTAACGTTAACAGAACTGGAATTCCAGAATGTCCATGTAAAGCCGGTATGACTGAAGATGCTGAAGGAACCTGTGTCGATTGTGATTACAATTGTGAAACCTGTTCCCAAACCACCTCTTATTGTGAATCTTGTGTCTACCCAAGAACTGGATTACCAACTTGTGAATGCCCAGCTGGTATGTACGAAGCCGCCAACTTATCTTGTTAAGAATGTGACTACAATTGTACCACTTGTGAAGGTGCTAGTAACAATTGTACTGAATGTTGGGGAAATAGAACTCCAGCTCCAGAATGTGCTTGCCCAGAAGGTATGTATGAATCTTATGCTGAAACTTGCCCAGATTGTGGATTTAGATGTTCTACCTGTTATGCTGAAGAACACTAATGTGTTGTTTGTGCCGCTAACAGAATCAACGAACCAACTTGTATGTGCCCACACGGAACCTACGAAACCAATGTCGCCGAATGTCCATCTTGTAACATGGAAAAATGTGCCACTTGTGTTGAAACCCCAGATAACTGTATCACCTGTGCCGGAGACTTGATCATGCCACCAAGTTGTATCCCACCAGAAAACATCGTCTAATCCGCCACCGTTGTTGATATCCCAGTCGGTTCTGCTTAAGTCATCATCTGTGACTACAGATGTTATTCCTGTTCTTAAGCTCCAAACAACTGTCACGAATGTGCCGCTAACAGAATCAATTCTCCATATTGTGAATGTTAAGCCGGATACTATCACATTGGCTAAGTTGCTGAATGTGCTGTTTGTGGTTATAAATGTTTAGAATGTGTTGAATCCAACATGAACTGTATCGTTTGTGCCTCTAACAGAGTCTAAATCCCATAATGTTCTTGCCCAGCTCCTTATTATGATGACGGTGTTGCCGATTGTAAAGCTTGTCCAGCTGAATGTGCTTCTTGTTCCAATGCCAATACCTGTGACTGCTGTGTTGCTAACCATTTCTTACACGAAAACAAATGTGTTGCTACCTGCCCAGCTGGTATGTATGCCATGAACGAAGGAAACTAATGTAACCACGCCTGTGTCCCATGTCACGATACCTGTCACACTTGTTCTGCTGGTTATGAAAGCAACTGTACCTCTTGTGATGCTCCAAACTATTTACATAACGGAACTTGTTCCCCAGTCTGTCCATATGGTACTTATGCTAATGAATAACTTAGAGTCTGTTCTGAATGTGACTCTATGTGTGAAGCTTGTTTCGGATATCCAAATGGTCATTGTGATGTTTGTAAATCTGGTTTCTTCCTTGATGGATATTATTGTATCGCCACTTGTCCAGCCGGTAAATTTGCCAACACTTAAACTAGAACTTGTGATCCTTGTGATATGTCTTGTTTAACTTGTTCCGGTGGTGCTAACAACCAATGTGTTACCTGTGAATCTCCAAACTTCTTCCATGAACACACTTGTAGAAACCCATGTCCAAATGGTTATATTGGTACTAACTCTTCTGCCAATGGTACCGCTAACAGAGTCTGTTCTCTCTGTCATACTACCTGTTTAACTTGTGACGGTATTTCTGATCACTCTTGTTTAACTTGTGACACTGGTCTTTATTTACATGAAAAATAATGTTTACCAGCTTGCCCACACGGATATTATAAAAATACTGAAAACAATACCTGTTCTAAATGTAAATCTTCTTGTTCTTGTTGTACCAATGCTGATACTTGTTCTTGTTGTGATAATGGTGTTTGTTGCCCAACTAATACCTATTTACATAACGGACAATGTATTGAAGATTGCCCAGCCGGATATTATAAAGATGGAACTAAATGTACCATCTGTCATGAACACTGTTTAACTTGTAATGGACCATAAGATTCTCAATGTCTCACTTGTGACAACAACAGATTCTTCTTTGAACATCATTGTATTTCTACCTGTCCAGTTGGAATGTACGGTGATAAGACTGATAGAGTTTGTAAAACTTGTGATGCTGACTGCAAAGTCTGTTCTTAAGTTTGTAACTCTTCCTTGACCGAATGTAATGTCATCTGTTCTGAATGTCACAACCCATTATACTTAAACACCGAAAAAGAATGTGTTGCTACTTGTACTTCCGGTTTCTTCCACTCTGATTCTCCAATCAAAAAATGTTTACCTTGTGAATCTCCTTGTGAAACCTGTTCCAATGCCCACCATTGTGAATCTTGTTTAGCCAATCATCCATACTTATAACCTGATGGTACTTGTGAAACTCCTTGCCCAATGGGATACTATGGTAACACTGCTAACAGAACCTGTGAACCATGTCACGCCAACTGTAGAACTTGTCACGGAGCTGAAGCTGACTAATGTGATTCTTGTAATGTCCCAAGATATTATAAAGATCATACTTGTGAACCTGAATGCCCAGAAGGAATGTTCGAAAAAGATAACTGTGATTGTGAACCAAATCACGACTGTGGATGTTGCAAACATTGTCATACTTCTTGTGAAACTTGTGAAGATGGTACCGATCACGACTGTAAAGTTTGTGCCACCGGTTTCTTCGCTCAACCAGACTCCCACGTCCATTGTATGGCCTCTTGTCCAGAAGGATATTGGGCTGATTCCTAATCTAGATAATGTATTGCTTGTGAATACCCATGTTTAGTCTGTTCCGGATAAGGAGATCTTACCGTCGGAGGAAATGCAGGAAACTGTTCTTCTTGTGCCGATAACTGGGGTCTTTACTAACACGTCTGTCACTAACCATGTCCATCTGGTTTCTTCATGGAAGAAAACCATTGTAAAGCTTGTCACTCTACCTGTTTAGAATGTCACGGATCTGGATTCCACCAATGTGATGCTTGTCCAGAAGGTAAATATCTTAATGATGCCAACGCTTGTGTCTCTACCTGCCCAGATGGAACTTGGGAAAATGACGAAGTTAACGAATGTTTCCCATGTCACGAAACTTGTGCTACTTGTTTCGGACCAAATGACTACTAATGTGATGGATGTCATGCCGATACTTATCTTGAAGAACACTACTGTAGACCAGCTTGTCTTTAATCTGGATTCTATGAAGAAGCTGCTGATTGGTCTTGTAAACCATGTCACTCTACCTGTTGTGAATGTCACGGACCTTCTAACGGATAATGTGATGCTTGTTGTTCTGAATAAACCGGTCTCTTCTTACACGAAGGATATTGTGGAACTTGCTTAGATGGATATTATGCCTCTTACGAAACTGATACCTGTTAACATTGTCACGATACCTGTTGTACTTGTACTGGAGGATCCATGGAAGAATGTACTTCTTGTTGTGGAGGTCTCTTCTACTTCAACCACTAATGTGTCATTGAATGTCCACTTGGATGGTATCCTAACTAAGAAACCAACACTTGTGAACCATGTAACGAAACCTGTAACACTTGTGATGGTCCAGCTGCCGAATAATGTTTAGATTGTGTTTTCCCAAGATTCTTCTATTTCGATTTCGAAACCAATTCCATCAGAAAATGTGTTGAAACTTGTCCATACGGATTCTGGGAAGATCCAGTTACCAATGAATGTACCAACTGTTCTGCCACTGATGACTCTTGTGCTGACTGTAACGCCAACTAATGTTGTTAAGATTGTCTCCCACCTAAATTCTAACATGATTGTGTCTGTAAAGGAACTTGTCCAGATGGATATTATGGATCTGAAGACGATAATGCTTGTCATGTTTGTCACGAAACTTGTGCTACTTGTGATTGTGGAGCTGAAGGATGTTGCAAAACTTGTCCAACTTCCCTCTATTTACATGACTCTCACTGTATTGTCCCTTGCCCATATGGATATTATGAAAATGATCAAGATAACACTTGTACCACTTGTAACGAAAACTGTTGTGATTGTAACGGTGGTTAATCCAACTAATGTACTGAATGTTGTGAAGGTAAATTCTTATACTAAGGAGAATGTCACACTACTTGCCCAGATGGATAATTCGGAGAAAATGGTCACTGTTGGCCTTGTCACGATACTTGTGCATAATGTAATGGAACTGGTTGGGACCAATGTAATTGTTGTCACTCTGACAGATACTTACATAATGGTGAATGTTTATAACATTGCCCAATGGCCTTCTATGCCCAAATCAACACCACCATGTACGCCTGTGCCACCACCTGTGAAGCCTGTCACGATACTTGTTCCACTTGTTACAACGGAGCCTTCAACGGTTGTACTGACTGTTCTTACCCAAGATACCTCCATAACAACCAATGTTTAGAAACCTGTCCAACTGGTACCTATTACTAAGAAGAACCAAGAGAATGTGTCGCCTGTCACTCTACTTGTGGTTGTTGCTTCGATGGAACTGACCACGGTTGTGATTGTTGCCCAGAACATCATTTCTTATACAACAACACCTGTGTCAATATCTGCCCAGAAGGTTTCCATGCTAACGAATCCACCGGAACTTGTGAACCATGTCACCACCCATGTTCTTGTTGTACTTAATCTGCCTAATAATGTTGTGGTTGTGAAGAAGGACATTTCTTATATGGATAATCTTGTGTTAACCCATGTCCAGAAAAATACTACGCTGATGTTGAATCTGGATCTTGTAAAGCCTGTCACGAATCTTGTGCTACTTGTCACGCTGGTGCCACCTCTGAATTCGGAGAATGTACCACTTGTGAAAATGATGATGGATGTAATTATGGATAATACTGTTCTCCATCTTCTGGATTATGTGTCTTTGAAAGTACTCTTTGTGGTGATAACCATAATGTTATCTTATCTGGTGCTACCAAATGTGCTTCTTGCCCTGATGGTACTTATTTAACCGGAACCCATTGTGGAAAATGTTTATAAGGATATTGGGCTAATGATGCTCATAACACCTGTGACCTTTGTAACACTTCTTGTAAAGCTTGTGCTGGTCCAGCTGATTCCTAATGTACTTTATGTCACACCGGTCACTTCTTACATAATGGATATTGTGTTTCCCCATGTCCAGATGGTTACTATGCCAATGATGCTACCGGAAAATGTGAACTTTGTAACGGTTCTTGTATGACCTGTCACGATTCTACTTCCACTGATTGTGATTCTTGCCCAGCTAACTAATACTTATACAATAACACTTGTTACTAACCATGTCCAGTCGGTACTTATCACTCTGAAGACCCAACCAAAACTTGTAAGAACTGTCATGCTAGATGTGCCATTTGTGAAGATTCTGGTTTCCACCATTGTCACGAATGTAATCATCCATTTGTCTTATTCGGTAACGCTTGTTTAACTTGCCCAGAATGTTCTCAAAATACTGGATACTATTGTGATCATGACATGAACGAATGTTCTCCTTGTGACCACTAATGTGTCAATTGTGTTGATGCCGCTGATAACTGTACTGAATGTCTTGCCCCAAGAATCAATGCCCCATCTTGTCACTGCCCAGAAGGTTTCTTCGATAACGGTAACACTTGTGTTGGTTGTGATTACAACTGTGCCACTTGTGAATCTAGACACGTCTGTACCACTTGTTCTGATATTAGAATCAACACCCCAGATTGTGAATGCCCAGAAGGATATTATGACTCAGGTGAAACTGAATGTCAATTATGTGCCTGGAAATGTGCTACTTGTGACTCTAATAACATGTGTACCTCTTGTAACAACCCAGATATGAGATCTGTTCCAAATTGTGACTGTCATTAAGGATACTAAGATGCTTAAGATGGATCCGTTGCTTGTGAAGTATAACCACAAACAGAAGGATTAGATGAATTAATCCCAACTTCTCCATCTGCTAACTCTGCTGCTGCTGAAATTGAAATTGACATTTCTGAAATGAACTCCAACTACGAACTTGGTTTCGGTTTCTACTATAGATACTTATTCAGAATGCCAGAAAGAGTTGAATTATCTTTAGCCAGAGAAAATTGGTTAGGTATTGCCGGATTCTCCGAAAATGGTGATTACGGTAAATTCTAAGAAGCTGGTGACAGAAAATTAACCCTCTTCTAATGGCCATGGAACTCCAATGGTATGTAAGTCTAATTCGGTACCTATGATGTTGAATCTAATGATAATAATGTCCACAAAACCATTAAAATCTAAGATAAATATCATCAATAATGGCACTATGTCTATTTCTCTTATTCCCACGCCTCTAAATCTGCCGTCGCTGCTGTTAGACCAAATGCTGATTCTGGATTTATCCTCAAAGAATTCACCAATGTTAACCACAGAGCCCTCAGTGAAATGTAATCTTTGAAAATCTTCTTAGGTTCTTCTATGCCAGCCTAATTCTAAGCCATTAATGGTTACTTCTATGGTGCCAGAGTTTACTCTCAAGTTGGTGCCTACAAAGGATCCGCTGCCGAAATTGAAATCTACTATAACAACTTAATGAGACCATAAATGATGCTCCCAGGAACTGCCATCTAAGATGTCATCCCAGGTGAATCTACCATTGATAACTTAGATTGTGGATATTAAGTCGTTTCCCCAACCTTAGATTGGTCTACTGCTGAATATGCCTTCGCTGAATCTTATGCCGTTTGGGGATGGGCTGTTAACTACGGAACTTGTGACTAAGGATAAGAATTATTCAGACTTGTTATTGATGTCCCAGTTGAAGTTAATGACTTCTAATATAATGAATCTGCCATGGGTAACAATGTCTTAGTCGGAGAAATTGTTAACAACAATGTCTAATTATCCACCTACTCTTTCGGAGTTTAAGAAGAAGCTTAAGACAGAATTGTCATGTTGAACACTGATTCCGTCCCAGCTGATGATTGGTTCTTCTTCTATATCTCTTATTCTTGGTAAGACAAGAGAGCTATGGCCTATATTAACTATGCTGGTTAAGAAACCAAAGCTAATACCGAAGCTCACCACATCATCCCTAAATACATGGGTATCTATCTCGGAAACAATGTTGAAGCTGGTATGAGAGATCCAACTGTTTGTATTTCTGGAAACGACGAAGATTGCTTCTTCGAACCAGATTACAATGATATCATGAACAACCAAACTGCTCCAATTACTGAAACCGGTGTCATTCCTTGTGAAGCCCCAGCTCCATAAGTTGAAGTCTAAGTCCCAGATAACCAAATCGGTGATGTTACTGAATATGGATTCGGTTTATGGTTCAGATTCTAATTCAGAATCCCAGAAAGATTAGATATCAATGTTGCTAGAAACAGTTTCTTAGCCTTAGCCGGTGTCTCTGAAAATGGTGATTGGACCTAATCCTAAGAACATGGTGACAGATCTCTTGCTGTTTACTACGTTAAACACGAAGAAGTTACCAAACCAACTTATAGATTCTCTACCTATGACACTTAAGCTGATGCCACCAACGTCTATAAACAAATCAACTAAGACTGGAACACCTTCGAAGGTCACTGGTATTATATCTACTTCGGTTATTCTTACAACATGAACCAAGCCTCTGGTTACATGAAAAACCCAACCACCGGAGAAACTAAATACATCCACTTGAACAACAAAGTTCACAAATCCCCAGAATCCCTCTACTTCTCTCTTGGTGCCTAATAAGGATATAATGTCAACGGTCTCTATGCTGATCTCTAATTCAACTTCTAGACCGGATCTTTCTTATCTACTATGGATAACTTCGAATCATTCTTCAACAACAATGTTAACCCACATCCAGTTGTTGCTGCTCCATCTTATGTCTAACCAATTGTTGAATTCAAAGAAATCACCTCTACTGAACATTCTATTCCTAAGGTTGCTCATCCAGATGAATACTAACATACCACTGAATATGCCGTTTACTCTTGGTTGAAATGGTCTCCAGTTGACTAATTACCAAAACACTTCGTTTTCAGATTAACTATCAATGAACCAGAATACTAAGAAGATGCCTCTCTTCTCGGAGACAGAACTCTTATGTTAACTCTTAACTCTGATAACGAATTCGTCTTCTCTACCTATAACATGAGATTCAATGTCGGTTCTGACAGAATCGATGACTACAAGAAGATCGATAATGAAGATAACTTAGGTGAATGGTGTTGGGTCTACTTCGGTTTCTCTAGAGAAACTAGAACCGCTGTTGCTTATATTAGATATGCCGACAGAGAATTGACTGAATACTTCTATGATGTCCACCACTTCATCCCTAAATACTTCGGACTTACCACTGGTAATGAAGCTGGTAAATAAAACGGTTGGAATGGTTACATGAAACAAACCACCCTCTGCTTAGGAGCTGGATGTTTCATGGAAGCTAACTTCGAAACCAAAAACTGTGCCGTTGCCTTTGTCAATGCTGATGCCGAAGATCCATTATCTTTAGGTGTAGGTGAACCAGGTTGTGCTGAAAGTGTCCATTGTGAAAATGGATTACCACTCCCATGTGAACCTGAATGTGAAGGTGATGATTGTGAAGGATATACTGGATCTGCCGATGTCACTATTGATTGGTAGACTCCTGATCCATCTGAATATATCCCATAACCATATAACTAATAAATGCCAACTGCTTAAGTCGAAGTTGATGAAACTTACATGCCATACATTACCTAATATTCTTATGGTTTCTGGTATCAATTCAGATTCAGATCCCCAGTTAGAATGTCCCTTGATGAAAAGAGAACTAATCATCACGGTGTTGCTGGTGTTACCGAAAAAGATACTTATTGTTCATCCAACAATATGGGAGATAGAGCTTTATCCTTATTCTTCAACTCTTGGGATTCCACTGAAAAACCAACCTATTCTTCTTGTACTTATGACCTCGGAAGATAAGAATCCAATGTCTGTAAAGATATGTAATTCGAACATACCAATGTCGATGGTTAATGGTTCTATGTCTATAATGGTTTCTCTGCTGAAGACAACAAAGTCTATACCGCCTTTGTTGGTTAACATAACTACAAAGCTATCACTATCCCAGCTGTCAACCATCATACTCCTGCTGCCAAACTTGTTTTCCACTTGGGTGCTACTTAAGGTTTTGATGCCATCAATGGTTACTTCTATCATGTTGAATTCAAATATGATCACAACGCCTTTGTTGGAACCGAAGCTTAACTCAGATCTTACATTGAAAACATCCCAGTTCCAAACATGAAAAACTACCCAGAATTACCAGAACCATGTCAAGTTGAACTCTAATCCTACACTAGATGGGGTCCAGTTCAAAAACACTAATGGATTGATACTTATGATGGTGTCTTCGAATGGTCCACCTATGGTTGGGCTAGAATTGAAGGATCTTTAGCTCCAATGAACGAATTCTTCAGATTAAACATCAACACTGATCCTTATGGTGATGCCTAATATCTTGGTGATAGATCTATCGTTGCTTTCATTGTCTAAGAATCTGGAATCTAAAAACTCTTATTCTCTGTCTATAACTATGGTTATAGCCCAATGGAAGATTCTATGAATGAATACCACGAAATTGTTGTTACTGGAGAATTAACCCAATGGTTCTATGTCTATACCGCTTATAGCGTTGAAAGAAGAGCTTGCATGATCTATGTCAAACTCGGAGAAAGAGAAGAATTCGGACAAATCTCTGCCTTATAATTCGTTCCAAAAGATTTCACTCTTTTCCTTGCCAGAGATAACTTCCAAACTTATGCCGGATTCCAAGGAGATATCTAATAATGGTACTTCATGTCTGGTCCAGGATCTTGGATCATCCCAGGTGAAGTTGATTGTGAATTCTTAAACTCATGCCCACCAACCGGTACCCCAACCGTATGTGTCACTTTATATGCTGAATGTGGATTTGAAGGAATGAGAACCAAAATCTGTGAAGATACTCCATTTACTGATATTGACTATGAAGTTAAATCTATCAAAGTACCAGAAGACAGAACTATCTATCTTTATAACTTACCATGTTTCAATGGACAAAATGCTCAATTCACTCAAGATGTTGAATGTCTTGATCATATTGAATTCTCTATGCTCTAGAAATTCGGAATTCACTTAATGGAAGAAGAAGTCTTCTTACAAATGGGTTCAGGTTTATCTGCTAAATTCAAAAGACCAAATCTTAGAAAAACCAC
>Ga0115104_11072256_pt1 | contig 12113 bp, 8 predicted proteins | sample CN18umnscriptome_2_FD_89649 | JGI IMG/M metagenome (GOLD analysis project Ga0115104, IMG submission 89649) | Marine eukaryotic communities from Pacific Ocean to study complex ecological interactions - CN13ID_70_C50_10m_0.8um Metatranscriptome... | ecosystem: Environmental > Aquatic > Marine >...
ATAGCTCAGTTGGTAGAGCGTTTGCCTTACAAGCAAAATGTCATCGGTTCGAGTCCGGTTGGGCCTAATATATATATCTTAATTTTTTGTATTAGTTTTTAAGGAAATTTTATTTTGTGTTTAGAGTATAAAAACTCTATTACAAATTTTTTAATAATAAAATAGTATGGGTTCTTCTAATCCTAGCAACCCGATGGGTCTATGGCTTTTTCAGCGTGCACAAAAGCGTAATCTACTAGTTTCACGTGTTCGTGTCCGTGTACAAGATAAACCGAAACAAGATATGAAAGGGCGTAAACGTCAAAGCCCTAATCGTAATCGTCGACGCTGGCAAACTGTTGATGTAGCTAAATCAGCTGGTGTTCTTGATTATAAAAATGCAACTATGTTGCGTCGCCATATTACTGCCCAAGGCAGAATTCTACCACGACGTTTTAATCAATTGAATGCAAAACAACAACGTCACTTGGCGCGTTCAGTAAAACGTGCACGTAGCATTTGTTTGATTGCTACAGTTCGTCGCCGTCGTTAAAGGTAGAAAAAAAGATAAAAAATTTTACAAAATTAATATTTAAATTATGACACGAGTAAAACGTGGGTCAGTAGCCCGAAAGCGCCGTACAAAAGTACTAGACCAAATGTCTGGAGCACGTGGTGCACATTCACTCCTATTCCGTGTAGCTACACAACAGTATACAAAGTCACTTCGTTATGCTTATGTAGATCGCCGCACTAAAAAACGAGTAATGCGTCAACAGTGGGTTCGTCGACTAAACGCAATTGCACATCTTTATGGATTTACGTATTCAGATTTTATTTACCGTAGTCGTAACCGTGGTTTGCAGATGAACCGAAAAGTATTGTCACAATTGGCAGTAACTCACCAAAAAGACCTTGCTTGTGTATTTCAACAATTGGAGAATTAACAAATTTTATGTCTAAACAAATGGATAATACAAACCCCTCTTTGGATGCAAGTAAAGGTCTTTGGACCCGTTGTGACCAATGTGGTGAAATTTTGTATATCAAACATCTTCGCGAGAGTTTTTTCGTTTGTTTGAATTGCCATAAACACCTTCCTGCAATTAGTGAAGATCGTTTGGCTTTTCTTCTAGATGATGGAACTTGGCAGCCAATGGATGCTGGTTTGTCTGCATGTGACCCAATTGAATTTACAGATTACGTTGCTTACAAAGATCGTGTAAATGATGCCCAAGAATGTACAGGTCTCCAAGATGCAATCCAAACTGGTACCGGACTTATTGAAGGTTTTCCAGTAGCCTTTGGTGTTATGGAATTTGCTTTTATGGGTGGTAGTATGGGTTCAGTTGTTGGTGAAAAAATTACCCGACTGATCGAATATGCTACTCAACGAGGATTGCCCCTTGTTCTTGTTTGTGCATCGGGTGGTGCGCGTATGCAAGAAGGTATTTTTAGTCTAATGCAGATGGCAAAAATCTCTGCTGCTCTTCAAGTTCATCAGGATACTGCAAAACTACTATATATTACAATTTTGACTTCACCAACTACTGGTGGTGTTACTGCAAGTTTTGGTATGCTTGGTGATCTTATTATTGCTGAGCCAAAAGCACTAATTGGTTTTGCCGGACGTCGAGTGATTGAGCAAACTCTTCAAGAACAGTTGCCTGATAACTTCCAAACTGCTGAATATCTATTGAAGCATGGTCTAGTAGATTTGGTAGTCCCAAGACCACTTCTAAAACAAGCTCTTGCTGAAATGTTGACTTTTTATCAAGAAGCTCCGCTACGTAAACCTGGTAAAATCCCACACGGAGTAGCTGGACCTTTGTCTCAAGCTCAAGCTGTTAACCTTACATCACAATGGTCAAAGGGTGAACTAACAAAAGGAAGTCGCCTTCAATCAGTCTTGAATTTTTTGAGTTTCCCTGATCAAAGTCTAGATCGTCAATTGTTTGATATGAGTCCTGGTACATATTATGCTGATCGTCTATTCACTCGATTGGTTAAGTGTGCTTCAAATACAGGTTCTGCTTGGTGGACAAGTGAAGATACTAATAAAGTTCAAATGACTAATTTCCAAGATCAAATTACTACAACAACTTAAAAAAAAATGCCAACAACACAACAACTAATTAATAAGGCTAGAGTAAAGCCAGTAAAACAACAAAAAGCACTTGCATTGGAATCATGTCCACAACGCCGAGGCGTTTGTGTACGTGTATATACAACTACACCTAAGAAACCAAACTCTGCTCTACGTAAAGTAGCTCGTGTTCGTTTGACAACTGGTTTTGAAGTAACAGCGTATATTCCAGGTATTGGACATAACCTTCAAGAGCACTCAGTAGTTCTTGTACGTGGTGGTCGAGTAAAAGATTTGCCTGGTGTACGTTATCGAATTGTACGTGGTGCTCTTGATACTGCTGGTGTGGCTAATCGTAACCAAGCACGTTCAAAATATGGTGCTCCTAAACCTTAAAACAATAATTCCTTTTAAAATCTAAAAATGTATCAGGATCGTTATACTATTCATGACCTTGCAGAAGCACAGCGACGAAGTTATGTAAGATTTCTTACATCAGGTTTGAAGTATGAATTGGCTTGTTTTTCATGTTTTCGTGCTGGTTGGCTAGAATTGGTTTTCCATCCATCGACAAGTCGAATTCGTTTGCCAAGGGAAAGAATCAGTGAAATGATTCGTAAGCGCAATAATGTAACTATTCCTATGTATGTTGCAGCTTCACTAATTGACCGTTCAACTGGTGAAGTTGTGCATAGTTGGATGCCATTGAGTAAAATTCCACTTCTATTTGGTGCTGGTAGCTTTCTTTATCGAGGTGTTCATTGGACCATTGTTCATCAGATGATTCGTGCACCAGGCCCATATCAAGAAGTATCAAGGGATAAAAATAAACCTCACATTACTTTGCTTTGTGAAATTGGATCACGTATGAATATTCAATATTCTCGTGACTATATTGATTGGAAGAAACTTTCATCAATTAATTGGAAAAAATTTTCAAAACTAGGGATTATTTTTCCAAAAAACTCAGTAAAATCTAAAGTACGTAAAGCTAAACCCCGAAAGGTTGAAATTGTTTGGGGGCGTGAAGAATCTGATCGACTCCCAGTAGAACTTTTTTTGCCAGCAATTGGTGTTGCAAGAACTTTTTCACCATCTCTGGATAGTGAAACTCTAACTTTTAGATCTAATCAAATTAATTCTTATAAACAAGCACTATCAAACCTGCTTGATTATTATATGAAATTGAAAGAAGATAATTCATATTTTAGCGAATTGTCATCTTCAAAAGGTCGTCTAGATGCAGAATTTTTGTCATCTTTTGATAACAGTGATAATATTACTTATTTGTCAAACCGAATTAGTAGTTTGAAGGGTTTGAATCGTAAAAAGATTACTAAAGATTCTAATTTTAAACGACCATTGGCTCGATTGCGCCGATCTTTTGCTCCAGTTTTGGGTTGTTCTGATGCAGTGAAGACTGGTTATATTGGTCGTATTGGCCGAATGCGTCTTAATTCTCGTTATGGACTTGATCCAAACGGCCCTCCTTATATTACTGGCCATGATTTGGCTTTGCTAAGTAATGAATTTAGTAATGAATATGTACCAAATCAACCATTTAAACAAGATGATCGTGATAATTTGATGAATCGACACCTTCGTTCATCTGGTGATTTGATTCAAGCATGTTGGCGATGTGGCTTTATTAAAGGGCAAAAAGATCTATTGCTTAAACTAACTAATCTTTCAAAACGTAAAGTTGGCCTAAGACAGATTTTGCACAATTCACGGGTTCAAGTAAATTTTAATTTGACGCCCAATAAATTTGTGGATACTTTTCGTCGACCAATTGAAGAAGAAATTCGAATTTTTGTTACAACTAGCCCACTATCACAATGGCACCCTGGTACAAATGCTTTGGATGATTTGGCACATCCAAGACGCTGTACATCTCTTGGCCCGGCTGGTTTGAGTCGTGATCGTGCAACAATTGAAGTACGTAATATTCACCCTAGTCATTTTGGGCGTTTGTGTTCGATCGAAACACCTGAAGGAAAAAATGTTGGAGTTGTTAACTCATTGGCTCTTGGTGCTCGTGCCGATAAATATGGATTTGTATTGGCCCCGTACATTAAAGTTCAAAATAAAACTGTAGCTAAAACTGCTTCACCAAGCTTTTTGCATCCAACAATTGATGCAAAGGGTACATGGGTTGCAGCAAATGATATTTTTATTAGTCCTGCGGGTGAACTTTCAAACCGCCGTCAAAGAAGTCGTTATAAAAAACGTTTTAGTGCTATTGCACCACATTTGATTGATTGGTTTGGTGCAACGCCTCCACAAATGCTATCTGCAAGTGCAGCCTTGATTCCTTTTGTAGAGCATAATGATGGAAATCGTGCTTTGATGGGTTCGAATATGCAACGACAAGCCCTACCACTAATGCGCCCAGAACGACCTATTGTGGGTACAGGGTTGGAACCTATCGTTGCAACTGATTCTCGATCAAGTATTCGTGCTATTGCTAGTGGTTATGTTTATTGGGTTTCAAGCCATGAAATTCGAGTTCATAGTATTTTGCATTGGCGCAAAAATAAATTCAGCACTATTAAGTATAACTTGGGTCGATATAAATCAACCCAAAGAGGAACATTCACTGATCATTCACCATGGGTTACTGAGGGTGAATGGGTTCAAACTGGTGATTTGATTGCGGATGGTGCAGGTTGTCATAAGGGTGATCTATCACTTGGTCGAAATCTTTTGGTTGCTTATATGCCATGGGAAGGTTATAATTATGAGGATGCTGTAACTATCAATCAACGGTTGGTTGATGAAGATCTAATGACTTCGATTCACATTAAGTCTTATAGTCTAACTTTGCCAGAAGTAGACCCATCTACTTTTAAAGATTCGGATGCATTGCCATCTTCACTAACAGGTCATTATGATTTGATTCATGGTGAATATCCAGGTACATTTCTCGGTCGTTTGGGGGTACCTCTAAAACATCGACGAATTTTGGACCGAGATGGTATTGTACATCTTGGTGCTTGGGTTGAACCAGGAAGTGTTCTTATTGGTGTTATTGAACTGCTTGCGCGTAAAAAGCCAGTCAGTGGTGCACGAAAGTTGGTTATTGACATTTTTGGTGACCAAGAAGCACGTCGATATAAGGACCATTCACTACGCGTTCCAAGATCAATTAAAGGTCGAGTTGTAGGTTTGCGCGGTTCTCGTCCATCTTGGTCACGTTTGGTAACTACAAGATCCAAAAATAGTACAATTTATCCATCTGTTGAACTGCGTGTATTGGTTGCACAACGTTGTAGAATCCGGGTTGGTGATAAAATTGCTGGTCGTCATGGTAATAAAGGTGTTATTGCACGAATTCTACCTCGACAAGATATGCCTTATTTGGCTTCTGGTTTGACTGTAGATATTATTTTGAACCCACTTGGTGTTCCATCACGAATGAATGTTGGACAAATTTATGAAGGTCTACTTGGTTTGGCTGGTCGAATCCTTGGTCAACAATATAGAGTTCTCCCTTTTGATGAAATTTATGGTTCTGAAGCTTCATATGGTCTTGTTTATGGTAAACTTTTGGAAGCTAGACAGAGACTTAATGTCCCTTGGATTTTTAATCCTCAAGCACCTGGTAAAACATGTGCATTTGATGGTCGTACCGGTGAACCATTGGAACAAATGGTTTTGCTAACAACAAGTTATATTCTAAAACTAGAACACCGTGTTGATGAAAAAATTCATGCACGAACTACTGGACCTTATTCATTGTTGACACAACAACCAGTTCGCGGGCGTTCACGAAAAGGTGGTCAACGTCTAGGTGAAATGGAAGTATGGGCTTTGGAAGGTTTTGGAGCATCATATACATTGCATGAAATGATGACTACAAAATCTGATGATATTGAACTTCGTCGAGCAATGTCATTGCGCCTAGCAAAAGGTATTTATGGTTTTAAACCTCCATATCAAACTCAACCTGAAACCTTTAAACTTTTGATGGTTGAACTACGTGCTCTTTGCCTTAAGCTTATGAGTGATAAAGATCCAGCTTCGGATTTTTAAAAATAATCAATATTAAGATCTATGGATAAAGGAGTCAAAAAAAGTTTTAATTTGCAAACAAATCAACATTTTTGCAAAGTTAATATTCAATTTCCTTCTGAAGAAGATATTATTTCTTGGACAAATCGTCTTCTTCCAGAAACTCCAAGTTCAAATGAGAAAAGTGTACCTGTAGGTCAAATCACTTTCCCTGGAACCATTAATTATAAAACAAAAGTTCCAATTCCAGGGGGTCTATTGTGTGAAAAAACTTTTGGACCACAGTCTGCTGATTCTTGTACCTGCGGAGAAGTTATTCGCGTAATGCGGCGTAATGCAGAAGGTAAAAAACCTGAGCATGGCCGTTGGACATGCCCAATTTGTGGTGGTCAATGGGGTGATCCACGTTTGCGTAGATACCAAATGGGTTATATCAAACTACGCCGTACTGTTGTTCATCCTTGGGTACTTTATAGTACCCCTAATTACCTTGCCCTTCTGATGAAGGTTCGTCGAACTGATATTCAACAACTTGCTTGGTGTAATACAGTTATTTCTCGTCCATTCCCAGCTTATAATCAATCAAAAAGTTATTTGTACTCAAATTCTGGTCGTTGGTCACAAAATATGGCGTCCTGGGATAATTTTAAAATAACTGAATTCGACACAGAAAAAAAGCTTGTCCCGATTGGTGTTTCAGGTAATTCTGATTTGTTTAAATCATTGAATGGGGTGAAAATGCCCCCAGTATTGGAAACAAATAAGAGTTATGATCAAATTTCAAAAAATTTTTATTCTAACCATTCACCAAGCCCAACTAACTTGCCTACATATTCAGAATCTAGACAAGACATGTTGTTTGTTCCATGTACCGGAGGAACAGCAGTGCGTAGTCTACTTGAATCATTGAACCTATTTCAAGAAGAACAGTCATCTGTTAATGTAGTTACTTATATTTATAATTTGTTGAATTGGTCATATGGTATTACTGGTTTTTCAGATGCACAAATGCGTTTGTCTGATGCAAAGCTAATAGATGAACAAATAACTAATATTGAAAATTTGTTGAGCTCCTGGCAATATCATTCTCGTCGATTGCGGTTGATTCGACATCTTATTCAAAATAAAGCTAGTCTAAGCGGTTTGACAATTTCACTCCTCCCCGTGTTGCCTCCTGTCTTTAGACCTTTTTTGGAACTACCCAACGGAGGTATGGCTACTTCTGATATTAATACACTGTATCGACATGTTTTGGTGAGAAACTTGAAACTTTCAACTATGGGTTATAACGGTGCCCCAGACCTAGACGCCTTCCTACTTCAGGAGTCAATTGACCGTCTTTTTGATAATACTAAAGCACCACGACCAATGTATCCCCGTAATGATTTGTCTCCATGGGCGAAATGTATTAAAATTCCAAAACCACCCTTGAAATCATTGAGTGATGGTTTGAAAGGTAAACAAGGCCGTTTCCGTCAACATTTGTTGGGTAAACGTGTGGATTATTCTGGTCGTTCAGTAATTACTTCTGGTCCAGAACTACAGTTGACTCAATGTGGAGTTCCTTTGGAAATGGCTGTTGAACTATTTCAATCCTGGCTACTTGCTTATTTGTGTGGAGGTGCACCTGGTCGACAAACTCGTTTGGTTGGTTCATTGCGACAGGCAAAACATATTCTTCAACATTATCCAAATTCAATTTGGCATTTGGTTGAATTCTTTCTGTCAGAACAGGTCGTTTTGCTTAATCGTGCACCAACTTTGCACCGCTTTGGTATTCAGGCTTTTGAACCAGTACTTGTTCCTGGTCGTGCGATCTTGCTACATCCATTGGTTTGCCCAGCGTTTAATGCTGATTTTGATGGAGATCAAATGGCATTGCATGTACCAGTCTCATTGGAAACTCATACAGAAGCACGTATTATCCTACTTGCAGCTCAAAATTTCTTGACCCCATCAACAGGTGAGCCAATCCTATCATTGAGCCAAGATATGATTTTGGGGTGCTATTATTTGACAAGTGATCCTCAAAATTTTACCTCTTATTATGGTCGTCGTTGTGCCCCTGTTTTTAGATCAGAAATTCTATTTGGAAGTCTTGAAGAAGTAAGTTTGATGTATTATCGTGGTGTTATTAGTCTACATAGTTGGGTTTGGATTCGTTGGAAGCAACCTTTTACTAGTTGGTTGACAAAGGAAGAACCTATTGAAGTCCGTATTGGTGCTCGTGGTTCACGAATTGAAATTTATAGTCAATGTCAATGCCATTATAACCGTTGGGGAGTTTTGGTAGATCAATATTTGCAAACAACAGTAGGCCGGGTTCTTCTTAATCAGGTTATTATGCCAGTTGATTTGCTAAATCGTCTTGATTAAATAAAATCCGAAAAAATATATATAGTATGTGTACACAGAATGAATCTCTAGATGTTACATGTACCCCTAACCCGTCATCAGAATTGACGTTTTGGTATTTTAACCAACATCTAGATAAAGGAAATCTTAAAAAAATAATTAGTTGGCTCGTTACTTATTATGGTGGTCTAAGAACTAATGGTACTTTGGAACGCCTAAAAAGATTGGGATTTGAGCAAGGATTGCAAGCTGGTGTTTCGATTGGTGTTGGGGATATTGCACCCCCACCAATGCGAGATAATTTTGTATCATCCATTGGTTATGGTCTCTTGGGTACGAACCGTCAGTATAATGCAGGTCAAATGACAGCTGCTGAAAAAGCACAGCGTGCTATTGATAGTTGGTTTTCAGCAACTGAATTGCTTAGACGTAGTATTGTTCTTTATTTTGAACAATTTAATCGAATGAGTCCGATGCATATGATGGCTTTTTCGGGTGCTCGAGGTAATATGACGCAAGTTCGTCAATTGATGGGTATGCGTGGTTTGATGTTGGATCCATTGGGCCAAATTATTACGTCACCTGTGCGTGCATCATTTCGACAAGGACTGACTGTAACAGAATATCTTATTTCAGCTTATGGTGCTCGTAAAGGTTTGGTTGATACTGCTCTACGAACAGCTAATGCCGGTTATTTGACACGCCGTTTGATTGATGTATTGCAAGATGTTATTGTTTTGCAAGTTGATTGTGGTCCTCTTGGTCGTGAAGGTTGTTTTCTATCTAGCCTACGGAATGAAAATGGAAAAGAACTTATTCCACTAAAAAAACGTTTGATTGGACGTGTAACCGCAGAGAACTTGTATATTGGTTCGACTGTTTTGCCCCGCGACCGGGATATTAACCCTTTGCTCGCTGATCTAATTGCAAAAGCATACCCAAGTGGTATTAAAGTACGTTCATCTATTACTTGTGGTCTTTCTCTTGGCCAAACGCAACGAAATGGAATTTGTCAACTGTGTTATGGTTGGGATCTAAGTTTGGGTGATCTAGTTGAATTGGGTGAAGCTGTTGGTATTTTGGCTGCACAATCTATTGGTGAACCCGGTACACAACTAACAATGCGTACATTTCATACGGGTGGTGTAATTTCCGGACAAGCAACTGATCGTCTTCGTGCTAGTGGGGGTGGCCGTGTTATTTATCCAAGTCGTACTAGTGGAAGATTGATTCGTGCCAACGGTGGTATGATTGGATTTTTCTTGTATCAAAATTGTAATTTGTTGATTGTCCGTCCACAAGGAAAACGTCTTCGCTATGAATTTCCTGCAGGTGTAATTTTGTTGATTCGTCATGGTCAGTGGGTACAACCAATGCAAGAATTGGCGGAAACAAGCGATGATGAACAACTTAATCGAGCGAATTGGTTGAAAAAGCCCTATCAAATTTCAAGTCAATTGGGTGGTAACCTGTATTATGTGGGAGAATCTAAAAACAGTGATTTGATGGATCGTTGGGTTTTGTCTGGATCAAGACTGTCACAAAATTATAAATATAAAACTTTCGGTCTAACTCGTTTTGGTGATTGGATTAATTGCGAAACATCAAAAGGTTCTTCGTTTGATTTTTATCAAAATCAACTTGCTTTGGTATCTGGTCTTGATACTTTTAGTGTTACTACAAAACAGATACCAATGCATAGCCAACCAGGTAATTTCATTAATACAGCTTACCGTTCAAATATTTCCCCAAATAAACGTTTTCAAGAGGGTGGTCGTGTTCGAAGTTGGTCACGCTCAACAGCAACAATTCAACGTGTTGGACGTATTCTAAGTCCAAGTGATGAAAAACTTTCATTGAGTTATGGTGCTCGAGTAGATCCTGGTATGAATTTGGGCCGAGTTATTTTGTATACCCCAGTAGGTGGTGATATTACACAAGCTCTTCCAAAAATTGAGTCATTTTTTGAAGCTCGTTCATATCAACCTTTCCACCGTGCTTTGTGCCAAGGTTTTTCTACACTTTTGAATCTAGGTTTTAGTCGACATTTTGCTGCTGTTTCTGCCTTGCGTGCAACTCAACAATATATTCGTGAATCTATTCAACGTTTGTATTTTGAGCAAGGAGTTGAAATTAATGATCGACATATTGAGCTAGTTATTGGACAAATGGGACTAATGCTAGTTAGTAAAGATGATATTTATTTTGATCAGTCTTTGTCTTATATTAGTGTTTTTGAGTCCCTAATTCTTGAAACTGTAAATTCTACGGAATTGGTTTATGAGCCAATAATTATTGGTATTACTAAAGTTGGTTTGCGTAAAAGTGGTTTTCTAGCATCAGCTAGTTTTCAAGAAACGGTTCGTGTATTGACTCGTGCTGGTCTTGAGAATCAAAAGGATCGTGTTAATGGGCTAAAAGAATCGATTATCCTAGGTCGACCTCTTTCAGTTGGAACTGGTTGGTGTGCACAATCGAATTATCTAAGCTAAAATGGTAATTCATTTTGGTAATAACTAAATGGTTTAGCTATACTAAAATTGAACAGAGTAACATCTAATACTTCTATTTTAATTAATTTTTTTTTTACTTTAATAATGAAAACAACAACAAAATCTCTACTAAAATCTGGGGTACATTTGGGCCATAGTCCAAGTCATTGGCATCCTAGAATGGCACCTTATATTTATTCAACTCGATCAGGAGTACATATTATTGACTTGGTTCAGACAGAGGTATGTCTTGCACAGGTTCAACAATTCTTGACAGCTGCATCTTCACAAGCTGCAAATGTTCTGTTTGTTGGAACAAAACCACAGGTTGCCCAATCGATTGCAGCAGCTGCTACAAGTTGTAACAGTTTTTATATTAACCAACGTTGGTTGGGTGGTCTACTAACAAATTGGCAAACTCTACGTAAATCGGTTTCAACATTGGCTAAACTAGAATCTGTTAAAGCTCAAGGTTTGATGGAGAGTTTGCCAAAACGACGATACTCTGTATTTATGAAAGAGTACAACCGTTTGTCAAAATACCTAGCTGGCGTTTGTTCTATGACATCTGAACCAGATGTTGTAGTTGTTGTAGGTCAACAAGAAGAGCAAAATGCTGTTAATGAATGTCGCTGCCTAGGTCTTCGTACAATTACAATTCTAGATACAAACTCTAATCCAGATTTGGCTGATTTGTATATTCCTGCTAGTGATGATTCAGCACATGGTATTCCAATTATTCTAAATAAACTTGCAAAAGCCATTCTAATTGGCCGTGTATAAATAAAACTTAATAGACTTTGCGTAATTTATAATACAGATTCAGAGGCTGTGGGATAGCCCCACCTAACCCTATGCTGACAGCAAATCCAATCCATGATCTAGCTGCAATTTCTGTAGGTCAACACCTGTATTGGAATGTTGGTCCTTTTGAAGCTCATGGTCAAGTACTGCTTACTTCATGGTTTGTATTGGGCGGATTGATTACTTTTTCTTTGGTATCAAATTCTAACCTACAACCACTTCCAGAAGGTTTGCAGAATCTTACTGAGTATTGCCTAGAATTTATCCGTGATTTGGCACGAACACAGTTGGGTGAAGAAGAATATCAACCATGGGTACCTTTTCTAGGAACTCTATTTTTGTTTATTTTTGCATCTAATTGGTCTGGTGCTTTGCTACCATGG
>Ga0115104_10924867_pt1 | contig 11939 bp, 10 predicted proteins | sample CN18umnscriptome_2_FD_89649 | JGI IMG/M metagenome (GOLD analysis project Ga0115104, IMG submission 89649) | Marine eukaryotic communities from Pacific Ocean to study complex ecological interactions - CN13ID_70_C50_10m_0.8um Metatranscriptome... | ecosystem: Environmental > Aquatic > Marine >...
ATTAATTTTATTCATTTTTATAAATTTAAAATTTTTAAAAATTTACGTATGTTTACCTTAAAAATCTTAGTATACGCGGTAGTGATATTCTTTGTCTCTTTATTTATTTTCGGGTTCTTATCGAGTGATCCATCTCGTAACCCTAACCGTAAGGATCTTGAGTAAGTATCGTTCTTTTAACAATTGAATAGGTTTTAGAGTAATTTTTTTGAAGCTCGCTTAATTTAAGTAAAGCGAGCTTCAAAGAAATTATTAGAAATTCATTTCTGCAGCTTGAACTTTCTCGAATTGCTTTTTCTTTATTACTAAGAAAATTTGAGTTAGAATAATGAAGAAACAAAGTGTCATATAGCCATAAATTCGTGCAGGACTTTGTAAAACAATTTCTGTTTCTGTTTGTCCAAAACCACCCACATTAGGCTCTTTTGTTAACAATTGGTCAGCTTTAACCACTAAACCTTTCGTTACTGCTAAATCTAATCCTTTCGGAATAGCAGCTCGACTTTCCTTTCCTGTTGCATCCGTAATTGTTACGTTGTAGCCACCCTTTTCTAAAGTTTCAACATTTGAAATTTGACCAGTTGCTGGAGATAAAATAGGATTATTATTTGTTTTCTCACCAGTAGGGTTAACTTGTCCACGACCACGGTTTGCACCAACATAAATCGGGTATTTAATAAAATTAACGTCTTTATTTGTTGCAGGATCCGGAGAAATTACAGGAAATATAATTTCTTGATGTTTTTCACCTGCAATTGGCCCAACAACAAGAATATTTTCGGCTTTTGCACTATATGGTGAAATATATACACCTTTACTTTTTTCCTTTACTTCCTTTGGTACTTGATTTGCTGGAGCAAGTTTAAAACCATCAGGTAGAATTACTACAGCACCTACATTTAGTCCACCTTTTTTACCACTTCCTAAAACTTGTTGGCTTTGTAAATCGTATGGGATTTTAACAACAGCTTCAAAAACTGAATTCGGTAATACCGCAGAAGGGGATTCAATTTCTACAGGCTTTTGTGCTAAATGACAATTTGCACATGCAATACGTCCATTTGCTTCGCGTGGATTTGCATAAGCTTGTTGAGCGTAGATTGGAAACGCTGTTGCGGTTTGGTTTGTTACAAGTAGACCTAGGATTAAACAAAAAGAAGTCAGAATCCCTGTCTTAATTTGTTTAATAGTACAATCAAAAACTTTCACTCTTAGTTTTAATTCACTTTTATTTAATTTTTAAGATTGATCTTAATGAATATATAGTAATAGTCTCAAATTTTTAAAATTTGATCTTATAATAGTAATCTTTACATTTCTCACACATATATTATAATGTTTTAACGCTTTAAAATGACTAAAACTCCTGCACCTAAAATATATAGTAGTACAATTGCCCCAGATAATAATATTTGGGTTATGGGGTCTGTAGATGGTGTTAAAATTGCGCCGATTATGGTCGCTGCGAGGATTACATATTTCCATTGTTTTAGCATTTCTCGACTAGAAACAATACCAAATATTCCTAAAATTACTTGAAAAATAGGAACTTGAAAAGCTAACCCTGTGGTATAAAATAACACTAAGATAAAATCAAAATATTGATTAAATGACCAGAGAGGCTCAATTACATCTACACTATATGATAGGAAAAATCCAAGTGCTGCCGGTATCAAAATAAAATAAGAAAAAACCAAACTAAGGAAAAACAGGACTGTTGATCCAATTAGTAATGGTAATATTAATTTTTTTTTCGCCTGCATTTAAACCAGGTATCACAAAAAATGTTAATTGGCTTAGTAAAAAAGGGCTAGTCGACAAAATTCCTGTATAAACCGCTATCTTTACAGTTGAGATGAAATAGTCACCTGGTGACAATTGGAAAAACTTTACATTTTGTACAGGTATTTCTAATAAATGTACAATTGGTTTAACATTAAGAAATGCAGTACAAGATAGTAATAGAAGAGCTATTAAAACATGAAGACTTCGTTGTCTTAATTCTTCAATATGTTCCGTAAAAAGTAATTCTAAATTTAAATTAGATCTTAATTCTGGCTGAAATTTAAAATCTAACCTTGCGTTTTTGTTACCCATTTTTGTTTTGTAAAATCTTTCGTACAATTTAATTGATTATAACCTGTAGGACAATAAAAATTCCTTTGGCAAATTTGCCAAAGGAATCTTTAGTTATTATGCATTATAGCTAATTACAATTTAATTACAAGAAACTTAAAGCTTGTACACGTGCTGAAACTTTCTTTAGATTTTGTGAAGCTTCGATTTTTTCTTTGTCTGTTTGTGCGTTTTCCAGTTGCATTGAAGCTTTTTCTAGCTCATCTTTTGCAGCTGTAAGATCACCTTCAGTAACCTCTTCGACACCGTTAACTAAAATCGTTACCTCATTGTTTTCAACTTCCGCAAAACCACCAAGTAAAATAAGCGGTTTCCAATTATTCTCTAGTTTCAGGCGTAAAACACCAATTTCTAGAGCCGTAATCAGTGGAGCGTGATCATTTAAAATACCTAATTGTCCTGTTGTACTTGGCAAAACTACTTCTTCTGCCGGTGTATTCCAAACAATTTTATCAGGAGTGATTACACGAATTTTTAAACTCATTTAAGCTCCTTTTTTAAGCTTTTAGACTTTCAGCTTTTGCGATTGCTTCATCAACGTCACCAACTAGGTAAAAAGCTTGTTCTGGTAAATCATCTAATTCACCATTAAGGATCATTTTAAAACCTTTTAAACAATCTTCAAGCGATACATATTTACCTGGTGAACCTGTAAAGATTTCAGCCACGAAGAATGGTTGCGATAAGAATCGTTCTAATTTACGTGCACGTGCTACAACTGTACGATCGTCTTCTGATAATTCGTCAATACCTAGAATTGCAATAATATCTTGTAATTCCTTGTAACGTTGAAGCGTTTCTTTTACGTCTTGTGCTACACTATAGTGATCATCACCAATAATTGATGGTTGTAACATTGTAGATGTAGAATCTAGTGGATCAACCGCAGGGTAGATACCTTTTGACGCTAGACCACGCGATAATACAGTAGTAGCATCTAAATGCGCAAATGTTGTCGCTGGTGCTGGATCTGTTAAATCATCTGCTGGTACGTAAACGGCTTGAATCGATGTAATCGAACCTAGGTTTGTTGATGTAATACGTTCTTGTAAACCACCCATTTCAGTGGCTAATGTTGGTTGGTAACCTACAGCAGATGGCATACGACCAAGAAGTGCAGATACTTCAGAACCTGCTTGTACAAAACGGAAAATATTATCAATAAATAGTAGAACGTCTTGCTTATTAACATCACGGAAGTACTCTGCCATTGTTAGAGCACTTAAACCTACACGCATACGTGCACCAGGTGGTTCGTTCATTTGACCATACACTAGAGCAACTTTTGAATCTGTTAAACTTGATTCATTAATTACACCAGATTCTTTCATTTCCATGTAAAGGTCGTTTCCTTCACGTGTACGCTCACCTACACCACCAAATACAGATACACCACCATGAGCCTTCGCGATGTTATTGATTAGTTCCATAATTAGTACGGTTTTACCTACACCAGCACCACCAAATAGACCAATCTTACCACCACGACGGTAAGGAGCTAAAAGGTCTACAACCTTAATACCAGTTTCAAAAACAGAAGGTTTAGTCTCTAAATCTGTAAATGCAGGCGCATCACGGTGAATTGGAGAACGCTCACAATCTGATTTGATTTCAATACCATTATCTACAGGCGTACCTAAAATATTAAAGATACGTCCTAAAGTGGGTACACCTACTGGAACACTGATTGCTGCGCCTGTATCGAAAACTTCAACACCACGTTGCAAACCATCTGTTGCACTCATAGATACAGCACGTACTTTGTTATCTCCAAGTAATTGTTGAACCTCACAAACAATAGTTTTGCCCTCAAATTCGATATTAATTGCACTATAAATTTTAGGAAGTTCACCAGAAGGAAATACGGCATCAACTACAGGACCAATAATTTGTGTAATATATCCTGTTTTTGCAGTTGTATATGTCTCAGACATTGTAATTATTTTTTACTATTGAGCAGATAATAAGATAATAAATTTGGTTTCTTTATTGCTATAAGCAGTCTTTATATAATTATAGTAAATTTTCTGATAAGCGACCGGTAGTTTTTAACCAATTTTGCGCTTCAATATAATTATTTGGGGCTAATTGAATAGCTTTTTTCCAATATTCGCCCGCTTTATCAAACAGAGTTTTGGCAATTTCCAAATTTTCAACTTCAGAAGCTTTGATCCCTTGATAATGGTATATAACAGCGATATTATTTAATGCTTGTGGTAAATTTGAATTAAGTTCTAAAGCCTGGTGATAATACTCGAGAGCTTTTAAGTACTTTCCATTACTAGAATATATTAAGCCAATATTATAAAGAATATAACTTCGGTCATAGGGATCTTCTTCAATTTGCAACGCTTCATAGTAATTTTCTAAGGCTTCTGCATATTCACCTTCTGATTGTGCGGACATTCCTTCTCGATAATAGAAGAAGGCCTGTTTTTCTTGCTTACTTGCTGGAAAAGCTTTTAGTAAGATATCTGCAACTATCGTAAAAGTTTTATCAATAAAGTTATCATTCTTTTGTATTCGACCCATTTTTGCAATTTAAATCAAGATATAGAAATAAAAATAAGGTCTTTTATATCCTTATTTGACTGTTACTATTAAGTTTAGAGCTTAATTGTAATCTTTTAGAACAAATGGCAATAAATTTAAAATTCGACCACGTTTGACTGCTTTTGAAAGCTCACGCTGTTGTTTTACGGTTAAATTTGTCATATATCGTGGTAAAATTTTACCGTTTTCGTTTAGAAAGGTCTTAAGTAAATTTATATCTTTGTAATTAATTTTTTGGTCAAGTTTAATAGGAGATACACGTTTCTTTATTTTACTATTGTAGGAAGCCATATTTTAATGTTAGAAAAGCCCTTATACTTTAATTTAATATTTAAATGTGCCGTACCCAGTTCTTTAATTTAATTATGCCAATTAAATTTATTTTTTCCGGAAGATATTCATCTATACCCGTTACCCATGTTTTGTTAACTTTATCGTTATTATTTGATCTCTTTGTGATTCGTATGGGTATTACAGTAGCGACAGAACTTTTTAACCTCAAGTCTACTTGGAGTATTTTTTCTATTTTTTTTCGTAGTGTAACGTGAAACACCATTTGATCTTTTATTTTCATTTGTACGACAATCCATACATTCAAGCGTAATAACAATTCTTGATCCCTTCGCTTTAGCCATAAAATTGAAATTTTTAGATTTAATTATAAATATATATTTTTACATATTCAAAAACTAATTACAAGATTTAAATATTGCAATTATTTGTGGCTTGTTATATTAGTCAGGATGTATTATAGTTAACTCCATAATCAAATTTGAAATCTGTTTAAAAACATGGCAAATATTAAATCCGCAATTAAACGAATTAAAACAACGAAACGGAATACTCTGCAAAATAAATTATATAGATCAAATATTAAGACATTTACACGAAAATATTTAATCTCATTGAACGAGTATAACTTAAGCCCTAATGCATCAAATTTAGCATTGGTTACGAAATACTTATCGGTTGTTTTTAGTAAAATTGACAAGGCAGTGAAAAAAAACGTATTGCATAGAAATACAGCCGCAAGAAAAAAGCGAGCATTAGCAAATGCATTTAATTCGATACAGTAAGATTATTAGGTAAAATTGTATGCAATGTATTAATGCAATGATTTTACTAACTTTAACCTTGCACAATAAATATTTAAAAAACTAATATTCGTTTTTTAACAACAATAACTTTATTAATTAGACTTTAAATACTAACAAAAGTTAAATACGCTTAAAAATTATTTAGGAGCTTTATGGAAAACAAAGCCTTTGTTACAACCTTACCTGATTTTGTAGAAATTCAAAGAGCAAGTTTTTGTTGGTTTCTATCACAAGGTCTAAGTGAAGAGATTGAAAATTTTTCTTCGATCACAGATTTTACCGAAAATGTTAAACTCAATTTCTTTGGATATGCCTATAAAGTAACTAAACCAAAATACGGTATAATTGAAACGAAAGATCGTGGCCTTACTTTTGGTGTCCGAATTTATGTACCAATGTCATTAACTATCTTTAATGGGGTTGTACAAGAGGTTAATAATCTCCCAAACGTTTTTATAGGTGAACTACCTCTAATGACTAACCGCTGTACCTTTATCATAAATGGCTGTGAACGAGTTATAATAAATCAAATTGTTCGCAGTCCTGGCATATATTACAAAGAAGATATAGCAAAAGATGGGCAAAGTCTACATAAAGCAACTTTAATTCCTAACCGAGGTTCGTGGTTAAACTTTGGTATTCACAAAAAGAAACTATTATACAATCAATTGTATGTCAGTATTGATAAAACAGACGAATTTAAAGTAGCGATATTTTTAGCTGCACTTGGCATCGATATAAAAGAAATTTATGGTGACATAACTCATCCTGAGTTTTTAAAAAGATTTAATGATCCCTCTTTTAAAGATTCTCGTGAAAAAAATAAGCTAGAAAAATTTACGATGGACGATAGTAAATCGACTATTGCATCTTTTAAAGAATTTTTTGATACGCGTATTTTTAATCCAAAATATTACAGTATAGGTTATGTAGGTCGTTATAAAATAAATCAAAAATTTAATTTAAATGTACCGAAGACCATAACTGACCTTACATCTCAAGATATTATCGCTATAATTGATCATCTTATTAATCTCGAATATAAAGAAGGAAGCTTAGATGATATCGATCACTTAGAAAATCGGCGTGTGCGATCCGTTGGTGAGCTATTGCAAAGACAATTTCGTACAGGTTTAATACGTTTAGAAAGAATTTTATCTGAACGTATGACTCTTTGTGACCCTAATGTTATGAAAGTAACTCGGTTAGTTAATCCAAAACCAATTATTTCCATAATGCGTGAATTTTTTGGGTCAAGTCAATTATCACAATTCTTAGACCAAACAAACCCTTTGGCCGAGCTAACACATAAGCGACGAATAAGTGGTCTTGGACCTGGCGGATTTAGCCGTGATCATGTTAGCTTTGAAGTTCGTAATATTCACCCAAGTCATTATGGCCGTATATGTCCTATTGAAACACCTGAAGGCCAAAATGCAGGTTTAACATCGTCACTTTCCGCTTATGCCCGTATGAATTCTTTTGGGTTTATCGAAACACCTTTTTTCCAAGTTAAAAACGGTATTGTATTTAAAAATTTACCAGCAATTTATTTAACAGCAGAGGAGGAAGATGCACTAAAAATTGCTGCCGGCGATACTAAACTTGATCAGAATAATAAAATTATTAATGAATTCATTACTGTTCGATATAAGCAAGAGTTTATCTTAGTACCAATAAAAGATATAGAGCTAATGGCTGTATCTACGGTACAAATTATTTCTGCTGCAACAGCATTAATTCCTTTTGTTGAGCATGATGATGCAAACCGTGCATTAATGGGGTCAAATATGCAACGACAGGCGGTACCGCTTCTTTACCCCACAAGACCTATTATCGGGACAGGTTTAGAGAATCAGCTTGCAACAGATGCTGGTCTAGTAGTAACTAACTATTTTGATGGTAAAGTGGATAAGGTCACAAGTGAGATAATTGAGATCCAAAATAAATTTGGAAAGAAAGTGAAACATTTTTTACAAAAATATAAGAGATCTAACCAAGATACTTGCATTAATCAACGCCCAATAGTATGGGAAGGCGAAATAGTCGAGTCGGGACAAATTATTGCAGACGGCCCTAGTACAGAACATGGTGAACTTGCATTAGGCCAAAATATTCTCGTTGCTTATATGCCTTGGGAAGGTTATAACTATGAAGATGCTATTTTAGTTAGTGAACGTCTAATCTATGCGGATTTATTTACTTCCGTTCATATAGAAAAGTATGATATTGAAGTACGTGAAACAAAAGCAGGTACAGAAGAAATTACGCGAGATTTACCCAATGTTAATGAAAAAGCACTGAAAAATCTTGATGAAAATGGAATTATTTTTAAAGGAGCTTTTGTTTCACCAGGCGATTTACTAGTGGGTAAAGTAACACCTTCAGAAGAATCAGACGAAATACCGGAAGGTCGATTATTGCGTGCTATTTTTGGCGAAAAAGCAAAAGAAGTTACAGATAATTCCTTACGTGTTCCTAAGGGTAGTTATGGCCGTGTGTTAGATATTCGAATATTTACACGTGAAAATGGGGATGAGTTACCAGCATCTACAGATTCACTAATTCGCATATTTTTAGCACAGATGCGAAAAATACAAGTTGGGGACAAAATGGCAGGACGCCATGGTAACAAAGGTATCATATCGAGAATATTACCTCGACAGGATATGCCTTATTTACCGGATGGAACACCGATTGATTTAATTTTAAACCCCTTAGGTGTTCCTTCACGAATGAATGTGGGACAACTATATGAAGGATTGCTTGGTTTCGCCGCAGAAAATTTAGATAAGCGGTTTAAAATTATGCCTTTTGACGAAATGTATGGTTTAGAAGCTTCGCGAATCCTGACAAATATTAATCTAGAAGAAGCCAGTAAAAAGACAAAAAAAAGTTGGATCTTTAACAAATATTCTCCCGGGCGTTTATTTATGACAGATGGCCGAACAGGTGAGATGTTTGATAATCCAATCACAGTTTGTAAAACCTACATGTTAAAATTAATCCATTTAGTTGATGATAAAATTCATGCGCGCTCGACGGGTCCATATTCTTTAGTTACACAACAACCTTTAGGTGGTAAATCACAACAAGGCGGACAAAGGTTTGGTGAAATGGAAGTTTGGGCATTAGATGCCTTTGGAGCAGCATATACATTGCAAGAACTTTTAACCATTAAATCTGATGATATGAATGGACGTAATGAAACTTTAAACGCAATAATTAAGGGTGAACCTATACCAAAACCTGGTATTCCGGAATCTTTCAAAGTGTTGATTTTAGAATTACAATCCTTAGGCCTTAATATTGGGATGTATAAAATACAAAAAATAAACGAGGACAGACTAATGGTATTGAAATTGACATCATGACAAATAAACAAAAAGAATCTTTATTGCCAACTTATAAATCTATTGAGCTCAATTAAAACGAGGGGTAAAAATTTATTATGGTTAATTCTAAACATGATTTTGATTATATCAAAATTAATCTTGCTTCACCCCAACGAATAAAAGAGTGGGGTGAACGTGTATTACCTGATGGACAAGTTGTTGGTGAAGTCACAAAACCTGAAACAATAAATTATCGAACTTTTAGGCCTGAAATGGACGGCCTATTCTGTGAACGGATTTTTGGTCCTGTTAAAAATTGGGAATGTTGTTGCGGAAAATATAAAAGAAGAGAGCCCTTAGAGCTTTTAATTTGCGAAAAATGTGGTGTTGAAGTAACCGAATCAAGGGTTCGGAGACACAGAATGGGCGTCATTTGTCTCTTATCGCCTGTAACACATGTATGGTACTTAAAAGGCCGACCTAGCTATTTAAGTCTTCTACTTAAAATGCGTGTAAAGGCCCTAGAAGAGATTATCTACTTTAACAAGTATTTAAAGCAAACTAATGAGGATAATTTTGAACAAAATAATAATTTAACTTTTGAAGATTATTTATATCTTTATGATAATAATTTTATACCAGACGAAAGCCGAGCTAATATTGGGGCTGAAGCAATAAAATTTTTGCTTAAAAAACTAAATTTAAAAAAAGAAATAAGAAAAAATCGCTTACTTCTTCTTCTAAAAGATCAAGATTATAAAGTTTTTGAAGATCGACCAAACCAAATATCAAACAAATTCGAGACAAGAGAAAAAATAATTCGACGAATACGGTTAATAGAAAACTTTATAGCTACCGGCTCAAACCCAAGTTGGATGGTATTAGATATAATTCCAGTTATACCACCCGGTTTAAGGCCAATGGTACAACTGGAAGGAGGAAGATTTGCTACTTCAGATTTAAACGAACTCTACAGACGTGTTATTACCCGTAACAATCGTTTAGCGCGCTTACTTAAGATATATGCACCGGCAATCATTATCCACAACGAAAAACGAATGTTACAAGAAGCTATTGATGCCTTAATTGATAATGGTAAAAGGGGACGACAAGCTTTAGGTGCTAATAATCGTGCATTAAAATCACTATCTAATATAATCGAAGGTAAACATGGTCGTTTTAGACAAAACTTATTAGGAAAAAGGGTGGATTACTCCGGAAGATCTGTGATTATTGTCGGACCATCCTTAAAATTAAATCAATGCGGTTTACCTCATGAAATTGCTTTTGAATTATTTCAACCATTTATTATTCAACAATTAATAAAAAATGGTTTAGCAAGTAACATGAAGTTAGCTAAAAAACTAATACAAACTGGCGAACCATTTATATGGGCTATCTTAGAAAGTATACTTGAAGGACATCCGATTTTATTGAACCGCGCCCCTACATTACATCGTTTAGGGATTCAAGCTTTTGAGCCCATATTAGTCGAAGGTCGTGCTATCCAATTACATCCTTTGGTTTGTCCCGCTTTCAATGCAGATTTTGACGGAGATCAAATGGCAATACATGTACCATTGTCGCTTGAAGCCCAAGCCGAAGCTAGAATGCTTATGTTAGCTACAAATAACTTTTTATCACCTGCAACTGGTGACCCTATACTATTACCTAGTCAAGATATGGTTCTCGGATCCTACTATTTAAGTGTTAATACCTATCTTAAGGACAAATTTGCCAATCATTATTTTGCAAATAACGAAGATGTAATCCTTGCTTTTAATCAAAAAAAGATTAATTTACATACACCTGTATGGTTACGTGATGAGGAACCAGAATATAAAAGTGTAAAGGGAAAAAATAGTAAAGTGCAAAATATAAGTTTAAAGGATGGAAAAACAAAACAATACATAAGCACTACCCCAGGTCGTATATTAATTAATGATGTTATTCAAAAAAATCTGAATCTATAACATATAGCAAATGAATAAAATAGTTAAATTTCAAAATAAACTCTTCAATAAAAAAGAACTTAAAAATGTTATATATGAAGCATTTGTCAATTATGGTGCAGCTCGAGCAAGTTATTTAGCGGACGAACTGAAAGAATTAGGATTTCATTATGCGACAAAGGCAGGTATTTCTATAAGTATAGAAGACCTAAAAGTACCGCCAGTAAAGAAAAATGCAATAATAGAAGCCCACAAAGAAATTCAAATCTCCGATAAAAAATATAATCGAGGTGAAATCAATATAATCGAAAGATTTGAAAATGTCATATATGTTTGGAACAATACAAGTGAAAATTTAAAAAATGATTTAGTAACATATTTTGAGACAACAGATCCATTTAACTCCATTTATCTAATGGCCTTTTCGGGGGCACGGGGTAACTTATCTCAAGTTCGACAACTTGTGGGTATGCGGGGTTTAATGGCAGATTCCCAAGGTCAAATTATGGACATCCCAATCATTCATAATTTTAGAGAGGGTATGACAATAACGGATTATATAATGTCAGCCTACGGTGCTAGAAAAGGGGTAGTCGATACCGCATTACGAACTGCAGATTCTGGGTATCTTACACGACGTTTAATCGATGTAGCACAAGATGTCATTATTCGTGAGGAAGATTGTCTTACAAAACGGGCATTAAATATTTATTCAAATAAATTCAAAGAATCAAATTTTATTGAAAAAATAAGTGGACGTATAGCCGCAAAAACCATTATTTGCCCAAAATCAAAAAACGTATTGATAAGACGTAATCAAGAAATTAGTTCTGAGCTTGCCAAGAAACTTTTTCGATTAAAAATTG
>Ga0115104_10708767_pt1 | contig 11917 bp, 5 predicted proteins | sample CN18umnscriptome_2_FD_89649 | JGI IMG/M metagenome (GOLD analysis project Ga0115104, IMG submission 89649) | Marine eukaryotic communities from Pacific Ocean to study complex ecological interactions - CN13ID_70_C50_10m_0.8um Metatranscriptome... | ecosystem: Environmental > Aquatic > Marine >...
ATTTCTCAACTAACGATTTTTTATCTACTCGTAAAACGGTACCCTCTGATATTAAGTATGGTATCCCTAAACGTATTAAAATTACGTGGTCCATAATTTTATAGATCTGACCCGCATATTTTGATCGTGTATGTGTCGAAAGGTGAGTGCCAATACGGACAAGATCACCCTTTTTGACGAAAAGTTCTTCTTCGGAAGGATTGTACGTACATTTTTTAATGTCCGTGTTTTTTACAAGAAGAAGTTCGATATTATTTCCCTTATTTGTAGCGACAAGTGTGCCCCCAAATTTTGTACGCATTTCAACTGTTGCAATTGAAGTATTTGGTTCTACATATTGGTTGTGTAAGACTAGCGGTTTTAAGAACAGCTTTTCTTGTAGCTGTGAGCTTTTTAGAAGCTTTTCGCTAGCTTTAATTGGTTCAAAGCAAGTTAATTTAAATCGATATTGTTGTTCCTTTGTTTTATCGCTCAAAGGTATTGGAATGTATGTTAGTTGGGTTTGTAAATCTGAATAACTATCTTTTAAATTTAAAATAAAAAATGTTTGAAGAAGATTTACTCCATTATTTGAGGATTTTATTCGTTCACCATCCTTATAAAAGAATCGTTTAACTGTTTGTAAAGTTGCGCTACGACTTTTTACATTTGGAAAAAATTTGTAATTTAAATGAAATCCTTTTTCTTGCGGAACGTTAAATATTTTTACCGGGCGTAAGAGAACATAACTGATACCTTGATATTGGAGAAATTCAAGGTACGAAAGTTTTTGTACAACTATTTTTGAAAATAAAATATCACCTGGTTTAACAAAGCGATTACAATCTTCAACAACGTTATTTTTATAACCCTTCACTTCATAGAGTTCACCCGGTTTTATAATTAATTCAGAATTTTCTTCATCGATTTGCGCGAACCCTGAGATTTTTGTAGTAATGTCTGGATTTAGTTCAGACCCTGCCTGAACAAAACAGCCATGTAACAGAGAAAAATTTTCTAAATAATTAGAATCTAAGTGATGAGTTTCTTCAGAAAGCCAATAGAAGGTACCATTAAAAATCTTTTTTGTATTCCGTTTCTTTTTGTTTAAAAAATTAGTCGTAGAATAATAAATGATACCTCCAGTTTCTGTCTTATATGAAGTGTCTGTCAAAGAAGCTATTGTTTGCCCATGTACTAAAAAATCATTTTCTTTAACCATTAAATTAAATGAATTTTTTGTCTCTGGAGTTGTTAAGTTAAAGGTATCAAAGCTATCACCACAATTTATAATTCCATTATCGATTGTCATCGAAGAGGTAATTATAGAAATTTCATTTTGGGATGTTGAGTTATCAAAATTAATAATACCGGCATACTTATTAGTTATAGTTTGGTTGGCCATCGTTTCATTAACAGAAAACTTATGACCAATATTTGCATTTAAATTAGAAGCTGATGGTAAAACGTATCTTTCCCCATAGAGGATCCAAACCAAACCAGCCGTTTTACTAATTTTTTTAATTGCCCCTTCCCCATCTACAACCTTTTCTAGATCAACATCTTGTAAAAAAACCTCGCCTGAAATCTGTGTATAAATATCACGGCGATCTTCTTCTAGGATAATATTTGCATCCTTTTTTATTTCAGCAATAACTTGGTTAGAATAAACACAGGTATTGTTATTAACAAATAAAATCGCTCCAGACGGAAGGTCTAAAGAACAAACATTACCATGCTGATTTTCAATAGACAAAGTTACTGCTTCTTTTAAATTAAAAGCTTTTTCACCGTGTATTGTTCGAACAAGTGACGTTGCCGATGTTAAATTATATTTTAACGTTCCGGAAAACGGTGCACGAATTTGGTTTGTTAAATCACCTGAGAAAACTCCACCCGTATGGAAGGTACGCATTGTCAATTGTGTGCCGGGCTCACCAATGGATTGGGCTGCTAAAATACCAACTGCTTCGCCAAGATCTATTATCTTAGAATAAGATAAATGCCAACCATAACATTTACGACATACAGAGCGAATGGCATTACAGGTTAATGGGGAACGAACACCGACTGTATCGTAGTCTAGGTCTTTGATTTTAGTAACAATTTCTTTATCGATTTCTGTATCTGCCGGTAAAATAATATTGTCTTGAATAAGATTAACCGGTTTAACCAAAAGTCTTCCAATTAACCGGTCTTCAATGGATAAATCAACTTTATAACGGTTCAATAAATCGCTTAACGAAAGCCCTTCCTTAGTTAAACAATCATCATCACGAACAATAATATCTTGGGCAACATCAACAAGACGTCGAGTTAAGTACCCGGAATCAGCCGTTCGAAGAGCTGTATCAACTAAACCTTTTCGCGCTCCGTAAGAGGAAATAATATATTCTGTAACTTTAAGTCCTTCTCTAAAGTTACTTTTAATAGGTAAATCAATAATTTGTCCTTGTGGATCAGCCATTAAACCTCGCATACCAACAAGCTGCCTTACTTGAGAAATATTACCTCGTGCCCCAGAAAACGCCATTATATAAAGCGGGTTCAGGGGATCACTTTCTCGAAAATAAGTAAGGACATCATCTTTTAGAGTATTATTTGCGTTATTCCAAATATCAATTACTTTTTGAAAACGCTCAACCGCGGTAATATTTCCACTATTAAAATTTTGTTCAGTAATTTCAACTTCATTTGTAGTTAATCCAATAAGGCTACGTTTTCGAAAAGGCACCCGTAGATCTTCAATACTTAATGAAATTCCAGACATTGTAGCGTAATGGAATGTTAAATTTTTAACATTATCCGCGATCAAGGAGGATCGAATTATTCCATAATTATGAAAAGTTAAAGACATTAAACGTTGCAACTTTTTCTTGTTTATAACGTCATTATTAAAAATCAGCTTACCACCCAAATTTTGAACCATAGTTGAAATATGAATTTATTTTGTATATTCAAAAGCTTTATTTAAAAGAATTCGTCCAGGGGTTGTTTTTATATAAGTTTGCATATAATTACCGTTCAAATCCTTTTTAATTTGGAATTCCGGCGTTAATAATAAAGTACGGTCTGAAAAACGTTTTTCTATAAAGTTTTGGTTCTCTAATTGTTTATTTAGATCTATGTCTGTACCCGTATAGCGGACCCAAACAAATGTATGTAAGTTGATGATTGATTGTTTGTAGGCGAGAATTACATCTTCAAAATTGTAAAAATATTGTTCGTTCTTTAGTTGTTCCGTTGGGTTATTAGCGGTTAAATAGTAACAACCAAGCACCATATCTTGGCTAGGTGTAAGAATAGGTTCACCGGTTGCTGGTGATAAAAAATTGTTTGGTGCAAGCATTAACATCCTTGCTTCTGTCTGTGCCTCTAAACAAAGGGGAATATGCACAGCCATTTGATCACCATCGAAATCTGCATTAAATGCAGGGCAAACTAATGGGTGAAGTTTAATTGCTCTACCTTCCACAAGTATAGGTTCAAAAGATTGAATACCAAGTCTGTGTAAGGTTGGTGCACGATTCAATAAAATAGGGTGGCCCGACATAACTTGTTCTAACATTTCCCAAACTAAAGCTTCATTATTCTGAATAATATTCTTTGCTGCTTTAATATTGTTAACTAAACCTTGATAAATTAACCGGTGAATTACAAAAGGTTGAAAAAGTTCAATAGCCATTTCCCTTGGTAGCCCACACTGGTTAAGTTTTAACTCAGGCCCAACAATAATTACAGATCTTCCGGAATAATCAACTCGTTTGCCTAATAAGTTTTGTCTAAAACGACCCTGCTTACCTTCGATAATATCAGATAATGATTTTAAAGGGCGGTTATTTAATCCAAATACTGCTCGACCACGTTTACCATTATCAATAAGCGCGTCGACAGCTTCTTGTAACATTCGTTTTTCATTTCGAATAATTAATTCAGGAGCCATAATTTCCTGTAATCTAGCCAAACGATTGTTTCGGTTTATCACCCGACGATATAAATCATTTAGATCCGAAGTGGCAAAACGACCACCATCCAGCTGTACCATTGGTCTTAAATCTGGGGGTAATAATGGGATAATATCTAATACCATCCACGCAGGGTGGGAACCAGAGGCTCGAAATTGATCAATAATTCGTAAGCGCTTAATTAATTTTTCGCGATCCAGTTCTTTAGCCGAAGGGATTAATAATCGTAATTTTTTTGATTCTTCTTCTAGATCAATTTGTTGCAATAATTTTTTAATTGCTTCTGCCCCTATTGAAATTTCAACATCACTAGTATCTGTTTTAGAAAGTTCAAAGACCTGCCAATCAGTTTCAACAAGAAGTTGTTTATAAGAAAGTTCTTCATTTGTTCCAGGGTTAATAACAATGTAGGAATTAAAATACACAATTTGTTCTAATTCCTTTAACGATATATTTAAGATTAAAGCAATTTTACTAGGTCGGCCTTTAACATACCATACATGTGTTACCGGTGAAGCTAGTTCCACAAACCCCATCCGGTGTCTTCTTACATTCGCCTCAATGACTTCCACACCACAGCGTTCACAAATAATACCTTTATATCGAACGCGCTTATATTTACCACAGTGGCATTCCCAATCGTTGACTGGGCCAAAAATACGTTCACAAAATAAGCCCCCCATTTCAGGTTTTAGGGTTCTATAGTTTATAGTTTCAGGTTTTATTATCTCACCAATTGTTTCTCCATTTGGTAAAACACGCTCTCCCCAACTACGAATTCGAGACGGTGAAGCTAAATTAATTTTTACATAATCAAAGGATCTCTCGGTTTTTAGCATAAATTATTAAAGTTTTAATATGCTCAATTTTTATTTTGGATTTAAATGGTTTTAACCTTTTTCGCGAGACGTCTTTTTAAAAAGTTTCGTTCATTTCGCCCATTAAGTTAACTTCGTAATCTTTAAAATCTGTTCGTTGGTAAAGATCTAATTTGTAGGCAGCTACGTCTAAACAAAGGGCTTGAAGTTCTCGCATTAAAACTTTAAAAGATTCTGGTATGCCCGGTTTTGGTATTGGCAAGCCTTTTACAATTGCATTAAGCGTTTCATTTCTACCTTGCATATCATCAGACTTAATCGTTAAAAGTTCCTGCAATGTATATGCTGCACCAAAAGCTTCCAGAGCCCAAACTTCCATTTCACCAAGCCTTTGGCCCCCTTGTTGTGCTCGACCTCCAAGTGGTTGTTGAGTAACTAAAGAGTAAGGGCCTGTAGAACGGGCATGAATTTTATCATCAACTAAATGAACCAATTTAAGCATATAGGCCCTACCTACAGTGATGGGGTTTGCAAATTTTTGACCTGTTCGACCATCTGTAAGGACCATTTTGCCTGGGTAATTCGGAGAAAAGATCCATTCTTTATTAATGGCGGCCTCTTTTAATTTCTTATTTACAAGGGCTCGCGATGCTTCTGGACCATACATCTCATCAAAAGGTACAACCTTAAAGCGTACGTTTAAATTGTCTGCGGCAAGACCAAGAAGACATTCAAAGATTTGTCCAACATTCATACGTGAGGGAACACCTAAAGGGTTTAGAAGCATATCAACAGGTGTGCCATCAGGTAAATAAGGCATATCTTCACGCGGCAGAATTTTCGAGATTATTCCTTTATTGCCGTGTCGACCAGCCATTTTATCTCCAATTTGGATGCGTCGTGTTTGAGCAACATAAACTTTAACTATCTCATCAGTTCCTGGAGGTAAGTCATCACGATTACTCCGTGAAAAAATTTTAATATCTAAAACTCGACCACATGTTCCATGAGGAAGTTTTAAAGATGTATTTCTAACATCCCTAGATTTTTCGCCAAATATGGCCCTAAGCAATTTACCTTCTGGAGGGTAATCCGATTCACCTTTTGGTGTCAATTTCCCGACCAGAGTATCACCAGATTCAACCCAAGTACCAATTTTAACTATACCGTTTTTATCTAGATTACGGATTGAATGTTCACTCACATTTGGAAGGTCGCGTGTAACTTCTTCCATGCCAAGTTTAGTTTGTCGAATTTCTATTTCAAACTTTTCTATATGTAACGAAGTATATAAATTGTCATAAAGTAAACGTTCACTAATTACAAAAGCATCTTCGTAGTTATAACCTTCCCAAGGCATATAAGCGATAATAATATTTTGACCTACGGATAGTTCACCACCTTGGGTAGAAGCACCATCAGCAATAATTTGTCCAATGTTTACTTTTTCATTAATTGTTACTAAAGGTCTCTGATTAATACAAGTATCTTGGTTAGAACGCTGATACTTCGTTAAATAATAAAGAAAACTTGTATTGTTCTTATCCCTAATAACAATTTTTCCATCACTAATATTAAAAACTTTTCCATAACTTAGACTTAAAACAGTCATACCAGAATCACGGGCAGTTTGACCTTCTAAACCAGTACCTACTAAAGGAGCCTCTGGGTATAGTAAAGGAACAGATTGTCTTTGCATATTTGAACCCATTAAGGCTCGGTTTGCATCATCATGTTCTAAAAAAGGAATTAAGGCTGTTGCTAATGAAACTACTTGGATAGGTGACACTGCAATATAATCAACATCTGTAGAGGCTACACTAACAAGTTCTTGACGGTGACGTACTGGAACAATTTGGTTCTGGATAAACCCATTTTGTTCAATTTTTAAATCACCCGCGGCTAATCGATATTTGTCTTCGGCAGTAGCATCTAAATAAATGGGGTAAGAATTTTCCAGTAATTTACCCTTTTCTACTTTGTAAAATGGTGTTTCTATAAAACCATAAGAATTTACACGACCATATGTTGAAAGGGAACCTATTAGACCTGCATTAGGTCCTTCAGGCGTTTCGATTGGGCAAATACGTCCATATTGGCTAGGGTGAATATCTCTAACAGCAAACCCTGCCCGATCTCGTGTTATACCGCCAGGACCTAAAACGGATAGGCGTCGTTTATGTGTTAATTCAGCCAACGGATTGGTTTGATCCATAAATTGGGAAAGGGGGTTCGAGCCAAAAAATTCACGAATTGCTGAAACGAGAGGTTTTGGATTTACTAATAGGTTAACCCGTAAGAATTTACGCTCACAAATTGTCATCCGTTCTTGAGCAATTCTTTCAAGGCGGTTTAAGCCAACCCTTATTTGATTTTGTAAAAGTTCACCTACAGAACGGATCCGTCGATTACCAAGATGGTCAATATCATCTTCTAAAGCTGGGGCTAAACGAAAATTAATTAATTCATCGACGATTTTTAAAGCATCTAGTGGAGTTAAAATATGAACATTTTTTTCGATATCAAGGTCCAGTCGGCTATTAAGTTTATACCTTCCAACGCGTCCTAGATCATAGCGTTTTGAATCAAAAAATCTTGAATATAGTAATTGTTGTCCTGCTTTAACTGTTGCAGGTTCGCCGGGACGTAATTTATTATGAACTTCAAGGAAAGTTTCTTCTAAAGAAATTGAAGCGTACTCGTTGAATGTTTTTTGAAAGTATTCAGGGTGCGTAAGCTGGTTTAAAATTTCGAAGTTGCTTAAGCCAATAGCTTTTAGAAAAATATAGGCTGATAGTTTTTTTGCTTTATCAATTTTAACATTTATAAAATCGTCTTTATCTATTTCAAATTTTACCCAAGTACCTCGGTTAGAAATAAGACTTGCTGTATAGTAACGAAAATTTTGTTTATCGGAATCAGCTTTATAATAAATGCCAGGGCTTCGAACTATTTGATTAATAATAATACGCTCAATACCATTAACTAAGAAAGTACCTTCATTAGTCATTATTGGCACATCGCAAAGGAGTACTTCATTCTCCGTTGTTTTCTGTAACTGGTTTAAATACACTAATTTAGCTATTGTATAAACACGAACACTGTACGTTGTATCACGTCGTTTTGATTCCGCAAGAGTGTATTTTGGTGCACGTAGTTTATAAAATTTCGAGGATAAGTTTAATTCAAGTTCATCAAGATAATCTCTTATAGATGAGAAATTTTCTAATTCCTGTAAAAAACCTAATTCAAGAAACCAGCAAAAACTTATTCGCTGCGTTTCCAATAAATTTGGCAGTAGGTATTTATATACATCTTTTTTTATACTAAACATTGAGGGTTAGAATAATTAGTTAGGTAGTACTATAGCAAAAAGATATAACTTTTAATTTAGGTAGATTGTGTATTATACATATTAACAGATAAAAATGGGATAAGCCCAGCTCTTTTAATAAAATCAAGTAATAGATTTTACTCTCGTAGGTAAGAAGACATCTTTTATTCTATTAAAGTTGAAACATGTAACCCATGTCACGAAATGTGAGAATTATAGACGGATTTGTTGGTTCGTCTTCTAGTTTTAAACGAAGTCTGGAGATATAAACGTCAACAACTCTTGAATCAATTGCCCTTTTTGGAATATAACCCCAAACTTCTTGTAAAATAGTATTTCGTGATACAATTATTTCTGCATTCCTAAGTAAAAATTTAAGAAGGCTAAACTCGAGATTGGTTAGTGTAATTTTATGACCTCTTTTTAAAACTTTACGGCTATCTAATTCAATTGTAAGGTCTTTAACATAAAAGGGCTTTGGATTTAATGTGCTCTGAATAGTTGGTTGATTGTGAAAGTAATTTACACAATCGAATATTTGGGTTTCTAATTTCTGTGGAAAAATAGGTTTTAAAATATAGCCATCAGCGTCGGTTAATTTACGTTCCGCTGAATTTATAAATTTAGTTGGTTCTAACAGACTAATTAATGGTATTTTTAATGTTCGCTTTAGGGTTTGGCAAAATTCATAGTTATCTAATGTTGCATCAAAAAGAACTAAGTCGAAATTATCCAGCGGGAAAAAAGTTAAAGTATGGCTTGAATTTACTGCCAGATAGACGTTATAACCAAGAAAAGATAATCTTTTACCTAAACTTTCCCGGAGAGTTCCCTTATCAGCAATGATTAGTATGTTATTTTTACTAACTACCACCTTAAAATATTTTTAAAGACTGAATTTTTTTGGCAAATTTAACAAATTAATACTCGAGTACCTTATCAATTCCTTATATCCTAATGTTTCTGAATAAAAATATGCCCAGAAAAAATAGTATATAAGAAATCTGATGTTGTATGTAACCACCCTTATGTGTGATATAGTATATCTAGTAGGCGAGCGTAGCCAAGTGGTTAAGGCACCGGGTTGTGATTCCGGTATTCGCGGGTTCGATTCCCGTCGTTCGCCCTGTATTAAACTATTCCGTTTCAAGGAATACATTAAGGTACTTTGCTACTGTAATAGCTTCCGACTCAATTTTACTTAAAGATACTGGTTGCTCAATACCATTTAATGGTATTTCGCGGTTATCAACTAAACATAGTATTAATTGACGCTTAGGGTTAATACCCTCTTTTATTCGCATTTTAATAGATTTTACTTCTGAGAACGGAATTTTAAATGTGAGTTCACGATTTTTCCCGGGAAAGCCTTTACGGTATAGTTTTACCTCTTGTGTATTCCGGTTATATTCATTGTAACCTGAACCAAAGTTCCACCAAACAGTTAAAGATAAAAACATACCTAAAAGCGAGCCGACCGTCCCATAAAATAGAAGAACTATGCCTTGTGGAATAAAAGATATCTCACTCGAATCGGCAAAAAATAATAAATTTGTATTAAGAAAGCTTGATAGGCCTGTAAGAAAAAATCCAAGGCCTCCTAAGCTTACTATAACTGCCCAAAAAATATTGCTTAAACGACGTGATCCATTAAACTGAGATGTAATAATAGAATTTTGTTCTATATAATTCATACTAGATAATTTATTTAATCTCAATTAAATAAGAGAAAAGTTATTTTTAATAAACTTTTTCGGACAAAAGACTAAAAAATTTACGTAAATTTTTTTTAATTAAAAACCTCTTTACTAGATCAGTCTTATAGTTTTTAGGCCGAAATAAAGGCCTGCTGCCAGACTAAACATTAATGTCATTAATAAAATGTAACCGATAAGGGTGTTCATAGAAGTCGTTTTATACGATTAAAATTAACTTGATAATAGGTAACTGGCTAACTTAGTTAGCGTTACTTTCTCTATATTCTTATACCTATAATAACCTAAAAATAACATTATTTTTTTAAACCGTCTATAATACCACGCCAAACTAAACCAATAAATTGTCCTATGACTGAGGTTAAGGTAAAACGTACGCCCTTTGTTAGATTATAAACAGCTTCGTCGAGTCGGCCGCTTAGAAAATCGTTTAATTCAACGAACACAATTGTTAATAGAGGTATCTTACCAAGAGCTTTAATTTCTTTAGCCCGGTTTGCATAAATAGTCTGACAAAATATGCCGTTTGTCCTTAATAAATAAATTTCGTATCGATTATTATACAAATTCATGGGACGTTTAATATAATATTTTAAGCGAGTTTGCCAACTAAGATTATTTTTGAAACGCTCAAAGTTTCTTAATGATAAAAACTTTGACTTATATAAAGTTTGACGAAAAACGTACACGGAAGAAAATTTTAAAACTATAAAATAAATAGCGCAATTACTTATTTCTAAAACTAAGTTATCTATTAGCGCTTCAATGAAACTTGCTGAAGCTGAATTATAAATAGGGTAGTAGATTAAGCGAAAAAGGGGTGCATTGGAGTCTAGTAATGAGTAAAAAGGGATTTGGAAAAGGATTTCAGTATCACGTACAATGTTTTTCGTATAGAGTGCTTGTTTTAACTCAGCCAAATTTACTTTTACTTTATACCCGTATTGCTTGGTTAAAAAATCCTCACAAACATTCTTTATAAGAAAAAGAAAAAGGTTATTACCCTTTTCCTGCATTAAAATAAAAGCTTCCTCGGCGGGGTTTTCTAATAAGGTTCCGTAAGTAGATTCAAGTCTTGTAAGGGAGGTTAATAATAAATCTCGTTTAAGGCTATTTTTTAAGAGATCGATGCTCAAAAGAAATTGATTCGATTTTGTCGTACTAAAATTCGTTTTATACAAAATTCTAGAAAAAATGTTGGCGGCTAAAATTTTTGCATCCGAATTATCTCGTTTTGTATCTTTTACCACAGCATTTAAGTTTAAATTTATCGAAATAATAGATGGAACCCACTTTCAGATATATGACTGAAATAAGGTTCCATTAAATAAGTTCCAATAAGGGAAAAGTTACGTTAATAAGACGCAAAAGAAAGCGTATCGGGCATATAACGTTGAATCTCGATTATAAACCCCGCCGTAAAACTCATCCATGCTGTTATAAGAACGGGTGCTGTAGATAGGTATTTAAGTAAATTTTTATCCATTTGTAGTTTTTTTCTAACTAATAAAATTCAATATTAGGGGAGACTACTACTAGCTTTTATAAAAGTAAACTGAAAAACTTTTACTACTAACTAATTTGCAATCGTCTTAAAAGAATGATCTTTTAACGCGGCGAAATCGTAACTTCATCCGTTGGTACCAATAATTGACCCGAGACTAATTCTTTCCACGCTGATACAGGCCAAATAAAACTACCTGACATCATACCTAAAGCAACTGGAACATTAATAATAATCTCATTTTCATTCGGCTTCTCTGTTGTCCTTGTATACGCAAGATAACTACGACCTGCCCATCCAATCCAACCAGTAATGTAAATGAACATTATAGCTGGTAAAACAAACTCTCCTGCGTGACTCGGGCGCCCATCAGCAATTAGATGTGGTAAACCATCAGCACCACATAATAAACCTTGGCGTCCATATTTATCAAAACGTGCTTCCGTTCGATTAATCTGCTCTTGTAAAGCTAAATAAGCGGGTGTACCCTCTTCATAATTTGCTAAACGAGCAGATAGCTTTTTAGTACTACCATCCAGCCTCTTTTTAAAAGCTGCAGAATCCTTACAAGGTGTAAGACCACTAACGTCAGCATTGGCTAG
>Ga0115104_10516327_pt1 | contig 11894 bp, 14 predicted proteins | sample CN18umnscriptome_2_FD_89649 | JGI IMG/M metagenome (GOLD analysis project Ga0115104, IMG submission 89649) | Marine eukaryotic communities from Pacific Ocean to study complex ecological interactions - CN13ID_70_C50_10m_0.8um Metatranscriptome... | ecosystem: Environmental > Aquatic > Marine >...
AAAAGTTAGATCGATTTTCTATTTTTAATTTGTATGTATCCTAAGAAATTTATTACTTATAAAATATTAACAATTTTATATATTAAAAAATGATATACATTTTTTTTATCGTGCTATATTAACATTAAGGGGATATGAAAATATCGCCGATGAGTTTTTTTAAATTTTTTCAAAATTAATCTATATTACCTTTTTTAATCCTAGGAGGAAATAAAAAATGTCTTCTGTAACAGAACGTACAAGAATTAAAAGCGAACGTTATGAGTCTGGTGTAATCCCATACGCAAAAATGGGTTACTGGGATGCAGCGTACACAGTTAAAGAGACTGATGTTCTTGCATTATTCCGTATTACACCTCAACCTGGTGTTGACCCTGTAGAAGCTGCTGCTGCAGTTGCAGGTGAGTCATCTACAGCTACATGGACAGTTGTATGGACTGACCTTTTAACTGCATGTGATGTATATCGTGCAAAAGCTTACCGTGTTGATCCTGTACCTCATGCACCAGATCAATTCTTTGCTTATATCGCATACGAATGTGACTTATTTGAAGAAGGTTCACTTCCAAACTTAACAGCTTCTATTATTGGTAATGTATTTGGTTTCAAAGCCGTTAAAGCATTACGTTTAGAAGATATGCGTATTCCTTTTGCGTACTTAAAAACATTCCAAGGACCATCTACAGGTGTTGTTGTAGAGCGTGAGCGTATGGACAAATTTGGTCGCCCATTATTAGGTGCTACAGTAAAACCAAAATTAGGTTTATCTGGTAAAAACTACGGTCGTGTAGTTTACGAGGGTTTAAAAGGTGGTTTAGACTTCTTAAAAGATGATGAGAACATTAACTCACAACCATTTATGCGTTGGAGAGAGCGTTTTATTTACTGTATTGAAGGTATTAATCGTGCTGCTGCTGCAACAGGTGAAGTTAAAGGTTCATACTTAAACGTAACTGCTGCAACTATGGAAGAAATGATAACACGTTCTGAGTATGCTAAAGAACTTGGTTCAATTATTGTCATGATTGACCTTGTAATTGGTTATACTGCTATTCAATCGATGTCTTTCTGGGCTCGTGAAAATGACATGATTTTACATTTACACCGTGCCGGTAACTCAACTTACGCGCGTCAAAAGAACCATGGTATTAACTTCCGTGTAATCTGTAAGTGGATGCGTATGGCTGGTTGTGACCATATCCATGCTGGTACAGTTGTAGGTAAGTTAGAAGGTGATCCATTAATGATCCAAGGTTTCTACGATACTTTACTAGCAACAAAAATCCAAGTTAACTTACCACGTGGTCAATTCTTCGAAATGGATTGGGCTGCATTACGTAAGTGTATGCCAGTAGCATCTGGTGGTATTCACTGTGGTCAAATGCACCAATTACTTGACTACTTAGGTGATGATGTAGTATTACAATTTGGTGGTGGTACAATTGGTCACCCAGATGGTATCCAAGCTGGTGCGACTGCTAACCGTGTTGCTTTAGAATACATGGTATTAGCACGTAACGAAGGTCGTCCTTACGTAGAGGAAGGTCCACAAATTTTACGTGATGCTGCTGCAACATGTGGTCCATTACAAACTGCATTAGATTTATGGAAAGATATTAGTTTCAACTACAGCTCTACAGATACAGCTGACTTCGCAGAAACTCCAACTGCAAACGTATAATTTTTTCATACCATTTACAAATCAAAAAATAATTAAGGAGATTGAACAGTGAGACTTACACAAGGTTGTTTTTCATTTTTACCAGACTTAACTGACGAGCAAATTTTAAAGCAAGTTGAGTATTGTATTTCAAAAGGTTGGGCGATTAGTATCGAGTGGACAGATGATCCACATCCACGTAACAACTACTGGGAATTATGGGGTTTACCATTATTCGACATTAAAGACCCAGCGGCTGTAATGTTCGAATTATCAGAATGTCGTAAACTTAATCCAGCTGGTTACATTAAACTTCAAGCATTTGATGCATCGCGCGGATTCGAGAGTTGTGCTTCTGCATTCATCGTTACTCGTCCAGCAAGTGAGCCAGGTTTCTACTTATCACGTACAGAAGATGTTGGTCGTTTCCAAAAATATTCACTTCAAAGCTATGCTGTTTCAGGTAGCCCAGCAGGTTCACGTTACTAATTTGTTTTTTTAAAACAAGTTTTTAAAAGATAAACTGCAAAGATGTTTCTAATAAAAATTATTTTTTACTAGAAACATCTTTTAATGATTTTTAAATTTTACAAAAACCTAATACAAAAATTTTTACGATAAAAAAATGACAACAGCATCTATAAATTTACAAGAAGAATATAATAAAACTGATATTCAAAAAGTTTTAGATATTTTAGATGAAGAATTAGTTGGACTTAAACCAGTTAAAAACCGAATCAAAGAAATTTCAGCATTATTATTAGTAGACAAACTAAGACAACAAGTTGGTTTAACATCGGGAAGTCCAGGTTTACATATGTCTTTCACTGGTAGTCCAGGAACTGGTAAAACGACAGTTGCCTTAAAAATGGCCGACATTCTTTATAAACTTGGATATATTCGAAAAGGTCATCTATTAACTGTAACAAGAGATGATTTAGTAGGCCAATACATTGGTCATACAGCACCAAAAACGAAAGAAGTTCTTAAAAAAGCAATGGGTGGGGTTCTATTTATTGATGAAGCTTACTATCTGTATAAACCGGATAATGAACGTGATTATGGATCTGAAGCTATTGAAATTTTATTACAAGTCATGGAAAATCAACGTGATGATTTAGTTGTAATATTAGCTGGTTATAAAGAGCCAATGGATACTTTCTATGAATCGAATCCAGGTTTATCATCACGAATTGCTAACCATGTAGATTTTCCAGATTATGAACCGGACGAACTTTTACTAATTGGAAATGCATTACTAGAAGAACAACAATATCAATTAACAGATGAAGCACGAGCAGTATTTTTAGAATATATAAAATTACGTATGCAACAACCATTATTTGCAAATGCTCGAAGTATTAAAAATGCATTAGACCGTTCTAGAATGCGTCAAGCAAACAGAATTTTTGAAAGTAGTGACAAAACATTAACTAAAGCTGACTTAACAACAATTCAAGCCGAAGATATTCGTGGAAGTCGATTATTCGCTATAAAATAATGCTTACAATATAATTTAAAAATACTATGTCAATACTTGTTATTGGTGCTACTGGCACACTTGGAAGACAAATTGTACGATGTGCATTAAATGATGGATATAAGGTAAAATGTCTTGTTAGAAGTTTACGAAAAGCTTTCTTTTTACAGGAATGGGGAGCAGAATTATTATATGGTGATTTAAGTATTCCGGAAACACTTCCAGATATTTTAAAAAATGTAACTGTAGTAATTGATGCTTCAACAACACGTTCTACAGATATTTTAAATATGAAACAAACAGATTGGGAAGGAAAATTAGCCTTACTTCAAGCTTCAGAAATCGCTAAAATTGAGCGCTTTATATTTTTTTCATTAATAAATGCTGAAAAATATCCTCTTGTTCCGTTAATGAAGTTAAAAAATAAGTACGAAAACTTACTTATACAATCAAATATTCCCCATACTACTTTCAGATCTATGGGATTTTTCCAAGGTTTAATTGGTCAATATGCTCTACCAATTTTAGAAAAACAATCTGTATGGATTACTAATGTAAATGGTGGAACTTCAATTGCTTATATTGATACACAAGATGTAGCAAAATTTTGTATACGTAGTTTATTAATTGATAAAGTTACAAATAAAACATTTACATTAGGAGGTGGGAAAGCTTGGAATTCAACTGATATTATTCGTACATGTGAGCAATTTTCTGGCCAATCAGCTTCCATAGCAAATACACCAACAATTGTATTAAAAATTGTACGAATATTTATAAACTTTTTTGAATGGGGTTGGAATATAGCAGATCGTTTAGCATTTATTGAAGTATTCTCAAAAGCATCGTATTTTTCAATTTCCATAAATAATATAAATAAAATATTCCGATTTAAACCAGACGAACTATTTTATTTAGATGTTTATTTACAAGAATATTTTGAACAAATTTTAATTAAGTTAAAAGATTTAAATTACGAAACAAATTTAGAATCAAAACGAAAAGACTTAATTTTTTAAAATTAAACAACAAAAAATTAAAATATTGTTTGTAAAAAAAAGATTTGTTACAATTAAAAAAAAATTAATTGTAACATATGTCAAAAAAATTATTCATGGTGATGAAGCACGTCGTGCATTAGCAAAGGGAATGGATATCCTTGTGGAAGCAGTCGCTGTTACTATTGGCCCACGTGGAAGAAATGTTGTTATTGATAATACATATGGAGCACCACAAATTATAAATGATGGTGTAACTATTGCAAAAGAAATTGAATTAAAAGAAAATGGAGCTAATACTGGTGTTGGATTAATTAAACAAGCTGCCCTTAAAACGAATGATGTAGCAGGAGACGGAACAACAACTGCTGCTATTTTAGCCTATGCAATTGTAAAGGAAGGTATGAAAAATATTGTTGCAGGCACAAACCCAACCGAGTTAAAAATAGGTATAGAAAAAGCTACAGCATTTGTAATTAAAGAAATTAATGAAAATGCTGTAACAGTTGAAAGTATGCAATCAATTACCCATGTAGCATCTATTTCTGCCGGAAATGATAATGAAACTGGTAAAATGATTGCAAGTGCATTAGAAAAAATTGGAAAAGATGGTATTATTTCTTTAGAAGAAGGAAAAATCATAAAAACTGAACTAACAATAACAGAAGGTATGAATTTTGATCGTGGATTTATATCTCCTTATTTTATTAATAAAACGGAACGCTTACAAGTATTTTTTGAAAATCCATACATATTAATAACAGATAAAACTATAAATTTAGTTGAACAAGAATTAATTCCAATCTTAGAACAAATTGTACCTACAAAAATACCATTAGTAATAATTGCACAAGATATTGGTCAGGAAGCTTTATCTACATTAATTTTAAATAATGTTCGTCAAACAATTAATGTTGCAGCAGTAAGAGCACCTGCATTTGGAACTCTAAGAAAAGCAATTTTACAAGATATTGCAATTTTAACTAACACAACTGTTATTACAGAAGAAGCAGGTTTACTATTAAAAAATGTTACATTAGATACACTTGGTCGTGCAAGAAATATAACAATAACAAAAACAATGACAACAATCGTTAACGATCAAACAGAAAATGATGTTAAAATTCATTGTAATAATTTAAGAAAACAAATCAGCCTAACAGATGATTCCTATGAAAAAGAAAAACTTCAAAATCGAATTGCTAAACTAAGTGGAGGGGTAGCAATAATTAAAGTTGGTGCTGTTACTGAAACAGAAATGAAAGAAAAAAAATTACGTTTAGAAGATGCAATTAATGCAACAAAAGCTGCAGTTGAAGAAGGTATAGTTCCAGGTGGTGGTACAACTTATGCAAAACTTGCACTTAAACTACGTCAATGGGGAAATAAAAATTTAACTGGTGGTGAATTAGTCGGTGCAACAATAGTTATGCGAGCACTTGAATCACCATTACGAAGAATTGCACATAATGCAGGAATTAATGGTTCCCGTATTATTGCAAAAATAAATGACTATGATAAACCTTTTAATTATGGGTATGATGCATTAAAAAATAATTATGTTAACATGTATGAAACGGGAATAATTGATCCAGCAAAAGTTACACGAGCTGCTTTACAAAATGCAACGTCAATTGCAGCAATGATTTTAACGACTGAATGTTTAATTATTGAAGAACAAAAAATAAAAAATACTAAACTAAGAGAAGAAGTTTACTAACAAAATTTCAAATTTAAAAAGAAAATTATCTATTAAAATCATAATGAATAATACCTTAACAATTAAATAAAATAAAAATATTTATTTAGTTTTACTTAACAAATAAAAAAGTTTTTTAATTTTTTCATATTCGGTAGTAACTAAAATAACCCAAAGAAAAAAATATTGTAAATGAATAGTCATTATTTTGAAATCTTAATATTTAATTTATATCTATTATATCTTTAAGCTACAACACTTAAACGAAATGGCTAATAATAATAAGATTTCGTCAGAATTATTAAAATATAATAAAAAATTAAAAATTAAATGAGCTTTACACAAGAATTTAACTTATTATTAAAAGCTCGTTACCCAATTATCTATGTAACAACAATTGAAGAAGATCGATTAGAATATACAGTACGGAATTGTATAAAAAAAAATGGGAATCGTGGTATATATATATGGGATTTTGTGGAAGGTTATATAAATAATCCAAATAATAATGGTATAGCAAAACGAAACCCTTTACAAGCATTAGAATTTATTGAAAAAATCACACCAGATACACCAGCAATTTTTTTATTAAAAGATTTTAATCGATTTTTAAATGATGTTTCTATTTCAAGAAAATTGAAAAATCTAATTCGGATTTTAAAAACACAACCAAAAACAATTATTATTGTTGCACCAGATGTTAGTATTCCAAATGAATTTATCGATACAATAACTATTTTAGAATTTCAATTACCCCAATTAAATGAAATAAAACAAGAATTAAATAGACTAATAAATTCGTTAAATCAAAAAATAGACAACAATGTATTCGAAACTTTAGTTAATTCTTGTCAAGGGTTATCCTTAGAAAGAATTAGGCGTGTGTTATCAAAAATAATTGCACTTAACAAAACCTTAGATACTAGAGCAATTGAACTTATTTTAAAAGAAAAACGTCAAATTATATATCAAACACAAATTCTAGAATTTTGTTTATCAGAAAATACAATTACAGATATTGGAGGTTTAAAAAATTTAAAAAATTGGTTAACCCAAAGATCAAAATCATTTTCAAATAGAGCAAAAAATTATGGATTGCCAGCACCACGTGGTTTATTATTAATAGGTATACAAGGAACAGGAAAATCATTAACTGCAAAAGCAATTGCAAATGACTGGCAATTACCCTTATTAAAACTAGATTTTGGTCGTTTATTTGGTGGAATAGTAGGAGAATCAGAAATGAAAATTCGTCAAATGATCCAAATTGCTGAAACATTAGCACCATGTATTTTATGGATTGATGAAATTGATAAAACATTCGGTCAAATAAATAGTCGAAGTGACAGTGGAACAACAAGTCGGGTATTAGGAACATTTATTACCTGGTTATCAGAAAAAACTGCACCAGTATTTGTTGTATCAACAGCAAATAACTTCGATGTGTTACCTGTTGAATTGATTCGAAAAGGACGTTTTGATGAAATTTTTTTTGTTGGCTTACCTCTGGAAGAAGAACGTAAATTAATTTTTAGCGTACACTTATCAAAATTACGACCAGATAGTTGGCAAAATTTTAATATAAACATATTAAGTCAAGAATCAAAAAATTTTTCAGGTGCCGAAATTCAACAATCTATTATTGAAGGTATGCATATAGCATTTAATGAAAATAGAGAATTTACAACCAACGATATTCGTAAAGGCTTAAAGGAAATTATCCCAATTTCAAAAATGAATTTTGAAGAAATTGAATCTTTACAAAATTGGGCATTATCTGGACGTTTTCGCATTGCATCTACTTTGTAAAAAACAAATGAAACTAAGTATTAACCTTATAAAATATTTTGCAAACCTTAAATTTTCTATAAACGTACTTATAATAATCGCAACTCTTAGTATTTTAGGCACTATAATTGAACAAGATCAGACTATTAGTTTTTATAAAGAAAGTTATAGACAATCAATACTAAATATTTACCTCTGGAAATTTATTTTACAACTTGGGCTAGATCATATTTTTCAAACCAGCTGGTTTATTTTTTTACTTGGACTATTTGCAAGTAGTTTAAGTTGTTGTACATTTTTACAACAATTTCCAATTTTAAACCGTTCTCAAAAATATTTTTTTTATAAAAAAAAAAATTCAATACAATCGATTACCACTTAACAGTAAAATAAAATATACCTCAAGTGGAAATTTAGTATCACAGCTAAAACTAAAAAAATATATTATTTATCAACAAAAAAACATATTTTACAGTTACAAAGGTTTAATTGGTAGAATTGCACCAATTCTAGTACATATTAGTTTATTAATTATCCTTTTTGGAACGTTTATTGGTTCAATAAGTGGTTTTACAGCACAAGAATTTATTCCAAAAACGGAAAATTTTAGAACACAAAATATTATAAATACGAATATACTAACTTATACCCCTAAAATTTCGACAAGGATTAATGATTTTTGGATAATTTACAAAAAAGATGGTACCATAAATCAATTTTATTCCGATATTTCTCTAATCGATAATTTTGGAATAGAATTAAAAAGAAAAACAATTTCTGTTAATAATCCTTTAAAATATGAAAACATAAGTTACTATCAAACAGATTGGGATATTATTGGTTTACGTGTAAAAATTGATAACAAAATTACTTATCAAATACCATATCTATCAACACAAAATTTAAAAAAAGAAATTTGGTTTAGTTGGTTACCAAATAGTAATGGAACAAGTATTCTTATAAATAATATTCGGGGAATAAATGCTACATATACACAATTCGGAAATTTTTTATCGTATGTGGATATAGGAGAAGAATACAATGTAAATTTACATAATTTTCAAATTCTTGAATTTATTGCTACAACAGGTTTACAAATTAAATATGACCCTGGTATTAAACTAATTTATTTTGGATTTGGACTACTCATGGTTAGTATATTTTTAAGCTATAAATCATTTTCTCAAATTTGGATACATCAAAAAAATAAAATTATATTTATCGGTGGCCAAACAAATCGTGCCCAATTAAATTTTGAAAAAGAGATATTAGACATAGTACTATCATTAAAAATTTAACAAAATACGGGCGGAGAGACTTGAACTCTCACAAAATTAAATTACTAGAACCTAAATCTAGCGCGTCTACCAATTCCGCCACGCCCGCATATTTATTATACAAAAAAATTAATTAATAACAAACTAAATTTAAGAATTTTAATATAAATATGATATTTACTCCTCTGAATCACATTGGATTCATCTTTATTTAATTAGTTTTATACCAATAATATAATAAGACATGAACAGTAAATAAATTATTAAATTTGAAACGACAAATCATTTTTTTGTAACTAAATTTATTGGAAAGATTAAAAAAATACCTTTCCAATACGTTTATAAAGAAGAGCCTAAACCAGAATATGCACCGTATAAAAACGTACTTAAAACTGCTAAAACACCAAGACCTCCTACTAAAGCTATTAACCAAAGAGGTATTCTACCTGTACTTGCCATTTTATATCACTAAAATTTATTTATAAAAATCCATTAAATATTATAAACGTTACATTTTTTATTATCTTAATCTAAGACAAATTGTTCAAAATTTGAATTACTATTTATTATTCTAAATATTTTGTAATTCAAATTTTTTATAAACAACAAATAATATAACTAAATAACCGTATAACTACGGTCTTATATGTTCAACTATTTAGTTGAAAAAATAACTCGAAAATAAAACAGCAAGAACTAAAATAAGTAGTAAACCCCAGTAAAGAGATGTACGATTTAACTCTACAGGTTGCTTATTTGGATTTGGACCAGTCATAATTTTCCTCCTATCTTTGTATAAATTGCATTGAAGTAATAGCACCTAAGAAAAAAACAGTTGGAACAGCTAAACCATGAATTGCTAACCATCTGAACGTAAAAATTGGATAAGCAACGGGTTGATTAAAATTTCTTAACATATATTTTATTATTTATTAAAAATTGACCTAGCTTTGTGATAAATTAATACCACATAGATAAGTTTAGACAAAGCTTTCTTAGTTATTTATACTAAAAAGTATATTTCCTACTATAGTAAAATAACTTTTTAATTATAAACCTTTTGTTAAATCTTCAAGTTCTTGTTTTGCACTAAAACGATCATTAACTAATGGAACTTGTTGTCTATCTTGAGAAAAATATTCATTTGGACGTGGCGTACCAAATACATCGTACGCTAATCCCGTTGCAATAAATAACCAACCAGATACAAATAACGAAGGAGTTGTAATACTATGAATAATCCAATATCTCACACTAGTAATAATATCAGAAAACGGGCGCTCTCCTGTTGAACCACCTGACATATTTATTTTTATTTCGAGTAAAATTATTTCCTATTCCATATTAATATATATAAATAAAAATGATACAATCATTAAAGGGCGATTAACTCAGTGGTAGAGTGTCTGCCTTACAAGCAGAAGGTCACTGGTTCAAATCCAGTATTGCCCAATAGAAAAATTAAACTTGACAATTAACTACTTTTTGATAATATAACATGGGCTTATCGTCTAAGGGATTAGGACCGAGATCTTCTAAGTCTCTAATGTAGGTTCGAATCCTACTAAGCCTAGTTATCATCAAGTTCAAAAATTTCATTAAATACTTTTTTAACTTTATCCCCAGAATCAATCGACTCTAATGGATCTTTTCTTAATCGATGACGTAAACATAAAACAATAATTTGACTAATATCATCTATTGTAACCGAAGTACGATTATCAAAAGCTGCATAAGCTTTTGCTGCACGGTTAACAACAATATCTCCACGTAATCCATCAACTTTTAATTCACTGCAAACCTGTGAAATACGAACACGATTTTCATACTCCATTGTAACTTCGGGTAAAATATTTTTAGCCTGAATTAAACGTTCACGTAATTCCATTTGCTTATCATTGTAGTTGTTTATCCATTGTTGTGGATTACGATCAAAAGATGTTCTCTCTTCAACAATTTGAACTCTCATAATTGGTTCACGAACAGTTCTAATTTCAGCGTGCATACCAAAACGGTCTAGTAATTGCGGACGTAACTCACCCTCTTCAGGATTACCTGAACCAACTAAAACAAATCTTGCTGGATGACGAATAGAAATACCTTCACGTTCTACAGTATTCCAACCTGATGCTGCTGAATCTAATAAAATATCAACCAAATGATCATCTAATAAATTTACTTCATCAACATACAATATACCACGATTTGCTTTTGCTAGTAAACCAGGCTCAAATGCTTTTATACCTTCTGTTAATGCTTTTTCTATATCAATAGTACCACAAACACGATCTTCTGTTGCACCCAATGGTAAATCGACCATTGGAATTTTAATGAAATCATTTTCTAAACTAACTTCACCTCCCGATTTTTTTAACTTAACTAAGTTTAGAACATCATTACTCATTAACTCTGGATCTGTTAAATGTGAGTTAAAAGGACAATCTTTAACAACTTCAATTTCAGGTAATAAATCGGCAATAGCTCGAATCGTGGTTGATTTTCCCGTACCACGGTCACCCATAATAATTACACCACCAATTTTTGGATCAATGACATTAAGTTGTAGAGAGAGTTTCATTTCTTCTTGACCAACAATTGCTGTGAATGGAAAAATAGGTAATGTATCGTATTGTAAATTTTCTGTAACCATTTAGAAATTTTTTAATTTTTAGAGTCTAAGACTTTAAATAAATCATTGAAAAATATGCGATCTCATAAATTCAAAAGAATTATAAATTAGTTCATTACTATGCTAATTTCATAAATTTAAACAATATTTAAATAGGATTATTAAACATTCTAATTTGTAATAATAAAAAATAATTTAATAAATTATTATACATCATGAAAATAAATTTTAAACAATAATAGTTATTTATTCACTAAATTATCAAATTATTAAAATAAATTTATATATTAAAATTAAAAACTTAATTTTAGATAATAATATTTTATATTTTATAGTAATAAATAATTCACTATAAAGTTATAC
>Ga0115104_10885634_pt1 | contig 11793 bp, 11 predicted proteins | sample CN18umnscriptome_2_FD_89649 | JGI IMG/M metagenome (GOLD analysis project Ga0115104, IMG submission 89649) | Marine eukaryotic communities from Pacific Ocean to study complex ecological interactions - CN13ID_70_C50_10m_0.8um Metatranscriptome... | ecosystem: Environmental > Aquatic > Marine >...
CACCCTCCTAATTTTATAAAATTAATCACTCAAAATGGGAATTGAACCCATGTTTTTGCCTTGAAAGGGCAAAGTGATAACCACTACACTATATGAGTAAACTATAGATAAATTTAATAATGGGAATAACAGGATTCGAACCCGCATTACTTAGTACGACAAACTAATACTTTACCTTTAAGCTATACTCCCTTAAATTATATGGGAATGCCGGGGCTCGAACCCGGGACTGATAGGTTAAAAGCCTATTGCTCTACCAACTGAACTACACGCCCTATTAATCCAAAAATGTATACAAGGGTAAAGGGAGTCGAACCCCTATCATTAATTTTGGAGACTAATATCTTAACCATTAGAACGATACCCTTTCAAATTATTAAATTACAACAAAAATAGAGCATATGATTTTCTCTGATAAAGACCAAACTACATCAAAATGAAAAAAAAATACGATTACAATTAAAAATAAATTGAGCAATAATGCCAAAGTATAATCTATTTTTTGCTTTACTAATAAAGTTTTTTTTTTCGAATCGAAAAAAATTATTTTTATAATTTTTATATAATAATAAATGCTTAATAAACTAAATAAAATTAAGAATAAACCAATAATATACATATCAGAATATATAAGACTTTTAAAAAATAAATATTTACTGAAAAAACCTGAAAATGGCGGTAAACCTCCTAAAGATAATAAACTAATTAATAGAGTCACACCTAAATAACGTTCAGTATAAAAAATACCACCCCAATCATAAAAACTATCTAAATTTTTACCAAAATTATTTTCTAAAATAAGTAAAATACCCCATAAATTTAAAATTGTAAAAATATAAACAAATAAATAACAAATGCAATACTGTAAACTTATAAAAGTAAATGCTGACATAAATAATAAAATGTAGCCCATATGTGTAATAGAAGAGTATGCAATAAAACGTTTAATTTTAAACTGACGAACTGCCATCAATGTACCAATCAAAACCGATAATAGACCTGCAACTATAAATAGCGGTTTCCATATAAAATAACTATATGAAAAGAAAAAACCCGCTAACTTACATAACATAAACGTTACTGCAATTTTAGGAACCGTAGATATAAAAATTACAATAGATATAGGAGCCCCTTCATATACATCAGGTGCCCACATATGGAAAGGTACTATTGTTATTTTAAAAAATAAACCAATAAAAATAAATAAAACACCTAAAATTAATTTAACGTTAAATATAGTTAAACAGAACATACCAGCATCTACCGTATTCCATAACAAATTAGGTATATGGTATAAGAATATATTATAGATATGGAATAAATTAGTCGAACCTACAGCTGCATATAACATAGAGATACCAAAAATTAGAATTACTGATGAAGTAGCTCCTAGAACAAAAAATTTAATACCTGCTTCTACCCCATAACCTAAACCCCTATTTAACGAAACTAAAGCATAAAGACATATACTTTGTATTTCTAAAGCTAAAAACATCGTAAATAAATCAACAGATGAAATAAAAAACATTACTCCAAATACTATCAATAAATATAAGATAAAATATTCAAAACAAGCAGAACGACTTCTGTCTAATGCACTCCGTGACATTAAAAGACAGATAATAGAAACTGCTAAACAAAATAATTTAATACAAGATGAACCAAAATCTAAAATAAGTAAATTTTCATATAATAAACGACCTGAAAGACCTAAACTGACCCATACTAAAAAAGACGTTACTATTAAAATTATGATAGAATATTTAGTAAAGTTCATAACTAACGAATAGTTATAAGTATCTTTTTTACAAAAAATACCATAAACTAATAAACATAACGTTGCTGTAAGTAAAAATAACTCAGGTAATATAGGTAAACCATCTATTATTTTTTCTAAATTTTTAAGAATACATTCAAAAAAAAACCAATTAATAAAATTATTACTATTATTAAACATCTATTTTTATTTAAATTTTATAATAAAGACTTGTTATGTGAAGTTTTTCTATTATTATATTAGGGTAAATACCTAATAATACTAATAAAAATAGTAAGGGTAATAAAACATGAAATTCTCTGTATGTAATATCTATAAATTTAGTAATATATTGAATTTTTAAATTACCAAATGATAACTTATTATATAACCATAAGGAATATACCCCACTTAAAATTATACCAAACGCACCAAAAATTGTTACAAAAGTATTATCTTGCGCAACACCTGAAAATAAACATAATTCACCGATAAAATTCGAAGTACCCGGCAACGAACAATTTGCAAAAATACATAAAAAAGGATTGAGATAAATACAGGCATTACTTGAACTATACCACCATAATATTTAAGTAACCTTGTATGGTAACGATCATATAAAATACCTACTAAAAAAAATAATGCACTTGATACAACCCCATGTGAAATCATTTGTAAAATACTACCTTCTAAACCCTGAATATTTAAACTAAATAAACCTAGAATAATCGTATTCATGTGCGCAACAGAAGCATAAGCTATTACTTTTTTCAAATCACTCTGCCTTATTGCAGTTAATGATGAATAAATGATACTAATAATACAAATAGTATAAACTAATGGTAAAAAATAAACTGAAGCATAAGGGAACAACGGAATAGAAAACCTTAAAAAACCGTAACTTCCTAATTTAAGTAATATTCCTGCTAGTATAACAGAACCTGTTGTCGGAGCCTCTACATGTGCTTCAGGTAGCCAAATATGGAAAGGCATCATAGGTATCTTTGCTGAAAATGAAAGGAAAAAACATAACCAAAGAAATTTTTGTTTAGTTTCCGAAAATGTACATAAAAATAATAATTGGTAATCAAAACTTCCTAATTGCAAATTAATTACTAATATGGCAAATAGCATTAAAATAGAACCAAATAGTGTATAAAAAAAAGTAAAAGACTTGCCCGTATACGTCTACGTCTTGGACCCCATATACCTATTATTAGAAAAATAGGAATTAAAACTGTCTCAAAAAAAACATAAAACATTAAAAGATCTAAAGACGTAAAAGTTAGTATTAAAAATGATTCCATTAATAATAATAAAATTATATAATCTTTATACATAGATTTAACATTATTCCAATTAAATAAAATACATAATGGAAATAAAAAACATGTTAAATACAAAAACAAAAGACTAATACCATCTAAACCTAAATAAAGATTAATGTTTAATGCGGGTATTAATATAATTTTAGTTATAAACTGGAATTTAAAAAAAAAAGAATCAAATTGAACCCATAATAGACTAGCCAAAAATAATGTAAACAAAGAACTATTTAATGCTACCTTTCTAATTAATTTAATGTTTCTTTGTTTGATAAATACTATACAACCTGCTGTTACTAAAGGAATAGATCCTAAAATTAATAATATATAATTAAACCATAAATTTAACATTATATTTTTTTTGAAAAAAAGAAAATTTAATTTCTTAATAAAATTAAATTATAATTCTAACTTTTGACTTATTTAAGAATTATAATAGAGTAAAATTTCTTATATTTTAACGAAAAAAATATAAGAAGGTGCATAATGGGACTCGAACCCATATAATCAGATTCACAGTCCAATACTTTAACCAATTAAGCAATACGCACCTTATTTAACATATTTTGGTTAAACTTTTCGAATTTTATAATAAAACCCAACTTTAATAAAAAATAAAAGTAAGATAAATTAGGTAATTTAGATATTCTATTTTTAAAAAACTTAGTTAAGTTTTGTAATTTTTGATTTGTATAAAATTGATTATCTAAATAAAAAAGAAGGATATGTCCATTTGGAATTAATAAATTATTTAATATACGATAATCTTCTATATCTAACGTATTTTTTAAAACACAAAAAATCTGCCCTGTTAAATAATTTTTAATATTAGAAAAATACGGTAGTTTTTTTAAAAAACTATTTTGTATAAATTTAATTTTAAATCTTTTTTGTAACAATTCTGTCCGAAAATAAGAATAATTATGATTAGTATCCAATAAACAAATAAAAAACGATTTATTTTCAGAAAATAAAGTACAATAGTTAAAAAACTTGATTTTTTTTTTTAATTTTTTCATAAATTATGATTATATATTTAAATAGAATTAGTGTCTTACAGGACTCGAACCCGTAACATATAGCTTAGAAGGCTAATATTCTATCCAATTGAACTAAAGACACTTGTATCTATTTAATATTTATATTACCTTAGAAGATAACGATAAAGTTTTAAATTTTTTTTTTAAACGTAATTCTTTAAAAACCAAACCAAATACTCTATTCCCTATCGGTTTTTTTTGCCGATTTAATAAAATAACCGAATTTACTTTAGATTGAACAAATTGACCACCTAAACGAATTTTCTTATATTTTATACTAGCTATTAAGCCTAAACATAATTCTTTACGTTTTACTCGAATTTTACGTCCCCTACCTCTTCGTAAATTTAAAACAGACACTATTACTAAATCTCCCAAATATCCCACTTTTTTTTTATTTAATACTTTTAAACAGCGTACATACTTAGCTCCTGAGTTGTCTATTACTTTTAATATAGTACGATTTTGTATCATTTAATTAAATAACTAAACTACTTTTTATTAAATTATTAATAAATATATGATTCCGATAATTTTCTTCATGGTTGCAATAAATATCAATATGTAACCAATCTATTAATTTAAAAAAAGAAAAAAAACCATCTAGCTCCGTAAAAAAACTTAAATCTGTAATTAAACAACGAATAACTTTACCATCCATTTTATAATTTTGCATGATTTTTTGTCTTTGTATAGAATCGTAAAAGATTAAATATTTTTTTAAAAAATATTTTAAATCTAATGAATCTAAATCAGATTTTATATGTAACATGCGTTTGTCTACAGTACTTTGTATTTTTGGACATTTATTTGTAATTAAATAAATTAAAAAAACGGCTAACAAACTTTTTGAATAGTAAAATAATCTTGATTTTTCTAAGGATAAATCTATACTATACCACACTGTAATATTTTCAATACTACTCAATAAATGTAAATTATTAAAATTAGAAAACTTAGAAATTTCATTTAAATTATAATATTTTATAAATTTACTATAACTTTGATCCATACTAACTATTTAATGTTTTAGTAAAATTGCTGAATGTAGGGTCATATCACCCCGAACTTTGAATAAACAAATTAATATCGCTAATCCTAATGCAGATTCTGCAGCACCTAAAGCAATTATGCATAAAGCGTAAACTTGACCTAATATATCATCTAAATCTATAGAGTGGACAATAAAATTTAAATTTACAGCAAGTAAAGCCATTTCTATACATATTAACGTAACTATTAAATTTTTTCGATTTAAAATTATACCTAATAAAGATAAAATAAATAAAAATAAACAACAAAGAAATACTTGATTTATCATTTTTTTTTGTGAACTAAATATACAAATTATAAATGTATATTATACTAAAATTTTTAATTATAATTGAATAAAATTTGGCAACATTTCAAACGAAATTAATATGCCGCTAATAAAGACTAACCAACCTAAAGTAATAGGGATAAAGACTTTCCAACCTATATCCATTAATTGATCATACCTGTAACGAGGTAAAACTCCTCGTACAATAATAAATATGAACGATGTAAAAACAATTTTTATAGGCAACCAGAAAAAAAAAGGAATTATATCTAAACCATATAAAGGTAGCCACCCTCCTAAAAATAAAATAGAAATAACAGCACCCATTAATAATATATTACTATATTCACCTAAAAAAAATAGGGCAAAACCAGATGCAGAATATTCTACATTATAACCAGAAACTAACTCCGCTTCAGCTTCAGGTAAATCAAAAGGATGTCTATTTGTTTCAGCTAAAGCCGAAACAAAAAAAACAATAAACATAGGTAATAAAGGAAATATGTACCAAATTTTAGATTGTGATAATACTATAGCTGTTAGGTTTAATGAACCTGCACAGATAAAAACTGTTATTAATACAAAACCCATACTAATTTCATATGAAATCATTTGTGCCGCCGAACGTATAGAACCTAAAAAAGCATATTTGGAATTACTAGACCAACCTGCCATAATAATACTATATACCCCTAAAGAAGATACTGCAAAAAAATATAAAATACCTAAATTAAAATTTGTAATTACACTCCCTATACCGAAAGGTATTACTGCCCAACCTAATAAACTAATTAAAAAAGTAAAAATCGGCGAAAATAAAAAAATTAACGAATTACTATTACTGGGAATAATTGTTTCTTTTATAATCAGTTTAAACCCATCTGCTACTGATTGTAATAAACCAAAAATTCCTATAACATTAGGACCTCGACGACGTTGTACTGAACCTAAAACCTTACGTTCTACCAAAACAAAAAAAGCAACTGTTATCAATAACAGAAGTAATAAACTTAAACTTTTAATTAAAGAAACTATACATAAATTAAACAACATTTTTTTTTTTAAATTTAACTTGTTTTAAATTATCTAAACAGAATTTAAAATTTTTAGAAGACCGGGTTACTAAGTTATCTTGATAAAAATGAAAAATATTACGACTAAATATTTCCTTATTCAATATTATTTTATTTTTGATCTTTTTATTAATATTAAATTCTGAAAGTTTAAAATTTTTTTTAACTATAAATGGATATTCATCAATAAATAAGGATTTTAAAATTTGTTTCTTATCTAAAGAATGTAGATTTAAATCTGAATTAAAAAAAGAAATAAGAACCATTAATAAAAACCATTCAGGACGAATATCACCTGAAATCTTACGTAATGATTTACTTTCTTTAACTATATTCTCTAAATTAATATTTTTAAAATCTTTTTCTATAAAAATAGATGACGGTAGAATCAAATCTGCCATTTCTAAATTATAAACACTATAATGGCTACCAACATAAATTATAAAAGAATTTGGATTTAAAATTTTATAAGGTTTGACGTCATCAATACCTATTAAAAATAATAAATCATGCTTTTTCGGTAATACCATACTATTGATACCTAATTCACTTAACGATACACTTGACGATTGAGTACGTAAAGTATTAATATTATAATAATTTAAGCTTTTTAAGCAATTTAAATTAGTTAATTTATAGATTACTTTTAAAATGGCATTTGAATTAAACCGTTCACCTAAAATAATATAAGGGTTTTTTGATTTTTTCAAATGAAAAGAAAAAGGATGTTTACCTTTAATTAATAAAATTAAGGATTGTAGATCTAAACCTAAATGTTTATACCTGTAAGTTAAGTCTATAGAAGGACCTATATAACCTACTGTTAAACAACCTTCCGTAACTTGCTTTTTAACTAATAAATTTAAAGTTGGAGATTCACTCCGTAAATCACTGCCAATAACCAAGCATAAATCAGAGTTTTTTAAACCTTCCAAAGAATTAAATGAATAATTTGTACGTGAATCTAAACTAGTAGAAACTCTACAGTTAAAATCACTATAGATATCAGAAGAACCTAATACGTTACCCAAATATTTAGATAAGATAGTAGTTTCCAAATCAACCATTGAACCTAAAAAAATACCTAAAGTTTTCTTCTTCTTTAAACAACCTAATAATAGAGTATTCATTAGATTTAATGAAAAAGCCCAACTGGTAAAACTATTGTTTTCTTTGAACCAACATTTTTTAATTCTAAAAATGTCAAATGAATCGTAAAAAAATCTTGTTTTATCTGAAATCCATTCAGAAATATTAAAAGAAGTAAAACATGGTAAAATACGTAAAACATTAAAACCTTTCAAACTAACTATAATATCAGAATTTAGAGAATCCAAAATATCTATGGTACGATAATTAGTTAGTTCCCATGAACGTCCTTTAAACGAATAAGGTTTAGATGTTAGTGCTCCTACAGGACAAAGGTCTATAATATTTCCTGAAAACTCTGACTTTAAACTGTCTGAAATATATAACCCTATTTCTGCATTGGAACTACGTCCTAACATACCAAAACTATTATTACCTCCAATTTCTGATAAGAATCTTACACATCTTGTACAATGTATGCAACGAGTCATTATAGTTTTTACAAAAGAACCACAATTTTTATCAGAGACACCTCTTTTATACTTAAAAAATCTAGAAGAATCACTACCAAAAAAATTTAATTGATCTTGCAAATCACATTCTCCTCCCTGATCACAAATAGGACAATCTAAAGGATGATTAATTAATAAAAATTCTAAAACAGTTTCTTGGGCTTTACGAACTAAAGGTGTTTTAGTGAAAATACGCATACCCTCACTAACATTTAAAGTACAAGAAGAAACAGGCTTTGGAAATTTTTCAATTTCTACTAAGCACATACGGCAATTACCTGCAATTGATAATTTCTTATGAAAACAAAAACGAGGAACAATAATACCTGCAAAATTACAAGCTTCTAAAATAGTACTTTTTGATGAAATTTTAATTTTAATGTTATCTATTGTTATTGAAACCATCTCTAGTCTAAGAGAGTGGATAATGGGATTTGAACCCATAGTGCCTGATTGGAAGTCAAGAAGTTTACCATTAACCTATACCCACTTTTTCTTTTTTAATTTACAATTCTTTAGAACAAATTAAAAAAAATACTAGTAAACCTATAACTATAAAATTGATATCTATGAATCCTAAAAGACTTGGAAATAAACCAATTAAAAAAAATGATAACAATATACCTAAAAAATAAAATAATAAAGAATGGTATAATAAACCACTGTGAAAATTTTTTATATTTAAAGCTTTGCTATAAACTAATCGTGAAATACCATAAGGACCTAAAAACTCTAATATACCTCTATCAATAATCAAATAAGTATAACTGTAACCAGCATATAGAATAGATTGACCAATTACTTCATTATATATTTTATCAAAGAACCATTTTTTTGAAAAAAAAATATATAAAAAATTACCTAAGTAAGATTTTTTAAAATGAAATTTTAATTTTTTATCTAAAATACAGTATACTAATATTGAAGATAACATACCTAAACAACTAAATATAACGGGAATTAATTTAATAAAAACTGGTAAAAATTCAGCATTTAATATATCAGAATGTTCTGGTAAACAAACAATGGAATTTCCCCAAAAATTAGTACCAACACCAACAGCCATTTCAGCAGTTAAATAACCTATGAATATACTACAAAATATTAAAATAGTTAACGATAAACCTGTTAATTTTGAAACGTCATGAGCATTCTGAATAGAATATCGGAATGAATTTGTTTTACCCCAGAAAGTTAAATAAACTAAACGAATAGAATAAAAAGAAGTAAAAAAAGCCGAAACTACACCTAACCAATATGCAAAATGAGAACTTAATATAAATTTACTAAATGCTAATTCCAAAATAATATCTTTCGAGTAAAAACCTGCCATAAATGGAAAACCCATTAAAGATAAAGAACCAATAAACATTGTAGCATAAGTATAAGGCACAATTCGTAATAAACCACCCATTTTCCGCATATCCTGTTCATCAGATAAAGCGTGAATAACTGAACCAGCACTTAAAAATAATAAGGCTTTAAAAAATGCATGATTAGATAAATGAAAAATACCAACGTTATAATTTGATGTCCCGCAAGCAAATACCATATAACCTAATTGACTACAAGTAGAATAAGCAATAACCCTTTTTAAATCATTTTGCACTAAAGCAGTTGCTGATGCAAAGAAAGCAGTCATGGCCCCAAAGACTGTTATAATTGATAATATAAAAGAAGAGTATTCAAAAATAGGAGAACAACGAGCTAGTAAAAAAACTCCAGCCGTTACCATAGTTGCAGCGTGTATTAAAGCGGATACTGGAGTAGGACCTTCCATTGCATCCGGCAGCCATGTATGTAAACCTATTTGAGCTGATTTACCCATTACACCAATAAATAAAAAAATACAAATTAGCGAATAAATATCAATGTTAAAAAAAGGTACTAAAAAATTTAAGGAATTTAAATGATAATAATTAACTAACGAAAAAACTGTTAAATAATTTACAGTTTTAAACTGCCAAAATATTAAAAAAATTCCTAATAATAGACCAAAATCTCCAACACGATTAATAAATACAGCCTTCATTGCTGCTTTGTTTGCTTGTATTCGTGTATGCCAAAAGTTTATTAATAAATAGGAACATAAACCTACACCTTCCCAACCTACAAACATTTGAACAAAATTATCAGCTGTAACTAGAATTATCATAAAAAAGGTAAAAAGAGATAAATAAGAAAAAAATCGAACTTTATGAGGATCAGTTCGCATGTAATCGATTGAATATAAATGAACTACTAACGATACACAATTAACTACTGAAAGCATAACGACTGTTAGAGTATCAAACAAAAATCCCCAACTAAAATCAAGCATTTCACAATTTAACCAACTAAATGTTTTTATATAAACCGGACATGAGGATAAAGCTACTTCATAGAATAAAACCAAAGAAAGTAAAAAATTAATTAACATACCAAAAACGGTCAAAAATATAGTTCCTTTAGAACCAATATAACGACCAAAAATTAACGAGAATAACGAACTAAGTAAAGGGTTTATTATAATTAATAAATACATGAATTTTTATAAAATTAAATTTTTATTAGATTAATTTAAAATTAAGGCTAAAAAGAAAACTTCTTTCTTTGTTTTCTTTGGCCTCGAATTTGAAGACGTTTACTTTTTCTTAAACGGCAACCATTAAAAGATTCAAAATCAATATTGTGTATACCTATACATCGATTTTTTAAACGTCTATTAAAAAAAAAACGGGATAATAGAGGACGTCGGAACTTTTGAAATCCTTTAAAAAATATTTTAAGAAAATATTTTTTCTGCTTATTAAAAAAAAATCGAGTTATATACATTATTGTACGTTTTATCGTGTAAAAAAAAGACATAGATTTCTTTTTACCTTGTTTTGGAATATGTCTGAAAAGACATGGAGAAAATATCCGTGTAATTTTATTATCTTTAACTACTGTAACATAAATATTACTACGACGCAATATAATATAAACTGATATAATATTTAAATAACGGTTATTATACTGATTATGATTTAAAAAAGAATATTTTAATTTATTTTTAAAATATAAAGAATTTAATTTTTTAAGTAACTCATCAGAATACCTGCTATTTTTAACAACTTTAACATAACGATTAAGTAATAATGATTTTAATAATAAATTTTTAGGTAATTTATAATTTTTATAAATTAAATATAAATTAAAATAATAATTGATTGATTTATAAGTTAAATAAATAGGATCATTTTTATTTAATTTTTTTAATCCATTCTTTTCTTTATCGACTTTATTACTTAAATGACTTTGTTGTTGTAAATATTTTTCTTCTTTTGTTAATACTGTCAAATAAACTTCAACTTTATTTGTTCTAAAATTAAAAACTTTTGCTATATTTTCTTTTTGGATGTATTCTATAAGTTTATAATATTGATTTTTTTTAACCATTTATTTTTTAATTAATTTAGATTAACTTATCGGTGCGGTGGGATTCGAACCCACATCCTTTTACTCCCAAAGCAAATACGCAACCCTTACGCCTCGAACCGACTAAAACAAGCAACAGGATTTGAACCTGTATAATTAGGGCCGAAACCTAATACTTTATCCATTAAGCTACGCTTGCTAATTTGTAAAAGGAACAGGTGGGATTTGAACCCACGGTATATTAACTATACAATGGTTTTCAAAACCATCACTATAAA
>Ga0115104_10114230_pt1 | contig 11781 bp, 22 predicted proteins | sample CN18umnscriptome_2_FD_89649 | JGI IMG/M metagenome (GOLD analysis project Ga0115104, IMG submission 89649) | Marine eukaryotic communities from Pacific Ocean to study complex ecological interactions - CN13ID_70_C50_10m_0.8um Metatranscriptome... | ecosystem: Environmental > Aquatic > Marine >...
TGCTGTTTCATACTCCACGTGCGCTGTATTAATTGTAATACCACGTGCTTTTTCTTCTGGAGCGGAATCGATCTCATCAAATTTTTTCGTAGCAGATTCATTGTGAATAGCTAATGTTGCTGAAATTGCTGCTGTTAAAGTAGTCTTACCATGATCTACGTGACCAATAGTACCAATGTTGATGTGCGGCTTTGATCGTTCAAATTTTTCGCGTGCCATAGGATAAATATAGGTTAATTTTTAATTGTGAATTATGTTTAAATACTTTTGGCGAGAAATACTATTAATTTAGTACTAATATCTAAAATGAGCAAATGCTTTATTAGCATCAGCCATTTTATGAGTTTGTTCTTTTCTTTTTACGCTGTTTCCAGTCTCTTTTGCAGCATCAATTATTTCATTAGAAAGTCTTATAGCCATACTTTTACCCGAACGTGTTCGAGCAAACTCAGTAATCCATTTTAAAGAAATATTTGTACCTCTGTAAGCTCGAATTTCAATAGGAACTTGATAAGTTGATCCACCAACTCGTCTAGCTTTAACCTCAACGGAAGGTGTTACATTCTTAACAGCTTTTTCTAACACTAAAACAGGGTTTTCTTCTGTTTTTGTCGAAATTATCTCTAATGCATTATAAACAATTTTCTGAGCAAGTGACTTTTTACCTGATTGTAATATACGGCTTACTAATAAAGTCACTAATCGACTGTTATAAATAGGATCTGGTTCTGATAGAGTTCTTTGAGCTCTGCTTCTACGTGACATTGTTTAATTTTTTTGTAATATAAAATTTGCTATTAGCTTGCTTTAGGTTTTTTTCCTCCATATTTTGATCTACTTTGCTTTCGATCCTTTACACCAGCAGCATCTAATGTTCCACGAACTACATGATAACGACAACCAGGTAAATCTTTAACACGCCCACCACGAATAAGAACAACTGAATGTTCCTGAATATTATGTCCTATACCAGGAATATAAGCAGTAACTTCAAATCCAGAAGTTAATCTTACACGTGCAACTTTACGTAAAGCTGAATTTGGTTTCTTTGGTGTTGTTGTGTAAACACGAGTACAAACCCCTCGTCTTTGCGGGCAAGATTTTAGTGCCGGCGATTTTGTTTTCTTTTTGTTAGCAATTCTTTCAAATCGAACTAATTGTTGTATTGTTGGCATAAAAATTATTATTCATTTTGATTTTCAATACCGTATTTACGCATAAAGCGTTCTACTCTACCTTCTGTATCAAGAATTTTTTGAGAACCTGTATAAAAGGGGTGATTTCCAGACCAAATATCTACATTTAATCTTTCTTTCGTGGAACCCACTTTTAAAATTAATTGCCCATCACAATAAACTTTTGCATTAGGATACCAATCAGGGTGTATTGATGTTTTTGGCATTTTATAAATATTTTTTTAACGTTTAGAAAATTGAGGAGCTTTTCTAGCTTTCTTCAATCCATATTTTTTTCTTTCTTTACGACGGGAATCTCGAGTTAAAAAACCTTCTAACTTTAGTGAAGCACGGTTTTCTGGAGACATGTAACATAATGCTCGGGCAACCCCTAATTTAATTGCATCAGCTTGCCCCTTTAAACCGCCTCCGTGTGTATTTACATACATATCGTACATATTTTCTAAACCTAAAGTCGTTAAAGGAATTTTTGAAGCACTAATATACTGAGAATTAAATTGCAAGTATTTTTCCCCTTGTTTTTGGTTTACTACCATTGCACCTGTTCCAGGGACTAATATAACTTTAGCCACTGAAGTTTTTCTACGCCCAATACCAAAATAAGCCGACTTCGTTTCTGAAGCTGATAAAGACATAATGTAATTTTAATTTGTTGCAGTCGTTTTTTAAATAAATTTTTAATTAAGTTCAAAGATTTTGTTCAATATCTAATAAATAATTTATGCTATTAGATTAAATCTTGTCTTTTAACAGTCGTTTGTTTTTTGTTACTTTATTTTCTGAGATCTAGATCAAACCTTGCTTTTAAGCTATCGCAAACTTCATCAGCTGATTTTTGACCAAAATTTTTAAATTCTAAAAGATCTTCTGCTGAATATTGTAGTAAATCAGATAGCGTATGTACATTTGCTCGTTTTAGGCAATTGTAGGCACGGACTGATAATTCCAATTCTTCAATAAAGATTGTTTCTAAGTGTTCGGGTTTTTCCTCTTGAACTGATGTATCAATGCTAGGAGAAGAAGTTGAAACCGTATTAGTTACTTTTAAAAGCCCAAAAGTATTTTCCAGTATTTCTGCAGAAGAACTTAAAGCTTCGTCAGGCATAATACTGCCATTCGTCCAAATTTCTAAAATTAAACTTTCTAATTCAAACGAAGAACTACTTCTTGAAGTTTCTACAAAAAAATTAACTTTTGTTACTGGCATGAAAACAGCATCAACCGCTAAGAACCGTTCAGGTATTGTATAGGCTAATTTACCGCTAGTAAAATAATTTTGACCTCTTGCAATTAGAAATTCCATCTCTAAATTACCTGTACTGTTTAAGGTAGCAATATATTGTCGAGGGTCAATCAAAGTAATATTTTCAGGCAGCTCAATATCGCTTGCTAATATAATGCCAGCGTTTTTTATGCTAAGCCTAGCTAAAGTAGGTTCTGAAATATTACCCTTTAAAATAATTTGTTTTAAATTCAGTAATATGTCTACAACGTCTTCTTTAACGTTAGGAATAGTTGAAAATTCATGGTCTATTCCTGTAATACGGACACCAGTAATTGCGAGACCTTGTAAATTTGATAACAAAACTCGACGTAACGCATTTCCTACTGTAGTGCTTTGGCCTTTTAAAAAGGGGCCAATAGAATACTTAGAATAATACTCAGTGGTTTTGTTTGCTGTAGATTTTAAGCATTGAACTTGAAACATAATTTATATAAAATTTCTAGAAATTTCCTACGTTTTAAAGTTTCTCTTAATATTCAATTCTAAAATTAAACACGTCGTTTTTTAGGTGGACGGCAACCATTGTGAGGTACAGGAGTAATATCTTTAATAACTAAAACTTGTAACCCACAACCTTGTAATGCACGAATTGCTGTCTCCCTACCACTTCCAGGACCACTAACAACAACCTCCGCTTGACGCATACCTTGTTCATATGCAATAGTAGCAACTTTTTCAGCAGCAGACTGAGCAGCAAAAGGAGTACCCTTTTTCGCTCCTTTAAAACCACTACCACCTGCGGATGCCCAAAATAAAGTGTTTCCTTGTGGATCAGTAATATTTACAATCGTATTATTAAAGGTTGATTTAATGTGAACAACACCTGTAGTTATTGTTTTTTTAGATTTTTTCCCAGAAAATCGCTTTAATTGTTTGACCATATTAAGCTAATATGTATAATTTTTTTTTATTTTTTCTTTGCAACTGGAATTTTAACTTTTCCCTTTCGCGTTCTTGCATTTGTGCGTGTTCTTTGACCTCTCACAGGAAGTCCTACTCGATGACGACGACCTGTTGCTGACCCAATTTCCGTTAATCTCTTTATATTTTGAGAAATAACACGTCTTAAGTCACCTTCAGTTTGATAATCTTCATCGATGATTGCTCTTATACGAGTAATTTCTTCATCAGTTAAATCGTTACATCGTGTACTTGGAGAAACAGCCGCTGCTTTTATAATTTGATTCGCACTAGTGTTACCAATTCCAAAAACATACGTTAATCCAATTTCAATTCTTTTATTACGTGGAAGATCTACTCCTGAAATACGTGCCATTTATTAATTTTATTTACGTTTCATTTTTGCTCGACCTTGTCGAACTTTAAGTCGTGGATCGGATTTACAAATTAAATATATTCGTCCACGTCGTTTTACAATTTGACAATCTTTAGAACGGTTTTTAAGATTACCTATTGAACTTACAACTTTCATAGGTTTTGATTAAATTTTATAAAAATCATAGATTTGCTTTCTTTCAAATCTAAAGAAATAGTATAGAAGGTTTGAAAAAACCTGTTATAACGGTACTTCTAGTAATTTATGCTAACTTACTTAAAAGAAAAAGTCTACGCTTTTTTAAAACTCTCGTAATTTTGAGAAACTAAATAACCTTTAACTTGAGAAGTAACATCAGTAATTACACCAATCAAAATTATCAGAGAAGTTAAGTTTTTAAAAATATTAAAGTGAAATATGTTCCCTATTAAAATTGGGAAAAACGCTAAAAATGCTAAAAAAACACCTCCCATAAAAGCTAACCGACTTATTACTTGTTCGAGATAACGTGTAGTTTCTGTACCCTGTTTTAAACCGGGGACATTGTATGCCATTTTTGTTAAATTTTCTGACAAATCTTTAGGTTTTAATACAAGAAGTGAATAAAATGTGCTGAAGAAAACAACAAGAACTAGATTTAAAGCAAAAGATGAAAAAGTTAATAAATTTGTTAATAACTGATCATTAAAAGGCAAAATTTTTGATAAACCTATTTGTAAAGGATAAAATAAAAATGTTGCTATTGTTGTACTAAAAACTAGTGGCATGATACCACCTTGGTTAAGCTTAACGGGAATGTAACTATTTTTTAACTTTGTACTTAAAGAAGATTGCTCTAAATAATTAAAGTTTAATTGTCGGGCAGAAACAATACTTATTCTTTTGTATGAATCTTGGACTAAAACGATTACCGCTACTATTAGAAGATAAATAAAATAAGCTACCAAAAGTGTTGTTAAATTACTTATCGAAGATGCATTACTTAACTGAGACATTGATTCATTAATACTTGCGGGAAGTCCTCCAACAATATTAATAAAAATAATCATTGAAGACCCATTTCCAAGATCTTCTTTAGTTATAAGTTCTGCAAACCACATAGATAGCATTGATCCTGTAGTCAAAGAAAAAATAATTTTTAATGCTAAAACAATACTCCAGTTAAAAATTACAGGTTTAACCAAAATAAAAGCAACACCGGTGCTTAAAATTAATGCCCAACCTAAGGTTAAGTATCTAGTATACCGAGTAATTTGTTGACGGCCCCATTCACCTTCTTCTTTCTGTAATCGTTCTAAAGATGGGATAATAGGCGTCAAAAGTTGAATTACAATTGACGAATTAATGTAAGGTAAGATACCTAGTGAACCAATGCCTAGAAATGTACTCCCTGTTAAATTTTTTGCAAGCCCAAATAAAGGGTTTGCTACTTGATTTTGTGAAAAAATATCTAAATCGACATTAGGAACAGGAATATAAAGCCCAAGTCTTATAAGAATTAAAAAACCAAATATTTTAAGAATCTTTTTCTGTAGTAAACTTACTGTTTCTGACGTTTCCATTAATTTAGGAATTTTCTTTACGCAGTATAAGATTTTAATGTACTTAAACCATCAATTGTTGCTCTTGCGTTGTTAAGCAAATTATTTGAACCTAACTGCTTCGATAAAATATTTTTAATACCTGCAAGTTCTAATACAGTACGTATTGAACTTCCTGCGATTACTCCAGAACCTGGAGCGGAAGGGCGCAATACAAGTTTTGCAGCACCAAATCTTCCGCTTGTAGGGTGTGGAATTGAATTAGAACTTGTTAAAGGAACACTTATTATATGTTTTTTACCATCTGTTACCCCTTTTCGTACTGCAGTAATAACGTCTCCTGCTTTACCAACTCCAACTCCAACCTTACCTTGTTCATTTCCGACCACAATAATTGCCCGGAAACTCATTTTTTTCCCTCCTTTTACAACTTTGGTTACACGTTCAATAGCAACAACTCGTTCTAACCATTCAGATTTGGACTTATTTTTAGGACCCATAAAAAAATATAAATATTTGAGTGAAATGATTACTTACCTGTTTTACCAGCTTTTCGTCTTATAATTTCTCCTTCGTATGCAATACCTTTTCCTTTATAAGGCTCCGGCGGGCGCACAGAACGTATTTTTGCTGCAAATTCTCCAACCATATCTTTTTGCATTCCAGAGACTACAACGCTAGTAGGGTTTTCTACTTTTACAGATAGTTCACTTGGTGTAATCATTTTTACTGGATGGCTATATCCCATATTTAATACAAGATCTTTTCCATCAAGTTGTGCACGATAACCTACACCAGTAATTACCAATCTTTTTTCAAAGCCGGTAGAAACCCCTGTAACCATGTTAGATACAAGTGTTCTAGAAAGCCCATAAAGTGCTTGGGATAATTTAGTATCTTGAGTTTTTTCTATAAATAGTTTTTGATTCCCTTCGTCTAAGGTACAACAAACTAAAGAAGGTAAAATTCTAGAAAGACTACCTTTAGGGCCATCAACTAAAACCTTTTGACCATCCAGTTTTACTTTAACTTTTTCTGGGATCGTAATGAATTGTTTACCGATACGAGACATTTTTTATTTGAAATTTACCAAATATAACATAAAAGTTCACCACCAACACCTTCTTTACGAGCTTGTTGATCGGTCATTAAACCACGTGAAGTTGAAACAATAGCTGTTCCAAAACCTCCTAAAATACGTGGCATTTTTTTAGCACCGCTATAAACCCTAAGACCAGGTTTACTTATACGTTGGATTTTCTCAATACTTGGTTTTCGTTCTTTACCTGTATACTTAAGTGATAAAAGAATAGAACTATTTAAACCATTTTTTAATTCTTGAAAAGAATCGATTAGACCTTCCGCAAATAAAACTTGTGCGATATTTCGCGTTACTTTTGTAGAAGGTATTTGTACAATTTGATGTTTTGCTAGATTCGCATTACGAATTCTAGTTAACATATCAGCTATAGTATCAGTCGTCATTTTAATTTTTTAAGATAAGTAAAAACTATGCTGCAGTGAATGGCATCCCAAATGACTTTAATAAAGCACGGGCTTCCTCATCCGTTTTTGCAGTTGTTACAATAGAAATATCTAAACCACGAATTTGAGTAACATCATCGTACGATATTTCTGGGAAAATCAACTGCTCTTTTAATCCTAAATTATAGTTACCACGACCATCAAAACCGTTTGGGTTTATGCCTCGAAAATCTCTGATTCGTGGTAAAACAATATGAATTAATTTTGTAAGAAATGTGTACATCTGATCTTTTCGTAAAGTAACAGAAGTACCAATAGCCATACCATCACGAATTTTAAATCCCGCAACCGATTTACTAGCCTTATTAATTGTTGGTTGTTGTCCAACAATTAGACTAAGTTCTTGAAGACTAGAATCAAGTTCTTTTGCATTTTTTGATGCCTCTCCAACACCTCGATTTACGGATATTTTAACAAGTTTAGGAACTTGTTCAATGTTTTTGTAACCAAATTCCTCAATTAAAGAAGGAACAATTTTTTGCTTATACAAGCTTTTTAAGTCTAATTTCATTGCTGATAAAATTTACTTCTATAAAGTTTTTAAATTTTTACTAAAGTACTTCGGGAGCTAATGAAACAATTTTAGTAAAACCTTTTTCTTTTAATTCTCGAGCAATTGGACCAAATACTCGAGTACCACGAGGATTATTTTCTTTATTTATTATTACAGAAGCATTATCGTCAAAGCGTAATCGAGAACCATCTTTTCGACGAATAGATTGTTTAGTTCGAACAATAACCGCGCGAACAACATCAGAACGTTTAACGGTAAGGTTTGGTGTAGCGTCCTTAACAACTCCGATGATGACATCACCTACATGACCATATCTTCGATTACTGCCAAGCACTCTAATACACATTAAATTTTTAGCCCCACTATTATCTGCTACTCTTAAACAAGTTTGCGGTTGTATCATTTTTTATGTTGCTGACTTTCTTAAAACACTAATTAGGACCCAATTTTTAGTTTTACTAATAGGTTTAGTTTCACGAATCCTTACTTGATCTCCAATTGATGCATTAAATGTAGAATCTTGGACTGCGTAACGTTTTGTCCTTGTAATAACTTTTTTATATCGTTTATGAATAATACGATCATTAACAGCAACGATACGTGTATTATTCATTTTGTCACTAACAACAATTCCTATTTTTTCTTTTACTGCCATAAATTTCAAATTTAGAAAAATAACATATTTGATTTTTTGAAAAGGCTTATCTGCAGCGTTAACTTTATACTTTTTCTAAAATTTTTGTTTTAATGGGCAGTTTATAAGAAGCTAGCTTTAAAACTTTATAAGCCATTTCTTTACTTAAACCATTAATTTCAAAAAGTACCGCACCTGGTTTAACTACAGCAACCCAATAAGCCACTGTACCTTTTCCGGAACCCATTCGAGATTCTGCTGCTCTTTCAGTAATAGGTTTGTCAGGGAAAATTCTAATCCATATTTTTCCTGTACGACGAACATATCGCGTAATACTACGTCTTGTTGCTTCTATTTGTCTAGACGTTAACCAAACAGGCTCTAAAGCTTGAATACCATACTCGCCAAAAACGATAGTATTAGCTTTTGAAACTCCTTTAAATCTTCCGCGGTGTTGTCTACGAAACTTTGTTCTTTTTGGAAGTAACATAAACTATATATACAAGTTGCTTAAATTAATAAGTTAAAAAATTTCTTTATTAAAGATCCAAACTTTAATACCTAATACCCCATAAATTGTATTTGCTCGGTGCGTCGCATAACTAATATCTGCCCGAAGAGTTTGAAGTGGAACTCTTCCTTCACGAGCCCATTCTGCACGAGCAATTTCAGCACCATTTAGCCTACCAGCAACCTGAATTTTAAACCCTTTAACACCACTTTTTTGTAACATTTGTGTTGTTTGGCGAATTGCTTTTCTAAAAGCAACCCGTTTTTCAAGTTGTTCCGCAATTGATCTTGCAACCAGTGAACTTTCATTTTCACTTCTTGCAACTTGCAAAACTTTAATACGTATTTGTTTCGAGTCTTTAACTAAACTTTTTAAGTTATCTTTTAACTCAACAATTAAATTTGTTCGATCAGTTTCGGCCGCAATAGCTTTTGGTCTTGCTGCATGAATTATCAATTCAAGTTGATTTACTTTTCTTTGAATTTCTAATTTAGCAATTCCTGCTTTACTATACATTGACTCGAACTTTTTGTCGAAAAATTTTCGTATTTTATAATCTTCTTTAAGAACTTCACTATAAGCACCATAATTGGCAAACCAAATGGCATTATGTGATTTATTAACACCAGTTCGAAAACCGGTTGGATGCGTTTTTTGTCCCACGAACTAAATACTTGTAAAATTTTTAGTTTTTATAATTATTCCATAACAATCGTTATGTGTGATGTTGCTTTTAAAATTCGATAAGCCCTACCTTGAGCTCTCGGACGAAAACGTTTCATCGTCGGGCCTTGATCTGCAAAAGCTGATTTAATTACCAACTTTTTTCGTCCATACCAAAATTATTTCTAGCATTTGCAGTAGCAGAACGTAGAACTTTTATAATTGGGGCACAAGACGCGTATGGCATAAACTCTAAAAGTAACAACGCTTCCGAATATGTCTTACCTTGAATTTGTCGAAGAACACGACGAATTTTACTAGGAGACATTCTAACGTATTTAGAAACAGCTCGAATTTCGTTTTTTTGCATAGAGTTTTACTAACGTTTTCCTTTCTTATCTTTTTTTACGTGTGAACGGAATGTTCTACTCGGAGCAAATTCACCTAATTTATGACCAATCATTTGATCACTTACAAAAACAGGTAAGTGCTGCTGCCCGTTGTAGACAGCAAATGTATGACCAATCATATTTGGCAAAATTGTTGTTGAACGTGACCAAGTTTTAATTGTATCTTTCTTCCCACTGGAATTCATTTGTTCAACCTTCTCCATTACGTAAGAAGCAACAAATGGTCCCTTTTTTAAAGAACGTGGCATTTTTAAATAATCTAATTTTTATAAATTGTTTTTAATACAACGTTAACGGCGTGAACGTAATATGTACTTACCACTTGCTTTAGTTGGATTACGTGTTTTTATACCTAAGGCAGGTTTACCCCAAGGCGTAACAGGTTTTGGTCGACCAATAGGTGATCTACCTTCCCCTCCACCATGAGGGTGATCAATCGGGTTTTTCACAACACCCCTTACTTTAGGTTTTTTACCAAGCCATCTAGATCGACCAGCCTTTCCTAATGTAATGTTAATACTATCAACATTACCGACTTGACCTAACGTTGCGTAACATTTCTTATTAACTAACCTAACTTCATTAGAAGGTAGTTTTAAAGTAACGAAATTACCCTCTTTTGCTATTAGTTGTGCATAAGTACCTGCAGCACGAGCTATTTGACCACCTTTACCAAGAGTTAATTCTACATTATGTATAATACTTCCTAATGGTATTAATTCTAATGGCATAGCGTTACCTACTTCGATAGGTACATCATTTCCAGAATATATACTTGTTCCAATTTTTAGAGAACGAGGGCAGACGATATACTTTTTTGAACCGTCTTCATAATGTAATAAAGCGATTCTTGCATTTCGATTCGGATCATATTCAATAGTAGCAACTTTAGCGGCTATTGTAGATTTTCGATGAAAATCGATTATACGATACTTTCTTTTGTGTCCCCCACCTCGGCCTTTAACCGTAATAACACCACGATTATTTCGACCGCCGCAAGCTTTTTTACCAAAAGTTAAAGCTTTATCAGGTTTTACATTTGATAAATCATCAAAGTATGAAACAGATTTTGAACGTGTCCCTGGGCTATAAGCCCTATACAGACGAATTGCCATATAATATTTAACTATTTAAGAACATCTAAATTTAGATAAGAATCATTTATTCTTCTTCGAATAAACGAATAGAATCTTCTGATGCTAATTTGACTATTGCCCTTTTATAACGGGCCTTTTTTCCGATAAACTTTCCTACACGACGTTTCTTTAATGGTAATAAAGAAGTGTTCACGGAAATTACTTTAACATCAAATAACTGCTCAACAGCCGATTTCACAGCTGATTTATCAGCTTTGGAATCAACAGCAAAGCTGTATTGATTTTGTTCAATTAACCGTATTGTCTTTTCTGTAAGAATAGGATATTTAACTATATCCAATAAATTCCCTTGATTATTTTGAATGTAAGACATAAAAAAATGATAGACAGCTTAAAAAAAACTAATATTTTTGTGGCTGAATTTTTAATACAGTATTCTTTTTTCCTGGAACAGAACCTTTTAAAACAAGAATATTATCTTCTGCGTTAACGTATAGGATTTCTGTATTTTTAAGTGTTACCGTTCCACCACCAAGTTGACCTGCCATTTTTTTACCAGGGTATACTCGTCCTGGAGTACTACCAGCACCAATACTTCCGGGCAATCTATGGTTTTTAGAACCGTGTGTCATAGGACCACGACTAAAATTGTGTCGTTTTTGGTTACCAGCGAAACCTTTACCTATACTTTTTCCCGTTACGCGAACTTTTTGTCCAACAGTAAATGTATTAGCTTTTATAACTTGCCCCAACTTGAAATCTTCTGGTTTAGATACACGAAATTCTCCAAAAGATTTGAAACCTCGATCACCTATTTTTTTTAAATGACCAAGTGTCGGTTTATTTATTTTTTCTAATTTTTCTTCTCCATAAGCCACTTGAACTGCGTTGTAACCATCCGTCGTTACCGTTTTAATTTGACTCACCTGACATAATCCCATTTTCAGTATTGTTACTGGAAGGATTGTACCTGACTCATCAAATATTTGGGTCATGCCAACCTTTTTTGCAAATAGGCCTGCTTGCATATAAATAATTTTTTAGGATTAAGATATAAATTTTAAGTAATGCAATTTTAAAAAAATTTCGTTTATATGTTTGTTTGTAAA
>Ga0115104_10304455_pt1 | contig 11760 bp, 14 predicted proteins | sample CN18umnscriptome_2_FD_89649 | JGI IMG/M metagenome (GOLD analysis project Ga0115104, IMG submission 89649) | Marine eukaryotic communities from Pacific Ocean to study complex ecological interactions - CN13ID_70_C50_10m_0.8um Metatranscriptome... | ecosystem: Environmental > Aquatic > Marine >...
AATTCATCGAATTCTCCCTCTGCTGCTGTAGGTGGGCCATTAGGATCGGAGGTGCCTGATGGGCCAGTAGTGGATGGGTCAGAACCATCAGTAGTTGGTGGGCCAGTAGTGGATGGGTCAGAACCATCAGTAGTTGGTGGGCCAGTAGTGGATGGGTCAGAACCATCAGTAGTTGATGGGCCAGTAGTAGATGGATCTTCTTGGAGTCTTCTTCTGAATCTAGTGCCGTCAGCTGCAGTGACGGTTGTATCAACGAAATCACCAGTAGTTGGTTTATCAAATCCACCAGTAGCTGTATCAAATCCACCAGTAGTTGTATCGAAATCACCAGTAGCTGGTTTATCGAATTCACCAGTAGTTGGGTTTGGATAGGTTCCAGCACCTCCTTCAAATTCACCGGTAGTTGGGTTTGGATAGGTTCCAGCACCTCCTTCGAATTCACCGGTAGTTGGGTTTGGATAGGTACCTGGACCTCCTTCGTATCCGTAATCACCAGTAGTTGGGTACTTCTCTTCACCATAATATGCTTCATCATAATACATATCATCGTGATACATGCCATCGTGAGCGGCTGTTTGCATCTGTTGATGGAGAAGGTAAGCTCTGGAAGCTTCAACTGATGCTTACAAGAGGCATTCGACAGTAGTGCATGGTACACCTGCTCCGTCTGGTCCGTACTTCACGATATCAATCATCATGTTTTCAATTGAGAAAGCAGCCTTTTCTCTAAGCTGGTTAACTGCATTGTTCATTGCATCGGCAATTCTATCTGTGAAAGATTCAAAAACTACACCTGTAGTTGCGCTACCAGCTGCTCCACCTGGAATAGCAGTAGCAGCAGTCTATGATGCATAGTATTCATCGAGTGCTGGAGTTGGAATTTGGCTTTGGAAATCCATGAATCCTGCTGGAGTAACTTCTCCAGTGAACAATGACCAGACTTAGTCATGTGGGGCATCGATGTAATCTGGGAAAATACCCATTTGGGCATCATCAGGGGTAATATCACCGGTAATGTAAAAACCATTGATGATATCAACAGCTACCTCTGATACTTGTGGCATTAGGGTTGCTTCGTCCAAACTATAAAGGAATGATGGCTCGCATGTTTGAAGGGTTCCGGCGACTGGCTCTTGGGCACTTTGCTCTTCTTAATCAGAGAACAAATCGTTAAGTCTCTGCTCGTAGTCTTGAACAAGACTCTCATACCATTACATATCAGATCTGGCATCGATCAATGCGGATTCCTTTGCGGCAGCTAGAGCATCGACTTGTCTTTGTTGGGTGATGACAAGTTGTCTTGCGGCAATTTCATTGAGAATATCTTGAGCCTCTTCAATATCTAACTCAGCAGCTACAATGTCTTCTTTAAGTTGATCAATTCTTTCATTGATAGCAATTGTCAATGCTTCTTCACGATCGTTACCAATAATTTCGTAGATCAAATCTTCAAGAGTGATAATCTGGAGCTCGAATTGTCTTCTATCGTTTTGCTTGGTATTCCAGATGGCCTCTTGATCTTACAATTCTTGAATGAGTTCTGCGTTTTCATCAAGGAATTCATTTTCGTTCATGATTCGCAGGTCTTCATTGATCAATGATTGGAGATGGTTGTTAGCTTATTGAACACTTTGCTTATCCCAACCGATGTACAATTAGATTTCTCTGATGTTACCCTTGGTCATCTCAACTTCATGTTTGAGATCCAAGTACTCTTCAGATTCTCTATCAAGAGTTTCATCAGCTTCCATAGTGTCCAAGTTGGCCTTTAGAAGTGTCTACTTGAATTAGTAGAAAGCAAGTCTCTCTGTTGAGTCATCTAACCACTTTTAGGAATCTGCTGCCCATGTACGGGCATCATCAATATAAAATTGTCTTTCTTCTCTCTCAGCTGATCTGAGGATGGTTTGTTGTGTCTTTTGCTATTCAACAATTGCAATTTAATCAAGTCTCTTTATTTCAAGAACTCTTTCAGCTTCTTCTTTCTAAAGTTGAAGTGCTGCATCTTGGGCACTATATTTATCTAATTATGTTTGAGCTTCAGCACGCTGTTCAGCAGTTGAAGTAGCATCATCAATGATTAAGGTCAACTCGAGCTGTCTGAAAACAATTTCAAGCTTTTCTCTATCGGCAGACTCGGCCTTTTCTCTTTCCTCTTGCTCTTGTCTAGCAGTTTCTGCAGCGAGCTCTCTTTGTGTTTGAGCTTAATACAGTGCGTCGATGTCAGTTTAGATCTTATCATATGCTGCTTTATCTGTAACGTATTATGCTGTCATGAGGTCGTTTCTTCTGTTATCAATTTATTCGAATTGATCATGGTATTCTGCATGAATAAGGTCTATCTGAGTTTACCATTCTTCATCTACTGGCATGCTGTTAGCTTCAGCATCATCAATGTATGATTGCCACTCTTATAATCTTGGATTCATTTCATCAAGGATAACTTGGGCTTCATTGTCGATTTCCCAAATTTAATCATCAACACTTTAGATTTTTCTCCAAGCTTTAGCAAGCTGTTTGTAGAGTGCATCGAGAGCTTCCATATCTTGTCTGACTTGTTTAGCCTGTTGGGCTGCTTGCTCAGCTCTTGCCAAATCACCCTTGAGGTTATTAACAGCCTTATTGAGATCTGTTAACGTTGTTTCGGCAGCGTCAATTTCTTCTTGAATTGCAGGTCTGTCATCAACTGTCAAATTGAAGTCCTATGGATTAGTGTATTTTGCATTAAGGAAATCTACTTAACCAACTTGTCTGGTGACTTAAATCTCTGCTTCAGTAAGATTTCTTTGCACTTCTTCCTTAGCTTTTGCCAACTCAGCATCCTATGCTTTAGCATTGGCTTCCTTTTCCTTTTGTATTCTTTGGTCCTCAATGACCATGATCGCATCGTATTTTTCATTAGCTTTCTGTTCAGCAAGTCTCATTGATTCTTGAGCTTCTGCAATTCTGGTTGAGATCTTGACATAATCAGCATCACCGGCAACTAGTGCTTCTAATTCTAATTTCCAGAGTGCAATCTTAGATCTATTACCATCAGCAGAATTGGTAAATTAGGTGTATTCTTGCCATAATGTATCGATCTATTACTAAAGTTCTTGTTCTTCAAGTCTTGTGGCATACTGAGATTCAATTTCGGTAAGATTGTTTTGAACTTCAGTCATTCTATCTTAGATTGTGTCAATTTCATTAGTGGCAAGGAAAATTTCCCATTGATAAGCATCTCTATCAGATACAACTGTAGTTGCTTCATACAATGCAGTCAATCTTGTGAGTTCACCTTGTTAATTGGTGAGATCAGTCTGATCAGTAGCAAGTTTATCTTTCATTTCTTGGATTGCCAATCTATACTAGTTATTTTCCTCCTTTCTGTCGAATGCAGTCCATTAGTTATTAATTTGTGTTTGAACTCTATCCCTGTTGGCAATCTTAACGGCGAGATCTGCCTCAAATCTAGTAACAGACATTTCAATCTCGTCCAAAGTTTGCTCGTCTTCTAAGAATGGTTATCTGATTGAATCTTGGTTCTGCTCCCAGTATCTTAGAACCATCTCATCAACATGTGTGTCATTCATAAGTTTGGAGGACGAGAATTCCAATTCTTCGATAGAGATTCTCTCTGAATTAGTACCTATTTTGATATCTTGTTCCCTTCTTCTATTAGTAAATTCACCCTAGAGTTCAGCAATTTTTATGTCCTAGTCAGCAATCTATTCGTTGAGAAGAGCAATGGTAGCTGTAGCTACTGCTTGTGTGACGTCACTATCTTCACCACTAGCAGTCAAATTTGGTGTTAAACTAGTAATTTGTGTTTGAAGATCTGTTTTATAAGTAGTTCTTGTCTGAATCTCTGACTGGATATCCATGATCGCCAATTCTTCAGAAGAGAAATTGAGTGCCAAATCGATTCTTCTCCCCTCAATATGTTTTTATCCAGCTTCAAGTTGCAATTCAGAGTATTTAACTTCAAGTGCTTCGATTTCTTAAGTAGCTGCAACCCATCTTTCCAAATTGGTGGCCTTATTAAGAGCTTGTTCCAACTCTAGACCTCTAGTATATAAATCCTCCAATTATCTGTTGAGAGATTCCCATTCGACTAGTAAGAAGTTTCTTTATTCTTCTTGCTGGATTCTATACTCGCCAGCTTACTCTTTTCTGTTGTCTCTCTCAGTTTTGAATGTATCATATCTAGACTGAAATGTTTCATCAATCAATATCCTTACATTCGAGATATTCTTATTGATTTCTCCTGCAATGAATTCCTATCTAACTGCTTGATATTCAGCAGAATTCACATCAACAGTTGCCATTTACTCTGCAAGAATTGCTGCTTCAGCTTCAGCTCTAGCTTAAGCTTCTGCTGCAAGTCTTTATTCTTCAGCTAATCTTTCAGCTGCTGCGATTTCTGCAGCTAGTTTCTCAGCTGCTGCTGCTTCAGCTGCTGCTGCTTCAGCTGCAAGCTTTTAATTTAAAGCAGCTGCTGCATCTCTATCGATTTTAGCTTACTTTTATTCGGCATCAGCTGCAATTACTGCTCTGAGATTGACGAGCTGAGCATTTGCTGTGTCAATTCTACTGAAAAGACCAGTTTCTTCATTCCAGAGCAATTCATCATACTCTAAGATGTTATCTTAGAAGTAAACGTCAACATCATCATAATATGTTAAATCTTCAATCAAGACACCTGCCTCGTCAACATATGGTTCTTGATAAACTCTTTATTCATCGAATGTTTCCCACAATTAATCGATTTATACAAAAGTTTCTTCTACTTGAACATTCCAAGAATCGAGTTATTCCTCAAGAAGAACTATCTTAGTCTCGTTGTCTGCGGCTAATAATGCTGCAGCTTCTTCAGCAGCTCTTGCATCTCTAGCATCTTGCCTTGCTTTCTCTGCTGCTGCTCTTTCGATTTCTGCTTGTCTTTCTTGTTCCATTCTTTGAAGTTCATCTCCAGAGAAGATCTATCCTGCAAGTGACATCATTTATTTGAATAAATTAGTATACTAGGTTGAACCTTCCTCAACTTGAGCGAGTTAAGTCTGAATTTTGTTGTATGAAGCTACATTTTCATTGTATACTCTCAGCTCTTCATTATATACTCTTTGGCGTTCAGTTTCCTCCTCTACTAATCTGGCTGCGAGTTCAGCAGCTGCATTTGCTTCAGCTACTAATCTTTCTTCTTCTTCCCTAGCTTCTTTTTCTTATTATTATCTTGCTAATTTTTGCTCAGCTGCAGCAGCATCTTGTTGTGCTTTTAATTATTGTTCTTTCAATAATTCAGCTTATCTTGTCTTCTCTGCATCAATTTCTGCTTTCTAGGAAATTAATCTTGCTAGATTTTGTCTGATGTAGAAAAGGTCTGATGCGAGAAGCTCAATTGTTCCTGCTTCATGTTCATCAATCTATCTTTGTAGTTCTGAGATTGCATTGCCTAATCCCGCAGCTTCCAGTGCGGCTTGTTCAGCAGCTCTTGATGCAATTCTAAGTTCTTCCTGCCTTTTTTCTTCTTCAGCAGCTAATCTTTGCTTTTCTGCCTTGTCAGCTGCTTCCTAAGCAATTCTTTTCTGGGCATTCTCTTGCTCCTTAAGTTTAGCCTCTCTAGCTGCTGCTTCTTCTTTAGCTGCTGCTGCTGCAGCTTATGTCTATGCGTAAATCTCTTCTCTTGACAAGGTAGAGTTTGCTAAGGCTTCTTAGGCTCTTTAATAAGCTTTTTATGTGGTGACTAAAGCAGTATTGAAACCAGCAACCTTGTCTTTAGCAGCATTAAGCTTAAGTAAGGTTGAGGCAGCTTGAACGGTGTATTTTGTTGAGTTCTCAATTTGTTTTTGATCAGCTGCATTAGTAAGATCAAGAGTCATGTTTGAGATGGTTGTGATCTTAGTTTGGAGAATATCGAAATCTGTTTGGAGCTAATCTTGAGAAGTCATTGCAAGATCGTAATCTGCTTTGAATTCCTCGATCAATGCTGGTGCTCTATCAACGACTGATTGAATAGAGTCTGTGGTTCCTTAAGCAAGAGCGTTAGCGATTTCGAATGATTATTATGCTTGATCCCTAGCTCTTTCGATTCCAGTAATGTTTGTTAAAAGCTCATCAATTAGTGCCTGAACTCCATCCTACAATCCTTAGATTCTTGTAATGTTTGCTGCAGCATTTTCATTACCCAATTATTGGAAGATTGTCTATTCTTTAATATCATTAGCATACCCTCTTGATTTTAATTAATACTCTAAGAGTTGTTCATTAGCCAAATCTAATCTCAATAAAGCTTCCTCGTTGGCAATTTGTGCTTCGATTGTAAGAGCAGTTGCGTTTCTGACTGTTTGCTCTTCTGACTTTCTTTCAATTTCTGCCTCAAGTTCCTCAATGTAGCCTGGCAAGTTGATCTGATTGTATTCGAGATCCTCAATTTATGTCGTATAAGCTCCATCATCATCACCCAAGGTTGATATCAAACCTCGAAGAGTTGCAATTTTATCTGGGATAGCAGTAAGATCCTCCCTAGCATTCATTTAATTCTTGATTGCAACCATGACCTCTGCATTGACAACTTGAGAGCTGATAACTGCCTTTGTCACTCTGAATTCATTGAAGATTTGTCTGATGTTAGAATCATATTGCTCCTCGAGATTTCTCTTGTTGATTTGCGATTAGATTGCAGCTTCGTATTGAGTATTAGCAGCTGAAATTTGTCTTTCGAGATCACTTGTCATACTAGAGTCACTTGCGTTTCTGAGTTGATACTGTAATCCCTCAATATTGTCTAAGAGTTGATTCTCTTCTGTTTATAAAGTTGCAAGTTCCAACTGGAGTTTGTCTTTTGCATCAATCAAAGAGATGATAACCTGATCGGTTTTATCTTTAGCATTAGCAATCTCTTCTGCAAGCGTTTGAAGTTGTCTGGCATTGTCGGCTGCTTCTGTAAGTCTTACCACTTCAGTTTCTGCCTCAAGTTTGACAGCTTCTTACTCTGAAATTCTAGCTTTAACTGTGTCGATTTCAAGTTATTTAGCTGGTCTGAGATCTGATGAAAGTGTTGTGATTTGTTGCTCATAGAATTACAACTCTGCTTTATAAGCTGCAATACTCATACCAGCATCGGTAACTCTTTAAGCAACAATCTACTGAGCATTTTGGGCTGCTTCTGCGGCTTGTCTATCAAGTTGAGCTCTCCTGTTATCGGCTAATGAAACAATTTAAGCTGAAGCGAGTTCGTAATCACGATCCATAGAGTTTCTCAAAGCTGTGATACTTTCTGTTCCCTCAAGCTCGTGGAAGCTAACAGTGCTGTTAAGCTGATAAAGTCTGTAGGAGTAAGTATTGTCAAGATCTGTCTGTGATCTTGTATACTGGTTATCAACTTCATCTTTGGTTGTGGTCCTCTCGAAAGCATCTCTGGTATTCCTTGCCAAGATTGCTAATTAGAATTCTGTAACTCTAGCAGATGCACTAACTTCAGCATTAGCATAAGCTGCATCAAAAGCAACCTGAGCTCCCTCAATGATGAAATCAGAGTAAGTTCTAGCTTCCTGTTGTCTATCTGCAAGTGCTGGGTTTTAAGCTGCTTAACTGATGATATTATTAAGAGTGGAGCTTAAACTGGTCACTTTCTCGTCACGCCATGAGCTGATTTCTGCTAAAGCTTCATTGACAGCAGCCTCTGTTTCAGCCAAAGCCAATTGAGCATTGAAATTATTTCTGATGAATTTGGCATCAAACTTGGATCTTTCTTTTTCCAAGTTTAATTGAGCTTCAACCTAGGCTTCTTGCATGATAGTGTCAAGGACTGTGCTTGCTGCAGTCAAATCAAATCCTGGGGCCAATGCTAAGACATTTCTGGACATGTTGCCTTCGATTTGTTGAATGGTATTAAGCACAGATGTTTCACCAGTTCTATAGGCAGTCATCAATTCATCTTCTGTCTCTGAAAGAGCTGCATCCGTGTTGAATGCTTTGACAATTGTACCAACGGACAATTGAGCATTGTTGATTGATTCGTTGATCAAACTATCGATCCTGGCCACGATGATAGCCTCTTGGTCACCATTACTGTTTGCAATTGTCCATTCTTCTTGAATCTTTGCGAAAGCATTTCCAACTACATCAGTTGAAGTTGCTTAAAGAAGTTACATAGCAAGTGTACGAGCAAAATCCTCATTTTCTTACACAATTAAGAGGACGGCACTCACATTTTCTGGATCGCCTGCATCTGATAACATGTCTGGAATTGGTGATGTATTGTTTGATGCATCACGAAGGAAGCCCATCACTTGTTGAAGACCGGTAGATCTGCCAATGTCTTCAGTAAGTTTTATCAAAGCAGCTTTGTTGGCTGCATCAATTGCAGCTTGCCTTGAGAGAACCTTAGCTGGAGATTGATCTCCAAGTAAATTTGAGACGAATTCGTATTCATTCTAAGCTCTGTAGTAAGCTCTCTTCTCTGTATCAGTTGAATCTTCGCCAAGATTTTTGTATTATTGTTCCATCTCGTACTGCAATTTGTTCTCATAATTTGCAAGAGATTAATAGATACGTGCATCGTCTGGTTGATCAAGAGCATTTGTAATGGAATTGATCCTCTCAATAGCTAATTCAAGATCACTTCTGTCACGTGCACTAAGATCTCCTCTCAATCTTGCAGCATCAAGAGCCTCTTAGGCAGCCTTGGCTTAATCTTGAGTCGTGCTGATCATTGTTGTGATGAGGTCAACCTTAGATTTCTCGTAGTAGTAATTATGTTGAGCAGATGCAAGATTATCCAAGTATTGGGCATAAGCATCATTGTCGTTTTCAACATATGTGGCTGTCTAGGCATTACTGAAGATTTCTTCAAGTCTCTTCATCTCTTGTCTGACCTCAAATCTGAAGGCAGTGGCACCATCAAGTTTTTGTTTGAGTGTTGCAGCATCAGTTTCAGGATCACCGGTCCTTTCGAAACTTACAATTTCTAAAATTTGTGCTTGGATAGCTTAAGTGTCTTCATCAGTAAGAGGAACATTTCTTGCGGCATCAATTTTAGCTTGTCTCTCTGCTTATGCTTCTCTAACAGCTGCAGCCTCCTAATCTTAGATAATCTTGTATTGACTTTGGATTTCTGTAAACATCTTGCCAAGTGTTTCTTATGCCTCTTCAAGAGTAGTATTGGTTGGATCAGCCTAATATGCTTCACTAGCTGCTTTCTTTTGATTAAAGAAATCGGTCATAAGTTCTTGGACTATGCCTTGTTCAATAGCTTCATTAAGCTATTAGGTCAGCTGACTGATTTGTTCTGTAGTCAAGGCATTACGTTGTTCCTCCAATCTTGCTGCTCTTTCTTCAGCTTCTTATTGTTTCTGATAGAGTTCTGGGTTAGCCTCTTTTTCTGCTTCTCTGATTGCAACAAGTGTATCTTCAAGGTACTTGAGTGTAGAAGCAATAGTAACTTATTCTTCTTACAAAAGAGCTTTGGCAGCAGCATCTTTTTCCTTCTTGATTGACTGAGTAATCTTGGCGAGATCCTTCTTGTATTGATCGATCTTTTCTTGTGGAGTCTGACCAGAAACTACAACTGGAGCAACATAAGCATCTGTGACGGCATCTTCAGCTGCTCTTTAAGCTTCTGCGGCTGCTTTTGCATCGGCTTCGGCCTACTGTTGTGCTGCTAGTGCTTCAGCTTGTTTGGTTTCGGCGTAAGAGTTGACACATTGTACGAATCCCATCAATACTGGATCAAAGACTCCTGCCATGAACTGAGTCTAGCAGTAGTCCAAGTTGAGAATGGAATTGTCAGCCAAATCTGGAATACCCAAGGAAGCTTGGCAAGATGCTTCGGCTTCGGATTGCTCTACTACAGTTGTTGCTGTACCTGTGGTTGTATCAGCAGTTTGAAGTCTTCTTCTTGTAGTGGTAGTTTCAGAGGATTATGCTGCTTGTTGGGCCTCATACTCTTCTAACAGTCTCTTCAATTCTGCAGCTTTTTCGGCCTCTGCGTTAGCAGCTGCAAGGGCAGCAGCAGCGGCTTCTTGCTCAGCTGCTAATCTGGCAGCCTCTGCCTGTTTGGCCTAAAGCTCTGCTTCTGCAGCATCAACTGCCTCTTGCTTGAGTCTAGCCTCCTCTTCTCTTTGGGCCTTCATCTCAGCTTCGAGTTGTTCAGCAATGCTGTTGTCAAGCTCAACTGTCACTGGACCAGTATCTCCATCGGCGATTTTCTGAGCAGCTGCGATCTCTTCAGGGGAGAAACCCAATTGCTAAGGTCCGGTTGAGATAGCACGTTCCTTGGTGACTTGGTAGTGCTTTCTGGCTGTGGCGTAACTGGCTCTCAACTGAGGGTTTTGTGGGTCCTCAGCAAGAATATTCTCAAGTTCGAGCATCTAGTCGAAGACTTGCTTGAGCCAGAAGTCGACATCAGACTGTCCACCAACAACATTTCTGGCGCTATCAACTGGGAAGTTCAAAGCATCAGCGTCATCTTCGGTCAGGACAACTTCTGGAAGGAGGGCTTCTGATGAGACTTTTTCGTCAACATCAAATCTGACTTTAAGACCGGCCTCGAAGTCGTTGAGAGCTTCGTTGAATTCGATCTCGAGTTGTCCCAAAACTGGTGATCCATTGGCAGAAGCATAGTTCCATTCACGCTCAGCGGCTCTGAGGGTGTCTTCGATGGCATCGAAGAAGAACAAAAGATCATCGGGAGTGTTTCTGGCGATTGGAAGTGCCTCGGCATAGAGTCTATTGTAAGCCTCAACGGACTTAGCCTCGATGGAAATACCTAGAATACCAGCGGCCTCTCTGGTAGAGACATCAGTGGATTCAGACATCACGAGGAGCTCATCTCTGAGGAGTCGCATCTCGGTTTCTGCAGCACTATACTGGTCTTGGATCTAGGTATCTTCTGGGAACTCTTGAGACTTCTTGGCCAAGTCGAGCTGGGTCAAACTTGCTTCAGCGACGATGTTTCTGAGACCATCGATACCAGATTCATCCTTGGCATCCCAAAGCTTCTTGCTAAGGCCATCTCTGATGATGTTGCTACTGGCGGTCTGCATTGCCTCGTATTCTCTTCTGAGTTGCTCGAGCTCCTCTCTATCCTCAACAGTAACTTCAGCATCTGGCTTGCTGGCGATCTCTTCAGCCTTGGCCTGATAGGACTCGAATGCAGAGAGTTGGGCAGCTTCAAGCTCAGCGGCAGTTCTACCGACGAGAGCTTCTCTGGCAAGTTGGGCTTAGGCTTCTTCCTCAGCAACTCTCTCTGCCTCAGCTTGGGCGTCAAGTTCAGCTTGTTTGTCTCTTTCTCTCTGAGTGGCAGCGTCTTCCTGAGCAACAGCGGCGCTCTCTGAGCAGGCATTGCTGTACTGAGAATTCTCGTTGGAAGTGTCAACACCCATGGCTTCGATGAGTTTCTGGCCGTCCTGAACGCAGGTGCAGATCCACTCGTACCCTTGATCGAGGTACTCTCTGGCGGTGGCTTCCTGTCCAACACCGACGAGGGTCCAGTAGACAGCAGCGACAAGGTTCCAAGCGTTGTCTCCGACGTTGACAATGGCACATCTCAAGGCATTGACGGCCCTGACGATGTTTGGGCTAACCCCACCGAGAGCGGCGAGACCAACGTTCATGAGGTTTCCGGTAGCGTCGAGAAGCTCACCGAGCAGAGCTTAGAAGGCCCAATCATCCCCCCAGGGCATGTTGTGGTCCTTGCACTCTGAAATGATAATGGAACCGCAGTTTACGGTAACTCCAAAAATATCCATGTGAAAAAGTATGCACGAAAGTAAGTAAAAG
>Ga0115104_10566145_pt1 | contig 11703 bp, 5 predicted proteins | sample CN18umnscriptome_2_FD_89649 | JGI IMG/M metagenome (GOLD analysis project Ga0115104, IMG submission 89649) | Marine eukaryotic communities from Pacific Ocean to study complex ecological interactions - CN13ID_70_C50_10m_0.8um Metatranscriptome... | ecosystem: Environmental > Aquatic > Marine >...
TCTCCTGGTAGTAACGTTGTATCCCCACTATCCTCAATTCTTACCTTTGAGGTCATTTGCTTAACTATAATTTCAATATGCTTGTCAGCAATTTGAACACCTTGTGATAAGTATGTTCGTTGTACTTCATTTACTAAAAAGAGTTGTAAGCTTCTAAAACTATGGTGGCAGGCTTTATCAATTGTGTATTTTTCTAAATAGTAATAATAGTTAAAAAGAGTTTCGAGTTTATCGTGAGGGCTAATTGGTCCATCAGTAAGTGGCTCTACGAGGTTTACAAAGTCTCCGTTTGAAAATCGGACTTTAGTTCTTGGATCAACATCAATCGACGTAATATATCCTTTTTCATTGCTTATTTCAATCGCAGAATTTCGAAAATTTGCGAAGCCTTCGTGCGGAGATAAAAGGCAAGGATTTTTAATTTTGCGTGCTTCAAGAATTTCTTCAACTTTTGGTAATCCTTGTACAATATCCACAGTTTTTAATTTGTCATAAATTAAAGTTGTTAGTTTATCTTGACGTTGGACTAAATCTCCTGTTTCAACTTCTAGAATTGCTCCTTCAGAAATTAAATATGGTCTGCCTAATCGAATGTAAATATTTGTTTCATCAATTTTATATATTTGTCCCGAATATTCAGAATAATTGTTTAATGCGATTTGTTCACCAGCACGAACTAGGCTTCCTACTTTAACTTTCAGTTTGTTAGTTATTGAGTAATGGGGAAAAGATCGAATATCCCTATCTTGTAAGACTAGAATCTCTTTTGAAGTTGCACCGTTATTTTTTATTGCACCAATTGTACCATTCGTTGGAAAAAAGAGCTCTAAGTGTGCTAATGCACTACCTTTATTAACATACTGATTTTCACGTACCATTAATTTAATCGAAGTTTCGATGTTCTGAACTTCATAGTTCGTTATTAAACTATCAATTTTTACCCACTCATAAAGTGATATTTGTAATTTGTGTACATTTTCACTTTCTTGTAGGACTTCAAATCTTGGTTGTAACTTTGTTCGAGTTTTATAATTGTTACTGATATCTAAGACAAGTGATGTCTTAAGTAGTTCAACAGCTTCAAATGATTTTATTTGCTGCCAGTTTTTTAAAAAAATTTTCTTAACAGTTTTAATTTTAAGATTTTGCTTATTGTTATGTAGATCGGTAAGAGGAAAGAAATTATGGTTTAAAAAAAATTCTTTTTCACGTGGTACGGTATATATTTCGACGGGGCGTATTAAAATATATTCAATTGTATTAATTTCTAAAAATTCTATGTAGACTAGTCTCTGAGCAATAGTATCACCAAAAATTTTTTCTCCCGGTTCTACAAAACCGTTAATTCGGTCGATTAAGGTAAATTTTTTAGTATTAAGTTTAATTAGCTCGCCTGGTTTAATAACTAGCTCCTGGGTTGAAGTATTAATAATTACTACTCCACCAATCTTAGTATACTGCTTAGGTAATACTTCGGTTCCTTCTGATATAAAACAACCATGTTTTATCTTGAATTTTTCCAATAAAGTAGCACTATTAATATTGTATGTTTCTTCAGCTATCCAATATAGCGAACCTGAAAATAATTTTCCCGTGCCTTTTCTTTTTCGTGTCGCAAATTTTTTTTCAAGATTATAAGTTACAATTCCCCCTGTTTTAGTTGTATATGAATCATCATCTAATTCTGCAATTAAATGATTTGGTTGTAGTACTTCATTATGCTTAACTTTTAACTGAAATTTTTTCTGGTTACCAAGTTCCAATATACTGTAATCGGGTGATAAAATTTTTGCATCTTGTAAAATTAAAGAAAAGCTTAAAACTCCTATTTCTGACTTTTTGAATGAATCTTTAATTTTTACTATCCCTGAGTACTCATTTAATATTTGTTTTTGAGCAAGAATTGATCCACTCGTAGCTGTTTGTCCTAATTTGGCTATCAATTCTGAGGAATGGGGTAAAGAGTAACGTTTTCCTCGTAAGACCCAAATTAAACCCGAGTTTTTATTTTTTCGTACCAAATTTCCTTGTTTATCAAAAGTTTCTTGTACCTCAATACCTTGAAAAAAAACTTCTCCCGACTCGTTTGTATATACAGTTTTGCTATCCTCTTCTAAAACTAAGTTTGCATCTTTTTTTATCTCAGCAATAATCTGGTTCGTATAAACGTTTTGTTTATTATTACATAATAGTGTCGCCCCGCTTGGTATTTTGATTGTACTACAACCATATTTTAAACTTTCTAAATATAGAACTGTGTTTTCCTTGATTAGAAAGCTTCGTTCACCATGTAGCGTACGAATTAAACTTGCAGTATTAGAAGTTTTATAAAATAATGTGCCTTGAAATGGGGCCCGTATTTGACGTGTTAAGTCACCAGAGAATACACCTCCTGTGTGAAATGTACGCATTGTTAGTTGTGTTCCTGGTTCACCAATTGATTGCGCAGCAATAATACCTATAGCTTCTCCTAAATCGACTAATTTTGAATAGGCTAGGTGCCAGCCATAACAATTTCGGCAAACTGAACGGATTGAATTACATGTTAAGGGTGATCTAACTTTCAGTTGTTCGAAATCACTAGGTTCCAGTTCTTGTAATAATGTATTCGTTAAAACTGTATTAACTGGCAATACTTCATTAGTACTAGCGCGATTTATTGGGCTAGCTAGTAGTCTTCCGGTAACACGATCGTTAAGTGATAGGTTCGGAGTTAATTCGTTAAATAACTCATTCTTTCGTAACCCTTCTTGGGTTTGACAATCTTCTTCACGAACAATAATATCTTGTGCTACATCAACAAGACGTCGTGTTAAATAACCAGAGTCAGCAGTTCGTAAGGCTGTATCAACCAGACCTTTTCTTGCGCCATAAGATGAAATAATATATTCTGTGACGGTTAAGCCTTCACGAAAATTACTTTGAATTGGTAGATCGATAATTTGGCCTTGTGGATCAGCCATTAACCCTCGCATACCAACTAATTGACGTACCTGTGAAATATTCCCTCTCGCGCCTGAAAATGCCATTATGTAAAGTGAATTAAATGGATCACTCTCACGAAAATACGTTACAACTTCCTCTTTTAAAAAGTTACTCGCATTATTCCAAATATCAATAACTTTTTGAAATCGTTCTACAGTTGTAATATTTCCAATCTCATAATTCTGTTGTGTTGTTTGTACTTCATCATTTGTTAGACCGATTAGTGATCTTTTCTTTTGTGGTACCCGTAAATCTTCTATACTAAGCGAAATCCCAGATTTTGTTGCGTAGTGGAATGTCAGATTCTTTACCTTATCTGCAATAATCGATGATTTAACAACCCCGTAATTATGAAATGCAGAGTACATCAAATTTTTTAATTGACGTTTATTAATAATTCCATTATTAAAATGAATCTTTTTATTTTGGTTTATATCAGATGTCATTTTGTTATTACCATTAAAAAAAATTAATAGAAAGCTTCATTCAGAAGAATACGGCCTGGCGTTGTTCGAATATACTTTGTAGAATAATCGTTATTTAAACTTTTTCGGATTTGGGTATTGTTTGAAATTTGAATGGTATAGTTTTCTTGTTTAATTACATTGAAATTTTGTTTTTCTTCATCTTCAACTTGTTCATTATAACGAACCCAAACGAATGTATGTAAATTAATTTGTTCTTGTTGATATGCAAGTATTACATCTTTGAAATCAGAGAAGTAGGATTCAACCTGCTTCTGTTGTGATGGATTATTAGTGGTTAAGTAGTAGCAACCAAGGACCATATCTTGACTTGGTGTCAAAATTGGATCACCGGTTGCAGGGGATAGAAAATTGTTTGGCGCAAGCATTAGTAACCGGGCCTCAGCTTGTGCTTCTAAACATAGTGGTATATGAACTGCCATTTGATCTCCATCAAAATCTGCGTTAAATGCAGGGCAAACGAGCGGGTGTAGTTTAATAGCTCGACCTTCAACTAAAATTGGTTCGAATGCTTGAATACCTAGACGGTGTAATGTAGGTGCACGATTTAAAAAAATTGGATGGCTATCCATTACTTGAGCAAGAATTTCCCATGCCAAGACTTCGTTACTTTGTATAATATTTTTTGCAGCTTTAATATTATTAACAAGACCATCGTAAATTAAACGGTGGATAACAAACGGTTGGAATAGTTCAATTGCCATCTCACGAGGTAATCCACATTGGTTTAATTTTAATTCTGGTCCAACTATAATCACCGAACGACCAGAGTAATCAACTCTTTTTCCTAGTAAATTTTGACGAAATCGCCCTTGTTTACCTTCAATTATATCGGATAGCGATTTTAATGGTCGATTATTTAGTCCAACCACGGCCTTTCCACGACGACCATTGTCAATTAAAGCATCAACGGCTTCTTGTAGCATACGTTTTTCATTACGTATAATAAGTTCAGGTGCCATTATTTCTTGCAATCGCGCTAAGCGATTATTTCGATTTATAACACGACGATATAAATCATTCAAATCTGAGGTTGCAAAACGACCACCATCTAATTGAACCATTGGGCGTAAATCAGGTGGTAGTACTGGAATAACGTCCAATACCATCCAAGATGGATTACAACCAGATGCAATAAATTGATCAACAATTCGAAGTTTTTTAATCAATTTTTCACGCTCTAGACGTTTTACAAACGGTAAAGATGCTCGTATATCTTTTGATTCTTGTTCAAGATCAAGTTGCGCCAGAAGTTCTCGTATGGCCTCAGCACCCATTATGACGTTATCTTTAATTGTTTCAATATCACTGTAATCTAATGCAATCCAATCATTTTCCGTTAAGAGTTGTTTATATGATAGACCGACTAAATTATCATGATTTATAACTATATAAGCATTAAAGTAGATGATTTGTTCAATTTCCTTTAAAGATAAATCAAGAAGTAGTGCAATTTTACTAGGGCGCGCCTTAACATACCAAACATGTGCTACTGGTGAAGCCAATTTTATGAATCCCATTCGATGCCGTCTAACTTTTGATTCAATGACTTCGACACCACACCTTTCACAAACAATTCCACGATGTCGAACGCGTTTATACTTACCACAATGACATTCCCAATCGTTTACTGGGCCGAAAATCCGTTCACAAAATAAACCATTCATCTCTGGTTTAAGTGTTCGGTAATTTATTGTCTCAGGTTTTGTTACTTCACCTACGCATTGCCCGTTAGGTAAAACTCGTTGCCCCCATGATTGTATTCGATTAGGTGAGGCTAAATTAATTCTGACATAATCAAATGACTTTTCCATGATAAAAGGTTTTATAATTTAGTAAACAATATTAATTCTGTAATAGTCTAGTTTATATTGAATTATTTTCAATTGAATCCTTAAACTCATCCATTAAATTAATTTCAGTATCAATTACTTCATTTTGGTTATCAGAGACACTGTATGCAGCAATATCTAGACATAATGCCTGAAGTTCACGCATTAATACTTTGAAAGATTCAGGTGTTCCTGGTCGAGGAATTGGCTGTCCTTTTACGATCGCGTTTAGTGTTTCGTTTCGCCCTTGCATATCATCTGATTTGATTGTGAGTAATTCTTGTAAAGTATAGGCAGCACCGAAAGCTTCAAGAGCCCAAACCTCCATTTCACCTAATCTTTGACCACCTTGTTGTGCACGACCCCCTAACGGCTGCTGGGTAACCAGTGAATAAGGTCCAGTTGAACGTGCGTGAATCTTATCATCAACTAAATGTACTAATTTAAGTATATATGATGTACCTACGGTGATAGGATTTTCAAATTTCTGGCCAGTTCGACCATCTGTGAGTAAAATTTTACCTGGGTGGTCAGGTGAAAAAAGCCACTTCTTTGATTTAGCTGCTTCAGTAAGCTTCTTATTAACCAAAGCACGTGAAGCTTCAGCTCCATGCATCTCATCAAATGGAATTACTTTAAACCGGGTGTTAAAACTTTCTGCCGCTAAACCAAGCAGACACTCGTAAATTTGGCCAACGTTCATTCGCGAGGGAACTCCTAGTGGATTCAAAATCATATCAATTGGCGTTCCATCAGGTAAATATGGCATATCTTGACGTGGTAATATTTTAGAAATAATACCTTTATTTCCATGACGACCAGCCATTTTATCCCCAATCTGTATTTTTCGAGTCTGTACAATATAAACTTTAATTAACTCTTCGGTTCCAGAAGGTAATTCATCTTTATTACTACGAGAGAATATTTTTATATCAATTACACGTCCATTTGTCCCATGATGTATCTTTAATGATGTATTACGCACATTACGAGATTTTTCACCAAAAATTGCTCGTAATAATTTACTCTCAGGCGGATAATCAGATTCTCCTTTTGGTGTTAATTTTCCGACAAGTATATCACCTGATTCAACCCATGCTCCCAAACTAATGATACCATTTTCATCTAAATTACGGAGTGAACGCTCACTCGTATTTACTAAATCTTTAGTTACCTCTTCAAGACCTAGCTTCGTTTGACGTACTTCAACCTCAAACTTTTCAATATGAAGTGATGTATATAAATCATCATAGATTAAACGTTCATTAATAATGAATGCATCTTCATAGTTGTAACCTTCCCACGGAGTATAACCAACTAAAATGTTTTGTCCAACTGCTAATTCACCACCTTCTGTTGAAGAACCATCAGCAAGAACCTGACCTGTAAATACTTTTTCATGCACCCAAACCAAAGGTTTTTGATTAATGCAAGTTTCTTGATTTGATCGTCTATATTTATTTAGTAGATATCGTATAATTGTACCGTTTTTATCTTGTACAGTAATACTATTGTATATTACGTCAATAACTTTACCACAATTACTGCTCAATATCGTCATTCCAGAATCCCGCCCAGTTTGACCTTCTAAGCCAGTTCCAATTAGTGGAGCTTCAGAATGTAAAAGTGGAACAGATTGCCTCTGCATATTTGACCCCATTAGTGCTCTATTTGCATCATCATGTTCGAGGAAAGGTATTAAAGCAGTAGCTAATGATACTACTTGGATTGGTGAAACAGCAACATAGTCAATTTCTTCGGGTGGTACAGTTATTAGTTCTTGATTATGTCGTACTGGTACTTTAGAAGCTTGAATATTACCATTTTTATCAGTTAAAAGGTCGCCTGCAGCGAGATAAAATCTATCCTCGTTAGTTGCATCTAAATAAATAGGAAACAAATCTTTTAAGACTTTCCCACCACTAATTTTATAAAAAGGTGTTTCAATAAATCCATATGAATTAACGCGGCCATATGTTGATAATGAACCAATTAGACCAGCGTTTGGACCTTCCGGTGTTTCAACAGGACAAATTCTACCGTATTGACTTGGGTGAATATCGCGAATTGCAAATCCAGCCCGGTCTCTTGTTATACCACCAGGACCAAGCACTGAGATACGACGTTTATGGGTTAATTCGGCCAAAGGATTAGTTTGATCCATAAATTGGGATAATGGGCTTGATCCAAAAAATTCGCGGACAGAAGCAACCAAAGGCTTTGGGTTAATAAGTATGTTAATACTAAGCGCTTGTTGTTCACATATAGCCATCCTTTCACGAATCGTCCGTTCTAAACGATTAAGGCCAATACGGATTTGATTTTGTAATAACTCACCAACTGAACGAATTCGACGATTACCTAAGTGGTCAATATCATCCTCTGAAGTGGATGAAATTCTAAAATTAATTAGCGTATTTATAATTTGTAAAACATCTCGAGATGTTAAGATACGAATTTTATCATCAATATCAAGATCTAATTTTTGATTTAATTTATAACGACCGACATAACCTAAATCATAACGTTTTGGATCAAAAAATTTGGAATATAGTAGTTCTTTACTTCGTTTTATAGTAGCTGGTTCATCAGGGCGTAGTTGGTTATGAACTTCTAGGAGCGCTTCATCAACGGTATAGGATTCATCATGGTGACTTGCATTTTGGAAATAATTAGGGTGATCTAAATTGGCAAATATAGTACGGTCATCTAAATCTAAAGCCCGTAGAAATGAATATGCTGATAAATCGCGTGCTTTATCAATTCTTACTTGTATAAAATTTTCACGACCAACTTCAAATTTAATCCATGTTCCACGGTTTGATATTAAACTAGCAATGTAATTTCGCGATCCTTGACGATCAATTTCACTCTTATAATAAATCCCTGGACTACGAACAATTTGATTAATTATAACACGTTCAATGCCGTTAACTAAAAAGGTACCTTCATTTGTCATTAGTGGTATATCACCTAGAAAAACTTCGGCCTTACTAACTTCTAAGCGTTTCTTTAAATGCGCGGTAATATATATTGGAACACTATAGGTTGTATCACGCCTTTTTGCCTCCTCAAGCGTATATTTTGGCCTTTTAATTTTGTAAAATTTAGTAGACAAGTTCAATTCAAGTTCACCTAAATAATTACGTATTAGAGAAAAATCTTCGAATTCTTGAACTAAGCCTTTTTCGAGGAACCAACAAAAACTTGCCCGCTGAATTTCTAAAAGGTTTGGTAATAAATACTGATAAACATTATCTTTTATACTGACCATTTTAACTATCTAAAGTTTTGATAATTGAATAATTAAAGCATTATTTAATGTTGTATTTCTTGAAACATATAACCTACACCACGTACTGTTAAAATTAAATTCGGGCTAGTTGAATTTTTTTCAAGTTTTGATCGTAAACGACAAATATAAACATCAACTACCCTTGTGTCAATATAACGAAATGCTGTATATCCCCATAAGGTATTAAAGATATCGGATCGTGTTACGATTTTACCGGGTTTAGAAATTAATACTTCTAATAAATTAAATTCGATTGGCGTTAATTTAATTAATTGGCCGTTTTTAAACACATGTCTTTTAGATAAATTTAGCTGTAACCCCCCAATTTGAATAAACAAAGGATTACAATACGATCTTTTAAATAAAGATTGAATGCGTACCACCAATTCATCAGCTGAAAAAGGTTTAATCACATAATCATTAGCACCTAAATTAAATCCAATAATTCGATCAGTTACATTACCTAAAGCTGCCAGTAAAACTATTGGTGTTTGCGAAATTTCTCGTAATTTATTACAAACTTGGTAACCATCAATTTTCGGTAGCATTACATCAAGTACTATAAGCTGAGGTTTTTCTTTAGCAAAACTAAATAACGCTTCTTCACCATCAGAAACAGCAACTACACGGTAACCGTAAGATGATAATTTTGTAGTAAGAAGTTGACGACTATTCAAATCACCATCGGCTAATAGAATTGTTTCAAATCGGTGCATTACTTAATTGATACAATGCATAAATAATCTAGGTAGTTTTATTAATGGTTAACATATTGATAAGCATCCATAGATTCAAAACCTACACCTAAAAATAAAATAATATATGGTATTATTAAACTAGTTTATAAGGCGAACGTAGCCAAGTGGTTAAGGCACTGGGTTGTGGTTCCAGCATTCGCGGGTTCGATTCCCGTCGTTCGCCCTATTAGGTCATTTTACGCAGTCTCAAGATATACTTTCAAGTACTGGGCTAAATTAACGGCATCCTGTTCGATTGTAGTAAGGCTTATAGGACGATCGGGTCCAGTCAATGGTATTTCACGATTATCCTTAAGACATAGAAGTAATTGACGTTTCGGATTTAACCCATCTTCAATCTTCATCTTGATAGATTTAATTTCATTAAACGAAAATCTTAATTTAAGTTCACGATTTTTACCAGGAAAGCCTTGGCGATATAATATAATTTCATTTAATGATTGATTATATTCATTATAGCCAAACCCAATATTCCACCAAATAGTTAACCAAAGAAAGATGCCTAAAATAGATCCTACGGTACCGTAAAATAATAGCACGATACCCTGGGGTAAAAAAGTAATTTCGCTAGCATCTGAGAAGAATAGTAAATTTATACTAAAGTAACTCGATAATCCTGTTAAAAAAAACCCAATCCACCAAGACTAACAATCGCAGCCCAGCTTATATTACTTAACCTTCGTGACCCAATTAAATATGAGCGAAACGAAGGATCACTTTTAACATTTTCAATAGAGTTCATTTATGCAAGTATAAATAAATAAATCCTTAAAGATGCAGTAATCTTAAGGATTAAAATAATAAAAACTTCAGGAATGAAGATAATTTTAAATTTAAGGCTTCTACAGACATTACTTAAATATCTGTAGAAAACTGTTCTACCTTTCTGACCTAAATTAATCGAATTGTCTTTAAACCAAAATAAAGGCCGGCAGCTAAACTGAACATTAATACTAAAAGTAGAATGTAACCAATAAGGGTACTCATAACATTACCTGATAGTTAATAACAAAATAACAAGATTCTTATTATAAGATTACCATATTTTACTGGTATTGATAACGCTGAGAGTAATTTTTTTTTATTTTTTTACCCCCTCCATTATCCCACGCCAGACTACTCCAATAAATTTACCAAACGCGGTACCGATAGCAACTTCAATAGTATTTCCAAATAGATAAATTAAATCAACTATGCGGCTAACTGCAAAATCAAAAGTCTCGATTACTGTTACCGTTAAAAGAGATTGTGCGCTTAAACGAACTAATTGATTCGAACGGTTAGCATAAATTATTCGATAATAAATATTCTTTGAGCGAATCCGCCAAATACCATATTGACTGTTATATAAATTTTTCGGGAAGGTAACATAGCGTTTTAATTGAATTTGCCAAATTAAACTATTCTTAAACCTGTCAAGATTACGTGGTGATAAAAACCTCGACTTACATAGAGTTTGTCGGATTGTATCAACTCCTGAAAATTCAGTAATCATAAGGCTTACGATGCAATTACTTATTTCAATCAGCAAATTATCAAATAAAATCTCCAAAAACTTATCGGAAGCAACGGTGTAAGTCGGATAAAAAATTGAATGGAAAATCTTTGTATCTAGATTAAGGAGTGTTAAAAAAGGTAAACGCAAAACAATATTTGAATTTTCCGATAGGAGTTGGAAATAAGATGATCGTGCAATAATTCCCGAATCAATCGTTAGTCTTGAGCCATACTGAGCACGTAAAAAATCTTCACTTGAAATTTTAACAAGACGCAATAAAACTGCTTTCTCATCAAAGCCAGTAAAATCGTTTTTTATTAAATTTAATAAGGTTGTTTCAATATTTAACATTATGAATTTTAATAAATCACGTTTTACACTATCTCGAAGAATATCAATACCAAGTAAAAAACGACCTTTATTTTTTAAAGATGAACGCAGTTTATATTGCATTCGTATAAATAAGTCTTCAATTTCTCTCTGCCGAATGCGGGACAATATAATTGTTGAACCTGAGGTAGTCATAGCGAGCGCTTTATATTAACTAATAAATGCTAGGCATAAGAAAAACTAAAGCCATAGCTAATGACTTTAGTTTGTTGTTGATGGTTTCACTAACCAAGAAACTTATATAATTACAAAGATAAAGTATCAGGAGCAAAACGTTGTAATTCAATTAGCATACCAGCTGTCAAACTCATCCATACTGTTAATAAAACAGGGGCTGTTGAAAGGTATTTTAGTAGATTTTTATCCATAATTAAGAATATAATGACAATATAAAACTGTGTTAGACAACTAGCGAGGAGATACTGTTACTTCCTCACCAGAAACAAGTAATTCACCTGAA
>Ga0115104_10115580_pt1 | contig 11630 bp, 20 predicted proteins | sample CN18umnscriptome_2_FD_89649 | JGI IMG/M metagenome (GOLD analysis project Ga0115104, IMG submission 89649) | Marine eukaryotic communities from Pacific Ocean to study complex ecological interactions - CN13ID_70_C50_10m_0.8um Metatranscriptome... | ecosystem: Environmental > Aquatic > Marine >...
ATATGATCAGCAATAAATTAAGCGCATTACTATGTTTGCTTGGTCTAGCTAACGCCGCAGCTGAAGGCGGAGGTTACCTAGACGGTATTGGTTATAGAGAGCAAGCCCTTTAACAAGCTAAGGGTGCAGCTTTCTAGAGCGAAGGAGCCGACGGTGTTTCATATGCATCATTTGGAGGTGGTACCAACATCTTCCTCCAAGGAACGGGTATGGCCGATGATCCTCAATCTAATGTTGTTCAATTTTGGTCTAATGAACTTGAAACCAAGTTCTTGGCTCCAAAACTGACTGAAGATGATGCTTTCCTTTCAAACACACCCACTGGTACTCTTGTTTACAGAGTCCCATCTCCACACGTTTTGATGGGAGTTCCACCTGAAAACCTTGGTCTTTACACCACCATGACAATGATTCTCTCTGTTCAAGCTGTCAAGCCAGATTTCGTTGAATGGCTTAACTGTAAGAACTCAAACAAGTGTAGACTCATCTATCATAGACATTTGACTCCAATCTTGAAGTACGTAGTCCCACCAGTTGTGTACCAAGAGGCTGAAGTCGAATTGGTCTTTGATCCAAAGAGTATCATGAACAAGATCAAGGATGTTGCTTCTGATGATTTACCATTTGTTCAAGCCAAAATTGGAAAAGCTAACATTAACTTTGAGGGTTATGTAGCTTCTGATTAAGGTTTCAGAGGATGGTATAACAACAATGTCAGGGGTGTCGTTGGAGACCAAAAAATCTCCAAGAACCTCAATGTCAACATGCTCTGGGAGACTGGATACGCTATTCATGACCCAGTAACCATGCAAACTTGTGATTATGCTGGTACCACTTGCTATGTAGCTAAAACAGTCCCAGCCATCTACTCCATTGATCAAAAAGAAGGCTATGTAACTGGTGGTCAAGTCATTACTGTTAAAGGCTTTGGATTTGGTAATGGAACCATTAGACCAACTATTGACGGTGTTGAATGTAAAGTTCTCACTCAAAGTGCTGATACATTCACATGTAGAGCAGGGAAAGCAGAAGAACCATCAAAGCTTACAAGAACTGTAGTTGTCCCATAAGAAGAGGTTGCTTCAAGAAGAAGACTCGATGATAACGTAGAAACCCCAGCAGATCCTCCAGCTGAGGAGTCAACCCCAACTGATCCTCCTGCTGAGGATTCAACCCCAGCTGATCCTCCCGCTGAGGAGACAACGCCATCTGAAACTACTTCTGAGGAGACAACCCCAGAAACACCAGCAGAGCCAGAAGTACCAGCTGAGCCAGAAGTGGTGACTGAGGAAGTTCCAAGAAGATTTGTTGGTCAACAAGGTCTCTCATAGAGAGAATTCACTAGAAGAAATTGGCATCATGCCGTCCATTACAAAGATAGAATGGATAATGAAGATCAATACAATGATCTTCTCTCATTGAATTTTGAAATTCATGAAAAAGGTATTGGAACTCTAAGAGCAAATCTCTACAGAGGTTGGTTCACTGCTCCAGCTACAACTAGATATAGATTCCATCAAAGTTGTGATGATCAGTGCGATTTGAGATTAGGTAATACTCCCGATCAAGAAACTGACGTAACAGAATTGCTCAACATTGACCACTGGTCTGAATTTAGAAGAGTTTCATACATTGCTCATGGCAATATGGATAGAATTTCTGAGTGGGTTTCACTTGAGGAAGGATAAAAATACTACATTGAGTCAGCCCATTTGAACGGTTGGGGTGGTGGACACTTCTCAACTGGTGTTGAGATTGAACAAGAAGTCTTGAACCCATTGCATCCAAACAACGTCAAAGAAGTCCAAAAACTTGGTTTCAATACTGAGGATACGAGAGAAATGCACAGATTGACCATTACTAACCCAGATGAAGGAAGTTTCAGAATCCAATTCTCTAGCCCAGATTTGAAGAGATCAATCTCAGACGAATTGAAATCAACGATGAATGGAAATGAAATTAGAGATAGACTTTACAAATACTTCAAAACTGTTGGTCTCTAAACCGTGGTTACAAAACTGATGTACGATGCCGACAATGCTGAAACTGCAGACTTTTCTCTTGCTACTAAGATTGTCTATGAGATCAGACTTGATAGACTTGTTACTGCCCCATCCACATCATCCATGGTTCTTGCTAAGGGTACTTCTAAATCTGAGTTCAATTTGGAAGTTAACGCCCAAGTATCAGGCCCACCAATGTCTGGACAATGGTAAATTAAATGTGTCTATGGTGATGGTTCATATGAATTGACTCAACCACTTAACTTGGATTCTAGTTCCCATACAATCCAAAGACACATCAGTGAACATTGCCCATTCATGAGAAACAGAATCTTGGTTCAAGGTTATGATAATCCATGGTCTCACCACACTCTTGGAAGACAATTCTATATTGATTTCTCCAGTTACAATGAGGATCCAGGACAGTTCGAAATTGTGTCATATGAAGAAAACCCTCTTGTTGGAAATATCCAATACTAGGCAGAGACCGTCGTTCACTACGATAAAAATCTCATGTTCTGGCCAATTCCATTTGAAATGCTTGAGACCTATGAAGAAAAGCCTCAAATGATCGTTCAAGTTGATGATATGCCAGCAGTTTGTCACAGTATGGATTGCCAATTCACTCATATTCCAGCTGTCGGACTTGTTACAGAGTTTGCCATTTCGGATTCCTTCCCATATCAATTGACTGTTAAAGGTACTGACTTGCCAGACAATACTTCAAAGATCCAATCAATCACAATTGCTTAATCAACCTGTACAGTTATTCCTTAACTTGCTGAAGGAGCTCTTAGTGGTACTGAAATTGTTTGTGAGCTTGATAGACAACCAGTTTGCGGTGATTGGGAGCCTTAAGTCACAACCTTCTTGGGTAATGTTGCTATTTAGGAAGGTCTTACTCCAGCAAGAGTTGAATGCACAATCACATCTTATGTTCCAGATACTCCTCTGAATTTACTTGGACAAGACAACATCACATTCACAGGAACCAACTTCCCTCACGAGATGGAGGGTAATACTTTTGCACTTGAATTCAACAGTTAAGATAATGCTCCTTGCACAATTGTTGAAACTAGTTCTAACGAACTTGTTTGCTTGACAAATAAGTTTAACACAAACTGGGATGTAGATAAAGATCTAACAATCTCAGTCACCATCAACGGTCTTGCAGTTACTAACACAGCTGCTTTCAAAACAAAGGATGATGTGTAAGCAAGTAAAGATTTGAGTCCAAACTCAGCTTCACCAGTTTTGAAAACTCCAATCGTGATTACACTCGACCCATTTTTCCCATATGAGCTCTATGATCCAAAGGATTTCACTGTAAATGCAACGAGTGTTGACGATGAGAATTACATTAGATACCTCAATGTTCTCTCAGTCGATAATTCTGCAATGACAATCAGAGCCATGTTTGGAGGTGCTTACACTGGAATGTTCCAGATATCCATCAGACACAAAACCTATGGTCTTCTTGACACTGATGGCATGATCTTAGATGTCAGCTCAAAGGTCAGCAGCGTGTCTCCTCTTGTTGGATCTATCAATGGTGGTACTCTTGTTACCATCACAGGTACCAACTTCGGTACTTAAAAGACTGACAATCCAGTCTAACTTAGTACTCACGGAGGTGTTGGAAGCATTGATTGTTTTGTTCAAGAGATTGAACCTACTTAAATCAAATGCCGAGTTGACAAGTATATGACACCAAAACCAGATGCTACTGAAGCCGATATGGTCGTTTTCTTGAAAACATCAGAGGAAGCATAATGCCCAGGTGAGATTTGTAAATGGTCTTACACCGCCACACTGCCAATTGTAACTGAGATGACTACTGAATTCAACTCAGACACTAACAAATGGCAAGTAAAAATTGTTGGTACAGGATTAAGAGACACAGCAGAATCTGGAGCTTTATCTGATCTTCAAATCGCTGGAGTTAGTCAAGAAGTTGACTCCCACAGTGACACTATGGCTGTTTTCAACATCATTGATGTCCAAGATTTATAATCCACAGATCTTGACCTTTTCTTCCCAGTAGGTATCCCAGAAGGTCATGAATTGGTCAGAGCTGGTTTCACTTTGGAACCAAAGCTTGTTTCTTTAACACCAAATCAATCTTCTCCAGGAAGTACATTGGTCACTGCCATTGTTCCAGGTGTTGGAAAAGGTACAACTGACCTCATGTTAGTTTGGGGAGAAAGCAATAATGATCTTTGCAGAAACGGCTAACTAGAAGTTGTTGAATATGGAAAAATTCAATGCTGGACTAGAATGGATAATCTCGACGAAGTGGAGAATGTAGCTGTCAAATTGAAGCATGGAGATGTCATTCATGAATGTGCTTCAGAGGACATAACATTATGCCAGATTACTTAGACAAATAAAGATAACATTTGGCCTAAAGTTCGTTCCCTTGCAAATGATGCAAACACTATTACCTTCACTGGAGAGTAATTCTACACTGCTGGATATGATGTTACTGCTACTTATGCTGGAATTGAGGCTACGGTAGTCATTGTAAACAGTGATACCGAAGCCGTCGCAACTTTTGCGGGTGGTGTTCCTATTTACACTGAAACAGACCAAAGTAGAGACAATAGACCTGGTTTGATTTTCAAATTGCAAACATCTGATCTTCAAATCAAAAGCTATCAATTCTGGAGATGACTTGAAAAATTTGGTCAATCCATTTACTCTTGCTTCAAGCTCAAGTGGGCTATCATGCTCATTCAATGGTGGATGTGAGCTTACAATGACAGGTACAGCAGGTGTTCAAACAATGTTCAGATAAAACTCAGAAGAAAACTACATTAAGGTTTGTGAACAAAAATGTAAGTACAACGATGCTGCCTCCTCAGCTGGTGAAATCAAGTGTGATTTATCACCAGTTCCAACTACATATTCAAACAATGAATTCCAGATTGGTAAGGTTCAACAAGAGCTCAATAGTGGAGTTTACTTTGGTGTCGAAGATGCTAACATTGCATTCGATGGTAGCGTCTTCACCAGAGTTAATGATAACTCTAACACCTGCGTTCTCGGTATGGAGTTCAAGGAAGGATATGTTGGCTCACTGTAACAAGTCAAATACTTCATCAACTACATCACAAATAGAGATCAATATGAGGGCAACCTTGTATTTGAAGGATATAACGAAAAAGATGCTGAGGGTGAAGCTGTTACTGAACTCTTCTAAGTTGACCAGACTGTTCATGAAGGATGGAATTACGTTGATTTTGAAGAAGGATCCTATCCTAACTTCAGATTCTACAGAATGAGAGGTTTAGGAGGTGCTTCTGGACCTTGCAGAATCCATGAAATTACTTTGACCGGTCTCGAAGTTATTCAAAATGAAGAAACTACTTATCAATGCAAACCTCAACTTGTTTTGGCGGGATAAGACCCAGTTGAATTCACTAATGCAGTCACTTTTGATGGTTCAAAGACTTCTTTGTTGACCAAGGTTGAGCCTAGATTCGGAACAAGACTTGGAGGTGATGAAGTTACTTTCACAGGTACCAACTTTGACACTGACAAATCAAAATACACCATCGAAATTGATGGAGTAAACTGCCCAGTTTCTGCTGCAACCTCTACTACTGTTACATGCACAACAGGAAAGAGAACTTAATTGGTAGAATCATCCTTGTCAATTTTCATCGATGGAAAAGGACACATTTCTACAGATGATCTTTTCTTCACTTACGTATTCAAGTGGAGTGAAGGAGAAGACACATGGGGTGGTGAAATGGCACCAATGGATGGTGAAACTGTCTACATTCCAAAGGGTCTCAATCTTTTGGTTGATATTGATACATCTCCACTTTTGAATGCAGTGTTTGTTGAGGGCGCTCTTATTTTCGAGCCAGACTCTGATCCAAATCATCAAAGAACATTTGATGCTCATTACATCTTCGTCACCGGTGGTAGAATGGAATTAGGAACAGAAGAGTTCCCATACACTTCCAGATTGACTATTACAATGCACAGTAAGATTGATGATCCATATCTTCCAATCTACGGTAACAAGGTGATTGGTTTGAGATTTGGTACTCTCGATATGCACGGTGTTGCTAAGACTCCAACATGGACTGTCATGGAGACTACTGTTGAGAAAGGTGCCTCATCAATCCAACTTCACGAGGCTGTCAACTGGGTTGCAGGAGATGAAATTGCTATTGCTTCAACCAGTTACAATCCAAGAGAAGGAGAAAGAAGATTCATTAAGACAATCGACAACACTGATCCATCTAAACCAATCTTGCATTTGACTGAGCCATTAGAGTTCAGACATTATGCTGAAGATTATGAGGTTGGAACTTAAGAACCAAGAGAATTCATTTCCATGAGAGCTGAAGTTGGTGTTCTTTCAAGAAATGTTATCTATAGAGGTAACCCAGAAGATTCTCCAGAAACTGAATATGGAGCTACCATCTTCATGCATTCACCAGGAGATGACTCTTTGACTTTCAGAGCTGATAATATTGAGTTCGCTCACGTTGGACAAGCTTTCAAACTCGGAAGATATGCTCTTCACATGCACATGATCGGTGCTGTTCACACATCTTACATCAGAAACAATGCAGTTAACCAAAGTAACAACAGAGCTGTTGCTATTCATGGTACAAGATACTTGAGAATCATCAACAACGTATCCTTTGAGGCCAAGGGACACAATATCTTCATTGAGGATGCTGTTGAAACTCATAATATCATCACTCACAACTTGATTATGAAAGTTATCAGATCAATGAGTCTCCTTAATGTCGATCAGACCCCAGCTGGATCTTGGATCACTAATCCATTCAACAATTACAGAGACAACCATGTAGCTGGTTCAGACAGATATGGTTATTGGTTCGATCTTCAAGAGCATGGTATGGGTGCAAATGCTGATACTACTGTTTGCCCAGAGAATGAAAAGGTTGGACAATTCGTTGGAAACCATGCACATTCAACTGGTAGATATGGTCTCAGACTTTTCCATCAAATGATCCCAAGAAAATTCCCATGCAAACCAGTTGTCAAGGACATGAAGGTTGTCTATGAGAACTCCTTGATTGAGGATGAAACTCAACATAAAGATCCATATTGGTAAAACCCAGCTATTACTGCTGAATTCCATGACTTCACTGGATGGAAATGTGGAAGAAATGCAGCAATTGCTGAAAGAATGGGTGATGTCAGATGGTTCAACTTCAAAGCTGCTGATAATCAAAGAGTTGATCTTGAAATGTCGATGACTGATTACTACGGTGATAACAAGGCTCAGATTGATGGTGCCTTAGTTATTGGTAGATCAAACAATCTTGACCCAGAAGGAGATGTTCTTAATGAAGTCAGTCCAAGAGGTGTAGAAATGCCACAAAGAGAATTCTTCACTGTAAGAAATGTCAGATTCTACAATTTCAATTGGAATGAGGCTGCTGCTATTGGTACTTGCTCACATTGTGTCCAACCAGAAGATTTTGGTGCTAGAACATCAACTATTGAGAAACTTTGGTTTGATGAAGAAACCGTTACCAAGAGAATCAAGTGGAATTTCCCAGGAAGAGCTATTCTTTTAGATCTTGATGGAACCACTACTGGAAGAGGACCAAATTCATGGGCTACTCCATACTTCAAGCACAACGATCAAGACGGCTGCATTGTAGATGAAGTTACTACTGTTCCTGCCTCATTGTTCTGTGACAACTCCGTTTAAGTCAGAAAGCTTCATTTCGATAGCTTCTCTCCAAATTCAAGATTCAAGCTTATGCCAATGAGAATTCTCAAATTCGACGATGACCTCATGTTGACAGTCAATAGAGAAGAATATATTGAAGATAACGAAAACTACACTTCTTACCCATGGTTGAAGGTCGGATGGACAGTTCCATTTGTTACTAACCACAAATACAAGGTCAGTTGGGGAAGCAACGGTCTAGATTGGGATCAAATGAAAGTCACTCTTTCAGAAAGATGGGCTCAAGATGACCACTCAATCTACTTTGTTCACAACTTTACCGATGTGAGACAAAAGATGGATGTTACCGTCAACAACTTGCCAATGGATTAACCAAACACCATGAATGACACAATCAATTTCCCAAAAGACTACCAACTTGGAAACAATGTTTTGTTCAACGAAACTGATGTAAGAGAGTTCCACTTCATCGTTAACGGTAAACAACCAGTTGAAGGAGAAATCACTGATAAGAGATCAATGAAATTCGTTGCTCACAGATGTATCAGCGATTGCGATCCAGATAAGCCACCACCTGTTGAATGCGACCCACCAAACAGAAAATGGAGTGAGCCAAAGGATTGGGATCCAGAGGAAGACCCATCTAAGAGAGTAGATTTCCCAATTCCACAAGCTGGAGACAGTTTCAAAATCCCATCGAATTTCATGATGGAATTAGATATTGGTGAAACTCCAGTGTTCAATGAAATTGAAATCAATGGTTGCCTCAACTTCAAGAATGGAAAGGACGGCGAAGACATTCATTTGTAAGCAAAGAAGATCTTGATTAGAGGTGGTGAACTCTATATTGGAACTAAAGAAGAGAGGTTCAAGAACAATGCCAAGATTACATTACACGGTGATAGAAATGAGCCAACTCTTGCTGTTTAGGACCAAGGTCTTGAGGTTGGAAGCAAAGTCATTGCCAACGTTGGTAGACTTAACATGTACGGTAAGGAAAGATCATTCAAAATGACCAGACTTACAGCTCCTGCCAAGATTGGTGACAAAACCATCACTATTGAAACCAAGAATGTTGATCTGGTTGAAGGAGACAGAATCGTCCTTGCTCCAACTGGTGTGGAATACAACACAGGTGAGGCAAGAAACGTTGTCTCATACAACAAAAACACTGGAGAAATTGAGCTTGATGAGGCTCTTGAATGGTATCACTTTGGTGCTGAAAAATCAACCGCCGAAAAGTATAATGGCGTTGATATTAGAGGTGAAGTTTTGTCTCTCTCTAGAAACATCAAGATTGTTGGAACTGAAGAAGAAAACTGGGGTGCCCAAATTTTGACTGCCGATATCATGGAAGAAGATGGATTCTTGAGAGAAGCTAAAACCAATCTCGACAGTATTGAAATTATCTATGGTGGTCAAAAGAACCTATTCCCAGCTATCAGATTTGAGAATGTTGTTACCTTCTCCCAATCAGTAAAGAACTCAGTTGTTCATGAAGGCCCAGGATGGGGTATGCACGGTGTCAGATCCAGAAACTTGAACTTTGATAACAACATCTTCTGGGGAAGTAACCAAGTTGGTGTTGCTTGGGATAGTGTTATGACATCATCATTCAACAACAACTTTGTTGGATGGGTTGTCCCAAGAACAGACCTTGAAGCCATCGGTATGGCTACTCTTGATGTCATGGGTGGAGCTTTGTTCTGCTCATTGACATATCCAGCAAGTTGCCCAGGTATCAGAATCACTAACAACATTTGTGCAGGTGCTGTTCAGTAATGCTTCACTGGACCTGCTCATGACTGTAACGGAAAGAACACCAACATGTACGGTAACGTTGCACACTCCGTCAGTGGAGGATTCAGTGGAAATGGATTGATTGTCTATCCAGATCCATCAAAGCAAGGACACAAGGAGTGCTATGAGGTTTCAAACAATGCCGCTTATAAGTGCGCAGATGCTGGTATCTTCACAAACTTCCCATCTAAGAGAGTACAAATGCACTCAGTCACTGCTCTTGACTCAAATATTGGTGCAGGAGCAATGGCTGCTACTGATGGAGCTTCAGAATACAGAGAACACTCAAGTCATTTGTATGATTCAGTTTTCTACGGAACAACAGACTCTCCAGATTGCCCCGATGAAGACAAGCAATGCACTTTCATGGAAAGACACGGTGTAACCACCTCTATCATGAGTATTGCTCACTCTCCAATGGGTATGGAAATCCATCCAGCAAAAGAAATGCATTGCCCAATCTCAAGTCAAGTTGAAAATGGTTCTTGGGCTGGTAAAGCTTATTTCAAGAATCTTAAGTTCATTGACTTTGCCCCAGGTAAGAGTCAAACTGGTATCTTGAAGAATCAAATGATCCAACTTCTCAAGAAATCACCAGATTTCATCACATTGCAAAACTTTGAAGATCTGGAATTCACCAACTGTGATGCATCTGCCCTTACTTACTTCTTCAACCCACCAGAGTCATGGGCTAACTTGGCTGATTGCGGTGATTTCCCATGTACAGGTCCAAAGAATACCATCTTCTCATTCAAAAACATCAAGTGGATTGGAGGAAGTGAAGGTGCTGAGGATGCTTTAGAAAACTTCTCTTTGATTCCATGGGTGGAGGGATACACTGACAACTTCCCAGATTGCAAAAAGATGGATTCCATCAATGGTCACATTTGTACAAACAATGACATGGGTATCCTTGTTTGGGAGAGTCAAGATCCAGATTCAATTGATAGATCAATTCAACCAGTGAACATCTTCTACGATTATGATAAGACGAAGGTAAATAAGCTGAACAGTTACATGGACCACAATTGTGATTCATTCTATAACAGTCAGTAGAGAATCTCAAGATTCCCAGGTATTGTTTACGCACCACAAGACAATTCAATGAGGTACGAGGTTGAAATGACCGGAACCCCACCAAAGAAAATGAGATGGAGACTTGATACCAAGAACCCAGCTGCAGGAGTTGAAATCAAGATTCTATTCCCAAGTGCTTTGGCTAGATCTGTTCTTGTTAATGGAGAAGAAATTCCATACAACCAATGGTAAGCCAGTGTTGACACAGTTGGACAAGGTGAATACGGTCCAATTACTGGATCATTCTGCGGTGAAAACAGATACAAGGCTGTTGAAAACATCTTGGAATTCTTCATCACTGGAGAGTGCGAGATTGAAATTCAACCAAGAGATGCCATTATGACCAAGGTTAGAATGGAATGGACTATGGAGAAATTCTTCGATAATGGTGGTACAACTGCTTTCATCGATAGATTGTGTGCATCACTTGGTATCCACGCTTCAACTGTCAAGGTTGTTGGAGTTAACGAAGGTTCAGTTGTTGTTGACTACGAAATTACTCCATCAGAGGATGAGCCATTGTCAATTGAATAGATCAGAGCAACTCAGACAGAACAATTGGCCACCGGTGCACTTGATCTTGGAGCTCCAATCCTTGATGCTTCTGATGGAAGTGATTCAATTATTGCAGATGGTGTCGTTGAAGCTGCTGGATTCAAGAAAACAGTTCTTGTTCCAACTGCAACCAATCAAGGAAGTGCAATCATCTATGACTGGCTTGAGCCATTCGCTTGGGAAGCTGCTCAGATTGCTGCTGTTGACTCTACTTCCATGATCATCTACGAAGGACTTTTCCTTGGACTTCAATGGCTTTGGGATAACCTCAGATGGGAGGTTCATGCCTATGCTCAAGAACAATTCAAGAACCAAGAGAACGAAGCTCAACAAGAGAAGATTGATGAGCACACCGTTAGAAGAGTTCCAGATGAGAACGAGCCAGAGCCAACTGAAGATCTTGATGATGGTATCACTGCCGGTGTGGCTGATGAGGGAGTATCTGAAGACATGTGAGCCATATCATTTACCTAGCTTAAACCTATAAATTAAACCTATTAAAC
>Ga0115104_10628809_pt1 | contig 11566 bp, 19 predicted proteins | sample CN18umnscriptome_2_FD_89649 | JGI IMG/M metagenome (GOLD analysis project Ga0115104, IMG submission 89649) | Marine eukaryotic communities from Pacific Ocean to study complex ecological interactions - CN13ID_70_C50_10m_0.8um Metatranscriptome... | ecosystem: Environmental > Aquatic > Marine >...
CCAGCAGATATGTCTAGATTTTTAAGACCTTCTAAAGTAGCATCGGTCGGCTTATAAACATCAATAATCCTTTTGTGTGTTCTTATTTCAAAGTGATCCCTTGCTTTTTTATTTACATGGGGTGATGTTAAGATGCAGTATCTTCGAAGCTTTGTTGGTAATGGAATCGGACCAACAGGCTGAATTCCGCTAGTCTTTATAGCATCAACGATTCTAATACAAGCATTATCTAAAATAGCGGATTCGTATGCTTTAACGCTTATACGTAATTTTTGGAGTTTGAATGAACTCATTTTCTATTTGTTTTTTACTCGATAATCTTAGATACTACACCAGCACCTACTGTTCTCCCACCTTCGCGAATGGCAAAACGCATGCCTTGTTCAATTGCAATTGGATTAATCAGTTCAGCAGTCATTTTAATTCGATCTCCTGGCATTACCATTTCCGCAACACTTCCGTCGTCCCCGGTAAATTGGATAATAGTTCCTGTAACATCAGTTGTCCGAACATAAAATTGTGGGCGATATCCTGTAAAAAATGGAGTGTGGCGACCACCTTCATCTTTATTTAAAACATAAACTTCAGCTTCGAATTTTTTATGTGGTGTAATACTACCGGGCATAGCTAAGACCATACCCCTTTCAATTTCTGTTTTTTGAATACCACGAATAAGAATACCAACATTATCTCCCGCCATACCCTGATCAAGAGTCTTTTGGAACATCTCAATTCCAGTTACTGTTGTTGCTTTTGTATCTTTTAACCCAACTATTTCTACCGAATCTCCAACTGATACAATACCTCTTTCAATTCTACCAGTTGCTACAGTACCTCGTCCGGTAATAGAGAAAACATCCTCAATAGCCATTAAGAAGTTTTTATCAGTATCACGCTCTGGTGTTGGAATATAAGTGTCAACAGCATCCATTAAATCATAAATGAGATCAACCCATTTATCAGCACCTCGTTCCTTAGGACCACCTTCTACCGCCTGTAAAGCCAGTAGTGCAGAACCTGATACAAAAGGAATTTCATCTCCAGGGAAATCATAACTTTCTAAAAGTTCTTGAACTTCTAATTGAACTAATTCTAAAAGTTCTTCATCGTCAACCTGATCTGCTTTATTTAAAAATACTACAAGATATGGTACACCTACTTGCTTTGCTAATAAAATATGTTCTCTTGTTTGAGGCATTGGTCCATCAGCAGCAGATACTACTAGGATACCGCCATCCATCTGTGCAGCACCCGTAATCATATTTTTTACATAATCTGCGTGTCCTGGACAATCCACATGGGCGTAATGACGATCTGCAGTCTCATATTCTACGTGAGCTGTATTAATAGTAATACCACGAGCCTTTTCTTCAGGAGCTGAATCAATTTCATCAAATTTCTTTGTTGCAGATTCGTTATGAATAGCTAAGGTTGCTGAAATTGCTGCCGTTAAAGTAGTTTTACCGTGATCTACGTGGCCGATAGTACCAATATTGATATGTGGCTTTGATCTTTCAAATTTTTCACGTGCCATAGGAAATTTATAAGTTGTATTTAAATTTTTTATTACGGTTTAATACTTTTGGCGAAAACTAAAAACTACTATCGTAGTAAGTAGTATTAAAATTTTTTCAAAATGAACTAATATCTAAAATGAGCAAATGCTTTATTAGCATCAGCCATCTTATGTGTTTGTTCTTTTTTTCTTACGCTATTACCAGTCTCTTTTGCTGCGTCAATTATTTCATTTGAAAGTTTTATCGACATACTTTTACCAGAACGGGTACGAGCAAATTCGGTAATCCACTTTAAAGATATGTTTGTTCCACGATAAGCACGAATTTCAATAGGAACTTGATAAGTAGATCCACCAACTCTTCTAGCTTTTACTTCTACCTGGGGCGTAGCATTTTTAACAGCTTTTTCTAATACTAAGACCGGATTTTCATCAACTTTTTTTGAAACAGTTTCTAACGCATTATATACAATTTTTTGCGCTATTGACTTCTTACCCGATTGTAAGACTCGACTTATTAATAACGTGACTAGCCGGCTGTTATAAATAGGATCGGGTTCCGCTAATGTTCTTTGAGCTCTACTTCTACGTGACATTGTTAATTTTTAAAAGATTAAAATTACTATTAGCTTGCCTTAGGTTTTTTACCACCATATTTTGATCTACTTTGTTTACGATCCTTTACTCCAGCAGCATCTAATGTTCCTCGAACTACGTGATAACGGCAACCCGGCAAATCCTTTACACGACCTCCACGAATTAATACAACTGAGTGCTCTTGAATATTATGTCCAATACCTGGTATATAAGCTGTAACTTCAAAACCTGAAGTTAATCTTACACGTGCAACTTTACGCAAAGCTGAATTTGGTTTTTTTGGAGTTGTTGTATATACACGCGTACAGACACCTCGTCTTTGTGGACAAGATTTCAATGCGGGAGATTTTGTCTTTTTTTTGTTAGCTACCCTTTCAAATCTAACTAATTGTTGAATTGTTGGCATAAAAATTATTTTTCATTTTGGTTTTCAATACCGTATTTACGCATAAAACGTTCTACTCGTCCTTCTGTATCGAGAATCTTCTGTGAACCAGTATAAAATGGATGATTCCCAGACCAAATATCTACATTTAACCTTGGTTTCGTAGACCCCACTTTTAAAACTAACTGTCCATCACAGTAAACTTTGGCATTAGGATACCAATCAGGATGTATTGATGTTTTTGGCATTTTAGTAATCTTATCTTAACGTTTAGAGAATTGAGGAGCTTTTCTAGCTTTTTTCAATCCATATTTTTTTCTTTCTTTACGGCGTGAATCTCGAGTTAAAAATCCTTCGGATTTAAGAGATGAACGGTTTTCTGGAGACATGAAACATAAGGCTCGAGCAATACCTAGCTTAATCGCATCAGCTTGCCCTTTTAAGCCACCACCATGAGTATTTACGTAGATATCATACATGTTTTCCAAACCCATATTTGTTAAAGGGCTTTTTGAAGCATTAATATATTGCGAATTGAATTGTAAATACTTTTCTCCTTGTTTATGGTTTACTACCATAGCACCTGTTCCAGGAACTAATATAACTTTAGCTACGGAAGTTTTTCTACGCCCTATACCAAAATAAGCCGACTTCGTTTCTGAAGCTGATAAAGACATAATAAAATTTATATTTTGTTGTAGTCGTTTTTCAAATTTTTTTTATTTAAGTTCAAAGATTTTATTTATGAAACAGCAATAGTTTATTTGCTGGAAATTTAAATCTTGCCTTTTTACAGTCGTATAAACTAACTTTTTCACATTACGTACGAAGATGTAGATCAAATCTAGTTTTTAAGTTTTCACAAACTTCATCTGCGGATTTCTGACCAAAATTTTTAAATTCTAACAGATCATTAGCAGAATACCTTAATAAATCAGATAAAGTATGAACATTAGCCCGCTTTAAACAGTTGTAAGCTCTCACAGATAATTCTAGTTCTTCAATAAAGATAGTTTCTAAATGTTCTGACTTTTCTTCTTGAACTGGATTTTCAATAGTGGAAGATATTGTGGATAAAGTATTTGCTACTTTTAATAGTCCAAAAGTATTTTCAAGGATTTCTGCGGAGGAAGTTAAAGCTTCATTTGGCATAATACTACCATTAGTCCAAATTTCTAAAATCAAACTTTCCAATTCGAAAGCGGGACTATTTCTTGATGTTTCCACAAAAAAGTTAACCTTTTTAACAGGCATGAAAATAGCATCTACACCTAAAAAACGATCTGGTACTAAATAGTCTAATTTTTCGTTAGTTACATAATTTTGGCCTTTAGTAATAAGAAATTCTATTTCGAAATTGCCCTTATCCGTTAGACTTGCAATATACTGCTGAGGATCAACTAAATTAATGTTGTTTGGCAGTTCTATATCACTAGCTACAACAAAACCTGCTTCTTTTACATTTAGCCTTGCTAAAGTAGGTTCAGTAATATTACCGGATAAAACAATCTGTTTTATATTTAATAATATATCGATCACATCTTCTTTAACGTTAGGTATAGTTGAAAATTCGTGATCAATACCGATTATCCGAACTCCTGTAATTGCAAGACCTTGTAAATTCGATAATAAAACTCGTCGTAAGGAATTTCCTATTGTAGTGCTTTGTCCTTTTAAAAAAGGACCAATTGAATATTTAGAGTAGACATCCGTTGGCTTGTTTGTAGTAGATTTTAAGCATTGAACTTGAAACATAAATTAGAGAAGATTTCTAAAATTTTTTGCACATTTTAAAGTTCTAAATAATATCTAAATCTAAAATTATACGCGTCGTTTTTTTGGAGGGCGGCAACCATTATGTGGAACAGGCGTAATATCTTTTATAACTAAAACCTGTAATCCGCATCCTTGTAGTGCACGAATGGCTGTTTCTCTACCACTGCCAGGTCCACTAACCACAACTTCAGCTTGTCTCATACCTTGCTCGTAAGCAATGGTAGCAACCTTTTCTGCAGCAGATTGAGCAGCAAAAGGAGTACCCTTTTTTGCTCCTTTAAACCCACTACCTCCCGCAGAAGCCCAAAATAGAGTATTTCCGCCTTGGTCAGTTATGTTTACAATTGTATTGTTAAAGGTTGATTTGATATGAACAACGCCAGTTGTTGCCGTTTTTTTAGATTTTTTACCAGAAAATCGCTTTATTTGTTTAACCATATTAATACAATATGAATATATATTTATTTTTTCTTTGCAACTGGAATTTTAACTTTTCCTTTTCTAGTTCTAGCATTTGTACGTGTTCTTTGGCCTCTTACAGGAAGCCCAACCCTATGACGTCGACCTTTTGCGGAGCCAATCTCTGTTAACCGTTTAACATTTTGAGAATAAACACGTCGTAAGTCACCTTCCGTTTGGTAATTTTCATCAATTATTGATCTTATACGTGTAATTTCTTCATCGGTTAAATCACTACATCTAGTATTTGGCAATACTTTCGCAGCAGCAACAATCTGATTCGCGCTGGTATTACCAATTCCAAATACATAAGTTAATCCAATATCAATTCGTTTATTACGTGGAAGATCCACGCCTGAAATACGTGCCATTGGTTATTTTAATACAACTGATTTATTTACGTTTCATTTTTGCTCGGCCTTGTCGAACTTTAAGTCGTGGGTCCGATTTACAAATAAGATAGATTCGTCCTCGACGTTTTACAATTTGACAATCTTTTGATCGGTTTTTCAGATTGCCTATCGAACTTACTACTTTCATAGGCTTATTTAAAATTTATTAAAGTCATAGATTCGTAATATTTAAAATCTATAAGAAGTTGAATCAAGAAGTCCTTGCATCTGAATACATTTTTACTTCTACAAATTTATGCTAACTTACTTAAAAGAAAAAGTCTACGCTTTTTTATTAAAACTTTCATAATTTTGGGAAACTAAATACCCTTTTACTTGCGAAGTTACATCTGTAATTACACCAAGTAAGATTATTAGGGATGTTAAATTTTTAAAAATATTAAATTCTAATAAATTTCCAAGTAGAATAGGAAAAAAAGCTATAAAAGCTAAGAAAATCCCTCCCATAAAAGATAAGCGGCTTATTATTTGTTCCAAATGTTGCGTTGTTTCTTTACCCTGTTTTATACCAGGGATATTATAAGCCATCTTCGTTAGATTATCAGATAAATCCTTTGGTTTTAATACAAGTAATGAATAGAACGTGCTAAAGAATACAATAAGAAACAGATTTATAATAAACGAAGGAAAAGTTAGTAAACTTGTTAAGACATTGTTGTCAATATTTACCAAAGTTTTAGATACCAATAATTGTAAAGGATAAAGTAAAAATGTTGCAATTGTGGTACTAAACACTAGAGGCATTATACCTCCCTGATTTAATTTTATAGGAATGTAACTAGATTTTAATTTCGAACTTGATGCTGATTGCTCTAAGTAATTAAAATTTAACTGTCGAGCCGAAACTATGTTAACCCTTTTATAAGATTCTTGGACTAAAATAATTATTCCAACAATTACAAGATAAATAGAGTAGTCTAGAAAGAGTGTTCCGAAGTTATTTAGTGAAGAAAACTTTTCCAAACTTGATGTGAATTCGGCAATATTTGCAGGAAGGCCGCCAATAATATTTATGAATATTACCATGGATGAACCGTTCCCGAGATTTTCTTGTGTTATGAGTTCTGCAAACCACATGGAAAGCATAGACCCCGTAGTTAATGAGAAAATAATTTTAAGGGCTAGAACAAGGCTCCAATTAAATACTACTGGTCTTACTAAAACGAAAGCGACACCTGTACTCAGTACTAATGCCCAACCTAACGTCAAGTATCGAGTATAACGAGTAATTTGTTGACGTCCTAACTCGCCTTCTTCTTTTTGTAAACGCTCTAAAGCTGGAATTAAAGGAGTTAAAAGCTGAATTATAATTGATGAATTAATATACGGGAGAATTCCTAACGCTCCAACCCCAAGAAAAGAGCTGCCCGTCAAACTTTTTGCTAACCCAAAGAAAGGATTTGCTACTTGGTTTTGTGAAAAAATATCTAAATCTACGTTTGGAACAGGAATATAAAGACCCAATCGTATAAGAATTAAAAAACCAAATATTTTAAAAATTTTTTTTTGTAATAAGTTTATTGTTTCTGATACTTCCATTTGATTCAGACTATACTCTAGACATTGTAAGATCTTAATGTGCTTAGACCATCAATTGTAGCTCTTGCATTATTTAATAAATTATTAGAACCTAGCTGTTTTGATAAAATATTTTTAATACCTGCTAGTTCTAATACAGTTCGGATTGAACTACCTGCGATTACTCCAGAACCAGGAGCAGAAGGTCGCAAAATTAATTTTGCTGCACCAAATCTTCCACTCGTAGGATGTGGTATTGAGTTTGAGCTTGTTAAAGGCACTTTTATTATATGCTTTTTACCGTCGGTAACACCCTTTCGTACAGCAGTAATAACATCTCCGGCTTTTCCAACGCCTACCCCGACTTTACCCTGTTCATTACCAACAACAATAATGGCGCGAAAACTCATCTTTTTTCCACCTTTAACAACTTTGGTAACACGTTCAATAGCAACAACGCGTTCTAACCATTCAGATTTGGACTTAAGTGTTTTTTTAGGACCCATGCTAAAAATAAATATTTTTTTGAACTAACTACTTACCAGTTTTACCGGCTTTACGTCTTATGATTTCACCTTCATAAGCAATACCTTTACCTTTATAAGGTTCTGGAGGACGTACAGAACGAATTTTTGCTGCAAATTCTCCCACCATATCCTTTTGCATTCCCGAAACTACAATACTAGTAGGGCCTTCTACTTTTACGGATAATTCATTTGGTGTAATCATTTTTACAGGGTGACTATACCCCATATTTAAGACAAGATCCTTTCCATCAAGTTGAGCTCGGTATCCTACACCTGTAATTTGTAATCTTTTTTCAAAACCAACAGAAACTCCTGTAACCATATTGGATACAAGTGTTCGTGAAAGCCCATATAAAGCTTGAGACAACTTTGTATCTTGCGTTTTTTCTATAAATATTTTTTTATTTTCTTCATCTAAGCTACAACATATTAAAGAGGGTAAAATTCGGAAAAGGCTTCCTTTCGGACCATCTACTAGAATTTTCTGGCCAGACAATTTAACGTTAACTTTTTCTGGTATAGCTATGAATTGTTTACCGATACGAGACATATTGTTATTTGAAATTTACCAAATATAACATAATAATTCACCACCAACACCCTCTTTACGAGCTTGTTGATCTGTCATTAAACCACGTGAAGTTGAAACAATTGCTGTTCCAAACCCCCCTAAAATTCGAGGCATTTTTTTAGCGCCACTATAAACTCTAAGTCCGGGTTTACTAATGCGCTGGATTTTTACAATACCAGGTTTACGCTCTTTCCCTACATATTTAAGGGATAAAAGAAGTGAGCTTTTTAAGCCGTTTTTCAATTCTTCAAAGGAATCAATTAAACCTTCCGTAAATAAAACTTGTGCAACGTTTCGAGTTAATTTTGTCGAAGGTATTTGTACAATTTGATGTCGTGCTAAATTTGCATTTCGAATTCTCGTTAACATATCAGCTATAGTATCCGTAGTCATTTAATTTTTTTGGATTAATTTAAATTAAAACTAAGTTGTAGTAAAAGGCATCCCGAACGACTTTAATAAAGCGCGTGCCTCTTCGTCTGTCTTTGCTGTTGTAACAATAGAAATATCTAAACCACGGATTTGAGTTACGTCATCATAAGATATTTCAGGAAAGATTAATTGTTCTTTTAATCCTAAATTGTAGTTCCCGCGACCGTCAAATCCATTTGGGTTAATTCCACGAAAATCTCTGATTCTAGGCAAAACGATATGAATTAATTTCGTTAAGAATGTATACATTTGATCTTTTCGTAAGGTAACAGAAGCTCCAATAGCCATACCATCACGAATTTTAAAACCAGCTACGGATTTTGTAGCTTTATTTATTGTTGGTTGTTGTCCAACAATTAACCTAAGTTCATCTAAACTCGAATCTAGTTCTTTTGAATTTTTTGCTGCTTCTCCAACACCACGATTTACAGATATTTTAACAATTTTCGGCACCTGCTCGATATTTTTGTAACCAAATTCTTCGATTAAAGAAGGAACAATTTTTTGCTTGTATAAGCTTTTTAAATCTAATTTCATCGCTAATAAAATCTACTTCTATAAAGTTTCTAAGTTTCTACTAAAGTACTTCGGGAGCTAATGAAACAATTTTAGTAAAGCCCTTTTCTTTTAATTCTCGAGCAATTGGACCAAATACACGAGTACCACGAGGGTTATTTTCTTTGTTGATTATTACGGAAGCATTATCATCAAAACGTAATCGAGAACCATCCTTACGACGAATAGATTGCTTGGTTCTAACAATAACTGCACGAACAATATCCGAACGTTTTACTGTAAGATTTGGTGTAGCATCTTTAACAACACCAATTATGACATCTCCTACGTAACCATATCTCCGATTACTACCAAGAACTCTAATACACATCAAATTTTTAGCCCCACTATTATCTGCTACTTTTAGACAAGTTTGCGGTTGTATCATTTTTTATGTTGCTGATTTTCTTAAAACACTAATTAGAACCCAATTTTTCGTTTTACTAATAGGTTTCGTTTCGCGAATACGCACCTGATCTCCAATTGATGAGTTAAATGTAGAATCTTGGACTACGTAACGCTTTGTTTTAGTAATAACTTTTTTATACCTTTTATGAATAACACGATCGTTTACAGCAACGATAAGCGTGTCTTGCATTTTGTCGCTAACAACAACTCCCACTTTTTCTTTTACGGCCATTAGTTTCAAATTTAGAAAAATAAAATGGTTAATTTTTGAAAAAAAATTTTGAAATTATTTAATTACACCTTTTCTAAGATTTTCGTTTTAATAGGAAGCTTATACGAAGCCAGTTTCAAAACTTTATAAGCCATTTCCTTATTTAAACCATTAATTTCAAAAAGCACTGCTCCAGGTTTAACTACAGCAACCCAATAAGCTACTGTACCTTTTCCAGAACCCATTCGGGATTCAGCAGCTCTTTCTGTAATGGGTTTATCTGGAAAAATTCTAATCCAAATCTTTCCTGTACGACGAACATACCTTGTAATACTTCGTCGTGTTGCTTCTATCTGACGCGAAGTTAACCAAACAGGTTCTAAAGCTTGAATACCGTAATCACCGAAAATGATAGTATTTGCTTTCGAAACACCTTTAAACCTTCCACGATGTTGTCTACGAAACTTAGTTCTTTTTGGAAGTAACATAAATTTTCTTTATCAAAATTGCTTAAATTATTAAGTTAAATGATTTCCTTATTAAAAATCCAAACTTTAATACCCAATACGCCATATATAGTGTTTGCTCGGTGCGTAGCATAACTTATGTCAGCTCTAAGAGTTTGAAGTGGAACTCTTCCTTCGCGTGCCCATTCTGCACGAGCAATTTCAGCACCGTTTAACCTACCTGCAACCTGAATTTTAAAACCTTTAACCCCACTTTTTTGAAGCATTTGGGTAGTCTGGCGTATTGCCTTTCTAAAAGCTACACGTTTTTCTAGCTGATCTGCTATAGATCTTGCTACCAACGAACTTTCATTTTCACTTTTTGTAACTTGTAAAACCTTTATACGAATCTGTTTTGAATCACTAACTAAACTTGTTAAACTTTCTTTTAACTCAAGAATTAAATTCGTTTGATTAGTATCAGCAGCAATTGCTTTTGGCCTTGCCGCATAAATTATTAATTCAAGTTGATTTACCTTTCGAAGAATTTCTAACTTGGCAATCCCTGCTTTACTGTATATAGATTCAAATTTTTTTTCAAAAAATTTTCTTATCTTGTAGTCTTCTTTAAGAACTTCACTATAAGCACCATAATTGGCAAACCAAATGGCATTATGCGATTTATTAACACCAGTTCGAAAACCGGTTGGATGCGTTTTTTGTCCCACGAATAAGATACTTGTAAGTTTTTTAGTTTTTCTAATTTATTCCATAACAATTGTTATGTGCGATGTTTCTTTTAAAATTCGATAAGCTCTTCCTTGTGCTCTTGGTCGAAACCGTTTCATCGTTGGCCCTTGATCAGCAAACGCAGACTTGATGACTAACTTTTTTTCGTCCAAACCAAAATTATTTCTTGCATTTGCTGTTGCAGAACGAAGAACTTTTATAATTGGCGCACATGAAGCATATGGCATAAATTCTAAAATTAATAAAGCTTCGGAATATGTCTTTCCTTGAATTTGTCTAAGAACACGACGAATTTTATTAGGCGACATTCTAACGTATTTAGAAATAGCCCGAATTTCGTTTTTTTGCATAACATTTTATTAACGTTTCCCTTTCTTGTCTTTTTTTACGTGTGAACGAAATGTTCTACTAGGAGCAAATTCGCCTAACTTGTGACCAATCATCTGATCCGTTACGAATACCGGTAAATGTTGTTGACCGTTATAAACGGCAAACGTATGACCAATCATATTAGGTAAAATTGTTGTAGAACGTGACCAAGTTTTAATTATGTCTTTTTTCCCACTTAAATTCATTTGTTCAACTTTTTCGAAAACGTAGGAAGCAACAAATGGTCCCTTTTTTAAAGAACGCGGCATTTTACAATAAATTAAATTTTATAAATTTTTAGCACTATTTGGTTAACGTCTAGAACGTAATATGTATTTGCTACTTGCTTTAGTCTGCTTGCGGGTTTTAATACCCAATGCAGGTTTACCCCAAGGAGTTACAGGTCTAGCACGACCAATTGGCGAACGCCCTTCTCCACCACCATGCGGGTGATCAATTGGGTTTTTAACAACACCTCTTACTTTAGGTCTTTTACCAAGCCATCTTTTACGGCCGGCTTTTCCTAGGGTAATGTTAATACTATCAACATTCCCTACTTGGCCTAAAGTAGCAAAACATTTTTTGTTTACCAATCGCACTTCATTAGACGGTAACTTTAGAGTAACAAAGTAA
>Ga0115104_10395590_pt1 | contig 11439 bp, 23 predicted proteins | sample CN18umnscriptome_2_FD_89649 | JGI IMG/M metagenome (GOLD analysis project Ga0115104, IMG submission 89649) | Marine eukaryotic communities from Pacific Ocean to study complex ecological interactions - CN13ID_70_C50_10m_0.8um Metatranscriptome... | ecosystem: Environmental > Aquatic > Marine >...
AAAATTTATTAATTGGGAGTTGTAAATGCCCTTAGGAATGCTTGGTCATAAAATTGGTATGACACAAATTTTTGATGAATCTGGAAATGTTATTCCCGTAACAGTACTTCATGTTGGGCCATGTATTGTTACGCAAATTAAAACTACTTTAACGGATAGTTATAATGCGGTTCAAGTTGGTTACGATAATGTTTTACCTCAAAAATTAACAAAACCTGAGCAAGGTCATCTTAAAAAGTCGGGTGGTATTCCATTAAAGTATTTATATGAATATAAAACCGAGGATATTGATAATTTTAGTTTAGGTCAATCAATTTCGATAGATAAGTTTAAGAATTTTTCAGAAATTACAGTTACTGGAAAAAGTATTGGTAAAGGTTTTGCGGGTAATCAGAAACGTCATAATTTTGGTCGTGGTCCAATGACTCATGGTTCAAAGAATCATCGTGCACCTGGCTCAATTGGTGCTGGAACGACACCGGGTCGAGTTATACCGGGTAAAAAGATGGCTGGCCGTTTAGGTGGTGATAAAGTAACTATTAAAAACTTGAAAATTATAAAAATTGACAGTAAAGAAAATTTATTAATCGTAAAAGGTGCTGTTCCCGGTAAACCAGGAAATTTATTAAGTATACAATTTTTAGACACTAAAAAATAATTAAAGATGGATGGTATAAAATGTTTTCTTACTTCAAAAAAAGCACTAACGCTAATCGAAAATAAAAAATATAGTTTTTTAGTCCAACGATGGCTTAAAAAAAATACTATAAAAGAAATTATCGAAAATTTTTTTGAAGTAAAAGTTATAAGTATAAATAGTTGCAATTTACCTAAAAAGAAAAGAAGACTCGGGAAATTTAAAGGGTATAAAACGCAATATAAAAAAATTATTGTTACACTTGATCCTAAAGATAATATACAGTTATTCTCAAATATTTAATTTTTATGGCTATTCGTCTTTATAAAGCAAATACACCTGGTACACGTCATCGTGTATCTCCAAATTTTAGTTCATTGGATAATGTTAAACCGGTAAAATCTCTTTTAAAAATTAAAAATAAAAAGGGTGGTAGAAATAATCAAGGTGTAATAACAGTTCGTCATCGTGGTGGTGGGCATAAACAAAAGTATCGATTAATCGATTTTAAGAGAAATAAACATAATATTTCGGGAAAAGTGGTATCAATTAATTATGATCCAAATCGAAATGCTAGAATTGCTTTGATTCAATATTCTGATGGTGAAAAACGATATATTTTACACCCTAATGAATTATCTGTAGGAAATACGGTTCAATCAGGTGAAGATGTTCCAATTCAAATTGGTAATTCGTTACCATTAAAAAATATCCCATTAGCAACCGAAGTTCACAATGTTGAACTAAATTTATATCAAGGTGGTAAAATTGTTCGAGCAGCTGGAACATCTGCATCAATTGTTGCAAAAGTTGGAAATTATGTGACTTTACGTTTACCCTCGAAAGAGATTCGTTTAGTTTTTAAAGAATGTTATGCGACAATCGGTCGTGTTGGAAATATTGATGCTTACAATGTTGTATTAGGTAAAGCTGGTCGAAAAAGATGGCTCGGATATAGACCTCAAGTACGTGGAGTTGTTATGAATCCATGTGATCATCCACATGGTGGTGGTGAAGGTCGTTCTCCTATCGGTCGAACAAGACCTTATACACCATGGGGTAAACCTGCTTTAGGTATTCCAACCCGTTTAAAGAATAAATATAGCGATAGCTTTATTATTCGTAGGAAAAAATAAATTATAAAAAAGAATGGGAAGATCTGTAAAAAAAGGGCCATTTGTTGCATATCATTTATTAAAAAAAATTAATGATATGAATGTAAATGGTAAAAAAGATGTAATAAAAACATGGTCACGTGCTTCTATGATTTTACCTGATATGGTAGGTCATACAATTGCTGTTTACAATGGTCGTCAGCATGTTCCGATATTTATTTCTGACCAACTTATTGGGCATAAACTGGGTGAATTTGCTCCTACCCGAACATTTCGTTCACATATAAAAGAAGGGAAAACAAATAAACGATAATTTAATATTTTTAAGAGACAATGGAAACTAATAATGTTATTACGGCTAAAGCTGTAATAAAACGTATTCGAATGTCGCCTGTGAAAGTTCGACGAGTTTTAAAACTGGTTAAAAATTGTTCTTATCAAGATGCATTAATTTTGTTAGAATTTTTACCTTACAAAGCTTGTGGTCCAGTTTGGCAAGTTTTACGTTCAGCAGTTGCTAATGCTGAATACAAATATAAATTGAATAAACAAGATTTGCGGATTAAAGAAATTTATGTTAGTCAAGGTCCAGTTATGAGAAGATTTCGACCTCGTGCACAGGGTAGGGCTTTTGTAATTAGAAAACCTTTGTGTCATATTACCGCTATTGTAGAAGTTACAAAAATGAATTAAAAATTTTATGGGACAAAAAACACATCCAAGTGGCTTTCGATTAAATACAACTCAAGAGCATTATTCAAGTTGGCATCAAAAAAGTTGGCTTGGCTATTCAAAAAATTTAGAACGTGACGATAAAATTCGTACCCTTTTAAAACAAAATCTACCATCAACTAGTATTGCAAAGGTTACAATTAAACAAGATTATTATCCAAAAATGTTAAATATTAATGTTTTTGTAGATAAACCAATTTTACCTCTAAAATTATTTGAGTCTAGTGAATTTGATAAAAAATTACAAGCAATAATTAATAGTTCAATGCCCTACGGTATTAATCTATATTCAGTTTCTGAACCTGATGCTGATGCGTCGATTCTTGGGGATTATATTACTGATATGCTTACGAAACGTGTTTCTTTTAAACGTGCTGTTCGAAAAGCTATTGAAATTGCAAAACAAAATGATTTTGTACAAGGTATAAAAATTCAAGTTTCAGGTCGTTTAAATGGTGCAGAAATCGCTCGTAGTGAATGGGTGAAAAATGGTCGAATGCCCTTACAAACTTTACGTGCAGAAATTTCATATGTTTCAAAAATTGCAAAGACAACATATGGAATATTAGGTGTGAAAGTTTGGATTTTTAAAGGAGAACAATTGAAATAGTTATTAAAAATATGCTTAGTCCGAAAAGAACAAAATTTCGTAAACAACAAAGAGGAAGATTAAAGGGAAAAGCAACACGTGGAAATCTTATCGCGTTTGGTGATTATGCTATTCAAGCAAATGAATCAGGTTGGATTACATCCAAGCAAATTGAAGCAACACGACGTGTTATTACCCGTTATACAAAACGTGGTGGAAAATTGTGGATAAAAATTTTCCCCGATAAACCTATAACGGCACGTGCCGCTGAATCACGTATGGGTTCAGGAAAGGGAGCACTTGATTATTGGGTTGCGGCAATAAAACCAAATACAATTATTTTTGAATTAAAAGGGGTAGATTTTATTACTGCAAAACAAGCTATGCGTTTAGCGGCTTATAAATTACCTATAAAAACAAAATTTATTACACGAGAAATAATCGATTAAAATTATGCCAAGAAAACAAAGAATTGGGTTAGTGGTAAGTATTACCAAAAATAAAACAATTATTGCAAATGTTCAAACTCGTTATCAACATCCGTTATATTCAAAAATTATGTCAAAAATAAAAAGATATATGGTGCATGACCCAAATAATCTTTGTGTTGTAGGAGATAAAATTTTAATTGAAGAAACGCGTCCCATTAGTTTAAATAAATATTGGATTTTAAAATCAATTTACAAGTAATAAAATGATACAACCTCAAACAATTTTAAATATTGCGGATAATACTGGTGCAAAGAAAATTTTGTGTATTCGCGTCTTAGGTGGTAATAAAAAATATGCCAATATTGGTGATATTATTATTGGTGTTGTAAAAGAATCGTTACCACGTATGTCAGTTAAACGTTCGGATATTGTTCGAGCTGTCGTAGTACGAACAAAGAAATCTGTTCGTCGAAAAAATGGTATGTTAATTCGATTTGATGACAATGCAGCTGTGATTATTAATTCAGAAAATAATCCGCGAGGAACGCGTATTTTTGGTCCGATTGCAAGGGAAATCCGAGACAAGAGTTTTACAAAAGTAGTTTCCCTTGCCCCAGAAGTTTTGTAGTTAAATTTATCAAAAATTCTATTTATTAAAAAAGTATATGTGTCAATGGAACCAAAATTAAAAACATTATATAAAGAACAAGTTATTCCTAACTTGATTAAACAATTTGAATATAAAAATGTTCATCAAGTTCCAAAATTAGAAAAAATTTGTATTAATCGTTGTTTAGGCTTATCCGCACAAAATCCAAATTTGTTAAATACAAGTATTGAAGAATTTCGATTAATTACAGGTCAACAACCAATTGTTACAAATGCAAGAAAATCGATTGCAGGTTTTAAATTGCGTGATGGTATTCCGCTTGGATTAACTGTTACCTTACGTAATAAGCAAATGTATTATTTTTTAGAACGTTTTGTTAATCTAACTTTACCTCGTATTCGTGATTTTCAAGGTTTGAGTACCTTTAGTTTTGATCAATATGGTAATTATAATATGGGTCTAAAAGATCAGCTTATATTTCCTGAATTGGAATATGATAATGTTAATCAACTTTTAGGATTTAATATTTCAGTAGTAACAACTGCTAAAACAAAGGATGAAAGTTTAGCTTTATTAAGAGAGCTTACATTACCAATGCAAAAATAAAATTTTATATGGAGATTAATTGATATGAGTAATGATACAGTTTCTGATATGTTAACGCAAATTAGAAATGCTATAGCTGTTAAACATCGTTTTGTTATTGTTCCAAAAACACGAATGACATTGGCGATAACAAAAGTGTTAGAGAAAGAGGGTTATATTTTATCTTATGAAGAATTTAACCAGCAATTAGTTACTGACTTTCAAACGAAGTCAAAAAAAAACTACTTGGCCAATAATTGCACTTGGCCTAAAATACTCAGATACTGGCCGTAATCGAAAATCAGTTATTACAACATTAAAACGTGTTAGTAAACCTGGTTTACGAGTTTATACAGGATCAAATGATTTACCAAATATTCTTGGTAATTTTGGGATTGCTATTGTATCCACTTCAAAAGGAGTTATGAGTAATATACAAGCGAAGAAGCTTGGTGTTGGGGGTGAAATTTTATGTTATGTTTGGTAAAAAAAAATTATGTCACGTATAGGTAGATTACCAATAATTTTACCGGAAGGAGTTTCGGTGAATAAGGATTCAGAGAACATTATTGTTAAGGGGCCGCATGGAGTTTTAGAGCGTGAAATTCCGTCCATTATGGACGTCGAAATTTTAGATGGTCGTATAATTGTTAAACCAAATATTCAATCACGTCTTTCAAGAGAATTTCATGGATTGTTTCGAACATTAATTAATAACATGGTTATTGGTGTTTCGAAAAAATTTAATAAAGAATTAGAATTAAAAGGTGTTGGTTATCGTTGTCAAGTAAGTAATAATGTTATTACGTTGAATTTAGGTTATAGTCATCCAATTGAAATGCAAATACCGGTTCAAATTGATGTGAAAGTTGAAAATAATACTTCAATTTCTATTACTGGTATTGAAAAAGAAAAAGTTGGTTTGTTCGCTTCTCAAATTCGTGGTTTTAGACCACCTGAACCATATAACGGAAAAGGTGTTCTTTATAAAGGTGAAGTTATTATTCGTAAGGTTGGTAAAGTTGGAAAATAACATATAAATTAATATTGAGTATGGTAAATAGTGAATTAGTCAGTGAAGGAAAAGTAAATAAAGTTTTCCGTAAAACTAGAAAAAAGTTTTCTAAATGGACTAAGCGTGTTGTAAAAGTTCGTCGAATCACAAAAGTAATTAAGGGTGGAAAAAAATTGCGTTTTGGTGCTGTTGTTGTAATTGGTAATGGAAATGGTCAAGTTGGTTTAGGTGTCGGGAAAGCGGATGATGTTGTAGAAGCTGTTAAAAAAGCAGTAAATGATGGTAAACGCGAATTAATCTCAATACCTTTGACAAAAAATTATAGTATTCCCTATGTTGTTACGGGTAAATATGGTGCTGCTAATGTTATTATTAAACCTGCTGTAGCTGGTTCTGGTGTTTTAGCTGGTGGTTCAGTTCGAACAGTTTTAGAATTATCTGGAATTCAAAACATTTCTGCAAAACAATTAGGTTGTGACAACTTATTAAATAATGCTCGAGCAACTATGTGTGCTCTAAAGTCGATTAAAAACCAAAATTTATTTAATAAAAGTGATTAATTTAAAATGTTGTTAAAAAAGATTTTTTCTACAATTGTGCTTTTATCCCTGATTCGGGTCGGAAATTTTATTCCGATTACTGGTATTAATCAAGCTTATTTGTACGAGTCGTTAAAAGGAAGTTCTATTTTATCTTTGCTCAACACATTTTCGCAAGGAAAACAATTTATTTTAGGTATTTTCTCACTTGGAATTTTACCTAATATTAACGCCTCTTTACTTATGCAACTGTTCACGTCAATTTTTCCTGGCTTGAAAAAATTACAAAAAGAAGAAGGCGAAAATGGTAGAAAAAAAATTACTACATATACTCGATATTTAACTGTTTTAATAGCAATCTATTACAGTTTAGTAGTAGCTTTCCTTATTAAACCATTTATTTTTGGGTTTAGTTTAAACAAAATTTTTGAAATTTCTTTATTATTGACTACTGGTTCAATTGTTATAATGTGGTTTAGTGAACTTATTACAGAAATGGGAATTGGAAATGGGTCATCATTAATTATCTTTGTAAATATTATTTCTTCATTACCAGATATTTTAAAAACTATTGTAGTTTCGAACAAAAGCTATGTTCTTCTATTTTTATTAATTAATGTAGTTGGAATTATTTTTGTTCAAAAATCCGTAAAGATAGTTAAAATTTTTAATTTAAAGGACTTAAATGAAAGTGGTGTTGAAAATTCATCTGTTTTATCGAAAAATGAAGATTACCAATATGGTTTTATTCCTTTCCGATTAAATCAAAGTGGTATTTTTCCAATTATTTTTGCAACTACCTTTTTAACAATCCCAATTAATTATTTAAATAATGTTTCTTGGTCAAAAGCGATAATTTCTTCGAATTTTGGAAACTTGATTTATATCTTAGTATACTTTGGTATAATTCTTATTTTTAATTTTTTCTATTCTGGTTTAGTAGTTAATACTACTGAATTGGGGAGCGAATTAATTAAAATGGGCCTAGTTGTTTGTGATTGTGATGTGCCTGATAAAATTATTAGACCGGGTTTACAAACTGAAGAATATCTTTTGGGAATTACAAATCGTTTAGCAATCCTTGGTGGTTTATTTTTAGCAATTGTCGCTACTTTGCCAATATTAATTGGTTATTTTAATACCGATCTTAGCATTTTTAAAAATGTCGGAGCAACTTCGTTAATTATCTTTGTTAGTGTAGCATTTGATATAAATCGTCAAATTCGTTCCGAGTTGTTATCTGAATATTATAAAACAATAATTTAATGTAAAATATGAAAGTTCGTCCTTCTGTAAAAAAAATTTGTAGTAAATGTCGAGTAATTAAACGTTTTGGTGTTGTACGTGTGATTTGTTCAAATCCAAAACATAAACAAAGACAAGGTTAGTAATATAAGGAGTAAAATGGTACGTATTGTAGGTATTGATTTGCCAAAAGTAAAACGAATTGAATATGCATTAACTTCTATTTATGGTATTGGTTTAACATCTTCGCGATCAATTTTAGAATATGCTAATATTGATGGAAACAAAAGGGTTAATGAACTAGAAGATACCGATGTTATAGCTTTACGAGAAGTTATTGAAAAACATTTTAAAACGGAGGAAGATCTACGTCGAATTGTAAAACAGAATATTTTACGTCTTTCACAAATTAATTGTATTAGAGGTCGACGACATCGTGCTGGTTTACCACTTCGTGGTCAGCGAACGCGAACAAATTCAAGAACGCGCCGTAAATAAATTTAAGATTTTCTTTTCATGAATGATTGAATTAATTAGAAATATTAAAATTAAATTTTGTTATTATGTTAGTAAAAGTTAAGCAAACCACTGGTAAGAAAAATGCTAAAAATATTGTATTTGGCATTGTACATATTAATTCAACATTTAATAATACTATTGTCACAATTACTGATTTACAAGGAAATACAATTTCATGGGCATCTGCTGGTAGCGTGGGTTTTAAGGGTGCACGTAAGGGAACACCATTTGCAGCTCAAAGTGCTGCTGAAAAAGCTGCAAGTTTAGCTCTTCCATTTGGTTTAAAAAAAGTTGAAGTACTTGTCAAGGGTCAAGGTGCAGGACGTGAAACAGCAATTCAGGCATTACAAGTTATTGGCTTGGAAATTTTATATATCACAGATATTACACCTGTTCCTTATAATGGGTGTCGACCTCCTAAATCACGCCGAGTATAAATGTAACGAAATTATGATAAGATTGAAAAAACTTGATTCTATTAGAAATAGTCAAGATAATAATATTTATGGGAAATTTTCTATTTTGCCCCTTACAAAAGGTCATGGGCTTACAGTTGGAAATGCTTTACGCCGTACACTTTTATCTGATTTATCTGGAATTGCTGTTACAGCTCTAAAAATTGGTGGGGTAGAACATGAATTTTCTCTTATTCCTGGTGTTCGTGAAGATCTTTTAGAAATTTTATTAAATTTAAAACAAATTGTTTTTACTGGTACATTAGTAAAAGAAACAATTGTTACAATAAATGTTAATGGTCCAAAAATTATTACCGCAAATGATATTTTGTTACCGGATAATTTAAAAATTATTAATCCAACTCAATATATTGCTGTTATTTCGAGTAATGTTCAGTTAACAATGGAATTAAAAATTTCTTCAGGCACTGGGTATAAATTGGCCAATTCTAATTCAATTAAAACCGGAACAGATTTTATTGAAATTGATGCTGTTTTTACACCAATTCAACGTATTAATTATTATGTTGAAAACATTTATACAAAACCGCGTTTATTAAAAGAAAATTTAATTTTTGAAATTTGGACAAATGGTAGTATTACGCCTGAATATGCTATAAAAACTGCCTCAGAAATTTTAATTAATTTATTGTCAATATTTATTTCATCATCACCATCTTCTGAACAAAATTTAGTTTTGGAAAGTAAAACTAATATTTCATTGGAGGAATTGAATTTATCCGTTCGTGCATATAATTGTTTAAAAAGTGCACAAATTCATTCACTAGAAGATTTAATGCAATATTCTTTAAAAGATTTGGGGAAAATTAAAAGTTTTGGCCAAAAATCGTTAGTTGAAGTTATCACTAAATTAAAGAATAACTATGGAATAATTTTAAAAAACTAGATAGAAAAGATATGAAAAATACATTTTTACCAACTACAAATGCGTTAAATGATAAAACTTGGTATTTAATTGACGCTGAAAATAAAACACTTGGTCGAGTTGCTACACAAATAGCACAAATTTTAATTGGTAAACATAAATCAGATTATAGTTATCATTTAGATACTGGTGATTATATTGTTGTAATTAACGCTGAAAAAATAATTGTAACTGGTCAAAAGTCAAAACAAAAGCTATATTGTTCACATTCGGGACGACCCGGTGGAATGAAAACGCAAACTTTTTCACAACTTCAAAATTATATGCCTGAACGTATAATTGAAAAAGCAGTTAAAGGTATGTTACCAAAAGGGTCATTAGGTAGAAGCTTATTTCGAAAATTAAAAGTTTACGCCAAAGATGAACATCCACATATTGCACAACAACCTATTTTGATTTTATAAATTAAGGATTTTAAAAATGATTGTCAATAAAGATTTACAATTAATCACATCGAGTATTGGAAAACGTAAACGTGCGGTCGCTCTTGTAAAATTATATGAAATAGACGATAAACTTAGCCCATTTACATTAATTAATGGTCTTACTCCAGCGTTATATTTACAGTTTAATTCAAACTCGTTAAGTACTATTTTTTTACCATTAGAAATTTTGAATTTAAAAAATAGTTTTAATATTGATATAAAAGTTAGAGGTGGTGGCTTAATTGGTCAAGTAGACGCAATTAAATTAGCTATATCGAGAGCTTTATGTAATATAAATTCAGAAAATCGTACGGTTCTTAAATCATATGGATTCTTAACTCGAGATGCTAGAATTAAGGAAAGTAAAAAATATGGTTTAAAAAAAGCTCGCAAAGCATCTCAATATTCAAAACGTTAATTTTTTATTCATTATGCCAAAAAAAGAAATTCACCCTGAGTTATTCGAAAATTCTAAAGTTTATTGTGATGGTCAATTAGTTATGACTGTTGCATCTACTCGATCTGAATTACATATTGATATTTGGTCAGGAAATCATCCATTTTTTACCGGCTCAACGAAAATTTTAGATACAGAAGGAAGAGTTGAACGATTTATGAAAAAGTATAATATTGAGAAAAAATAAATGCCTACTATTCAACAGTTAATCCGATTTAATCGTAAATCTATAAAACGTAAAACAAAGTCGCCGGCATTAAAAAATTGTCCACAAAGACGAGGAGTATGTACACGTGTATACTCAATGACACCAAAAAAACCAAATTCAGCTACAAGAAAAATTGCGAGAGTTCGATTAACATCGGGGTTTGAAGTTACAGCTTATATTCCAGGAATTGGTCATGAACTCCAAGAACATACAGCGGTATTAATTCGTGGTGGTCGTGTTAAGGATTTACCAGGTGTTAGATATCATATAATTCGTGGTGCATTAGATTGTGACCCAGTAAAAGTGCGAAGCCATGGTCGCTCAAAATATGGCGTTAAAAAACCAAAAGAATCATAATTATGTCACGTCGTAAAGTTACAACAAAATATTTTCCTACTCCTGACGGTACTTATAATAGTTATTTAGTTAATATTCTAATTTCTAGAATTGTGAAAAGTGGGAAAAAAACATTAGCACAAAATATTGTAAATGATACTTTTGATGTTATTAAGTATCGTTTAAATTTAAACCCATTAGAAGTTTTTGAAACAGCTGTTAGAAATGTAACACCAGTTATTGAAGTTAAAGCAAAACGATTTGGTGGTGCGACATATCAAGTTCCAATGGAAGTAAATGATTTTAGAGGAGCAAATTTAGCTATTAAATGGTTATTATTTGGTGCTAAAAAACGTCCTGGAAAAACAATGGCAATAAAATTAGCAAATGAGTTAATTGATGCTTCAAATAATTTAGGTGAAGCAAATAAGAAAAAACAAGAAACACATCGTATGGCTGAAGCAAATAAAGCTTTTGCTCATTTCCGTTATTAATTAATTAATTAATCGTCAAACGTAAAAATTTTTATTATTAAGAAGTAAGATGGCTCGTGAAGTATTTGAAAGAACAAAACCGCATGTAAATATTGGTACA
>Ga0115104_10208203_pt1 | contig 11335 bp, 18 predicted proteins | sample CN18umnscriptome_2_FD_89649 | JGI IMG/M metagenome (GOLD analysis project Ga0115104, IMG submission 89649) | Marine eukaryotic communities from Pacific Ocean to study complex ecological interactions - CN13ID_70_C50_10m_0.8um Metatranscriptome... | ecosystem: Environmental > Aquatic > Marine >...
CTTCTCCACCAGTCCATTCTCCTTCTGGCTTCTTACCTTCTTCACCAGTCCATTCACCTTCTCCACCAGTCCATTCTCCTTCTGGCTTCTTACCTTCTTCACCACCCCAGTTTCCACCGGTAGTGTCTTTATTGTCCCAGTTGCCTTCACCTCCCCAGTTTCCACCGGTAGTGTCTTTATTATCCCAGTTGCCTTCACCTCCCCAGTTTCCACCGGTAGTGTCTCCATGCCAGTTTTCTTCACCATGGTAATCTCCGTGCATGCCGGAATCATTGCCGTAGAAATCATCATAGGTTCCGTTGGCCTTCAATTCCTCCTCTTTCCATTGTTTCTCGAGAGCGAATTGTCTGGCGGCTTCAAGGGATACTCTCAAAAGGTTTTCAACTGAAGTGTCTCTTCCGTTTGGTCCATTGACAACCATCTCAATCATGATTTCTTCAATAGATCTGGTTTGGGCATTTCTGGCTTCCAAAATGGCATCATTCATACCCCACATAAGAGCAGAGGCAAGAGATCCATCACCCAATGTAACGGTTTCTGTTGCGAAATCATCTGTGTTGACATCTTCGAAAGTTTCATCAGCGAATTCCTCCTTCTCTTCAAGAGGCTTTCCGTTCTTACCGAATCCTGGAAGGTTTTGCTTCTCGAAACCTGGTGGGAGATCGCTAAGTCCGAATCTGGACAAGAGCTTCTCGGCTTGGCTGAGATTCTCCTCGTCGACGAAGGTAGCACCGTCAGTGGTAACGATGTTATCACCAGCGAAGTTGATGAATCCTTCGACAATGTCTCTAGCTTACCAGGAAACTTGTGGGATGTTGTTGTAGTCAAGCTCGTACATGAATTGTGGAGCACAGGCTGGCAATTCCTTCTCATCTTTGCCTTCTCCTTCAGCTGGCTCTTCGGAGACTTCGAAGAACTCAAGTCTGGCATTGATATCGTCAATGATGGATTTGAACTCATTGTATCTTGATTCAGCCTCAAGGAAGGCAGTTTGCTTGGCATTAGCCTCAATTTGTTCATCTCTTTGAATCTTGAGTTCCAATTCTAATTGAGCAACTGTGTTGAATGCTTCTTGGGCGGCAAGAATGGTGTTTTCAGCTTCTAGGATATCAGCTTTCAATTCTTCAATCTTGTTATTCAATGCATCAAGGATTGCTTGTTCTGGGTTTTCTGAATCATTAATATCGTAGATCAAATCGTCAAGAGTAGTGATTTGACCTTCAGCAGAGGTCTTGGTAGCAATAGCATCCTCATAGGCTTTATCGGCTCTTTGTCTGTCAGCTGCATATTTGGCAGTCTTGGTTTCGAAAGCAATTGCGCTCTTGATTTCAGTATCTTCGGCCTTCAATCTTGCGAGCTCATTCTGCTACTGTTGAAGATGTTGCTTGTCATAACCAATGCTCATTTGGATGTCTCTGATTCCTTGTTGGGAGTCATCGATATCCTGTTGGTTTTGAGCAAGAGCATCCTCATCAGAAAGGGATTCTCTCAATGTCTTCTTGATTGCAAGCTTGAATTGGTAGAATTCGAGTTGATCATTCATGGCATCAAAGTTCTTTTGAGCATCGGCAACGTATTGCTTCTGGTCCTCAATTCCTTGAGTTCTCCATTCTTGATCAATTGCTTGCACTTCTTCTCTTTGTTGCTTTACTTCAGCAGCAATTCTAGCCTCGTCTTCTTGCTTCAAACGTCTTTGTTCATCAGCAGCGTCTTTTGCTTCTTGGATTGCGATCTCATCAGCATTCAGAACTTCCAATTCAGCTTCAGCAGTTTAGATTTCTTCTGGGGTATAGGTGTTTTCAGCGTTGGCAACTATGATATCAAGTCTAAGCTTTCTGAAAGTAAGCTCCAACTTCTATCTCTCAGCTTCTGCAGCTTACTCTTGCAATTCTTTTTGTGCACGAGCGTTTTCTTCAGCTTCCTCTCTGGATGCCTTAGCATTCTCAGCCTTTTAAAGAGCAGTCTTGGCAGCATCGTAAGCGGCCTTGTTCTTGTCCCAATCCTTGATCTTTTCACCAGTAGTTGCGTCAATAGCAACAGCAGCAATTTCCTCATCAAGTCTTGCAACTTCGTCAAGATATTCTTGGGATTCTGGGTCCCATTCTTCGTCCAATCTGGATTTTTGATCTTCTAATCCCTTGATGGTAGTAACTTGATCCTTGATCTTGTTTTCAGCGGCAGTCAGGGCATCTCTAAGAGTGATTAAGTTTTTCAACTCAGTTCTCACGGCATCAGCACTTTCTTTGTTAGCAGTGGCTCTTGTGATGTCACCCTTCGCATTTTAAACCATTCTGGTAAATTCATCAACCTAAGCTTAGAAGGTAATGATGTTAGCTTGAGCCTTTTCCAAGTCTTCAGCACTGATTCCATCCTTGAGTTCTCTTGACTTGTTGTAATCAAGGGCTCTCTAGGCATTAGACAAGTCTTCGGTGGCTGTAAGAAGAATAGCATTAGATGCCTCAAGGAGTTTAGAGTTCTCAACGAATTTTCTTTGAGCCTCAACTTCTTAGGCCTTTCTATCTTTTTGAGTGAATATATCATTGATTTGGGTATCAATGCCATCAATCTTGGATCTGAGAGCATTAGCTTGATTTTGGGCGTATTCAATTCTGGAGTAGATTTGTTCTTTTTCTTAGAAGTTAGCAGCATTGTCCTCAACTGAGTCATACTCTTACCAGAGTCTATCAACATCATACCATGCTCCCTATTCAGCAAGTCTGAAGGTATCTTGCTGTTGATAGAGTGCATCGATTTGATCTTGGAAGGCTTGTTCTTCAAGTCTGGCCTTGTACTCAGTCTTTCTTTCAGCAAGATCCTTAGTCAATTGAGTCATCTATGTAGTAATGGTAGTCTTTTCGGAGTTGGCAATCTTGATATCAACATTCAATCTGATGATTTATGATCTGTCTGATGTGTTCTCTCTCTCAGCTGTCATAGTGACGATACGTGCATCAATTTCAGCCAAGTAATTAGTCAAACGAGTAATTTCCTTCTCCATATTGGTGGTATCCCTCTCGAAGTCTTCATTGTTGATTCTTGTTTCAAGAGCCTTCCACTTGCTCTTGATCTTGTTCTGGGCTTTCTGTAGATCAGTCTGCATTTGGAGAATAGTGTCATTGTTTCTGTTCAATTACTTTTGAACATTTTCTCTTCTCTTTTCATTATCACCAGCAAGCTCCATTTGCTTATGGTAGATTTGGTTGGTGAATTCAAGTTGATGAACTTCATTCCATTATTCATTGACAGAGTTTTGCTCTCTTTGGATTGAGAGTCTGTCAGCTTGTCTCTGGATTTGCTGGTCTCTATTCTTTCTGGCCTCAGTATACTACTACAATCTCCAGACTCCCTCAGCAGTTCTTTCAGTGAGTCTCTCGTTGTACCAGGCAATGACTGCATTGGAAACTCCAGTGACTAAATCAAGGTCCTCGGTACCAGCAGCATCAGTGATCTTGGCCTGCTCCTTAGTGATTTCCTCATTGAATCTCTTGATGTATTCCTTGACGGCATCAGATTCAAGTTTAAGTTCAGCAATCCATGATTCTTCATCTAAACCACCGAGCTCTTCTTCAAGTTGACCTCTCTAAGTCCACATTTTGTCGAATTACTTGTAGCCAGACTTGAGATTCTCAGCAGCTGTTTACAATCTGGAAACAACCTAGTCAAGTTCTGCCTCTGTCTGGGCTTCATAAAGTGCATCTTGAAGATTGTAGATGTTATCATTGATCTCGTTGTTCTTGAATTCAAGATCCTAAATTTCAATTTCCTTTGAAGCGATTTCGGCCTGAAGCACAGCTCTCCTATCATCAATCCTCTAATAGTTTTGTTCTTTTCTCTGTTCGGCTTATACCCATTTCTCTTCAGCTTCTTCACCAACTTTTTGTTAAACTTTCTGGAGTTCAATGGTTGATTGCTCATTGATGAACTCAGCTCTAAGAGCAAGCCATCTGGCGTCAGTCTTATCGAGGTTGGCCATTTCAGTTGCTTTTGCTTCAGCAGCGGCGAGAGCTTCTTCCTCCAATCTCTTGGCTTCAGCAATTTCAGCATCTCTCAATGCCTTTGCTGCAGCCTTTTTGGCAGCTTCAGCTTCAGCGGCGGCCTTGGCGGCGGCAGCAGCTTGTTCAGCTTCAAAGGCAAGTCTAGCATCCTCTTCACGCTTTTTGGCATCTAATGCCTCTTGCTCACGAGCAGCAGCCTCATCATTAAGAACTTGTAGTTAAGCGCTCTTGGAATCGAATTCTGGCTCAATCTCATCAAGTCTGGCATACAAGGCATCATGCTTCTCAGCCATAGCATCGTAGGCTTAGAAGTAGGCATCATTATCAGCCTCTATCCAGACTCCGTTGTCATCTTCTTCGCCTTCAACATACAATGCATCAACTTCACGAGTGTCCTCTTCAATAGTGGCGTAGATCTATTGAATCTCTTGATCAAGCTAGGCAACTCTTCCTTCAAGATCTCCTGCTTGGGCTTTCTCTTCCTCAGCTCTTGCTTTTGCTTCTTCTTCAGCCTTCTTAGCAGCACGTCTTGCCTCTTTTTCGGCCTCAGCAGCGGCTTCAGCCTCAGCAGCTTCAATAGCAGCAAACTCATCTGCAATTTCCTTGTTCTTGAATAGTACACTTTGGAGTGCATTCATTTTCTCGAACCAGTACTCAATTTCTTCATTGTCAGTTGCTTCATTCAGGTATTATCTAATTGACTTTAATTCTTCAACCTTTGCTGCAGTCTCGGCAGCAGCAGCTTCAGCTGCTTCTTTTCTTGCTTTCTTCTCAGCGGCTACTCTTTCAGCTTCTTCAAGATCAGCCTTTACCTTGGCGGCAGCGGCAGCATCAGCTGCAACCTTAGCAGCTTCAGCTTCAGCCTTAAGTCTGGCAGCTTCGGCAGCAGCAGTTTCTCTCTTTGCCTTTGCTTCTTATTAAGCTAAGGCCGCTTCTTATGCTTTCTTTTCATCGTCGAAAGCCTTCTTTTGTCTTTGGAATTTGATGAGATCCTCATCCAGAGTGAATCTCTCAAAGTTGCTGAGAGTATCATCTAAGAGTTTCTCTTGAATAGCTTCGATTCTGGCACCAAGTCCAAGAGCATTCAATGCGGCTTGTTCAGCAGCCACTCTCTGTCTTTCAACCTCAGCTTATCTCTCGGCTTCAGCAGCAGCTCTTCTCTCTGCCTCAGCTTCTGCTGCAGCATCAGCGGCCATTTACTTTTGGAGATTCTTCTATTTCTCTCTTTCTTCAGCTCTCTTTTTGGCTGCTGCATCAGCTAAAGCCTGGGCTGCTTTAGCTTCTTCATATAGCTATGTAAGAGATTTACCTGCGTTAGCAAAGAACTTATCAGCTTCTCTCTTTGCATTCTCTGCATTGTTCAAAGAGTTTTGGAGAGCAGCAGCTTTGGCTTCAGAGGCAGACACTTCAATCACGAGAACGGCAAGTTCCTTAGAGTATTTATCCAAAGAAGTTCTTTGTCTATCAGTAAGGGTGTCCTTCTTGTTAAGTGAATCAATCTGTGCATTGAGATTCTTGATTGTGGTCTATTGAGTCTCAAGAACTGATGCGGCATCAGCGTAATCAGTGGTTAAACTAGCAATAGCAGTAGTAGCTGCATCTAAGGCTGCTTGGACTGATGCATTTGTACCAAGAGCAAGCTAAGCAGCCATATTTCTTCCTGCTGCGGCTTGTTCCATAGCAACGTCGATGTCTGCAATAGCTTATTCGGCTTTTTCTAGGAGAGTTTCGGTTTCATTCAATGAGGTAGTCAATCTTTCAACGTTGGTAGCAGCTTGTGTGTTACCCATTTTGACAAAGACTTCATTCTTTCTGATTTCTGCTTAAGTCTCTTTCTTTCTTCGAGTCAGATCATCAAAGTCTTTGGTAGCAGTCGCGAGACGGAGATTAGCTTCTTCAGTGGCAATGACGGATCCAATTGAAAGAGCATAGGCGTTGACTGTGGTAAGTTGAACTTGCATTTCAGCAAGAAGTTCATTGCTTGCTTCGATTTGTCTATTCAAACCGAGGTTGATGTTTGTCTTCTGAGTGATCTCAAGATTCCATGCATCAATCGCAGTTTGGTCATTTGATCCAGCGACATTGGCATTAAGAGTCTCGATAGCACTTTCATTGAGTTCAACGGCTCCTTTCATGTTTGAATTCAGATTCAACTAGACAATCAGTTCAGCGTTCTTGATATTAGCTTCAAGCTGAGCCTGGGTGATTCTGTATTGATTCCTCACTTGAGTGGCCTGGAATTCATATTGCTGCATCAGTCTATTAGCATCGCTGTCATTGGTATTCAATTCATTGATTTGAGCTTGGATACCCTCAATTTCGGCGTTGTTTCTCTTGATGGTGGCGGAATCCTTGCTTTCATCAAGTTGTTGATTTTCGTAATTCTTTCTATCAAGTTCAGCTTTCTTTGTTTCTCTTGTAGTAGCTCTTGTATCCATTTCAACTTGTAGAGCGGAAGCAGCAGCAATGAGTCCATCGACGACTGTGTCAGTTTGCTCCTTAGCATCAGCAAGTTCTTAAGCAAAGGTAGCCAACTTGACCTTGTTGTCGTAAGTCTCTTTAAGAATTGTAACCTAGGCTTGTGCAGCTTCTTGGTTTGCTGTTGCGATAGCCATATCAGCATCTAATACCTTGATGGCTTCTTCATTTTCCTCAATCTTACTTTCATCTGTTTCTTGCAAGATTTTGTCAGAGTAGTAGTCTTTCCTTGATTGCATTTGGAAAACGGATTCTCCATATTGTTAAACAAGGGCTCTGGCTTCATTCAATTCTTCCAAGGCTTAGTTTTCAACTTGTTTGTCGATTGCGGCCTTTCTGCGATCAGCTTGTTGTCTAGCAAGGTTGTAGTATCTTTCCTTATCTTCGTCAGCTGTTCTTCTAAGGTTATCGATTGCTCTTTGAGATGCTGAATTGAGGGTGTGGGCTTCAATTATTGAGTCAAGTTGGGATCCAACTTATCTGATGGCTCTGCTTATGTCAGAGTAAGCCTTTTTCAAGACCTCATCAACTTCGTCTTTGGTTGCAGCTTCAGTCTGTGCTGATTTGGAAGTAGTGTTGAGAGTGACCAGGTTGAGCTTTGATCTTCTTGCAATGACCTGAATTTCACCAAGAGCCTTGGCTTCGCCAATTTCCACTCCGATTTCATCTCTGATAGATTAAGCATAAGCTTCAGCTTCTGGAATTCTTTCAGTAAGGCCTTCATTTTCTGCTGCCTCATTAATAATTGAAGTGAGATCATCATTCAAATTGTTCTCGAACAAGTCAAATTATTCGGCAATAATGGTGACGACTTAATCAACTTCAGCTAAACTTTCTGAATCTCTGAGTGCTACTCTGATCTATTCGTTGGCAGTTCTGACTTCAAATCTTGCCACTGCCTTTGTGTTGCTCATTCTTACAGTGGCTGTACCAGCATCTAAGGCAACTTGGATCTTGTCATTGGCTTCACTCAAATCCCAACTTGGGTAGTCAGAAATAGCATTTTGCATGGATCCGGCAACTTGAGCAAGAGTATTCTAAGCACTGTTGGATGCGCTAGTCAAAGCTTCTTCCAATTCTGCGGTGGTTTTAGCTTAATCGGCCCTTGCAATGAATGTGTTCTAGATTTCAGCAAGTTTGAACTCAGCCAAAGAGACGAATTGATCAACTTTACCTTGGATCTAGGCTCTGATGATATCTTCTTGATTATCCATACCAACTAAGGTCATAGCTGTCTTGACATCTCCGAATGCCTTTGCTACTGCATCAGCATCAGTAGCATTAAGAACACCAAGGGCAAGATCTTCGGCAAATTCTTAGAATTCTTCTTTTTCAAGGTTATCAAGAACAAATTTCATGTTGTCATCAGTTCTTGCTCCAACCAATTTATCTGGGAGTTCGGAGGATCCTTTAGTGGCTTTAGTGACACCCGCCATGACTTCATCAAGGTTTGTGGCTGTTTTGATTGTGTTTGTAAGCTCATTAAGAGCAGCTGAAAAAGCGGCAGCCCTCTCTCTGGCAATAGCAACTTGCTTGGCTGGGGAGTTTGGTCCAAGTTATTCAGAGATGAAGTTGTATCTGTTTCTCTTGTAGAACAAGTCTTTCAATTGGTCCTCAGTTGGATCTCTTCTGAGTTAGTCAATCTTCTTTTGCTTCTTATCATATGCAGACTTTGCCTAAGTCTCAAGATCACTAAGGGCTCCGAAGATGCGTTCTTCATCAGGCTCACCAGCAGCATTTTTGAAGCTATTGAAATTGCCAATCTTCTCCAAGACTTGTCTTTGATCGTAGTCACTGAGAGTATCACCAAACTTGGCGGCATCAAGGGCAAGGGCCTTGGCCTTATCAATAGCCTCTTATTGTTCAATGAGATCTAAGAGGTAGTCAACAATAGCCTTCTTCTGGAAGAAAGCTTCTCTTGCAGCAGTGATTTCATCAGCATCAGTTCCTTCGGCGGCTTCTTCGTAAGTTCTCTGTAAAGCCTTCATCTCCTTTCTGATCTCCTTTCTGAAATCCTTGGCGGCCTAAAGTGCTTCTGCTTGTCTTTCTTTAAGTAGTTCAAGATTATCAGTTTCTTCATAAGCCATGACATCTGCAACTTAATTCAAGTAGTCGATTTACTCATCATCTGTGAGTGTGTAGACGAAACTAGCATTTCTGGCCTCTTCAGCTGCTGCCTCAGCTAATCTAAGAGACTCAGCTCTTAAATCTCTCAACTCCTTCAACTTGGCTCTAGTTTCTTGGAGCTTCTTTCTGGTTCTGGCCAAATAGTTGGATGATGATTCTTTATCATCCTTTGAGGCCGCAGTATCACCTTGGACTTCGTCGTTTTGCTCAACAGCGATGGCAATCTCATCCTTAAGGTTATTGATAATGTTCTTGATCTTTTGAGCAGAGTTTTCCTCAGCGTTGAATGCATTTGTGATTTCGTAAACGAGTTCAAGTCTGACGTCATCTGGGAGTCTTTGGGCCTCCTCTCTCTTTCTCTCAGCTCTTTCAAGAGCAGCAGCTTCTTAGGCAGCAAGGGCTGGGTTAGCTTCTCTCTCAGCAGCCTTACTGGCCTCAAGTTGGGCAACCATAACATTGATCTCGCCCTTCAATGATCCCAATTGATCATTAATGGCTTTAACAGCATCTGGGTCATCCTTCACTCTATTCTTCTCAAGCTTCAGCTTTTGATAGGCCGATTCCTTCTCCTTGATGCGGTCCTCAACACTCTTTCCACCGGTCTCTACCTTGGTAGTCCAAGCATCAGTGACGCTATCCTCAGCTGCCTCAGCTTCTGCCTTGGCCTGCGCTGCGGCGGCCTACTTCTCCTCGGCGGCAGCTCTGGCTGCTTCGTCAGCGGCATTGGCCTCTTCAACCTTTCCATTAGCAAAGTCTCTGCAACCCTGGCTGATGTATGAGTGGGTAATAGCTTGGTCGGTACACCAATCAATTGAGTATTCTCCATTTGGTGGCTCAGTACCCTCCTGAAGTCTTCTTCTTCTGCTAGATTCCTCAGCTGGGGCATTCAACAAAGCGAACAATTAATCGGCGGCGGCCTTTTCAGCAGCGGCAGCAGCGGCGGCTTCTGCTGCGGCAGCTTCTTCTGCAGCCAATCTTGCAGCTTCTTGTTAGGCAGCTAGGAGTTCAGCCTCTGCAGCAGCGACAAGCTCTTGCTTGATTCTTTGCTCTTCTGCTCTTTGGGCGGCAATCTCAGCTTCGAGGGCGGCAGCAGCTTCTGGGTCAACCTCAACAACGGCAATACCATCATCACCTGAAGCTTCGGCTTCTTGTTGTCTTTGGATCTCAGCTCTTTCTTCCTCACTGAGACCAACTTGTTCAACGTAAGTGTCAGCAGCGTATTGCTTAGTCCATCTGTACTCTTCGTAGGCTCTAGCAAGAACGTTGGCCAATTCAAGATCTTCATCACTTGAGGCGTAGGCGGCATCAGCCCTAAGGATAGCGTCATACAATTGCTTCATTCTGGTGACAACTTGGTCTTGTCCACCTTCAGTTTGTCTGGCACTATCAACTGGGAAGGCGAGGGCATCTTCCTCATCCTCATCCAAGACAACTTCTGGGAGAAGTGACTCTTGGTCTGCAGCCTCAACTACATCAAATCTAACATCAAGTGATTGAGTGTAGTCAACGAGGGCTAATTTGAAGACGACACCTCTCTCGACGGCATCAGCCTTCTTCTGATCAACTGCCCAGTTGTACTCTCTTTCAGCATCAGCGAGTTGTTGCTCAATAGCCTCAAAGAAGATATCAAGAATGTCAGTATCTCCTGATCTGGCAATTGGGAGAGCCTCAGCAAAGAGTCTGTTGTAAGCCTCGGCAGCTTGAGCTGAGTTGGCGATATCCTTGATACCATCTGACTCTCTTACTGAAACGTCAATTGAGTTAGCCATCTCAAGAAGAGCATCTCTAGTCAGTTTCAAGCTATCTTCAGCAGCTCCCAAGTCGTTGGCATAAGTGATGTCATCTGGGAACTCTTGAGATTTCTTGGCAAGAGAAAGTTGGTTGGCACTGGCAGCGCTGACGACAGCTCTGAGTCCATCAAGACCATCTTGATTCTTGGCATCCCAAAGTTGCTGCAAGAGACCATCTCTGACAATGTTGGCCTTGGCAGTCTTTGTGGCTTCGTAAGCTCTTCTGAGTTCTTCGAGCTCTTCCTTGTCTGAGTCGCTTGGTGCATCCTTAGCGGCAAGTTCTTCAGCCTTGGCTTGATAGGCCTCGAAGGCGTCAAGTTGGGCAGCCTCAAGCTCACCGGCAGACTTACCGAGGAGAGCATCTCTGGTCTCAGCGGCTTTTTTGGCGGCTTCTTCTTCAGCTTCTGCTTGAGCCTTTGCATCCAACTCAGCTTGTCTCTTTTGGTCTCTGTCCTCTTGAGCGTTAGACTTGTTGACGGCAGCCTTCTCTGAGCAAGCTCCAGCATATGGGTCATTTGAGTTGTCACCACCACCTGATCCAAGTGAAGCGAGGAGTCCCTCAACATCTTTGCCACAAGTGCAGATCCACTCGTAACCGATATCGAGGTACTCATTGGCAGTACCCTCCTGGCCGACACCGACAAGGGTCCAGTAGACAGCAGCGATGAAGTTCCAGGCGTTGTTACCAAGGTTGTTGATGGCACATCTGAAAGCGTTCAGAGCCCTGGTGATGTTTGGGCTGAGTCCACCGGCGTAGTCGAGGCCGAAGTTCATAAGAACAGTGGTTTGGTCAAGGATTTCACCGAGGAGAGCCTGGAAGGCCCACTCTTCGCCCCATGGCATGTTCATGTCCTTGCATTCTTTGATGACAATGGTACCGCAGTTGACGGTAATTCCAAGAATGTCCATTTGTTTGTAGTAAAAGCACTAAAAGTAAAGTAAAAG
>Ga0115104_10135227_pt1 | contig 11279 bp, 8 predicted proteins | sample CN18umnscriptome_2_FD_89649 | JGI IMG/M metagenome (GOLD analysis project Ga0115104, IMG submission 89649) | Marine eukaryotic communities from Pacific Ocean to study complex ecological interactions - CN13ID_70_C50_10m_0.8um Metatranscriptome... | ecosystem: Environmental > Aquatic > Marine >...
AAAAAGTCCTAAAAATAATAAGCGAAAGTTCCTGTGAATGAACCTGACGGCTAGAAAATCTAAAAAAACTTCATTTTACTTTTACAAAGACGAGAATTCGTATCGGAGGTCATCGTTAGAGTCCCACGCGAGTCGTTCTGATTACGTTTTACTTCCCTCAAAGTACCGTCGCGTCAAGAGCGACGTAAAGACTGAGATACGTATATATGGTAAAATTCTTCCGCCAACTATGGAGCCTCCAGTTCTCCCTCGAAATCACTCAACTTTAGGTTCGAGCTCGTGATCAAAAACCTCGGACCTAAATTCTCGAGAATTCTGATTTTTTTTAAACTCAATCAACTACCATAAGTAGATCATCGATGGTTACATTTGTAGATTTTAGTCAAGTGTTTACGTTAATTATCTTTTATACGCTATCTTACAACGTTGCTTTAGCTTTGTTTTTCATCTCTGTTAACCAGGTTAAAAATCACGCCATGACGACAACTTTTGCTCTTTACTCGTTTCCCCAAGGGACTTTGTTGAGTAAAAACGTCCTGATTTCCTTTTTTTCAATGGCGGGAATCCCTCCGTTCTTGGGATTTTTTGCTAAAGTTTCAATTTTTGTCGTTATAACCAATCTCTACCTTTTCATACTCTTTCCTCTTTTTTTTCTACTTCTTTTCTCCGGCCTTTACTTCTACATACAGAACATACGACTAATACTAACTCCAGTTAGTCAGCTTACTTTTGGAAATCTCTATTCTCGAAGTTTGAATATCCGTAAGGTCTCGAGCCTCTCTCTTTGGAGTTACTTGATTTCTTTTTTCTTAATATCTGGTATCGTTTATCTTGAAGATATTTTACTATATTCGTCATGATTATTAGCATAAGATTGCTTCTTCAACCCCGAAAATTCGTTTGGAAATCACGACAAAAGCATCGCGGTTCTATCGGCTATACCGATTCAAAGCTAACTTACGGAAGCTGTGGTCTGAGGCTACTCAGCCCATATCGTACGTCCGCGAAGCGCATCTTTCGATTTAAAATATTTTTAAAAAGAGCTACTAAAAAGCCGGATATAACCCGCCGTTCTCTCTGAATAAACCTTTTTCCCCACCTACCCCTTACTAAAAAGACAAAAGGGATGCGGATGGGAAAAGGAGCAGGTAAGCTTTCTTCATGATTTACTCAACTTCGAGGTGGAGTCTTCATAGTCGAGTTTCGAAACCTCAGACGTGGTCGAGCAATTTACTTTTCTAAGCAAATACAACACAAGTTGCCCGTTGAGACGCGTTTCGTGGAAAGAGGGTCCGCTAACTTCAAGTTATACAGCGGACGTCGAGCTAACCCTCTCTACTCTACTCTCTTCTAGTTACTCGACCATTACTTCTTTCGTCACATAAATCTTAACTAATGTTGTGATATGGTTATATATACTACCTATTTGGCTTACTACTTCTAGTAGTTCTGCTCGTATCTTTCTTAAAAGTTATGTCATCTACCTCCCTTTATGTCACTGAGACTTACCGTTTTGCTTCCGTCCTGTTTGCCGGTTCATTAAATTGTTTTGCTCTTGTTACGTTTTCGATCATGTACGGTATTTTTGAAAACTTCACCACGTTCAAACTCTCTTTGAATACCTGTAATCTGGCGATCGATTCAATTAGTTATCAGCCGAACGATCTCCTCCTTAATTCGTCTTATCTAGACCTCCATTTTTCCTCGGTTTATTACTTCCCGTTTATCTATATTTTCGTTATCGTCACGTTCCTATCGCTATTTTTTTGCCTAGCCTACAATAAAGATGAGTTACTCTCGTTCACAGTATTTTGTTTCGTAATCCTCCTTGCAGGTTACACCCTGTTCTATACAGATTCACTTATACTGTTCTTTATGGCGTACGAAATGCTGCTTATACCTTCTTTTTTTATTCTCTACAAGTTTGCTAAAACTCGTCGAAGTGTTGAAGCTGCTTACTTAATGTTCTTCTGAACTCAGTTTGGTGCTATGTTTATCATATTCAGTTTTATGTATCTTTTTTTTGTAACGGGCCTTTCCACCTTCACCCATTTGTCTCTTTACAACCTTAATACTTTCGAGCTAAACTTTGTTTTTATGTGTCTCTTTATTGGTTTTGGTGTAAAGTTTCCAATTTGACCGTTCTACGGTTGACTCCCAAAAGCACACGTTGAGGCCTCAACTAACTTCTCAATTTTCCTGAGTGGCGTACTTGTCAAATTCGCGTTTTTTGGATTTTTAAAGGTTTTACTAACTATACAACTAGAGCCCACCTTTTACTTTGTCTACCCCTTTTTGACAATTGGTGTGGTTGATGCTGTCTTCAAACTTTTCTACCAAATAGATCTAAAGAAGCTAGTAGCGTACTCCACAGTTGTTGAGATGCATTGACTTACGATCTGTATTCTAAGCGGACAATCGGCATTGATGCTCGCGTCTTTTTCGATGCTTATTAGCCATGCTCTCCTTTCAACTAACTCATTCTTGTTAGTTGATGCTATTGGTCGTCGATTCAAAACGAGACTTGTCACTGAAGTCGGCGGGATAAATTTTCTGTGCCCCAAGCTCTTCTCGCTAGGTCTATTAAATCTCCTAATTTTCCTCGGATTCCCTGGAACTATTATGTTCATTTCTGAAATCCTCTTCTTTAGCTTTTTTTTCGATTTTAATCCCCAAATGTGCCTTCTCTACATTGTACTGCTTTACTTAATAGGTCCTACAATGTTTTTTAGAAGCTGATTACTCGTTCTTTTTGGCCAGTCTGCTCACCTCTCCAGAACGATACCTGTTGACTTACTCGCACGAGAGGTTGTTGTGTACGGGGGTCTCATTATATTAATGATATGACTCGGTATTTCCTGACAGTCGTTCCTTTTCTAGAACAAAAAGTTCTAGTCCCAAGTTAAAATTGGCAACTTTAAAGCAAGACTGAGCTCGCATCAAAAGCTACTCGAGGCGCAGCCGGTGTCGAACACAGCGGCTAGACTCGCGTCCTCAAGTTAAAGGAATAATAACTAAAATTTCAATGATGTCTCCAAAAAAACCTAATTCTGCTATTCGTATAGTCGCTAAAGTCAACTTAACAACTGGTTTGAAGATAACAGGACGGATGCCAGGTATAGGTTATCTGGGTTCTAAATACAATAGAGTTCTCGTACGAGGTGGTCGAGCTAATGACCTCCCCGGAGTCGGGTACACTTTAGTTCGTGGTGTCTACGATTTTTCATCTGTTATCTTCAAACGACGTCGTCGTTCTCTTTACGGGGTGTCTCGACCTGAGGGTTTGACGAAGTTCGTCAAGCGGTCTCTCCGATTATCTCTTTAGCCCGCCTCGTTACCGCGGAGTCATTTATTTAACTCTAACCACTGCCTACTTTGTACGCATCCTAACTTGAAACTTGAATGAGTATCAACGAAAGTTCTATCAGTAATTGCTTGAGCACGCGCCGGATCTTTATGACCAATGACTTTTGGTCTAGCTTGCTGTGCCGTCGAAATGATGCACGCCGCTATGAGTCGATATGACATGGACCGTTTTGGTATAATCTTCCGAGCCTCGCCCCGACATTCCGATCTTATCATTGTTGCCGGTACGTTAACAAACAAAATGGCACCTACACTCCGTCGATTATATGATCAAATGCCTGAACCTCGATGAATCTTATCTATGGGTAGCTGCGCTAATGGCGGAGGTTACTATCATTACTCTTATTCCGTCGTCCGTGGATGTGATAGGGTTCTCCCCGTCGACATTTACGTCCCCGGATGTCCTCCGACAGCGGAGGCCCTCCTGTTTGGGTTACTTCAATTACAAGGGAAGATTGGGTTTGTATTGTCCGAATTAAACGTTTCTAACGAATGATACGGAGGTGATCATATATAAATCAGCTTAACTCTTTACCAAGTTTAGTAGATAAGAAAATCCGAATAGGGTCTTCTGATTCTATCGTCAACTCACTTATGTACCTTCGAAAGAACTTCGCCGAAGTAACTACCGCTAGACGAAAAGGCTGAGCACGGAGGATACATCTAAACGACCTCCTCTCGGTTAGTAACGTGTTAGTTGTCTGAGCCCGAGAGTACCGATTTTACCGAAATTACAACCGGTCGGTCTTTTACCAGTTTTTTTCAAGGTACACCTATTTAGCGTTTAATCTAATGTTCTCTAAGTCCCTAACGTCACGCTACTCGCGAGCAAACGTCGGTAGTTTGGGATCGGGCGTCTCGAAGCGGCTCGTTAGTTATTTTAATAGGTCTTTTGCCTACTCACGCCTGGGATTTTTATCTGGGTATCAGAGCGGTTCTTGGTCGGTGGTTTCGTTTAGCGAGCAGATGGCAGACACGAAAGGTACTAATTTAGGACTCCATTACCCGGTCTCTATTATTTCTTCCCGTTCGCTTTCGCCTCTAGGCTCCCGATCAGGTTTTGCTAGGGCTCTTCAATTACTGAGCTCTCTACCCTTCGATCTTTTTAGGCGTTGATCCGTGGATTTGTACGGATCCCTCGTAAAGCTACTCTACTTCAGAGTAGTCTTTAGTCATGTTCTTTGTTTTTACAAAAGTTGAAAGTCACCTCAAATGCCTCTCGTAACATATCTAAATTAACCTCCCTGTGATACGACAAAAAAACACCAAAAACACTTTCGTACCGAAAGCTATCAAAAGCGGGTCGGTCATCCGATGGTACTAAAATACTTCGAACCCGTGGAAGTCTTCTGCGTACGCTCAAGCTGCCACGAATTTCGTATTGCTTCCGCCTAACCTACCCTCTTCTAGTTTCCACTTTCCGACTAACTCCTCTCGCTAACAAGATGTTGACTTTGGCACTCCTACCCTCAGGAGGTTTTTGCTATTTACCTTCTATTGCGCGGCATTCAGTTTTTGGATTCACGCATTTTCATTTTCTCGGAGCTCCCGCTTGGTATAGTAGTTCCAGATCCTCGCTAACACTTATTGGTCTGGCTCAGGGTTATCGAAAGGTATCGAACTTTGAAATTTTCCCCGGCAAGGGCATTCAGTACGCCCGAAGTGCTGGTTCCTGGGGTCGAATTACAAATAAAGATTACTCAACCTATACAGCTGTTGTCTACCTTCCATCGGGGGTGAGGAAAGTTGTATCACTTTTTAGTTTAGTTGTTCCAGGAAGGGCTGCAGCCCTCGAAAAACGAGATCTCCGTAACACTAAGAGTGGTTACTGGAGGTCTTACGGGCGTAAGTCAACGGTTCGAGGGGTAGCGATGAATCCAATTGACCATCCTCACGGAGGTCGTACTAAGTCCCTAAGATACCCCCGTACGCCGTGGGGTAAAACAACGAAGAAGAAATAACTTGGCAACTTTAATTAATTCTCGTAAAACTTTCAAACTACCGTATATGTCTCCCAGTACTTGGCGCAAAATATTTTTAATTAACTCCAACTCTCTGTACTTAGCGAAGGACAAAACTCTCTATGATCGCCGATCCACGGTACCTATAACCTTCGTTAACACTCGGATTCATGTATACTCGGGTAACAAGTTTCATATGAGAAACGTTAACCGGTGGATGGTAGGCTATAAATACGGAGAATTTTCGTGAACCCGTAAGCTAGCCCTTTATAAAGCAAAGCAATTGAAGAAAAAGAAAAAATAAATTGAAATTTGAACAAGTGCTAAAAATTTATTGATCAAAGGGTCTTTTTTATAATGCAAAATTACACTCATTTGACACTACTTTCCGGGATGTTTTCTCAGATACTGGGACCTTCAATTGGGCACTCCGTAATTGATTGATCCGACGATTCGAGCTTTACCACCTTATCCCTCACACAAGGGTGAGTTTATCATTTTTTGACAAGAGCATTGCTGCTTCTATGAATCTGCTTTTTTCCCAAATAACGAATATTAATAGTCAGGTATCTGAGCTAACGAGGTCTAATTTAATACGACTATATCTTATCAAGTCGACTCGAGGCCGATCCCACGCTTTAGGAAAACCTTCTCGGGGTCAGCGTACGTGGTCTAATGCATGAAACGCATATAAATTAAATAATACGACTCGTGAGTTTATTTCTTCTTACCAAAAGATTTTACAAAAGGAAAAGCGTGAAGTTAAGAAGAACTATAAAAAAATTGAGAAAAAGCTTAGAGTCAAAGAGAAAAAGAAGGGAGTAGCTCCCGAAGTTAAAAGAGTCAATTTCTGATTCTAATTCATATTTACCCACCTTTTAAGTGTTTTCGCGCCCTAACAAGTCTTCTAACCCTAGTGTAGTCCCCTCAATTTTTACGTCAACTAAACCTAATTACTCAACTCTTAGTAAACATACCGACCTAGCCGCAGTTAGTTCAAACCCCTTAACTTTCCCGAGCCGAACAGGTATTGCTGGTTTTCAGCAGTTTTCTACTTCAATTATAAGTACTCTTTGATGAGGTTTTGGGCGGTGACTAAATTCTACTTTAGCTCTAACACTAAGCCTCGACTTAAACCTCTTAGCCCTAACAATGGGTCCTCTCGCGCTTAGCTCCTTGACTTCTCGGGTTTTATTAACCGGCTCATCAGTCAGGCCTAAACGTCGATGGGCGGTCTCTGCTTATTTTCGCTCTCAGAAGCTGAAACTTCCTTCGAGATCTCGAGCCTCTTACCTACCATTATGGGGATCGACAGTTCATCCTAGTGCTTTCCTTTGGTCACCCTATATTTTACCGAAGTCCTTTACTTACGGCTTAAGCGGCGAGACATCGCCAAGTTACGTACCTTCTCGCTTCATTCACGGTGGTTCCATTTCGCGGCTAGTTAAGCGCTGACGTCGCAATAAGAAACGCCTGTTATTACCTACTCTGGAAGCGACAACCGGCTCCACCTTGATAACTCGGTCGAAATTTCTCTCTTATGTCTCTAAAAAGTTATTAGCCTCTGATTTTCTCGCAAATTCTACTATTCTCCACGGGGGCGCTCCGTGAATTAGTTCGCGCCTATCCTCAGACAGGCGATATCAAACTCGGCGTAACCGACGACTTTCTCGGGACGAGAGACTGTGATCAACTCCTTACCTTTTTCTACGGTTTTCTCAGGTTCAGGGGTTAACAACTTTCCGCTCTCGTTCTCTTATGAAGCTTTTTAGTGGAGCTTTGAAGTCTTCCCACATCTCCAATTCGGAGCTTTTTTTGGGCGATCTCATGCACCTTAATCGAAGAGCCTCTGACTATCTATCTTTCAGACCCGCACTCGGTAACGGGTTTAGTGACCGCGCTGTATCATCTTCCCTTTCGGCAACTCGTCATTATCACTATGTACTGAGAAATAGGATGAACTTAATCGACAACACGTCCTCGTTAGGTTTTTATAATTCATTGGGCTTTACCTCGATATCGAGACCAGCAACTTTCAGGAAAAACGTCCTTCTTCATGAGTCTTCCGATTCAACGGTAAACCCACAAATCGGCCTTAGTAGTACCCTTTCGTCCCTGTCTCCATCGCTGTTATCTGTGTTAAGGTCTGCCTCCCAGCGCCGTCTTCCTTTACTTCAAAGTAGATTTAGGCGACCTGTCTTTGCGAGTCGACGGAGATTGCGTTACGTTCGGTATACAATTTCCCGTTACCGTCGACTAGCTTTACGGCTAAAGGGTACGCTTTTCAATACGGCGTACCGCTCCAGGTTCCATAGAGCCTACTCTAGGTTTGTTGGATGGGAAGACGCGTCTGCGCGACAACTAGAGCCTACCAGTTTGTCCTCTGTAAAGACCCTACCTAGGCTAGCTTCTCCGAAACGTCGCCTGTTGTCTTTCTTTTCCGACTCATCTCTTCCAATTAGCCTCTTCCACTTCTTAACCGACTGCCGCTATTTAGATTGATCCTCTTACGTTTTCCGTCGTTTACCACACGTTAGACGCCATCGAACGGGTCAGATTCTTGCCCAAAAGCTCACAGGTACTCTTAGCGATAAGTCGTTTTATTTAACGACTTTAGGAAAGCTTAGAGTCAACGGTCTTTTACGGCGAGATAAGCAATATGTTGGCTACACGTCACGAACCTCCCTTGCCTCTCATTTTCTTTCTCCTTCTGACGCCCACTCCAGACTAGGTCGCCACTCGTTTAACGTAAGGAGGTCTTATCTAAATCGAAAGCTAAAGCCTTACCTAGCTCTTAGAAAGTCTAGAACCACTGTAAGTACTTCAACATTCGCGGCTCGCCTACGTTCTCTACTATCGTTAGGACATGAAAATCGCTTTAGCTACCTATCCAACTTTATAACCATTCTTTACAAATCTAAACCCTCCACTCCTGTTTTCTCGGGCGGTTGGTTCCGTAACGAGATTTGGCCAGTATTTAACGTTTCTAATTTGTCAACTCAGTCGCACAGGTCATTTGTACCGACTTCGTCACTAACTTTTTCGAGAAACTCCTTCTTCGCATCACAGCTTTTTACGCTAGTCTCTCTTTTACCCGACTTGGCTCGTTCAGAGTCCCGGAAGTTTTTTTACTTTGAGCCTTTCGATTTTGTAAATTATAAACAGGTAAAGAAGACGCTCTTTCGACGTCTCGTAGCACAAAAATACAGAGCTGACCGAAATTTAGGAATTCGTCCACATTTACGCTCTCGTATGGAGGGTCACTATGCAGACTTCCAACGGCCAGGTTCGGGCTCGCTCGCGTCAACTGCTCCAACTTCTTCTTTAGCGTCTTTTTTTACGATGGACCACTACCGAACTAGTCGATTCCTCTTTGATCATATACACGGTCAGTGGCGAGGTTCGCGTCCAATCGGTTTACCGGTAATTCGTAAAACTCGCTTTAAACCAGGGTATCCTCGGATGTGACGTCATGAGAGACGAATCATTAAAGAAGTAACAGGGCTAACCCATCGTTATCAGTATCGACTGACTACAAAGTTACAGCTTCTTTTTTTCTCTACTCGAAAGGCAACTTCGTTTCAAAACTCGATGCGCCTTGACTACGCCCTAATCCTGTCTCACTTTGCACCTGACCAGTTCACGTCGGAAAAACTCCTTACTAACGAATATGTATATCTCAATGGGTCTCTAACGACAAACGGTCTTATACATCTTTTCACTAATGACTTCATTCAACTTGTGGTAAGTCTTCGTTTTTATGTACTTTCGAAGTGAATTAAAGGTTGATCATCTCTTAAGTTTAAAAAGTGAATGCGGCGGTTCTACCGAACCTACAGAATCAAAAGGCAATTATTTAGAGAGTTCAAGTTTCGATCTCTGCCAGATTCGGTTATGGACCTTCAGAATAGTTGATATGACATCCCCAAGTCTCTCGAAGTTGATTTCTTCACACTCTCATCGTTTGTTATTGTAGGTAATTTTAGGCATTTTATGCAGTTCCCTCACCATTCGAACAACTTAAGAGTCAGGATCCTAAACATGTACAACTGGAAATATATAACTTAAGACTTTTAACGAGCCTCTCCTCTAAGGAAAAGTTGGGCTCTTTTGAAATCAAACATTTTTAATTTTTGACAACCAGCTACCCCTAACAATTCTTTATCGGAGCGCAGAATAAAAAGCTTCGTTTTAAATTTCGGACCGCAACATCCAGCAGCTCACGGAGTCTTACGCCTCGTGGTGCAGTTAAACGGTGAGCTAGTTGAGCGCGCCGACCCCCACGTCGGATTCCTGCACCGAGGAACCGAGAAGTTAATCGAGTACCGAACTTACCTTAAGTCCTTGCCGTATTTTGATCGGCTGGACTACATGTCTATGATGGCTCAGGAGCACGCTTTCTGTGTCACTATCGAAAATTTGATGGGAACCGTTTCGTACACGGCGTTGTACGTCCAAATAAGGGTTCTCTTCGACGAGCTAACCCGTATCCTAAATCACTTATTAGCTCTATCGACCCACTCATTAGACGTTGGTAATATGGCTCCCGTCTTCTGATCGTTCGAAGAGCGGGAACGCTTAATGGAATTTTATGAGCGGGTCTCTGGTGCTCGGATGCACGCTGCATTCTATAGACCAAACGACATTGACTGGACCGGATTAAACTACCAGTTCTTTCTTGACGTTGCTCTTTTTGCTCGTGACTGCTTTAAAACTCTGACAGAGATTTACGCCGCTACGGCGACAAATCGTATCTGAAAAACCCGCCTTGTGGGTGTAGGAGCGGTTAACTTCAACGACACTATCTCGTCCGGTCTTACAGGTCCTGTAGCCAGAGGAGCCGGGGTAAAAAAAGATTTACGGTTCTCGAAGTCTGAAGTTTACTCCCACTATTGATTTTTATCCATTAACGGTTATCTCGGTAAGAGAGGTGACAGCTACGACAGGTTCTTAATACGTTTCAGAGAAATGTACGAGAGCCTTAATATAGTTTTCCAGGTCCTAACCAACATATCTGGTACTTCAGATCTCTCCAGAAACGAATCGTCTACATCTAACTTTTTTCATCTCTTCTCGTCCCTTTATTCAGAAAAGTTTAATAAGATGAACTATAATTCAAAGTATACTTCAATGGAGAGTCTCATTAATCACTTTAAGCATTATAGTGAGGGTATTAGGGTTCCTAAGGGGTTTGCGTATAAAGCTATTGAAGCTCCTAAAGGAGAGTTCGGTACATCCATAGTCTCTGACGGTACCTCAAAACCTTACCGTTGTAAAATTAGAACTCCTGCGTATCACCACATGCAGGTTATGTCCCGTATGGTACAGGGTCACTATTTCGCAGATTTAGTAACGGTTTTAGGTTCTTTAGACATCGTCTTCGGGGATGTTGACCGTTAACTAACTCTCTATGTTCACGGACCGACAAAGTCAGTGAATCGCTCTGGACAACTTTAGACGCAAGCTCGCAGTGAAACAGGAGCTTAAGCGTCGGCTTCTTAAGAGTGTCGTCCGGTCTACAGCGGTACCTCTAGTTTTTCGAGTGAACGCTTCTAGAAAGCTCTCTTTTATCCCGCAGCACTCATCTACGTCGCGAGTTCGAAATCGCTGCGTGGTATCAGGTCGTAATTATAGCGTTTTACGTAAGACTCAGACTTCTCGTTTTGTTTTCAGACGATCAGCCTACTTCGCCCAACTTCCTGGAGTTCGCCGCTCCAGCTGATAATCCAATCCCTTGTGTACATACCTCGAGGCAACCTACTTAAAATCACATAGATGTCAGTAGGTTTGTAAGTCGAGTTTTTAATGACTCCCTTCTTTAATGCATTTGATCAACTCTTTTGAGAAATGGACACTTATGTGATGGGTCCTATCACGGACTACTTCTTTCCCTTTGTCTACTCGTTCGAGCTAGGAGCCGCTGTCTTAGATGCTTTAGACACAGAGGTCCTC
>Ga0115104_10809505_pt1 | contig 11152 bp, 5 predicted proteins | sample CN18umnscriptome_2_FD_89649 | JGI IMG/M metagenome (GOLD analysis project Ga0115104, IMG submission 89649) | Marine eukaryotic communities from Pacific Ocean to study complex ecological interactions - CN13ID_70_C50_10m_0.8um Metatranscriptome... | ecosystem: Environmental > Aquatic > Marine >...
CTGTTTTTTTTTACATTGATTTCTGACCTAATATGATAGCATCTGAAAGTGTCGAAATAATAAGTTTAATTGAACGAATAGCATCATCATTTGCAGGTATCGGAATGTCAACAACATTTGGATCACAATTCGTATCTAAAATAGAGATAATTGGAATACCTAATTTACGACATTCGGCAATTGCAGTACTTTCACGTTTTGGGTCTACCACAATGACAATATCAGGGATTTGTTTCATTTCACGGAGCCCACCCAGATTTTGTCGTAACTTATCATGCTTGCGTCTTAATGAAGCAGCTTCTTGTTTAGGAAGTTTGTCAAGTTCTCCACTTTCTTCCTTTTTATCAAGCTCTTTTAGATAGCTTACCCGACTTTCAACAGTCGACCAATTTGTTAAAATACCACCTAACCACCTGTGGTTTATATAAGGTTGATTACATTTTTGTGCTTCTTCAGCAATAATCGCAGCTGCTTGTCTTTTTGTTCCAATAAACAAAAATGTCTTGTTTTCTTGAGCAGCTTTACGGGCATAATTGTAGGCGTGAGTCAAAAGTCTAGCTGTTTGAACTAGGTCAATTACGTGTATTCCATTTTGTTCTGCGTATATGTAAGGGAACATTTTTGGATTCCAACGACTAGCTTGATGACCAAAATGCACACCAGCATCTAATAACTCACCAAGAGTAATTACTTTTGTCATATAAATGTTTTTTCTTTTACTGAGTAACTGAATTAAATTGAATAAAATACTTTAAATTTTACGTGAATAAAACTCAATAACAAAGAGTTCATTTAGTTTAAGGGCAACCCATTCACGATCGACAATACCTAATACTTTAGCTTTAATATTTTTTTTATCAAAATCTAAATGTTGCGGAATATTTGATAACGCCGGTGACTCGAGGAAATTTTCTACTAATTTCTTTGTGCTTGGTGAATCTTTTATACCAATAACATCACCTGGTTGACATTGATAACTAGTAATTGAAACACACGCATTATTCACCATAATATGCTTGTGCCCTACAATTTGTCTTGCAGCAGCAATTGTTGGTGCCATACCTAAACGAAATACAATGTTATCTAAACGCATTTCTAAGAGTTGAAGTAATACTGTACCTGTAGCTCCTTTAATTTTTTTTGCTTGCCTAATGTAATTCATTAGCTTTTTTTCACTTAAGCCATAATTGTAACGAAGTTTTTGCTTTTCTTCTAATCGAATGGCATATTGTGTTAATTTTTTTTGGTTTGCACCATGTTGACCAGGTCTTTTTGTGGAATTGCTTTTTTTACTTGTAAAACCTGGTAGATCACCTAACCTACGTGTTACACGTAGTTTTGCTCCAGTATAACGGGCCATATTGACCTAATTCTCCATTTACATAATTTAATTCATAGTTAATAGTACTATATATTTTTTTTAATTTAAATAATTATTAGTAAAATTCTTTTAATTTAATTCATTTAACCTCAAGTTAAGTACACGTTGTTTAAGAGTTTGATTTTTATTGTTATCAACTAAATTCACTTCATTTTTTCTCCAATCACCCTGTTTAAAATTGACATAATTACTAAACCCAGTACCTGCAGGAATTAGACGACCAATAATAACATTTTCTTTTAAACCATTAAGCCAATCTTTTTTACCTTCAATTGCGGCTTCTGTTAGAACACGCGTTGTTTCTTGGAAACTTGCAGCAGAAATAAAACTATCACTGTTTAAGGATGCTTTAGTTAAACCTAACAGTATTGGTGCACATAACGGAGGTATTTGTTTTGACGCAGTTGTTGCCTTAGCAATTATTTCTGCTTGATTTAAACTTAAAATTTCACCTGGAAGTAGAGTTGTATCCCCACTATCATCAACACGTACTTTTGAAGTCATCTGTTTTACAATTATTTCAATGTGTTTATCTGCAATTTGTACACCTTGCGATAAATATGTACGCTGAACTTCATTAACTAAAAATAATTGCAAATATTTAAAACTTTTTTTACAAGCTTCAATAGTTGGTAACTTTTCTCTGTAGTAATCAAACAAAGTGTTCAATTTTTCATGTGGGCTTATTGCTCCATCAGTAAGTGGTTCAAGTAAATCAACAAAATCACCGTTTGAAAAACGGACTTTTACCTTTTGTTCAATATTGATAAATGTCTGTTTACCACTTAAGTCAACAATTTCAATTTTCGAATTTCGTAAATAAGCGTGCCCTGCATGTGGAGATAAAAGACATTTATTTTTAATTTTACGAGCCTCAAGAATTTCTTCAACTTTTGGTAAACCTTGTACAATATCGACAGTTTTAAGTTTGTCATAAACTAAGGTTGCTAAAACATCTGATCTTTGAACAAGGTTACCTGACTCTACACGTAATATCGTACCTTCCGAAATCATATAGGGCCTACCTAACCTCACGGCAATATAATTTTTATCAATTGAATAAACTTGGCCAGAACAACTTGACTTGATTTTGCCAGTTAAAGATGTCCCTATTCTAACTAAGTCCCCAATCTTAACTAAGGGTTTATCACTTTCAAGTGAATAAGAAAACCTTTTTAAGTCCTTATCTTTTAAAACCAATATTTCTTGTGTCCCCCCCCTCGATTTTTTGAGAGCCGTTAGGTTCCCTTTTAAATTAAAGCTGATTTTTATTTGGGCTAAGTTTGTATTAGCCATTACATATTGATTATTCTTAACCAAGTAGTGAAGTAAAGTACGTTGATTTTCATTTTCATCTTTTAAATGAAAATCAGTTTTTTTACACACTTCGTAAAAAGAAATACTTAACTTCTTTTTGTTTTCCGCAGTGTCTAAAGATAAAAACTCGATTTCAGGTTGTAGCCCTAGTGCAATATTTTTAACCTCGAAAACTAAAAATGTTTGTAATAAATTAACGCCGCTAAAGGATTTAACCGATTCCCAATTTTTGAAGAAAATACGCTTAACAGTTTTAATTTTGACACGATTAGTTTGACAGGCTGGAAAAAACGAATGCTCCAAAGAAAAATCTTTTACTTTTGGAACTTGATAGGTATCAACAGGCCTAGCAAATAAGTATTCTATGCCATTTATATTTTTAAATTCAACATATGTTAATTTTTGTACAGTTATGTTTGGTAAAAGTTGCTCCCCAGGTTTGATGAATTTTGCAATCTTACGGATTTTTTTAGCAAAAAAAGAATTTATTAAAAAAATTTCCCCAGGTTTTATTGTTAGTTCATTGTTAGCTTCACTAATTTCAACTAAACCCCCGCTTTTTGAGAAAGTTCCGGGGAATAATTCTGTTCCTTTTTTTATTACGGAACCGTCTTGCACTTTTATTTTGTTTAAGTGACTTTTTCCAGTAATTTTATAAGTTTCTTCCGGAATCCAATATAACGTGCAGAAAATATTTTTTTTGTATTTGACTTTTTCTTTGCATTAGAGTTTTCTTCAATATCATACGTTATGATTCCACCACTTTTAGTTTTATACGAATCGTCATCTAAAACTGCAATTGTTTGCCCATGGCGAAGTATTTCATTTGACCCAACTTTTAGTTGAAACTTTGTACCATTTGATAGTACCAGAGTAGGTGTTTTTAAGCTTAAATTTGAGGTTATAAAAGCATCTTTTAAAGTAAGCGTAAAATTCATAATTTTTACGCTTTTTATTTTTTCATCAAATTTTACAATGCCCGGGTATTTATTTTTAACAAACCGTGTGGCAATAATTTTATTTGGTGTTATAGGTTCACCTAATTTTACATTGATTTGAGAAGAATTTGGTAAAAAAAATCGCTCACCATAGAAAACCCAAATCAGACCAGTTTTTGTACTAACGTTTAGAATGCTACCTTGCTTATCAATATTTTTCGTTACTTCAACATTACGAAAGAACGCTTCACCCGAGACTTCGGTAAAAATATCTTTTTTATCTTCTTCAAGAAGTAAATTTGCTTCCTTTTTCACCTCTCCAATTATTTGGTTTTTGTATATTTTTTGCCCGCTGTTAACTAATAGGGTTGTGTCACTAGGAATCAAAAGCGAAATATTTGTTCTACTATCATTTTCAATTGATAAGGTGACTTGTTCACGTAATCTAAAACCTTTTTCTCCGTGAATTGTTCTAATTAAAAAGCTATCTGAATCAGAACCGTAAAATACGGTACCTTTAAAGGGTGCTCTAATCTGTTTTGTTAAATCCCCCGAAAAAACACCCCCTGTATGGAAAGTACGCATAGTCAATTGGGTCCCAGGTTCACCAATAGATTGAGCAGCAATAATACCAACAGCTTCGCCTAAATCTACAAGCGTTGAATATGATAAATGCCATCCATAACAATTACGGCAAACGGAACGATTTGAGTTACAGGTCAAAGGGGAACGTACATTAAAACTTTTCAACCCACATTTTTTAATTTTATTAACAAGGTCGAGTGTAATTTCTGTGTTAGCCAGTACTTGTTCACCATTTAAGTTAATCGAATCTGCAAGCAAACGGCCAATTATTTTATCCTTAAGGAGAATTCCAGTAGTGTATTTTTCCAAGTCGTCTTTGGATAAGCTTTCTTTTGTTTGGCAATCACCTTCACGTACAATAATATCCTGAGCAACATCAACTAATCTTCTTGTTAAATAACCTGAATCAGCTGTTCGTAAAGCTGTATCAACCAAACCCTTTCGCGCTCCATATGACGAGATAATATATTCTGTTACTTTAAGACCTTCACGGAAGTTACTTTTAATAGGTAAATCAATAATTTGACCTTGTGGATCAGCCATTAAACCTCGCATACCTACTAATTGGCGCACTTGTGAAATATTTCCCCTAGCACCAGAGAAAGCCATTATATATAAGGGGTTCAATGGATCACTTTCGCGAAAATAAGTTATTACTTCATCTTTTAAGAAATTACTGGCATTATTCCAGATATCAATTACTTTTTGGAAACGCTCTACGCTTGTAATATGGCCAATTTCATATTTTCGCTCTGTTGTCTCAACCTCATTGTTTGTCAGTCCAATTAGTTCTCTTTTTTTGAATGGTACTTTTAAATCTTCAATACTTAAAGAAATGCCAGATTTTGTCGCATAATAAAAAGTTAAATTTTTAACTCGATCCGCAATAATTGAAGATTTCACAATTCCGTAGTTATGGAAGGCAAGTGACATTAAATTTTGTAATTTTTTCTTATTAATTACTTCATTATTAAAATGAAATTTTTGCCCACTTTGCTGTTTTTTCATTTTTATTAAATATGTTTAAAAAAATGTTTTAGTTTTGAAAGGACTCATTTAAAAGAATTCGTCCTGGCGTTGTTCGTATGTATTGATTCACAATTTTCCCTTCTTCGTCTTTCTTCACCTGCAGGTCATTTGCAATTAAATAGTGGTAGGAACCAACCTTTTTTTCAATACTCTTAGAATGTTTATGGTATTCAAACGACGTATCCATTCGTACCCAAACAAAACTGTGTAACTTAATAAGTCCTTGTTGATAAGCCAATAATGCATCATTAAAGTCAGAAAAATAATGTTCATTAACGATTTGTTGTGAAGGATTATTTGCCGTGAGGTAAAAGCAACCTAAAACCATGTCTTGACTTGGTGTTAATATTGGTTCACCTGTTGCTGGCGATAAGAAATTGTTTGGTGCTAACATTAGCATTCGAGCTTCAGCCTGTGCTTCTAAGCACAACGGGATATGAACGGCCATTTGATCCCCATCAAAATCTGCGTTGAAAGCTGGACAAACTAATGGGTGTAATTTTATTGCTCGACCTTCGACTAATATAGGTTCAAAAGATTGGATACCCAAGCGGTGTAAAGTAGGAGCTCGATTGAGTAAGATAGGGTGTCCTTCCATTACTTGTGCCAAAATTTCCCAAGCTAATGTTTCATTTTTTTGAATAATATTTTTTGCAGCTTTAATATTATTTACTAAGCCTTCATAAATTAAATGGTGTATAACAAAAGGTTGAAAAAGCTCGATTGCCATTTCTCTTGGTAAACCACATTGATTAAGCTTTAATTCAGGGCCAACAATAATTACTGAGCGACCCGAATAATCAACTCTCTTACCTAACAAGTTTTGTCGAAAACGACCTTGTTTTCCTTCGATAATATCTGACAATGATTTTAGAGGTCGGTTGTTAAGCCCAACAACGGCTCGCCCTCGCTTACCATTATCAATAAGGGCATCAACCGCTTCTTGTAACATTCGCTTTTCATTTCGAATAATCAGTTCAGGGGCCATTATTTCTTGTAAGCGTGCTAAACGATTATTTCTATTTATAACACGACGGTATAAATCGTTAAGGTCTGAAGTTGCAAACCTCCCCCCATCTAATTGTACCATTGGTCGAAGATCTGGTGGTAAAACGGGTATAATGTCCAGAATCATCCAAGATGGTTTACAACCTGAAGCAATAAATTGGTCAATAGCACGTAATCTTTTAATTAATTTATCACGTTCAGGGCCTTTTTTAGCAAAAGGTATATTTTCTCGTAAATTTTTAGACTCATTTTTTAAATTAACACTATTTAATAATTTTTTAATTGCTTCGGCCCCAATATCAATTTCGATAGAAGTTGTATCTTCATTCGCATAATCAAAAGCTGCCCAATCTGTTTCCATTAGAAGCTGCTTATATGTCAGTTCATTTGTATTTCCTGGGTTAGTTACAACGTAAGAATTGAAATAAATAATTTGCTCTAATTCTTTCACAGACAAATTTAAAATAAGGGCAATTTTACTTGGGCGACCTTTCACATACCAAACATGTGTTACCGGTGAAGCAAGTTCGATAAAGCCCATACGATGACGTCTTACATTAGAAGCAATAACTTCAACACCACAACGCTCACATACGGTCCCCTTATGACGAATACGCTTATACTTTCCACAATGACATTCCCAATCATTGACAGGACCAAAAATTCGTTCACAGAATAAGCCATTCATTTCAGGTTTTAACGTTCTGTAATTTATCGTTTCTGGTTTTGTGACTTCACCAACAACTTGACCACTTGGTAAAACCCTCTCACCCCAGGCACGAACTCTCGCTGGAGATGCTAAATTAATTTTAATATAATCAAAGGACCTTTCCATATTAGTCTTTCTTATTTTAGTTAAATAATATTTAAATTAATTTTCTTATCAATTAATGCTTCATCCATATCTTTAGTTTTAGTTGAAAGAAGTTGAAAATCTTCCATTAGATTAATTTCACGATCCTCGTTTCCTCCATCATTTAACTTATAAGCTGCTATATCTAAACACAGTGATTGTAACTCACGCATAAGAACTTTAAATGATTCGGGCGTACCTGGTCTTGGTATTGGTCGCCCCTTAACAATAGAGTTAAGTGTCTCATTACGCCCTTGCATATCATCAGATTTTAATGTTAAAAGTTCTTGTAAAGTGTATGCTGCACCAAACGCCTCTAGAGCCCAAACTTCCATTTCACCAAGACGTTGTCCACCTTGTTGTGCACGACCACCTAATGGTTGTTGTGTAACCAATGAGTATGGGCCTGTTGACCGCGCATGAATTTTATCATCAACCAAATGAACTAATTTAAGCATGTATGCATGCCCAACCATCACGGGGTTATCAAATAAATGACCCGTTCGGCCGTCTGTTAACATCATTTTACCCGGATGCTGGTTTGAAAATAACCAATCCTTCGATAAGGCTGCCTCTTTTAATTTTTTATTTACGAGAGCACGTGACGCTTCTGGACCATGCATTTCGTCAAAAGGAAGGACTTTAAATTTAGCATTCAAGTGTTCCGCTGCTAAACCAAGTAAACATTCATATATTTGACCAACATTCATTCGTGAAGGTACACCTAATGGGTTTAAAATCATATCAACTGGAGTCCCATCTGGTAAATATGGCATATCTTGTCGTGGGAGAATTTTCGAAATAATACCTTTATTACCATGTCGACCAGCCATCTTATCACCAATTTGAATCTTACGGGTTTGGGCAATATAAACTTTAATAACCTCGTTTGTCCCAGGTGGAAGGTCATCTCTATTGCTTCTTGAAAAAATCTTTATATCAAGTACACGCCCACATGTACCATGAGGCAGTTTTAATGATGTATTACGAACATCACGAGACTTTTCACCAAAAATAGCACGTAATAATTTACCTTCAGGTGGATAATCAGATTCACCTTTGGGTGTTAATTTTCCAACTAAAATGTCGCCAGATTCAACCCATGAGCCAATATAAACAATTCCATTTTCATCTAAATTTCTTATTGTATGTTCACTTGCATTTGGTAAATCAAGTGTTACTTCTTCCATTCCAAGTTTTGTTTGGCGTACTTCAATTTCAAATTTTTCAATATGTAAAGAAGTATATAAGTCTTCATATATTAGACGCTCACTTATTATAAAAGCATCTTCATAGTTGTAACCTTCCCAAGGCATGTAAGATATTAAGATATTTTGACCAACAGCTAACTCACCCCCTTCCGTTGAGGCCCCATCTGCAATAACTTGACCTGTAAAAATTTTCTCATTTAGTGAGACAAGAGGGTTCTGGTTTATACAAGTATCTTGGTTTGAACGCTGGTATTTTGTTAGGGTATAACTAAAAGTATTACCTTTTTGATCCTGTACTGCTATTTTGTCATCTGTCAATCCAACAACTTTTCCATTGTTGGCACTAAGTACGGTCATCCCCGAATCACGAGCAGTTTGCCCCTCTAACCCCGTACCTACTAAAGGTGATTCAGGGTATAAAAGAGGTACCGATTGTCTTTGCATGTTTGAACCCATCAGCGCCCGGTTAGCATCGTCATGTTCTAAAAATGGTATTAATGCGGCTGCTAATGAAACTACTTGGATGGGCGAAACTTGGATGTAATCAACATCTTCGGCTAAAACTGTTATCAGCTCTTGGCGGTAACGAACTGGTACACGATTCATTTGTATACAACTATTTTCATCTGTTGCAGTATCTCCAGCTGCCAATCGATATTTATCTTCGTCTGTTGCGTTTAAGTAAATGGGGAAAGATTTATATAGAACCTTTCCTTGTTCAACTTTATAGAATGGTGTTTCAATAAAACCATAAGAATTAATTCTTCCATAAGTGGAAAGTGAACCAATTAAACCAGCATTTGGTCCTTCTGGTGTTTCAATCGGACACATACGCCCATATTGGCTTGGATGAATATCACGTACAGCAAAACCTGCTCGGTCTCTTGTAATGCCTCCAGGACCCAAAACAGAGATTCTTCGCTTATGCGTTAATTCGGCAAGTGGGTTTGTTTGGTCCATAAATTGTGATAGCGGGTTAGAGCCAAAAAATTCACGGATAGATGCAACAATAGGTTTTGGGTTTACCAAAACTTTGACACGAAGGTATGATTGCTCACAAATACTCATTCTTTCACGAACAATTCGTTCTAATCGGCTTAAACCGATACGAACTTGGTTCTGTAAAAGTTCACCTACGGACCGTACTCGACGGTTACCTAAATGATCAATATCATCCTCCATACTCGGTGTTAGACGGAAATTAATTAGTTCATTTATTATAGCAAGTGCATCCTGTGAGGTTAATATACCAATATCTTCTTCGATATCTAAGTTAAGTCTTTGGTTAATCTTATGCCTACCTACGTAACCTAAGTCGTATCTTTTTGGATCAAAAAAACGTGAATATAAAAGCTGTTGACCACTTTTAACAGTAGCTGGTTCACCTGGTCTTAGTTTATTGTGCACCTCTAAAAAAGCTTCCTCTAAAGTTGTTGTTTCATAACCTTCTAAAATTTTTTGAAAAAATTCAGGATGATCTAAACCTTCTAAAATTTCGGTTTGCGTAAGACCAACAGCTAATAAAAAAATATAGGCAGATAATTTTTTTGCTTTATCTACCTTTACATACATGGAATCTTCTTTGTCAATTTCAAACTTTACCCAGTTTCCGCGATTTGAAATTAAACTTGCCGTGTAGTGCCTTATATTTTGTTTATCAGACTCTGTTTTATAATAAATACCAGGGCTACGGACAATTTGGTTGATAATTACACGCTCAATTCCATTAACAAGAAATGTTCCCTCATTCGTCATCAACGGTATATCACCAAGAAATACCTCATCGCTTGTAAATTTAGGGTGGTCGAGACATTTTAATGTGGCAACCGAATATAAACGGATACTATATGTTGTATCACGACGCTTAGCTTCTTCAAGCGTATATTTAGGCATTTTTATTCGGTAAAATTTAGCTGAAAAGCTAAGTTCTAATTCTCCAACATAATCTTGTATTGCAGAAAAGTTACTTAACTCTTGAACTAACCCTTTTTCTAAAAACCAACAATAGCTTATCCTCTGAACCTCCAATAAGTTAGGGAGAAGGTATTGGTAAACATCTTTTTTTATTCTAGACATTATTTTATTAACTATGAATAAATGAACTGAGGTTATTAGCTTTGAAATTTATTAAATTTATAACCTTTACCCCAATCCGTTACTATTAAAGTTGGGTTACGTGGGTCTTTTTCTATTTTTGAACGTAATCTTGAGATATGGACATCAACAAGTTTTGTATCTGCGTATCTTTTCGGTGTATACCCCCAAATTATATTTAAAATAAAGTTTCGTGACAATGTTTCGCCAGCTTTTGTTACCAACAGCTCTAATAATGTAAACTCAATCTTCGTTAAGTTTATAGTTTGCTGGCCTTTTAAAACCTGTTGCTTTATTATGTTAATCTGAAAATCAGCGATATCCATTGTCATATCAAGCATTACATTTGTAACTTCAGGCGTATTTGTTCGCCATAACAAGAATTTTACTTTAGCCTCTAATTCACTTAAATAAAACGGTTTAGTTACATAATCGTCCACCCCTATTTTAAAATTAATAAGGCGATCAATGACAGCACTAAACGTTGTAACCAATATTATTGGTATAGACGATTCTTTACGAATGTTAAGACAAAACATATAACCATCAATTTCCGAGGTCATTATGTCAAAAATTAAAATATTAGGTTGCTCTGCCTTAAATAAGGCTAAAGCATTATTACCATTCTTACATAGAATTACGTTATACCCTTTGGTTACAAAATGTGTTTTTACTAAGTAGCGAGTTTTAGCATCGCTAAGTACTACCAACATTTTTTTCAACATAAGTTTCCAAC